>Ga0116228_10004885_pt1 | contig 11924 bp, 8 predicted proteins | sample S1TSphfallax_2_FD_89694 | JGI IMG/M metagenome (GOLD analysis project Ga0116228, IMG submission 89694) | Host-associated microbial communities from peat moss isolated from Minnesota, USA - S1T2_Fc - Sphagnum fallax MG | ecosystem: Host-associated > Plants > Peat moss > Unclassified | place: USA...
GTGCCGGCGGCGAAGCTGCCGATGCCGTTGGCGGCGTTGAGGTAGCCGCCGGGAATCGTCGCCTGTTTTCCCGTCGCGGAGCTATCGTTTTCGCAGCCCTTCTGGGAACAACCTGTGAAGGCCGTCGGCCGCGGGTTGGGCCCGTGCAAGCGGCATTGACGTAACCGCGGAGCTGGGTAAGAAAAAGGCATTATGTTGAAAGCATCTTCCCAAGCCACCTTATTTGTCGCTAGCCTCGCGGCCGCGGCCGCGCTCGCGGCGGCCGGTCCCGCCGTCGCCGACCCTACCCTCAGTTCGCAAGATCAGACGTTCGTCAAGATGGCCGCCCAGGGCGGCATGGCGGAAGTCGCCGACGCGAAGATCGTTGCCGGCAAGACGAATGACCCTGCCGTGAAAGCGTTCGCCGACCGCATGATCCACGATCACGGCAAAGCCAACGACCTGCTCGCCGGCATCGCGAAGAGCCAGGACTTCACATTACCGAACGACGTCGGTCCGGCGAACTCGGACATGGAGAACAAACTGCAGACGCTTGACGGAAAGTCGCTGGACACCGCGTATCTGACCGGGCAAAAGACCGCCCACGAGCAGACGATCGCGTTATTTCGTAAAGAAGCGCAGTCGGGCAACGATCCGCAACTCGTCCAGTTCGCGAAGGCAACGTTGCCGACGATCGAGGCGCACCTGCAAATGGACGAAAAAGACATCTCCGCGATGTCGAACGCGGCCGGTTCGAGCGGCATGTAGCGAACGAGGGCCGGTTGTTGAAACCGGCCCTCCTCTCTCAGTCTGCCGCGGATGTCATCTGCGCGTCACAGATGGCACAACTTCCCTCATTCCGACCGAGGACACGGTCATTTCGTTCCGGCGGCCCGGACGGCTGTTGTTCGCGCGTATTGTGGAATGACGCGATGAGCCAGCCGACGTCGTCACGCACGAGAACAGCCGATGCGAGGGTCTTAATCTCGCCGGCGAGCGGCCCCTCGGGCACGCGAAGATCGGCCGCGATATGCGCGAGCACGATGGTATCGGCGAGCGCGCGGGCTTCGAGGATGGAAAAGGTAATGCGGCTACCGCGGCAGATGGAGTCGAAAATGAACTGATGCTGCTTGGCGACTGCCTCGCGTCCAACGACGTGCAACGCAAAAATGTTGACGAAGTCGGCGTCAGTCGTAAAGCAGTTCGCGAATGCCAACCCGTCCCTAGCGTTCCAGGCTTCGGTCAGAGATGTTGCAACGCGGTCAATGCCCGCTCGCCCTTCAGTGTCCATGAGCGCCGATACGTTGCTGCTTCTCGGCATACCTCGGGTTCTAAGCTCAGGCTCAACCGCGTCTTCGGCGACGTTGTTCGCGGTGTTGCCTTTCGGCCAGAAGGGGCTGTCAGCCCTCGATGAAGGTTTGCCATGATGGCTCAGCAATGCCCGGCTTGCGGATAGCCTTGGACGCTCCTTGGACGCCCGAACGATAATCTGAGCGTCGGGACTCGTCCCAGAAAGGTCACTCTCATGCAAATCCGTTGGATTTCCGCGCTCGTCGGCGCGGTCTGTTTCTCGTCGTCTCTTCTCGTTAGCATCTCGTCTCCGGCAAAGGCCGATCCGCCGGCGGTTATCGGCTACGATGAAAACTCCATCACGTTCGGTAACGGCGTCGCTGCGAACGGAAACTCGCACGTTCGATTGTATCCCGACGGCCGCGTCGAATTCCAATCGCACTTTCACGATTCGGGTGCGGCCGACTACTGGTACTCGATCACGTGGGCCGTGCGCGCGAGCGACGGGACGGTCTTCACGCTCCATCACCGCGCAAAAATCATCGGACACGTCTTCGGACGTGGACAGTCCGACCGCAACAGCAACTTCGATGAGACCGCGACGAACCCAGCGGTCGCGCAACACTGGGCGGCACTCACTCGCGCGAACACCGCGCGGATGTCGGCGCACACAGCAGCGACGTTCGGCGGCCTCGTCGACACGGCTGAAGAGGCGGTCAACGATGTGAAACAAGCGGTGACGGCCGCCGAGGGCGTGTACGAAACGGTGACGTCGGTCGTGGCGATTTTCGCATGAAACGCACGATCTCTTCGTCCCTCCTCGTTCTATTGCTGACCGCCTCCGCGCTTGCAGCAGCCCATCCAACTCCGGTACCCGGGGGCGCGAATCAAGCAGCCGGCGTGGCCGGAACGTTCGGACAGAAACTCTTCAACGGCGAAGTGCGCCTCGTCCCGAAAGAGCTCCGCGACGCGAACGCCGCAGACGGGTTGATGGCCCCATCCGGCCAGAAATGGGTCGTTTTCACGGCCGCGGCGAGCAATGGTACGGCGCGCGCCTTCGACATGCAGCAGTTCGTCGCGTCGATCGTGGATGCGGACGGCGATACGTATCAGGCCCAGCCCGATAAGGCGAAGCCCGTCGGCGGCGTCTACGGCGTTCCGCCGGGAGGGCAGTGGAAGGAGCAGATTTTGTACGAAGTACCGGCGAACTTCTCGCCGGTGAAAATCGTGTTGCTTCCGTACGATCGCAAGCATCAGGCCTTCCGCATCACGGTACGAGCTTCCGATTACAAGACCGCATCGTAGTCATCGCATCGCGTCTGCCGCCGCGATGCGGGCGCTCGCCTTACCCAAAAAGCGAGCTTAGCGATCGCAGCACTTTAAGCGGTGGATGACGGTGTTTGACTACGACACGCATGCCGCTGCCGCGGGGTACGGTTAGGGCTAGGTTGGCTGCAGCGGCCCCCCGAAAGTCGCGGCCATGTTCGTCCACCGCCTGAAGCTGCGTGCGCCTGAACTTTCATCGAAGTGGATCGATCGGCCCGCGCTCGAGGCCCGGGTTGAAGCCGCGAGCGTGGTCGCGATCGTCGCGGGTCCGGGCTACGGTAAGACGGTACTCGCCGCGCGCAGCTATCACGCGCATCGGTCGACGAAGCTTTGGTACGGCCTCGACCGCGCGGACGCCGACTTAGCCGTGTTCGCGGCGCATCTGCACGCGGCGGTTCGTTCGCTCGGCGACCCGGATCCAGCCAGAGACGCGGCCTGGCGCACCGGCAGCGCTCGCGAAGTCGGCCGCGCGTTCGCGGAACTGATCGCCGACCACGCGCCGCTGATCGTCTTCGACGACGTACACGCGCTCGAAGATAGCGTGTCGGCCACCGTGCTTGCCGAGTTCGTCGAACGTTCGCTACGTGCCGGCGCAAAATTCATCTTCACCGGACGCGCGCTGCCGCGCGAGCTTCACGCGACCGCGGCACGGCTCGGCCCGACCACGGTCGGCGCGAGCGACCTCGCGTTCGACGACCAGGAGGCGCGCCGCTTTTTTCCGGCGCTCGGTGCCGGGCCGTCCCCGGCTCGCGAAGGCTTGATTAAAAGGGCCGAAGGTTGGCCGGCCGGATTGATGCTCATCGCCAATGCGCCCGCGTCGCGAAGCGGCGCGGCGGCAACCCGAGGCGACGACGAGACGCGGACGATGCTCTTCGGTTATTTAGCCGCCGAAGCGCTCGCGAACCTCAGCGAACGCGAACGCGATTTTCTTCTGGATACGGCGATTCTCGACGAACTTCAGGTCCGAATCTGCGACGCGGTCAGCGGGTCGGACGACGCCGGCGAGTTGTTGACCTCGCTGACGCGGCGTGGGCTCTTCATCGTGCGGCGGGCCGAAGACGCCTTCACCGCGCACCAGCTCTTTCGGGATTTTCTGCGCGAGGAGCTGCTCCGCACGCGGTCGCGCGCGGACGTCGCCGACCTCCATCGGCGGGCCGCCGGGGCCTTGCGGGCCGAGGGCGATCGGGTCGCGGAGATCGCGCATCTGCTCGATGCCGGCGACGCGGAAGAGGCGGCGACCGTTCTCCAATCCGCCGCCTTCGGATTGCTCGCCAGCGGCCAACTCTCGCCCGTCGGCGCATTGCTGGCGCGCCTGCAGCCGGCGCGCATCGATCGGAGCGCGACCCTACTGGCCGCTCTTGGGCGCGTGGAACAGTTGCGTGGCGACTGGGACCGCGCGCTCGCGACGTTGCGGCGCGCGATCGACCTCGCGCGCGATCGCGGCGAGGTCGACACGCTGGCCGAAGCGGTCCGCGTCGCCTCGACGATCCTGGCGTCGCGCGGTGAGTTCGAAACGCTGCGCCGCCTGCTCGACGAAACGCTCGCGCTCGAGGGGCTGAGCGATGCCTCCCGTACCGCGCTCGCGATGACCTTGGGCGCGGTGCTGCTCGAGAACGGCGACTTCGGCGCCGCTTTGGAGACCTTCGATGCGATCATGCCGTCACTCGTCGCGCGGGGCGATCTCGGGTTGCAGGGGATGGTGCTCCATAACACCGGGTGCGCGCACGCCCGCCGCGGCGAACCCTTTGCCGCGATTTCGATGTACGACCGGGCGTTGCGCGTCAAGCGCAGCGCCGGGCAGCGCGTCTCGACGCTGCTGACGCTCGGAAACAAGATCTTCATGCTGCGGCTTACGGGCGACCTCGACGAAGCGGAACGGCTAACCCAGCTGATGCTGGAAGAGTCCTATGACATCGGCAACGCGGCGATGATCGCGAACGCGCACGAGAACCAAGGCGCGCTCTTGCTCTTGCGCGGCCGTCCCGTCGAAGCTTTAGCGGCATTCAACTTGGGACGCGCCGCAAGCGATCCCGCGGACGTCATGTTCTTGCCCGACATCATGCACGGTATCGCGCTGGCATCGATCGCGACGTCGGAGTTCGACGAGGCGGACCGGATCGCGCGCGACGTTGCCGCGACGCACGCCGCCGAACGGCGGCCGCAAGCGCGCGCCGCGGTCCTGGTCACGCGCGCCACGTGCGCGGCCATGAGCGGGGCGCCGGCCCGGGCTCTCGCGTTCCTGCGCGAGGCGCTGGCCTGTGTCGACGGCGGCGCGGACGCGCTGGCCGCGGCCGGCGTGCGCATCGACGCGGGCGAACTCTTACTGAAGGTGGCGGGGACGCTCGAGGGAACCGCTGCCGCCGAGGCGCGCGCGCTCGCCGAGCGGGTCGCGCGTGAAGCGTTCGCCCTGCTTCACGAGCGCGATTACCGCTTTTTGCTGCGCACCAAAGCGGCGGCGTGCCGAACGCTGCAGGCGCACGTGGCGCAGTCCGACGCTCCCGGTGCTGCGGCGATGGCGGAACCGATGCGCTTTGAAATGCTCGGCGGTTTCCGCGCCTTCGTGGCAGGCCGGCCACTCGCCGCCGACGTTTGGAAGCGGCGCCGTGCCCGGGACCTCACGGCGTATTTGATTTCGGCCCGCGGCCGGCCCGTGCCGCGCGCGCGGCTGATCGATACCTTCTGGCCCGACGCCGACGCGGATTCCGCGGCGGAAACGCTGCGGGTGACGATCAGCGCGATTCGTAAGGCGCTGGGCAACGTCGTCAAGTTCGAGGCCAACGCCTATCGCTTCGATCCGCCTGCGGGAACGACGCTCGACGTCGCGCAGTTTGAAGCGAGTCTCGAAAGCGCGCGTGACGCGCAGAGCGCCGGAAATGGCGAGGCGGCACGCGCGGCCTACGTGGCGGCGATGGAACTGTACGGCGGCGAATTTCTCGACGGCCTCGATGAGGGCGATTGGCAATGGCGGGAGCGCGAACGCCTGCGGGCCGGAGCGGTCGAGGCGCTGCGCTGGCTCGCGCAGGACCGCGCCGCGGACCGCCCGTTGCGGCGGCTGGCGCTCGATCGATTGCTCGAGATCGCCCCATACGATATCGAGGCCGTCCGCGCCCGGCTCGAGGCGCTCGTCGAGGAGGGCCGGCCGGGCGATGCGGAACGCGAGTACGCGGCCTGGCGCCGTCGCTATCGCGGCGTGGTCGGGGCCGACCCGCCGGTGGTCTGGAGCGCGTCGGCGTGAGTCGAGGGGCGCCTGGGAAAAAGCCGTGACGCGGCTGCCTCGCGCGCGAGTTGTTCGCGGTTTGTCACACCCCGCGGGCTAACCTGAGGCATCCCCCACGTCTCATCGACAAGGAGCCACGATGAAGCCACTCCTCTGCGCGCTCGGTGCCGTCACGCTGAGTGCGGCAACGATCGCATCGGCGCAAGCCGCGGTCGCCACCGTCGGCACGTTAGCCGGCGTTTCCGGCGGCCGCGAAACGACGCTCACGCAAGCCTTCCCGTTTCCCGCGCGCGCGGTGGATCTCGGCCCAGTCGCCGGCGAGCAGCCGCTGCGACTCGTCGTCGGCCTGCGCGTTCGCGACCGGCGCGCGATCGATACGCTGTTACGGCGGCAGCACACGCCCGGAGATCCGCTCTTCGGGCGGTTTCTGACCCCGGCGCAAACGAACGCGCTCTTTAATCCGACCGGTGCGACGGTCCAAGCCGTGGCCGCTTTTCTGGCTGCCGGCGGTGTGCGCAACCTGCACGTGACCCCCGATAACTTGCTGATCACGGGCGATGCGACGGTCGCGGTCGCGCGGCGCACGTTCGCGACGGATTTCCGGGCGTTCGCATACTCCGGGCGGCGCGGGTTTGCGAACGTGCGGCCAGCGACGGTGCCGCTCGCGTTGCGCGGCGCGGTCGCCTCGATCGGCGGCCTCAACGACTTCGCGATGAAAGCGGACGTTCGTTATCCGGCCCCGCAGCGACGGTTGTCGCCGGCCGTACTCGCCGCGCTGGCCCGGTCGCGTAAGCCGAACGCCGCGGCAACCGCGACGCCGCATGCGGTCCCGACGCCGGTGCCGTGCAACGGCATCGTCACGAACGGGGACTGTCTGCTCGATGCCTATAACGCGCAGGCGTTCCGGACCGCATACGACGTCCCGCTCAGCCCGTCAGGGCCAGGCACCTGGGGATACTCGGGCAAGAGTACGGCGATCGCGATCTTCACAGAGGGCAGCATGGCCACCGTGCTGACCGATTTGAAGCTGTACGAAAAAGCCAATAACCTTCCGGCCGTCAACCCGAACGTCGTGTACGCCGGGATCCCGTCGCCGGATACCTCGGGTCAGGACGAATTCGATCTGGACACGCAGACGAGCACGGGCATGGCTCAGACCGTCAAGAAGCTGTACCTGTACGTCGCGACGTCGCTGACGGATTCGGACACGACCGTGGCGTTCGACCGCTTCAAGACGGACGACCTCGCCAAGGCCGGCAGCGCGTCGTTCGGAAGCTGCGAAATCTTCCCGGCGACCGATGGAACGCTCACCACGGACGACGAGATCTTCGCCGAAGCGGCCGTGCAAGGACAGACCGTTTTCTCGTCGTCCGGCGACAACGGCACGACGTGTCCGATCGTCGCGTCGACGGGCGTGCCGGGAACCGGCCTGCCCATGGAATCCTATCCGGGCGTTTCGCCCTACGTGATCAGCGTGGGCGGGACGTCGCTGATCACCTCGTCCACGAACGGTTCGTACTCGGCCGAAATCGCCTGGGACGGCAGCGGCGGCGGCACGAGCATCGAAGATTCCTCACCTTTTTGGCAGCAGGGCGTCGTGCCGGCCGTCAACAACGCGCCCTCCGGCGTGCCCGGAGTGGTGACGATGAAGGCGGTTCCCGACGTGGCCATGGACGCGGACCCGAACCTCTCGCCCGCGGAGATCTACGTGAGCGGAGCGGTCACGGAGGTCGGCGGCACGAGCCTCGCGTCACCGTTGTCGCTGGGCGTCTGGGCCGTCCTCGAGACGTACCACGATAACTCGCTGGGCTTCGCCGGTCCGCTGTTGTATCAAGAGTACAAGAAGTTCACGACGCTCAACTCGTCGACGGGAATCTACGCGCCCCCCGTTCCGCCGATCGGCGCACTTACCCAGCCGATCGGCGGCTTCCACGACATCTTCGCCGGCTCGAACGGGTTGCCGGCTCTGCCCGGTTACGACTACACCACCGGCCTCGGATCGTTCGACGTCAAGCTGCAGACCAAAGACCTGCCGACTACCTACCCCTACTAACGACCGCCGCGCCTGTAGATGAGCGGCCCGGTGACGGGCGCCGGGCCGCTCACGTCTTTGCCTCCGGTGAACCGGCCGTATCGCCGGTTTTATTGAAAGCATCCAAACCGTGATCGACCCTGTGCGCTCGATGATTTAAGGAGGCGCCACGATGTTTCGTGTGAGCCAGCAAGAAGACGTAATCGTTATCGATGTCAGGGACGACGTCGACATTGTGTCCGGTCCGCTGTTGGAGGCCGCTATCACGATCGCGGACCAGCAGCCGTTATCGCATCTGATCGTCAACATGGAAGACGGTAAATACTGTGATTCGACGGGCGTCGCAATCCTGCTTCGCGCTCGGAAAAGGCTCCGGGATCGTTTGCTGCTCGTCATGAAGCCAGGAAGCATTTGCCACCGTATAACCGAGATCGCGGGGCTGGCCGGCATCTTCCAAACCTCGTCAGATCTGCTCTCAGCACTGAGCCGCGCCCGCGCGATGGCGTCACAAGCTCGCTCGTCCCTTGAGATAGTCGATGCCGCGCCCGTCGATCGGCGCGTGCCGGCGACGATCCACCTTAGGGCGTGAGCTCGAAGATCGTGCCTTGCCCGGCGCCCGCGCCGATACCGCCCTCCTGAGTCGTACCGAGTAGCTTGCCCTTGTAATAGGTGAGCTGCGGCAGGGGTAAGACTCCCCTTGGCAGGTACGCGAACTTGTAGATCACGCCGCCCCAACGCCAGCCCGTCGCAGCCCTCACGATGGAATAGATCGTGCCGCACCCGACCGAACAGGTGTCGTTGAAAACTCCGCCCCAAAAGGCCACGCCGTAGATCGTGCTCGCGCCGTCCCAGGTCAGGTAACCGAGTGGAAGTGCGCCGTCGGGTCCGCTGAAGTCGTGCAGGCTCGTGAGTTGCCAGGGCGTCTTTTTGTCGGAGGGTTCCGTAGCCACCGCGATGGTGCCGCATCCGCCGTTGCCGAGCTGTGGGCAGCCCCTCGTATTCGCGCCACCGCCTTCTGTGGTGAAGAATACTTCGTTCGTGGACGACGCGGGCGTGGCGCCGGCGACATTCTGTTTCGCACTTGATGTGACCCCGGGTAGCGGAATGCCGGCCGGATACGCAGGGCCGCCGGGGTTGCACGAACCGGCCCAGATAGAGATCTCCGGAAAACTCGGATACTCCCATAGTAAAGCATCAGAATAACCTAACTGTCCGCTCCCCTCGCAGGACGTCGCTTCGGGCGCGGGCTCGGAAGGCTGCCGCGACGCGTCAGTCACCCCCCCGCCGCCCAGATACGTCGAGACGAACGCGTTCCCGCTCGCGTCGAGCGCCGGCGCGGCGAAGGGCATTGCGCCATCGGTTCCGCCTTTGAACGCGTGCAGGATTTTCTCGCTCCATTTTCCGTTGGTCTTGGTCAGCGCGTACAAGGTACCGCAGCCCGTCGGGCGGCCGTTATCCGATCCGCACGCGAACGAACTACCGCCGTCACTGGTCGTGCCGAACACCGTGCCGTTGGGTGCAATGGTGAGACCCTCCGGAACCGAGCCGTCGTCTCCGGCGGCGCTCGCAGCCCGAAAGCGATGGAGTAAGGTCAGGCCCCACACCGTCTTTCCTTTCGGCGGCGGCGTCAATTCGAGCACGTACATGCCGGAGTTGAAATTGCCGAAGATGCCGTAGAGCGCAGTTGACGAACCAGCCAATCCGTCCAGCGCGGTAACGCCGCTATTGAGGATAGGCGTCTCGAGCCACGTGCCTTTGGAATTCTGCTTCAGCTCGTAAACGGTCGACTGCGTCGCGCCGTACAACGCTCCCCCCGGGCCGGCAACAACCCCGGTTTGGGGGTTGTAACCGTCCCTTCCGCCTGTGAAGGCGTGAATCGTCGTGAGAGAGGCTGCTTCCGCCGGGCACGCGGCGCTTACGCTCCAGCCCAGCGCCGCGCAGAATACCGCGAAGAGTTCGCGTGGGAACTTCAAATGGCACGTCCTTCAGAAGACCGGTAACCGAATGTTAGCACCCCTAGCGTCTCAAAAGCGTCTCAAAGCTCATTTCGTGCGCTAAGCCCATTGGTCTGAGGGCCAAACTCAAATCCGATGGCGCGCCCGTCGCCACGCCCTCGGCGACGAGCCAAGAGAGGCAGTCGTAGACGCTCCGGAGTCTGGATTCATTTGCGCGACCGCTCGTAGCCGCCAAAGCAAGATCGCGAAGGGAGGATGCGGGTGCGTGCGTCGCCAGGCGACGCACGCACCCCACCCGGGTCGTTCCGGCGGAGAGACGCCGGAGTCAGGCGGGGATTGGCTCGAGTTGCGCGCGGCCCCAGGCGCGATGGCGTCCGATGGCTTCGATGAAGCCGGCCGCGATTGCCTCCGCGTCGCCGACGACGACGCCTTCGTCCGCGCCGTCGCTTTGCGGGATCCCGGCTTCGCGCAACACCAGCGCGCCGTCATCGGAGGACGCGATGGCCTTGGCGTGCGCGAACGCCTCGGCCACGAAGTTGCGCGCGTCGCTCGAGGCCGCCAGCGTGGTCGCCGCGTCAGCTCCGCCCGGGAGGTAGACAGCATCGAACACGACCGCGGGCATCGTGACGAAGCGGTGGTCGACGGGGATCGTGCCGCCGTCGCCCGCAACCTCGCCAAGTTTTGCCGAGACCACGAGCGCGTGCGCACCGGCATCCTGCAAGGCGGCCGCGATCGTCTCCACGTCGTCGGCGGACGATCCGTCGGCTACGAGGATCGCAACGTTACGTCCCGTGACGTCGCCGATGACGCCGGTCTCCACGTTGAGCTGGCTGAGGAGCGGCGATGCGAGCGGCGCGGCGCCGTTGGAAGCGCCGTTCGACTTGCCGCGGGGCGCCTTGGCTTTCCCGTTCGCCGTCGATGACGGTTCCGCCAAGCCGAGGTTGGCGGCAACGGCCCGTGCGAGGCCGCCGTCGATCTGCGTCAGCATCGCGCTCACGACGCGCTCGCGAATCTCCGTCCGGTTTACCTTGGCCAGCTCAAACGAGAAGGCATCGATGATGTGCTGTTTCTCGACGGCCGACATGCTGTTCCAAAACATCGTCGCTTGCGAGAAATGATCGTCGAAGGACGCCGAGCGTACGCGCCGCATGACACCGTCGACGCGCGCGGGATAGGTCGCGAACGCGCCATCCTCAACCGTCCGGGGCGCGGGCAGGTTGTCATCGAGCGAGTTGGGCGAATACGATGCGTTGCCGACGTCGATCGTCATGCGGTGGAAGCCGTCGCGCTGGCCGTTACTGAACGGGCAGATCGGCCGGTTGATCGGGATCTCATGGAAATTCGGCCCGCCGAGGCGTGAGAGCTGGGTATCGAGATACGAGAAGTTCCGCCCCTGAAGCAGCGGGTCGTTCGTGAACCCGATGCCGGGCACCAAATGCGACGTACAGAATGCGACTTGTTCGGTCTCGGCAAAATAGCTGTCGGGGTTGCGATCGAGGACCATCTTTCCGATGCGCTGGACCGGAACCAGTTCTTCGGGGATCAGCTTCGTCGGATCGAGGATATCGAATCCGAACGCGTCGGCCTCTTTGTCGCCGAAGAGCTGAAGTCCGAGCTCCCATTCGGGGAATTGCCCGGCTTCGATGCGCTCGAAGAGATCGCGGCGATGGAAATCGGGATCCTTGCCGGCGATTTTCTGCGCTTCGTCCCACACGAGCGAGTGCACGCCCAGTTTCGGCTTCCAGTGGAATTTCACGTAGCGGGCTTCGCCGCGCGCGTTGATCAGGCGGAACGTATGAACGCCGAAGCCTTCCATCGTCGCGTACGAGCGCGGAATCGCACGGTCGGACATCAGCCACATCACCATATGGCTTGATTCGAGCGTCAGCGACACGAAATCCCAGAGTGAATCGTGCGCCGATGACGCCTGTGGAATCTCGTTGTGCGGCTCCGGCTTCACGGCATGGACGAAATCCGGAAACTTGATGGCGTCCTGGATGAAGAAGACGGGCATGTTGTTGCCGACGAGGTCGAAGTTGCCGGCCGGCGTGTAGAACTTCACGGAGAAGCCGCGCACGTCGCGCGCGGTATCGGCCGACCCACGCGAGCCGCCGACCGTCGAGAA
>Ga0116228_10004886_pt1 | contig 11924 bp, 11 predicted proteins | sample S1TSphfallax_2_FD_89694 | JGI IMG/M metagenome (GOLD analysis project Ga0116228, IMG submission 89694) | Host-associated microbial communities from peat moss isolated from Minnesota, USA - S1T2_Fc - Sphagnum fallax MG | ecosystem: Host-associated > Plants > Peat moss > Unclassified | place...
AATGGTGGTGGACACACTTGAGATGTGAATCAAGGGTGGGAAATCAAGCCCTGAAACAACCCACTTGTCACCTAAGGGAACAAGCTTGACTTGTGTGGCTGCTGCATTCCTGGGTGGAACAAGCCCTACAAGTCCCACTCCTTGTAAGTTCTAAGTTGAAAGAGTTGTACATCAAGAAGTAATTTGGCAAAAGAAATCAACGACTTTACCTAGTATTGGGGACACAAATTTGGGAAAAAAAGAGCAAAGTAGCCACCATTTAGGATGTGGACATATTCCCAAAAGTAATGCTGAAAGATTAGAAGTCAAATTGCATAGCACATTCTGGAAGAGCAAAGGCCTCAATGTCAGATGATAGACCTATTGAAACGAATGACTTGACTCAAATGATACCCAAATATGAGATGTATTTACTTGCTATGTAGATGGGGGTTTCAAAGAGTGTCTGACTGACTCATCTTTCGTAGTCAAGAGTTTCTGTTTCTTGCAAAGCTCATTCGTAAACTTCTCAACTTCATAAATAGTCCCCGAAGTTGACTTTGGTGGCAAAGGATTTTGTGTAGGGTAATGCCTTGCTGCAGGCCAAGGGCCGATATTTGGGGAACACCCCACCCCCAGGGTGGTGCACAAGTGTAAAAGTCGACTAAAGTTTTAGTTTTAAAAAATTGTTTACCGTGATACCAGGTACCATTGGGTATCACCATTTTATTTATTTTTTATAAATTAAGTAACTTGGGCATTTTGAAAAGTGATCCGGGTTTTTTTAAAAACGCCTATTCTCCCTAGGTTGGGTCTGGTTATGAATATTTAAAAATTTTAAATCATTGGTTATGAGGTGAAGGTAGGTGTTAACTTTCCAAAAATGTCGAGTAGGGTTTAGAATCTGAGTTTTTGAAAAAGTATGTATATGCATATATTGCTACATACTTGGTTAATACCTAAAGAAAAAAATACTCGCCCCACAATAATTTTTACCAATGTTTTGCAGGTATATTTATGACCTGGATATGCTCACCATATACATTTAGGGTATATTATATAATTTAACCTATTTTTTGAAAATTGATATACCTTAAACTTGTTCATACCCTATTATATCAAAAATGACATAACCTAAACCTATTCACATCCTTTTTCAAGTGTTCGATTCATCCATATACAGGGATGAATATATTTCAAAGATTGGTTATATAAGGTTTAGGGTAAATAAGGGTTCACACTTATATAACATATCCCTTACTTGGCTATATCCTTAATTAACCCCCTATAACCCCGAACCTAAAATCTATCTATTCCATTTAAGGTTGAAGCCTAAATGTTAAATTTCATAGAAAGTTTAAAGTTTACAATTGATGTCTTTGTCAAATGATCACTTTGAGCTTTTTGGTGCTTGTGATGAATGTTGATGTTGTTGTCTCAAACCTTTGATTGTCTTTTTGAAGTCATTGAGCTTCAAGTGCCTCCATTTTAAAATAGGTGATCATTAATACTAAGGTCGGAGCACTTGTTTTTGCTAGATGTTGCTACACGCATTTGTTTTTGCAATTTTTGATTGATCTTCTATTTTATAGCGTCATATTTTTGTCAAGTTGTTATTTTCTTGCTCTCTTATTGCATACAATCACAATGTTACCTAAATCATCCTTTCTTGAAAACCTTGATGTTCAAATTCTTGCTATCCAAACCCAAGGCAACATGCCATCACCACTTGATGTTGTTGTTGCAAACTCTTTGTTTGGCAAGTTTATGACCATGATCACAACAACAAATCATGAAATCAAATTCTAGGAGCAACTACCTATGTTTTGCAAGCAATATTTTGGATTCCTTAAGGTCGAAAATCTTGTCCATGGACCTTTTACAAATCGAATGTTGATGAACCCATTCACACTTGAAAGTGGACAAGTCTTTTTATGTATCCTTTATCATCCTATTGCTTTAATTGGTAGTGTTTTAGGATTAAAAACTTGAGGAAAAAAGGTTTTAATTTTTACCCCAAAAAATGGGCACTTTAGCCATGAAAAAATATGTTGATGGTGATCATGTTGACATTACTACTATGTAATTTAAGAAAATTTTCACAAAAGCATAAACTTTCATCTTAAGAACTTTCTAAAAAACAATGTTACAAGCTTTTGAAAGTTGTCACTCTAGGTTTTATTTTGTATTTTTTTGGTAGTATGTCATCATACAAAAAAGGTGAAGAACCCCAAAAGACTTTCATTAACAATGTTTTTTTTGCTTGTTGTGAAAAGGTTACTCCCTTTGAATAAGGTGGAAAATCATTGGATGAGGTGGTTTGCTTTGAGGAGGGACCTGCTTTTGGTATTTCCATCAAACAATTTTTTTACAAAAGGGTAAGACACCTTTGTTGGGTATGCATGACACCTTTGTTTTTGTTATTAACTTTTTTATTTTAAATTAGGAATTGAAGCATGTGATAGTTGATATGTTTGAGGCCGAAGGAACAATAGGTGTTGGTCTTGGTAACCAATGGTAGGTTTTATTTCAAGAATACAATCTTACAAACAAGACCATATGTTATGTGAAGAATGAGGGGATGAATCTATTTACAATGACAAATGCCCTCAAATCAATTGTTAGTTGTCATGAGCTTGGAATTCCAGAATCCCTTGAAGGTGTCTATTTTGGCCATGCCTTTTCCAAGGCTTGCCGATACACCACTATTGATGAAAAGTTAAGTTCTAATTTGCAACTAGTGAGTATCAAGGTTGTTCAATCTACAATTCAATCTTGTATTATATGGCCAAAAAAATCTAGAAAAGGTAAGGTGGAATGGGCAAGGGCCTATTTGTATGCAAGTTTACAACCATGAAAGTTTAGTACGCCAATGAAGACAAGGTTTGCTTCAAAATTTGTGATGTTTCATGAAACCTTACAATTCTAAGCTACAACTAATGTATGTTACAACTAACAAATGTTGGTTAAATTACAAAACAAAAGTCCAACAACATTGACTTAGGTTGTTGCAAAAGTTATTGCATCACTTTTATCCCCAATTGTATCAAGTTGTATGTTCAATCAACATTGCGGTGATTGGCTTCTTAGTGAAGCCATGTTGTAAATGCAATCAACCTTAGTGGTAAATTGACAAAAGAAAGGCTTGATTTGGAATCCTAGATAATTTCTATTTCCCAAGCTTCATTTGATGCAAAATTGCTTATGCTTGGAAATAAAATGCAATTAGAGGTGACATGTGTTATTGCTCCTTTTTTGAATTTTATTCATTAGTTTGATAAAAAAAAAGGGTTCACATGATGTTGGCATTGATGTTTGATCCCATATTTAAAAATCTATTGATTATGAACAATTGTGTGGGAAGAGGGTATTTCTATGGTCCGATTGTACACACTTTGTGTCAAAACTAAAAGTATGTATATAATATCAAAAATATTTACACACTTCTTTTGAATTCTTTTTAAAAACACATATAATTGATTTGAACCTTAACAATATGACAAGTTATATAAACTATGAATATTCAATTGATTCATATGTTTGTTATTATGTAATTGTACACCAATAATTTGATTAAAATATTTAAAACACCTTATTTAACAACAGTACACCATTTTTCATTAATTTTAAATTAATATTTTATTTTTTTACAATGATAAAAACAACACTTAATTCAACTACATCTTTAGTAAAAGAACATTTTGCACCTTAAAAAGATCATAATCATCAACATTATCATAACATAATGTATTACTAAACTTTTATTTATCATCTAATATAAACATTTTGTCTTCAAAACAAATTGAAAGTTTTCATGGAGAAGATTGTTCACTATGGTTGTTATGTTACAATCTTTGTAACAAGTTCTTACAAGTTAAAAATGTACTCAAATCAACCATTGCATTGTTCAAATGTGCATCAATTTCACAACATAATGAGAATTTAGATTGTTAACCACCTTTAATTGCATATTTCTATCACAAAATCTTTTCCAAATATCTAGAAAGGGGTATAAAAATGTGTTGTAATGAAAATTGTCAAAGTGTGATCTTTTTGTGTACACCATACCATGGAAACACCCAAGAGAAAAAAACCATTGTTGTTGCAACATCAATGTATGATTTTGAAATCCTAATCCTTTTTTTAAAATTTATTTATCCAAAAGTTCATCATGTTACAAATCTAATAATTAGCATTATTGTCCAATAACCAACCACCTCTAGCTGTGTTTAATTCAAGACTTTCTACAAATGACATAAACATGTAAGATTTTGGTCCCAAGTCCAACTCTTTTTCAAATTCTTGATTTTAGGTTTTTTCACTTTAAACTCAAATTTGTTGATCTAATTTTATTTTTGGTCACATTGTATTCTAGGTGAAATAGGAGGTTTCTATTGGGTATTTGGCTTGTTAGATTTTGGGTATTGTTTGCAGTTGGATTGAAGCCAAATGCATCTTCTCTTGTGCTAGTATTTTAACTAGGCTCCCTAGATGTTACTTGGAGCTCCGAATTTTAATCAACTTGTATTGATTTCCAAAAATTGACCAAGTGATCCTTATTTTGGTTTAGAAGGGCATGAAGTTGAATATAAAGATGATTTTGGGGATTAGCAAATTGAAGAAGAATTAGAGAAGGCCACTTGGAGGAGATTGTTGATTCTAATGATGTAGCAAAATTTATTTTTTAACTTTATGTGACAATTGCAATTTTGATAAGTTTTTTCTTTTTCCCAATTGTCTTGTGTGATGGGCTTGTCATGTCAAAAACCAAGTTTGCAAATAATTTATAGTTTGCAAGTAGTAAGCATTTCCAAGTGATCAATTAACAAATTTGTATGTTAAAGGCGGTCTTCAAGGTTATCAGCACGTTGAATGGCTATCCAACCAATACACCATAAACCAATGGATCCATTAAAAGATGATGATATGTGAGGAAAAAATGAAATTTGACTATTGTTTAGTTCTATTTGGGAGTTGGGGCTATTTGGAGAATATGGTGTTTCAATTGAACAACATTGTCTGGAATTTGGGGCTGTTCGGGGAATCTGGTGTTTTTATGAAACAACATTATTTGGGATTTGGGGTTGTCTCGGGTTTGGGGAATCTAGGGTTTCTATAGGGCAATTGATATATGGGCATGATGTCAATGAACATCAAGTGAATATCTAATCCACAAAGGCCTTGTGGGACTTTATGCATGTATGCATTGGACAGTTGTCCTATAAAGGAAATGTAGGAAGTCATTAAGCAATTAAAAAATAGAATTGTAAATTTGATGTGAAATTACATGGTCAGATTGACATTCAAAAGTACTTGGATATTAAAACTTGAAACTCATATTATGAGTTCTTTTGATGGCATGTTTATGTACATGATTTTTGTTCTTGCATGTGTACATATGCAAATTAGATTTGTGTTTATGCAAAGGTCATGTTTTACATATGCAGCATTTGAAATTTGCAAACTAAATCATAACCACCATTTGGAACCAAAAAAAGGGGAAGTGCAGTGAATTAGATGTTAAAAGTACTTTTTTTTTCTTCCTTAAATGAAAATTTCAAAGGCTATATACACCCAGATTTCACCCTAAATAAGCTATACGATGGGTGGAATACCCAAACCCTACCCTAAAGGTAAAATTTTAAAAATATTTTATAACCTATTCCTTGGGTATATAAAAAAAGATATATCCACACAACACTAGTTTTTGCATGTAAAGAAAGGTTTGTTGTCATGACATTCAACTAGAAACACCAACACCATGAAGGAAGAGTGAATTGAGGCTTGCTACAAACCTTCCGACCATTCAATTTGTTTGAAAATGCCTGATTACAATGGGTGCCAATTTAGGCTTTAAAATATGGCTTGAAGTGGTAGTTTTAAATTCCAATTTGTGTGTTTAAGTCATGACTTACTATTTACAATTTTACGTCCGCTTGGGACCAGAAAGTCAATTAGACAAAAGGTAGATCATGGAGGACAGATTGTCCTCTAGTACTGGCAGCATGCCACAAATTTGGCCAGGGCGACCGTGTTCGTAGTCTGCACGAGTTCAGCAAGAGTGCTTGTGTGGGTGAGGGGTAGGGTCGAACAAAAGTGTTCCTTAACTTTCTATGTATTTGGACAGATAAGGAGCAAGTGCTCTTCATCCTCTACCTTCCCCAAGTCACAGCCTTGACAAAGCCTCTCAGCATATGGCACGCCCTTCCATGCACCTAGCACTATCTTAAGCTGCGTGTTGCCAGATTGAAACCGGGCTAGAGCTTTCCGCAGCTGGACACAGTTGATGTCACACAAGTATCTTTCGCTTTCGTATGACATACCCTTGAAACGCAAGTATATTGTTTGTACGTTGGTCCCAATCTCGCGGTTGGTAAAGAGCTTTTCAATGAAAGCCAGTCGCATATTATCCTTCACCCTTTTTACATTTAACATTGTGTGGGGAAAACCTGGAGGGGGTGGGATCCCAACCTCCTGGTTGATTAAGCCTCTCGTTGTAGATCTACCACCAACTGGCTGCATTAGGCTTGCTAAACAGGGCGGATGTATGTGCATTGACCTAGGAACTGTTCCCAACGGTAGTTCAATAGTCCCCGCTTGGAGCGCACGAGTTGCTGCAAGCTGAAGTGTCATTTCCAACGGTGATTGAGCCAGAGGCAGAAAAACCTGCCACCTCTTGGGGTTGATTCTGGAGTAGCCATTTTTCAATAGATCCAGCCCAACATTTCTTTCCCGCAATAAGCATAGCGAGCTGGGCTTCCCATGCCTTTCCTAAGATGTAGTCTTTAGTGACCGTGCTCACATGATTATAGTACAACAATGTTTGTCCCCGTGCAAAGTGTTCAAAGGGGAATTTGCCAAATTCTGCCAGCACGATGGACGTGCTGGTTGTTTTTCGCACCCTAAGTAGGGATTTGAGGAACCCTCGGTACACTACTTCAATAGCCTCTATTTTCTTAGAGTCCACCCAAATCTCATAGGTGTAACTTGCTGTGGAAAGCACCAACGTGTTGAAAAGGTCACAACGTAACTTAACGTCCATAATACGTAGTTCTACATAACGGCGGTTCAGTGCGAATAGTGAGCGCCTACTAACAACTACTAGATGTTCCACTGCACTATCCAGGTTCGGGGTGGTCTCGAATAAGATCCCCAAGTAATTGAAGGTCTGCACACGCTCAATAATGTCACCTTCAAACATAAACTTTTGGCATGGGTCAACAGAATTGAACACCATGATTTTTTTTTCCACGTTCACTGCAAATCCACATTCAGCACAGAACTACTGGAGTGCATCTAACTATTGTTGCAGTCCCACCTCTGACTCTGATGTTAGAACAAGGTCATCTACAAAAAGTAACAACCATACGTGCACATATGCCAAGGTCAATGCATTGCATCCTCTGCCGTCTAAACGCCCCTCTAGGGCATCCAAATATAACCCAAACAATAGGGGGCTGAGAGGACAACCTTGTTTCAAACCTTGCTGGCACCTGAAGTTTGAGGTGACACCCTTGCTTGGGTGATTGATGCATATGGTATCCTTGGCATACATCGCTTGTAGGCATCGCAAGAAGCGTCCCTTCACCCCAAGGCCAGCCAACACCTGCCACAACGCTTCACATGACACAATATCGAACGGTTTCATTAAGTCCACAAAGTAGCAATAGAGTGGTTTCTTTTTTGCCTTGCTATGTTTTATCAAAGTTCGCAATATGAATAATTGGTTAATAGTGCGGTAATCTTTGCGAAACCTAGCTTGACCCTTGGCACGTAGCCCATGTTGTTCAGCCCATTCGCTCAACCTTTTGTCAAGAATCATAGCGAACAACTTTGCTAGGATAGGCCCAACCGTTATCCCCTTGTAGTTCTCAAATTTAGAAGCATTTCCCCCTTTAAAGAATGCGTGGACCACCCCAGTGGAAAAGGCTTCTAGAAAGCCTTCTGCCAAAAAGCAATTAAACGATGTCAATAGTGGCATGTGTAGCAATTCTCCCGCATCCAAAATGAACTCAGCTTTCATACCATCCAAACCGGCAGCCTTGTTCCTTTGTAACTTTTTCAACACCTGAAGCAGCTCAACAAGTGTGATATTTGCGTTCAGGGTGTGGCTAGGTGGAGATTCGGTCACTTGAGCTGAATGATCAGTTCGTAACTGTATGGGTGGTGGAGATTGGCCAACTAGCACGCGAAAGCCCTCCAAAAGCGTAGCTGCACTGATCTTGTCCATAATGGGCACCCTTGGCTGGTATTTTTTCCAGAACAAAGGTGCATCCACCTTAACAAGCACACACATATGTTGAGCTCTTGTAGTTTCCCATAAAAGTCGTTTCCTTTTTAATAAAATTTTGAGTTTACTTTTCTGATGTTTAACGGTGTGTGAGTCAAGGTTGGCTTTCATCCAGAGCCTCAGTTCACGTTTTACTGTACAGCAATCAACGTTCAACTAGGGTTTATGGCAGTGTCTCTTTCTACAACTCCCTCCCGAAGACTTGTTGCCAAAAGTAGACTTTGCTGCAACACCCACGCATTGCTGCAGTAGGTCAGCTAATTCGTCTGCCCCCATATGCCCAATCAAGTTAACAACCCACAGGTTTCCAAGACTTGTTGTTAAAGCAAGTTGGTACTCTTCAACTTTTAATTTATCATAGTTGAACCTAGGCAAGAAGAATTTTTTTGTTACCACCGTATGTTGTGGTTCAACAAAGCTGCAATCAATGTTCAATCATAGGCGCAACGGCCTATGGTCAGAGTCACCCCCCATCGCGCGGTAGCAGGTGTCATCGATTATCACCTCGAGGTGTGTAGCAGCTTGCCAAACTACAGGTGAGCCAACAATATAATCGACAGTGTTGTGCCCCCCATTTGCCAAACAAATGAACTCCCCTGATTGGTCGCCAGGTGTCAGGCCATTGAGGATGAGCAACCCAGCGTCACGACATAGGTCTAGGAACTCGCAGCCCCAACCACCAACACTAGCATCACGGTTTTATCGTGTAGCCACAACGCTTGGTTGTTTAATCTCAACGAGCTCAGGCGCTTGTAACAGTTCACAAAGGTCACTAATGTCAAGGGTATCTGGTAATGTTGTAGTACGCGCATTAAAATCCCCTCCCAATAGTACTATGCCCCCCAGAGTTTGAACTTCAGCAATATCTGCTACCAGGTTTTGGAACAGGGATTCATTCTCGTGTTTGGAGCCAATAGGGGCAATGTACACCATGCAGACAAACAAGTCAAGGGCAACACCCCTATTGACCCGTAGCCATAGATAAGAATCGTGGCTTCCTTCCTTCCACTATGACAAGTTTGGCCTAAGGTGGCTTCAAAAGTAAGCAACAACCCCCCCGCTATGTTTTGTCATTTTTGTATTTCCCAACTGCATAGTGCATGCTACCGCAAGTGAGTCAAACCCTTCAACATGTGGCAAATGTTGGCCTGGGAAGTGCCAAGTTTCAGTTAATAAGACGAGGTCAGCACCTTGAAACAATTCTAGTATTTCCACCCCCGTTTCCAATTTATTTACACCACCCCCGTGCATGTTCCATAATACCACGCATAGGTCTTTCTGGTCCCCGCGCCCTTAGATAGAGGAGGGTGGCCAAATCTAAGTGTCGTCGACGAAAAGCTCGGTTGCACGCCAGAATGCGCGTTTGCTTACTACCTTGGCCTCCTTGAACAGTGGCCACAGCTCTGACTTAATATTTCAATTAAGTGATATTGTAAGCCCATCAAGTTCTTAAAGGTCTTTTTTTTCCTGTTTTTTTTTTTGGGTCTTTCTCACTAATGCTTTTCAAATCCAACCCGAATTTTAAGATCCCAGTTTGGGCACCTGTGATCTAAATATTATGATCTTTGTTTGACCAAAAATAAAGCCTTCTTTTTATGGTAGTAAAAATTGTGTTTCATTGTTAAAAACACTGTCTTGAGAATTTGAGGAATGCTCAGACGATTCACATAAGAGCTTACAAAAGCCCCTAACATAACTCTTCACAAATTCATAACTGAAATTTTAAAAAAGTTCAAAAAACCAATTTCCTCTTGGGTTTAGTTTCAAATCCTCTTGTAATTAAAGAAAACACCAGTTTAGGAGAAAATTGAAATCCAATTTACAAATTATGATTAATTTGACAACATGGAGTCAAAACCAGAGCCCAAAACCCTTTACCATGAGGCCCTTCTCAACTTAACAAATCAAGACCTCTATAGGATGTAAGGTTTCCATCTATTGAATTTGATAATCAAGGTACATAGTTAGGGGCACAAGGACACGTAAATGTTTTTTTTTCTTTTTGCAATGAACCATTTTGATCGACCTATTACAATTTTTTTGAAACATTGGACATGCCCCAAAATAGAAGTGTAGATGTATTTCGCTTTGGCCAAACAACTTCATCTATTATGCAAGTTTAACTTTGGGGAGAGGTTAAGGGATAAAGTGTGGTGCTATTGCAATCACCTTGGGAAACAAGTTGGGAACATCATTAAGAACTTTTGGGGAGCACATTAGCAACATGGTGGGAACATTAAAATCCAAAAAAATGGAACCCCTACCACCTTTCACCATCAAAAAATGAAATTTCCAAGGTGCATGTTGAGCCCTCTCATCGGCTACATGAGAATTATATTCCTAAAACTGATGTCATCATTTGTAATTACCTAGGCTAATACCCTTCTAAGAGGCCATGTACCTATTTCAGTTTCGTAGTCATGGGTTCCCATGACTACCACCAAAATGCCCCCAACCGAAGGGATCTTATGCAAAACCTCAACCTGGAGTTGGGAAATTATTCTTGGGGAGTTGCAGGGTAAATTTTTGATAAGGTTAACACTTCACAAGAAAACTAAAGAATTGGGCAATTGCATAACCTTCATACAAAATGGTTATAATTTCTTATCAACATGTCGAATTTTTGTAGAACATTTTTTAAGGCATTATCTTAACTATGCCTATCACCAAACACACACCTATCATCAAATAGTTGAAAGATTAACCTACTAACCTATGTCCAAATAGTAAACCATCCACTATTGCTCATCCTAAACCCTATGACCAAATGTTCAACAAAAAAAAAAAAGTGTTTGGCCTCCTTCATGCAAATAGCTAGGGATATTATGATCGTGTTGAAACACATAGATAGGGATATTATAATTGTGTTTGGTCATAAATGTAGCGCATAACACTTGTTAAAAGTATCTATTTAGAAATTTAGAGAAGATAAACTTGGCAATATGGAAGGAGTTGTCATGCTAAACTACACACAAACCAAGAAATTTTATTTTTTATGTGTTTAATAAAAGGAGTGATTTAAAGGGATTTCTAAATTGTGGGGCTCAATATGTGAAGGAAGTGTTTAGTGATGGGTTACAAGTTGTTTCGATTTTATGCACACAACATGGCACAATTTAATAGAAAAACATTTGCATGAATGTTTTAAACTATTGTTCATTATATGATCAAATTATTTGGTGATGAGAGAAATCTATTATAGTCAAAGGTGTACAACAACACATTAAAAAGGTATAAAACTAACTAGATTGCATTACAAAAGTAGATTTTGGCATGGATGTGCATTTATGCTCCTTGTAACAACCCATTTTTAGAATAAAATTACACATTGTGACCTCAGGATGCCATGCAACATTGATGAAAAGCCTAAGTATGAAGAAGGAGGGCCCCATACCTACTCCCTCCATTTCCCTTCAAAATATCAACATCAGAGTCTCAATTCCAAAATGCATGAACACATCAAGTGTAGCAAGTTTTAGGGTCTCAAGAGGGGAAAGACATGTCTAGCATACTAGCAAGTGCGAAAGTTGAGCTCCAAAACTTTTTAAAATATTCTAGTACCAAGTGTGACAATGCTAAGATCAAAGTAGGATAGGAACAACCAAATGTGAAGAGAAAGGACATTGAGTTTGATCACTACTACAAAAGCATGTCT
>Ga0116228_10004889_pt1 | contig 11923 bp, 11 predicted proteins | sample S1TSphfallax_2_FD_89694 | JGI IMG/M metagenome (GOLD analysis project Ga0116228, IMG submission 89694) | Host-associated microbial communities from peat moss isolated from Minnesota, USA - S1T2_Fc - Sphagnum fallax MG | ecosystem: Host-associated > Plants > Peat moss > Unclassified | place...
CAGGTTCAGCCGGGCCCCGGCCTTGATTTGCGGGAAGCGGTGATTTCGCGCCCGCCATTCATGACCTGGGACATCCGCCAGAACTGGCTGGCATATTCCGGATCCGCCGCCCATTCATGCCAGCCTGAATCGCGGCGGTACTGCCCAAGCAAGCCGGAGTTGATAATGTCATCAGCGTCAACCGGCGCCGCGCGGTCATGGTCTGGCCCGACATAAAGCGCGTCGGCCTGGCAGTAGAGTTCGCACATGAAGCAGGTCTGGCAATCCTCCTGGCGGGCGATCACCGGCGCGCCGCCCGCGCCGGTATCAAACACATTGGTGGGGCAGGCTTTCACGCATACCCCGCAACCCGTGCAGAGGGTTTCAAGCACAAGCTCGATCACGCGAAGACCTCCTCATGAGCCGCGATCTCGCGCGCCGTCCAGATTTCATCCAGCCCGCCTATGCGCAGGCGCTGCGCCAGGGCGGGACTGGTCTGCGGTGCATCCGTCCGCCGGTGCATGCCGCGGCTCTCCGCACGCGCCAGGCTCGCCGCATGGGTCCAGCGTGCTGTGGCGATCATGGCGGCGGTCTCGCGCGCCTGCACCGCGCCCACGCCAGCCGCATGCTGATGCGCCCGGCTGTGGCGCCATAGCGCGTCCAGACTGAACAGGGCGGCGCTGCTGCCGGCGCCGGTGCGAAACAGGTTCTTCTCAAACGGCAAGGTTTCATCCTGCACCGCCCTGGTCACCCCGCGCGTGTCGATTTGCTTGACCGCGCCATTGGGGCGCAGCCCGGCGCCGCCGGATGGCCGCGCAGGCGCCTTCGCGCGCCGTCCCGCGCGCCTGGCTAGCGCGGCGGCGCCGGCGCCGGACCACAGGCCGGATGACAGCGCCCAGGCGGAATTCTGCGCCCCGCCGCCGCTGGTCGCGCCCGCGATCAATTCGCGGGTTGCCGCATCGCCGGCCGCGAACAGGCCGGGGACCGTGGTCTGGCAATTTTTCCCTGCAATGCGCAGGCCGCCAGTGCCGCGAATCGTGCCCTCGGCGAACAGCGTGACCTCGAATTTGTCGTTGTATAAATCGACGCCTTTCCTGGCGAATGGCACCGGCGTCGCCGGTTGCACCTGCGGGAATTGCCGGCGCACGTCTTGCGGCACTTCGTTGAGCAGACAATAGACCGGCCCGGCAAGCAACGCTTTTGCCATCTCGCCCACAAAGTCGCCAGGTCCGGCGAAAGACGCCAGGTTCAGCTCGCGCCCCGCCGCGTCAAAATAGCGTGCATAGGTGAAAATGGCCGTCCGGGTGGAACACCAGATTGGCGAGACCGAATACGCGGCGGAAAATTCCATGCCTGAAAGCTCGGCTCCCGCTTCCGCCGCCATAAGGTAGCCATCGCCGGTATTCGTGTGGCTGCCGAGCAGGCCGGAGCGGAAAGCGCAGCCGCCTGTGGCCAAAATTACGCCGCCCGCCCGCACGCGCCAGGGCGCACCGTTCAACCGCTGCACCCCTTGCGCGCCGGCCACCGCGCCGTCTTCATGCAACAGTAATTCCAGGGCCGGGAACTGGTCGAAAATCCGCACGCCGGCATCGACCGCCTTGTTTCGCAGCGCCCGCATATATTCCGGGCCGCGCAGGCCCTGATAATGGATTATGCCTTGATCGGTCAGGGGGAAATCGTAATAGTCGGCCAATGTTGGCAGATTGTCCCAGGTGGTTTCAATGATCCGCGCCATCCAATCCGGCTCTGCCAGTCCGAATGCCGTGGCCATGCGGCGCGCCACCGCCTGTTCGCGTAGTTTCGGGTCCGGTGGCACCCACCAATGGCCTGGCCCGCCGGTCGCGGTAACACCGCTGGTGCCGACAAATCCTTTATCGACCAACACCACATCCGCCCCCTGCTGCGCCGCGGCAATCGCCGCCCATCCCGCGGCCATCCCGCCGCCGATGATGAGCACGTCGGTCTCAAGATTCATTACAAGCGAATCCTTTCGGTGAACTCACGCCGCACCCGCAAAAAAATGCTCCAGCGCACGCGGCTGAATGCTTTTGCACGCGATCATAGGTTTATTTATTAGTAGGAAATTCACGCGCGTGAAGCCGAGAATTTCTTATATGAATATTGCGGCGGCTTATAGCCGGGCGGAGCGCGTGTTTTCCACGAACGCGCGATCGCGGGCCGTGACCTTGCCATCGGCAACCGTGATCGTTCCCGAAAGCAGATGACGGATGCCCCCGCCGGCGTTTAAACCTGTTTGGCAGGATTCAGAGTTTTTCAGAACAAAAAAGCACCGTTCTCGCAGACTGCCTGATATGAAGAACATGGAATTCGCGCTTTTGATGGATGCGAGGGAAACTCAAAAAGCGTTGCAAATCGAACAGGAGGATGAGATGACAACGACCCAATTGATCGGTGGGCTTGAAGGGGCAATCGGATCGGCGTTTGTTCCGGCCCAGAACAGGCTGCTCTTTGTCGGATATGGCGGCCGGCTTTCGCGCTGCGACCGGTTCCCGGCGGCGGCAATCGTTTCGCAGGGCAGTGCGGTTCTGCAAGGGACGTTCCTGTTCGATCTGGGGCCGCGCCGGCGGGCTGGACGCGTCTTCCGCCGTGGCCTTCGTGCTGGCGCCGGCGTGACAGCACGTAACGTTTCTTAGCTAACTGGCGAAATAACGCACACGAACGGAGAACCTCCATGTTGTTCCAGGCCTATCATGGCGTAACAGCCGCACAGCATCAGTCAAACTTCGACAAATGGTCCGCCCAGGGCTATCGCATGATCTCGCTCAGCGTCTATGGCGACCCGGGCGATGCGCTGTACGCTGCGGTGTGGGTGCAGCGTACCGGGCCGGCCTGGGTTGCGATCCACGGCGTGGACGCCGCCGCCTATCAAGCCTTCTTCACCAAATGGTCGAATGAGGGCTATTATCCCGTGCTCCTTTCGGCGACCGGCGCGATCAGCGACGCCGTTTTCGCGACGGTATTCGAACAGGGCAATCCCGGCCCCTGGTTCGCCCGCCATGGGATGACGGAAGCCGACTTCACCGCCGCCAACACCTCGGCCCTCAACAATGGACAGGTCATCAGTACCTTCTCGATCTACGGCACGTCTCCTGATCTGCACTACGCCGCGGTCTGGCTGAACAATCCGAACTTCGTAAAATCCATCGTCAATCCGGCCGACACGGCAGCCGCATATCAGACCAATTTCAACGCCCAGACCCAGCTGCCGGGCGTCGATCTGAACGCCTACCGGCCGGCGCATGTCGCGCTGTCGAACGACGTCACCTACTGCTCGGTATTCAAGGACGATTTCGTCGGGCCTTGGGTGGCGCGCCACGGCCTCTCCGGCGCCGATTACCAAAATTTCTTCAACCAGCAGGTTGCCGAGGGCTATTATCCGATCCTCGTGCAGGGCGGCGGCACCACCGCGGCGCCGGTCTACGCCGCGGTTTTCGCCAAGCAGGACATTCCCGATTCCCGACAATGGACAGCAACCGGAACGCCGCTCGCCGCCCTGGCGCCGGTTGACCAGGCCGTGCAGAGTTTCATGCAGGCCAACGGCGTGCGCGCCGCCCAGGTCGCCATTGCCAAAAATGGCGTCATGAAGTCGTCGCGCGGCTACACCTGGGCGGAGCCGGCCTACCGGGTAACCCAGCCAACCGACCGCTTCCTGCTGGCAAGCTGCAGCAAGATGTTCTGCGAAGCGGCGATCCAGAGCCTGTACGACAGCGGCAAGCTGCAACCGGAAACAAAGGTCTATCCGCTGCTCGGCTTCTCGCATCCGGCCGACCCGCGCAGCGACACGATCACCGTGCAGCAATTGCTCGACCATGAGGGCGGCTATAACGACGGCCGGAACCCGAAATATCCGGCAGCGCCCGATCCCACCTACAATATGCGGCAGATCGGCCTGGCGCTCGGACATGTGGTCGCCAAAAAGAGCGACATCGCGGGATACATGTATGGCCAGCCACTGCAGTTTACGCCGGGTACGGACTCGGCCTATTCGAACTACGGCTATCTGCTACTCGGCGCGGTCGTCGAAAAGGTCACCGGGATGAGCTATCACAACTACCTGATGCAGGCGGTTATGCAGCCGGCCGGGATCAGCGAGGTTGAGGTGTTCCCGACGCGCGCCGCCGGCCGGACCGCGCAGATGGCGATCGCCGAGGATATCGGCCTAGGACAGGATCCGCTCAACCTCGCCTCGGCGCTGAATATCCCGGGGGTGTATGGCGGCGACGGCGAAATCAATGAAATCGGCGATCCGAATGACGGCACGGCGGCCTCAGCCGAGGCGATCGCGCGGTTCATCCACACGCATGCCGTATGGGGCAATGGCGGCCGGGCGCCGGGTTCCGCGCGCGCCGGCAGTACGCCTGGCGCTTCGACATGGGGCGAGTCGCGCTGGGATGGCGTCGATTGGTCGTATACGGTGAATACCCGAAACTGGCCCTCCACGAACGGCCAGACCGCGGCCACCACCGCGCAAGGCAACCAGACGCTGACCACGGCTGCGTTCACCCTGACGGTGGCGAAAGGCGGGACCGCCGGCTTCGCGCCGTCCGGCCATCTGCTGGTCGCCACAATCAGCAACGGGACACAGCTTGTAGCCTATACAGGGCTGAATGCCGCGGCCAACGCTTTCACCGGCTGCACCGCGCCGGCCAATGCCGGCATCGTTGCGGATAGCGCGGCCGTGACACAGGCATCCACCGCCATAGGCTCACCGGCGCTGACGCAGGCACCTTTCACCTTGACCGTCAACAACGGCGGCACCCAGGGTTTTACCCGCGCCGGCATGCTGCTGGTGAATAATGCCGCCAACACCGCTCAGGTGATCCGCTACACCGGGCTTGGCACGAATGCATTCGAGGGATGCACGGCAATTCTGCCCGGCGCCGGGAGTGCGAAAGCGGGCACTGCGGTGACGCAGGCGACGCTTGAGGCAGCCGTGGATACTTTGCTCAATTCAATCGCTCTGCCTTAACCTTGTGAGACAAATTTGAGCGGTCCCGGGTGGGTCAGATTTTGATTGACAATAAATCCGGCAAAAGCCCTATTTCCGGTGGAAACTTTATCCACACGCCGAACGGCGGAAACGATCCCGGAGCGTAAACATGGTCGCGGCAAAACGCGTATGTGTCATCGGAGCCGGCCCTTTTGCCCCTGCACCGGGTATCACCGAGGGCTTCGCGCCGGTCCTCAGGCGGCGGTCGGCAACGCTGCACTCCAGAATGAAGCAGATTCTCAATGACGATGATCTCTCAGGTCTTGACGGTGCGTTGGTAACGCCCGGGCGCGCGCAGACCGGGCGCTAAGCCATGCCGGAGATGGCTCTACATGATCCGGCGACGGACATCGCGGAAAACCAACCGAAACAGCGGCGTTTTGCCAGATTGCTGCGCTGGCTCCGCCGCACGGCCGAGGACGCCGGCGACGCCAAGCCAAAGGCTGAGAAACCGCCCAAAAAAACCTTTGAGGCAACCGAGTCCGGTGCGCTTGCAGGGCTTTCAATGCAGATTCTCCATCTTTTCCTGCATGCCGGTGTCATCATCGTTCTTGGCTTGCTGATTTACACCTCGTTTCAGGTTTATAACCAAAGAAACGCGATCATTCTGCAGCCCATCGGGGTCCCGGACGCGCTGTCCGCCGAAGGCTTTACCAGCGACCTCGTGACTCAAAACCTCGGCGATCGGATTGCCTATCTTCAAAACGTCGCGAATACAAAATCTCTCAAGACCAAACAGATTGATGACGATCAAATTCAGTGGAATCAAAATACCAAAGAAAAATCATCGCAAGCTAGTCAAACTGACTGGAACAAAGACGTCCAAGCGATCCAGATCCCGGAAACCGGTTTGTCCATTCGCGACATTGCGGATTTTCTCCGCACATTGATCCCCGCATTGCAGCCCGACGAGATCACCGGGGAATTCTTCGTCTCCGACAATAAATTAAATCTCCAGCTCTGGTTGAACGGCGCGAATGTGTATTCCGCCACCGCCCCGGCTTCGGGAATTGACAGTGCTGCGGTGAATTCCTTGATTGACGGAATCGCTGTGGACCAAATAAATCCATCAACCCAAGACTGGCAATTGGGAGGCGCTTTTTCCATTCTCGAGGAGACGGAGCCATATGTCTCCGCCTCTGCCATGGACAGTTGGAACGCGGAAGTCAATTCAAGAAAAATTCTCACCGATATCATAAGCAACGCGGAACCGGACGATCCCGTATTGCCTTGGACGCATAACCTTTTGGGTTTTATGAATTTAAAAATATCGGATTACAAGGATGCGATCGCTCAATTCAAAATGGCTCCGAAGCTGGCAGTTGCGCATAGCAACCTTTGCTATATCTACCAGGACTTCCGCCAGAATTTTTACGCCATCTGGGCGGCGGTGCGGGAATGCAAGCGCGCCATTTCGCTGGACCATAAACTCTTGAAGCCTCGGGAACTTCTGGGCAATATCTATATCCTTCTGGCTGACAGCGGACAAACGCCGGCTGATAATATTGCATCGCAGCACGATTTCGTGAAAGCCCTCAAGCAGTTCCATGCCATAGAAGGGCAGATCATAGACGAGAGGTCTCCGCGGCTTTATGACCAGACGGACCTTGCCAAGGCCTATGTGGGGTTAGGAACTATCTTTGCCGACCGGTTTTTCCGGCAGTACAATCCCAATCTCGCACAGGCAGAATACCAGGACGCCAATGGTCTGAATTTGGGGAACCCGACGGCTTACACATTGCTTGGCGATTTATATGGCGCACAGCGCGAATGGAGTCAGGCTGCGGCGCAATATCAAGCGGCGCTGGAACTCGCTGAATATCCCGATCCACGGATTGGATTGGGAAATATCGATATCGCTCAACAAAACTGGACCGATGCGCTGAACCAGTACGGAAAAGCCAATATACCTGCTTTTTCGAACTTGCAGACCGTGTTGCAAAATCTTGCAGCCCTGCCGAAAGATTCCCAACAAATCCCGGCTCTATTGGAAACGGCTTGCCGTCTGCTTTCGCAGAGCAAGGCGGCGGCAATCGACGACCGGACTCTGACAAATGAAATCAACGCCGGCCTCGCCAGCCTCGCCATGGCTGGCGGGTCTTTGAATTGCTCGACGATATCGCTTAAGCGGGACGGTGTTTGAGCGATCCAGGGTTTGGTTATATCGAAAAGCGCCCTAACCGATCACTTTCACTTCGATCCGGTGGGTTTCCCGGGGCGGTTGGCCAGGGACACGGGTAAGCCGCATATCAATCACAGCCTCACCCGGGCAGATCGCGATGATGAACAATGCTTGTTGCAAGCTCCCCGTGTGGGCCGGCCGGTTCGTTTCATTCATAGGGCCGGTGCGAGCGGCGACGGCGCTGCCTTGGACCGTCAGCCGCCACACGTAACCAACGGAGCCCGCGCTGGTAATCGGATAGGATATGGACTGGCCCACATGCAGGGTCAGATCATTCGGTACTTCCGATAAGGACCCCGTCATGCCAACCGCCACCGTCGCGCCAAAAATGCTGCAGCATACCGTCGTTATGAATCGCCACCAGTTCGAGGTCGAAACCAAAACTGCCTTCAAGAAGGCAAACCACCCGGGAAATATTGCCGCCGAAGGTTGCAGACTTTGCCCATGGGAAGCTCGGACTCTGATTGTTCCGCCACCAGTGCTCGATCTCGCCGCTCTCATTGGCCACCACCAGTTCGAAATTGCCGTTGCCCTTTTCGTTCGCCATGCCATATTCGCCCTGGATCATCACAGGCGGCGAGGAAATGCCGGCGCCGAAGGCGGGGTCACCCTGCCAGTTGGAACCGTTCCGCCAAAAATGCTGCATGGCGCCGCTGGTGAGCACCGCCACCAGACACAGCGTGCCATAGGTGCTTTGCAGCAAGCTGGCGCCAGCAGTGAGAATATTGGCGCCGAAAATGGCGCTTTCCGCCCAGGCGCCGGCGCTATTGCGCCACCAATGATGCAACTGTCCGCCAACGGCGACCACCACCTCAAAATTTCCAGGTCCCCAACCGCTCTCGGTGAAGCCGACAGCGCCAGTGGTGCCGTTGGGCCCGAAAATCGGGCCGTCGTTCCAGGTGTGCGCCTGCTGGTTAAACCAGCGATGGTGCAGGCGGCCGGCGGTCGTGCGGTAGACCATTTCGAAATTGCGGTTATAGGTGGTCGCGGTAAAGGTCGGCGGGTCGGCGACGTCGTTGCCAATGGTTTCGGCTTTGGCCCAAGGTAGAGCAGGGTTTGAATTGTCGCGCCACCAATGGATAAAGGATTTGCCGGCGCCAGGCGCGATCAGTTCAAAATTATCGTGCAACGCGCCGTCACCGCTTTCGATCATTCCGCCGTTATGGTTGCGGCGTTTTACCCATGGGTCCGGGTTGGTAAACCGCAGCCCGAGTTTGGCGCTCGAATCGATGTTGCATTGGCCATATTTGATCAGCCAGTAGCCGGCATTGCCCAAATACTGCCCCCAGGAATTTTTGACGATCCAGCAGCCCTGGCCATCATCGAACCCGACCACCAGCATGACATGGCTGCCAAGATCGGTGGCTGTTGAGACTTTTTCATAGGGCGTGGTGCCGCTCCAGCCCTGGAAATCGCTCCAGACTTCGAAAAAGCAGATGATGGGGCCGATATTCTGGACCCAGTTTTTCTGGTCCTGGATATTGTTGATCGACGTATAAGCGGGAATTTTCGTGGTGCGGCCATCACGGTTGGAGGCCGGAGCATAGGCAGGCGGCGGCAGCATCGAGCCGGTCCCGCACGAAGAAGGTGCAGGGTTCCAGTAGGCCGCGGTGCGGTTGCCTGGGTCGCTATCCACCCAGGGTACACAGTCCTGGTCGGTCATGCCGTTCGCAGCGACCCAGTTGAGGACGGATGCCGGGTCTCCGCAGGCCCCGCAAGGCGTTTTGTTGGCCTCGATATAGTCGCCTTCGGAGCGCGGGCTCCAGACGCAATGTTCGATCCGGACCATGGATTCGATGAGCGCCGTTGCGCTATATATCCAACAATGTTCGCACGGGTCCTGGTCTCGGATGGTGGTGATCCAAGGCCAGCCATAGCGGTTGCGCCAGTCCACCACCAAAGGGGGCGTGCCGCCACCGCCTGCGCCAGCTGGCGGATGCGGCAGCGCGCCTGTGCGGCCTAGAAATCTGGGCGCCGTTTTTAGGACGCCGCGAGCATATAATTCCTGAGCCAGAAGCGTGTTGCGAGGCGGCGCCGCGTTGACCAAGGCGGCGACGTCGACACGCTTGGTTTCATCCGCCGGCGGCGGCTTATTCAGCAGCCCGAGCGATGGACGCTCAATCACAGTGTCGTCAGCAAGGGCGGGATTGACGGTCCAGGCAATGTTCTCACGCGCAAGCTCCTGCCGGAGCTCGCCAAACGTTTTGAAGGCCATTTGTTCCACATCCCTTCTATCTCAGGATGCGAAACAGAAAACCATAAGCGCGTAACGTTTGCAACCAAAAATTTAATTGTTATCGAGCATCACTACTGTCTTGCCAATACGCCGGTTTTCTCACTGAGCAAATGAAGTTGGTTGCGGGAGCACGCAAATGCCTTGATTTGCTCCTCACGACAAGGAGCTAGGAAATGAAAAGCAAGCATCAGACTAACGGGCTGGAGGAGTTCATTCTTCCTCATCCGAACAACGATCGTCCTGTCCAAGAACTCGCGGCAACAACGGCTGGTGGCTGTACTATCCAGACAGGGCCTGTCGTACTTCCGGATGATATTATTGGACGCGTGCAAGAATATGCACAGCCCGTCGAAATCATTGCCGAAGAACTCGACACATCGGACGTTGCACAATCCGCTACCATCTCAGCGGATCAGCCCGCGTTAAGCGAACTGGCCGACCCAAAGCGGGCCGCCACAATGCCCAGTTTGACAAAGGCAATTTTCGAAATTCGGAGATTTCGGGAAAATTTTCCAACGCCGTTGAAGCCAGCAAGTGAGTCGGAGATAAAACATATCGCATGGCGCATATTGCGGCATCCCGACGATTGGCTTGCCTGGTACAAGATAGTGAACCGTAGCTCGGCCTACTCGATGAAAGCCAAACTTCGACGTTACTTGGCGAACTCGATCCGCTCAAAGATCGCCGAGTTGGAAGAAACCGTCAGAAAAAGTCCACTAGAAGCCAAATTGGCGCGCGAACAAGCGGCCGGCATATATTCGGAGATTCTCCTGGCGAACGAACACGGAATCTTCGATGGCCATTCGCGGGACGAGGTCGGACGGTGGAGAGAATGGCGTACAAATAACGAAACGCCCGACTCTCGCAAAAAAGCAAAGAAACCTAGTAAGTGCAAACGGCAAGTACCAAATCGTCTGCCAGCAGGGTGGCAAGAAACCATTGCAAGAGCGTTGCGATATGATCCAATGGTTGATCTCTATATTTGCTGTGGCAACCGCCCTTCGGAAGTGCGCTCAGCTAGGCTCTCGATGATCGATGATTTGCAGGTCGCGATAACAATAAAGGCTACTAAGCTCCCGGAAAACTCCGGCGAGGAATACAGAGAGATCGCCCCGAACATGCATATCCCGGCCGCCCGCCGTCTAGCGTCCGTCACCGGCGATATTGATTTTTCACAAGTTAATACGGACGCTCTACGTGCCCGGATGAGCCGCGCAAGCCGAAAGTTGTGGGGCATAGCGGTAACCCCCATGTGTTTTCGGCACGCGCTGGCCGGCCAGATCAAAGAAATCGACGGCCCGCTCGGAGACCGGGTAACCAAGGTGCTGGCGCACACCTCGAATAGGACCGACTCCAGATACGGCACCAGGACCGGCAAAGCTCGTATACAAAAACGGGATGCGCTTGATCCGCTTGCATCCGTTTCCGCAAGTCGGCCCATTCGGGAAACCAGGTCGAGCAAATACCGCGGCCGGCAAGCGATCCCAAATCGCGTGCAGACCTTGCCAGGCAAGTCGCCTAAAGGCGACAAATCATGATCTGAAATAAGGGTGCTTGGCTAGGTTCAGCGGGGTGCAACTTCGACAAGGGATCCCAGCAGGAAACTCAATAGCTCGCCATCGGTGCCGCACAAGTCATCAAGGTCGTGCGGTGGCGCGCCCGGGACCCAACCAGTCACGGCCCTAGAAATCGCGCGGAAATCCTCCAATGTTCGCGGCCTCATCGTTATGATTCTTCCCACCAGCGTCTGCTGCCGTTCGAAAAGAGTCCGCCAAAACTCATGATCGTCGTATTTCCACATATCGCGGCTGGTGCGCTCGAGTCGGCGAAACTGTTCACAGAGATCAAGCAATTCCTTTTCGCCTCCCCGCAAAGAGACGCTGCCCGCCAGCTTGGCGCCTGCCGCCCAGCCCGCACCCTTCAGCAGGAGGCGCCGAGTCGGGGCAGTCCGTCCTACTTCGCCAACGGATGATTGACTTTCGGCCGCGGCCTCAGCGTGGTTCAAAAGCTCTTTCATGACACAAACCTTCTATAATAACGAAAATCGTTATACTAAAACAAAAAGCGCGTGTCAACGAAAAAGTTTGTGTTGAGTTTTTTTCCTTCTTATGGCGTTATTTCATTATGATTACCCCTGCACAGTCCCGTGCCGCCCGAGGGTTGCTAGACCTCAGTCAGGCCGCCTTAGCTCAAATGGCGCGGGTAGGGATCTCAACGGTCCGCAATTTCGAGGCAGGCCGTTCCGTTCCGATCGCCAATAACCTCGACGCCATTCAGCGGGTACTGGAGGTAGCCGGCGTTGAATTCATTGCCAGAAATGGAGGTGGGCCCGGCGTGCGATTGAGAACTGACCTGGCCGAATAACAGAACCCTTCAAATTTCGTATCGGTACGAACTTTACAGGATTCGTCGCTTTTGCAGTGGGACGAAAGCTTCGACTTGAATTCCCACTTTCGAACGGCTGTCATTGTTGCGCTTGATACCCCAATACCTTCAAGTAGCTCGAAGGATTCGG
>Ga0116228_10004891_pt1 | contig 11917 bp, 10 predicted proteins | sample S1TSphfallax_2_FD_89694 | JGI IMG/M metagenome (GOLD analysis project Ga0116228, IMG submission 89694) | Host-associated microbial communities from peat moss isolated from Minnesota, USA - S1T2_Fc - Sphagnum fallax MG | ecosystem: Host-associated > Plants > Peat moss > Unclassified | place...
CATCGTCGAAGCCTTCAAGAACGCCCAGCCGGGTACGTTCAAGAACGTGATCGTGCTGTTCATCGGCGACCAGGCCGACCAGCAGCGCGTTGCCGATGCGCTGGCTTCGAGCGGCGCTACGTATCGCTTCGTCGCGATGTAATCGCTCCGGGCTTTTTGCCTGGTGGGTTCATGAGGCGCCCTTCGTGAGAGGGGCGCTTTTTTTGTGGGGTTTTGCTTTGTAGGGTGGGCTCGCCTGTCGGCCTCGCGCCCGGCGCGTGTGGCGTGGCGGTGGGCGAGGCGACGGGGGCGGCCCTTGGCGCTCCGGCCGCCTCTACCCAACGTGATCGCAGGCTATTGTAGGAGCGCGCCTGCGCGCGACCGATTGGCGCGAACATCATCATCGTTTCGATATCACCGGTCGCGCGCAAGCACGCTCCTACGGGGCGGTGTTTTAGTGTTTGCTTGCGCGGTGCATCTGTGCCGTTTGTGCTTCGCCATCATGCGATAGCGCTGTTGCTGCGGCGATGGCAGCGTTTTCTGCGGAAGGGGCGACGCGGGCGAACATCTGTGATTCGTACTGGGCGACGGCTTTGTCCGGATCGGGTAGGGATACCAGCGATTGCGACAGTTCCAGCGCATCAAGCATGGCGTGGTTGACGCCTTCACCTCCGAAGGGCGACATCACATGCGCCGCGTCGCCGATCAGTGTCAGGCCTTTGCGATGTGTCCAGCAGTGTCCTACGGGCAATGCGTGAATCGGCAGCACGGCGAAGCGATCGTTGCTGGCGCGGAAGAGGTCGAGCAGGGTGTCGGCATAGCCTGCGTATTCGGCGGTGAGTCCGGCACGCACCGCGGCGGGCGAGGTGAAGTCGAAGCGTTGTTCGGCCCAGCCCATGGGCACGCGGAGGATGGCGTAGCCACGCAGATGGGCATGGCCGTTGCGCTGCACGATCAGGCCCTTGCCATCGGCTTCCACGCCCATTTTTCCGCGCCCCACGAGCTTTGCGAGGGCCGCGTGGGCGTTGTCTGCGTCGTCGATGCCGAACTCGATGAAGCACAGTCCGCTGTGTTGCGGTTTGTAGGGCGAGAGTGCGGGGCGCACCCGGGACCATGTACCGTCGGCGCCTACGATGAGGTCGAACGGGCCTTCGTCGCCTTCGTCGAAAACCAGGTACCAGCGATTGTCGTTGCCTTCGCGAAGATCGCGCAGTGGGCGGTGCCAGCGTATGGCATTGTCGGGCAGGGCATCCAGCAGCAGCTGTCGCAGCACCGAACGATCAATTTCCGGACGCTGTCGACCGGTCGTGTCGCTGTCTTCGAAGATCAGGGCGCCATGCTTGTCGTAGAAGCGGGTTTCCTGGTCCTCGTAGCGGGCGACCTCAAGGAAGGGGGCCATCAACCCGGCGCGTTCGAGGGCAAGCAGGCCGGAGTCCTCGTGCAGGTCGAGCGATCCACCCTGCGCGCGGGCGCAGGCATGTTCATCGCGTTCGAAGACGGTGGCTGCCATGCCATGGCGACGCAGCAGCCGTGCCAGCGTGAGGCCGCCGGGGCCGCCGCCGATGATGGCGATCCTGGGATGGGAATTCATGGGAGTACCGATTAATATAGGGTCCTATGCAATATATATAGGCACCTATGTAATGGCAACTGAATCACGGGTCGTCGGGCCCGGCGAAGCCATGCGACGGATAGGGCAGGTATACCGGACGTTCGGCAAGCTGGTGGACGGCCCCCTGCGCAAACTGGGCTTTTCCATGGGCCAGCTGCCGGTGATCGTCACCTTGAAGAACACCGGGGCGCTTTCGCAGACCGAGCTGGCGCGTATCGCGCAGGTGGAGCAGCCGAGCATGGCGCAGTTGCTGGGACGCATGGAGCGCGACGGGCTGGTGGAGCGGGTGCCTGATCCGGCAGACGGACGCAGTCGCCTCGTCTCGTTGACCCGGCTCGCGCAGCGCCAGATACCGCAGGGCAAGGCGGTGATGGACGATGCATCGGAGCTTGCGCTTGCCGGCTTCTCATCAGCGGAAAGACACCAACTCCTGGACTGGCTGTCGCGTATCGAGGCAAACCTGGAAGGCGCCCTGGCGCAGGAGAAGGGCTGAAGGCGGCCGCTGTGTCGCTTCGCGATGCCGGCGGCAGTCCCGTTGGCCTGGCGGGGTGCTGGAGGGGCCCGGCGGGCGAGAGCCATTCGCATCGGGGCATGAAGTGCGCGCATGGGGTAAAATCGCCCCATGTCCCTGATCATCCTCGATACCTGCGTCAACTGCGACGTCTGCGAGCCCGTGTGCCCCAACAAGGCCATTTCGCTGGGCGAGGTGTACTACGTGATCGATCCGGCCCTGTGCACCGAATGCGTGGGCCACTTCGACAACCCGCAGTGCGTGGAGGTGTGTCCGGTTGAGTGCATTCCGCACGATCCGGATCACGTGGAGTCGCACGAGCAGCTCATGCTTAAGTACGAGCACCTGATGGCGAAAGCCGCTTCCTGAGCCCTCGCGGGCGTCATGCGTTAATCTCAACGGCAGCGATCCTGTTTCCGGAGAGACACCGATGACCCATGCTCCGTCGTGGCGCGTGCTTGCCGCGAGCCTTTTCCTCGTCCTTGGCGCAGGCAGCGCCACCGCCCAGGACAAGGCGCCCGATGCACCTTCGCGCGGCCCAGGCCACGCGGCCATAGCCAGCGCCAATTTCCTCGCCACCCATGCCGGCTTCGAAGTGCTGGGCAAGGGCGGTAATGCCTTCGACGCCGCCGTGGCGGTGTCTTCGACCCTCGCCGTGGTAGAGCAGCAGAGTTCCGGTATCGGCGGCGGTTTCATGGCCTTGCTGCATCGCGCGTCCGACAACAGCAACACCTTCCTCGATGCGCGCGAAACCGCGCCGAAGGCGGTGGACATGAAGGATTACATCGGCAAGGACGGCAAGCCCAATCGTGATGCCTCCACGCGTGGCCCGTTGTCCGCCGGTATTCCCGGTGAGCCGGCCGGGCTGGTCTGGATGGCGGAGCATTACGGCAAGCTGCCGCTGTCGGAATCACTGGCCCCGGCCATCCGTATCGCGAAGGAGGGCTTCCAGCCCGACGCGCGCTTCCTCAACACCATTGCCGAGCACAAGGACACCTTGCTGCGCTGGCCGGCCTCGGCCGCCGTGCTGCTACCGGGCGGCAAGCCGCCGGAGCAGGGCTGGACGCTGAAGCAGCCGGATCTTGCGAAGACGCTGGAGCGCATCGCCGCGAAGGGGCATGACGGCTTCTACAAGGGCGAAACGGCGAAGCTGCTGCTTTCCTCCACACGCAAGGCCGGTGGCAAGTGGACGACGGCCGATCTGGATGGCTACAAGGTCAAGGAGCGCCAGCCGCTCAGCGTGGACTACAAGGGCTATCGCATCGTCACCGCTCCGCCGCCGTCGTCCGGTGGCGTGGCCATTGCCGAGGTGCTCAACATCCTCGCCGGCTATGACCTCACGAAGCTCGACGCCGCCCATTCGCTGCATTACACGATCGAGGCGATGCGTCGCGCGTTCCGCGACCACAACGAATACCTGGGCGATCCGGATTTCGTGAAGATGCCGCTCGATATGCTGTTGTCGAAGCACTATGCCGACGGACTGCGCGCGACCATCGCGCCGGACAAGGCCACGCCGTCCGAGCTGCTGCCGCCCGCCATGGCGCCGGAGCCCGGCATGCATACCACGCATTTCTCGGTGATTGATGCCGACGGCAACATGGTGGCTTCCACGCTTACGGTGAACCTGGAGTTCGGTTCGGGCTTCATCGCGGCCGGTACCGGCGTGGTGCTCAACGACGAGATGGACGACTTCGCACTCGTCCCCGGCCAGCCCAATGCTTACGGATTGCGCGACTCCTGGGCCAATGCACCGGAGCCGGGCAAGCGCATGCTGTCGTCGATGTCGCCCAGCTTCGTGTTCGGTGCCGACCGCACGGCCATCATCGGCTCGCCGGGCGGCTCCACGATCATCACCCAGGTGCTGGAAGGCATCCTCGCCTTCATCGATGGCAAGAATGCCGCGCAGATCGTGGCGCAGAAGCGCTATCACCATCAGTATCTGCCGGACCGCGTGGATGTGGAGCCGGGTGCGTTCGACGACGCCACGGCCAAGGCGCTTACCGCGATGGGTCACGTGCTGAAGGATCGTTCGCCCTGGGGCTTCATGAACGTGGTCACCTGGGACCATCGCACCAACACGCTGGATGCCGCGAGCGATCCGCGTCGGCCGTCCGGCCTGGGCAAGGTCCAATAAGGCGCCTGCCATGAAGACGAAAGGACACGGCATGCACGGGCGGTCTCGAATCATCGGAGCGGGTCTCGTCATCCTGGCGCTGGCGCTTCTGTTCTGGAACGAGCGCCGGGCCATCGATTACGACCAGGCATTGGCGAAGCAGGGGCCGGCGGTGCTGGACCTCGGAGACAAGGGGCGTCCGTCAGCGGGCCAGTACGGCTCACTTACGCGCGTCAGTGGCCTGCCGAAGATCGTGGATGCGCCTCGCGACCAGGAGTTCGGCGTGCGCATGGAATCGCCATTGCTTGTTCGTCATGTGGAGATGTTCCAGTGGCGCGAGATCAGCGTGGCGGGCGATACGCACTATGAGCTGGACTGGGTGGATCATCCGGTCGAGTCGTCGCGATTCGCGAAGCCGGGTGGTCACGCCAACCCGGGCGCCTTTCCCATCCAGGGGCGTCAGTTCGAAGCGGGCGAGGTTCGCCTTGGCAACTTCCGTCTTGCCGCGCCCATCGTCCGTGCTTTTCCCGGTCGTGTGATCGTTCCACCGGAAGAAAACCACTTGCCGCCCAACCTCGCCGCCACCTTCCAGCGGTCGGGAGACTATCTCGTCACCAGTGGCAAGCCGGAGGCACCCCGGCTCGGCGATCTTCGCGTAAGTTGGGAGGCAGTGCCGTTGCAGTCCATGACGGTGCTGGCGCGTATCGATGGCGATGTGCTTGCGCCGGGCGACACCAGGGATACGAATCCGGGTTTCGAGGTTCAGGTGGGCGAACGCAGTCTGCGCGACGTACTGCCTGCGCTGCCCGAACGGCCGCAGGCCACGATGACATTGCGGGTGCTGGCGGGGCTGGTGGCGTCCTTCGGCGTGCTGCTGCTGGCGGCGGGCACGAGGGTAAAAGGCGATCCGCTGTTCGCTCTTGGTGTGGCAGCCGTGGTCATTACCGCTGCGGGCGGCCTCCTATGGGTGACCGAGGATGCCATGGCGAGCAGCGTGTGGGCGCTGGTGGCCGTGCTCGGTGCCGGCCTCGCCATCTGGCGCACGCAACAGCGCACGCCACCCCGATCCCCTTGACATATATCATCGCGGCGTCGCTAACGTTGTTGTAGGAGCGGGCCTCGCCCGCGACCTCCCTCAGGCTGGCATGACGAAGGACGCCTTGCTTTCGACCGGGCGAGCCATCATGGCCTGCCTGATCGAGGCAAGGCGTCCTTCGTTTCATTCACAAGATGAAGCGGTCGCGCGCAGGCGCGCTCCTACCGTTGCGTCGGGTCATAGTTCCTGGTGGGTTGGATGCGGGGTTGCAGCTGTTTCCCCCATCGCGCAATCGACGCGTCGTTTCGAGGGCGTTTCGCCGGTAAGCAGATAGTGCGCGGCATATCGCGTGGCACATTTCGCCGTTGGCTGGCCGAGGGTGGTGTGTCCCTGCAAGCCCACGCTCACCAGGAAATGACTGTTGGGCAGTTCACGGGTCATCGCCTCGGCTGCGCCGATGGGGGTTGTCCAGTCGCTGGACGAATGCATCATCACGATGGACGGCAGGCGCTTGAGTGCCTCGAACGAAGGACGGGGGCTGGGCGCATGCGGCCATGCCGCGCAGATAAGACCCATCACGGCGTCCTGGCCGCGGGGAAGGGTGGCCTGGGTGTCCATGAAGCGTGCGCCCTTGCGAATGTCGTCGGGTGACGAGCGCCACACGGAGTCGTTGCAGTAGACGGCGAATGTAGCCGCGGGTCCGCCGTAGGGCAACGTCCGGGGCGAGCCGTCGTTAAAGAAGAGTGCGCCGGCGAGGGCAAAGGCGCTGGTACGCATGCCGCGATCGATGTCGGCATGCGAATGGAAGACATGCGTTTGTAGCCGGCTGCGCAACGTGTCGAACGAGCGCTGTTGCGCCGGCATGGCGGTCCATTCATCGGCCACGGCCAGGGCCGCGACCACATGCTCGGGAAACGATATGGCGGGTGCCCACATGCGGCGCATGAAAAGCGGCATGCCGATCAGTCGCTGTCGGATGGCTGATACGGAGGTGCCCAGGCCATAGATGTCAGGGCGCTCCACAGCGGGCTTCAGGGCATCGGCGATCATGGCCCTGTCGCGGTAGATGTGCAGGCCGGCTTTCTGGAAAAGCCAGCGTCGTTCGAAGTCCAGCGAGGCGTCGAGAAGAACGCGGCCGGTATGGGAAGGGTGCAGAGACGCATACCAGGTGGCGACCCAGGTACCGTATGAGGCGCCATACAAATGCATCACAGGGATGTCCAGGGCCGTGCGCAGGGCTTCCATGTCGGCCACCTGTGCGGCCGTATTGATCTGTGCGGCTTTCGGCCCGCAGGACTCGGCGAATGTGCGTGTTTCGGCGACGAAATCGTTCCAGGCAGCATCGTCGTCGGGATTCATCATGGCCTGGGACGCCTTGCGGCCGGTAAATGGAATGCAATCGGGCCGCGTTTCATCCGTAAGGCCTCGCGGCATGAGGGCGACGATGTCATAGCGGTCCGAAAGGAGCTTCAGGTCGCCGAGGTCAGGGTCCGTGACATCGATCGAACTCCAGCGTTGAGCCAGTTTCATGAGCGAGGACATCGGATCGGCGCCGGGGCCTCCGGGGTGATAGAAGATCGTGCCTTCGCGAATCGCGGGTCGTGCCGCGCGCACGCGCAGCACGGGCATGCGTACGGTTGGTGATGCCGATGCCTGGTGATCGTAGGGAACGTTGAGCCAGCCGCAGTCGAATCGTGCGAGCAGTTCGGGTGTCAGCGTGGTTCCCTTGCCTGGTGCACATGCGCCCCAGGTCAGCGCCTGGGAACCACCGGTGGGCTGTGCCGTGCCTGCATGAGCAGGGAATACACAGGACAATGCGAGGAAAAGAAGGGTTTTTTTCATGAGCGCGCTCCATGCGTGGTCGATAGCCACCGCTCGCGCGGTGGAATCACAACCTAGCGCTGGAAGCTCAGCGACACAGTGGGATCAATACGATGCAGGCTGTCGCTGATCGCCGCCGGGTAACGTGGCGATGCAGGGCAATAAAGTGCATGCCCAACCGTCGTTCCAGCGAAAGCTGGAACCCAGCGCCCCGGTTCACCAGCAAGCACGACCACGCATCATCGGCTCTTGTGTAGGTTAGCCTCAGGCGAAAACCCATCGCACCGCACTGGGTTCCTGCTTTCGCAGGAACGACGTGAGGGATAGGCAGGGATTGCAAGCGTCACAGCCCGTCGTTCCAGCGAAAGCTGGAACCCAGCGCCCCGGTTCACCAGCAAGCACGACCACGCATCATCGGCTCTTGTGTAGGTTAGCCTCAGGCGAAAACCCTTCGCACCGCACTGGGTTCCTGCTTTCGCAGGAACGACGTGAGGGATAGGCAGGGGCGTGCAAGCGTCATAGCCCGTCGTTCCAGCGAAAGCTGGAACCCAGCGCCCCGGTTCACCAGCAAGCACGACCACGCATCATCGGCTCTTGTGCAGGTTAGCCTCAGGCCAAAACCCATCGCCCCGCACTGGGTTCCTGCTTTCGCAGGAACGACAGGATTCAGTCGTTTGCCGAGCCGTCTGCGAATGCGTAGACGTGGTCTGCCCAGCCGGCAGCCTCGTGGTAGATCGAGGCCATGGTCTGCAAGTGCTGTGCGTCCAGTTCGTTCTCGCCTTCCAGTTCGCCCTGTTCCCAGTGGCGGATCTGGTCGAGCAGCGGAGCGAACGGGCCGACGCCTTCCAGCAGTGCCTCGCGGATTTCCAATGCGAGCGGAAGGTGTTCCAGCACGTAGGCCATCGACACGTTCATCAGCGTGTCGAGCAACGAGAACAGGCCGGCGGTAAAAGCCATTTCCTGCAGCTCGGGCTTCACGCTGCGGGCCAGCTTCTCGCACATGTGCGCGCGGATGAGGGCCAGGCGTAGCAGCTCCGGCGGACGTTCGTCCATGCCCGATACGGCCATGGTGAAGATCCAGTTGCGCATGCGGTTCACGCCGAAGAACACGGCCGCCTGTTCCACCGACTTCAGCTGGCGGGGCAGGGCGAAATAGGCCGAGTTCACGCAACCCAGCAGCTTGTAGCTGAGGATGGCATCGTCACGCACGATCTTGCCCAGTTCTACCGGGCCGTTGTTTTCATCCTGCAGCGCACCCATGAGGCGCAGCACGCCCAGCTTGCTCGGCGTGAGGCGGGGCATGTCCACGCGCTCGGGGCGCAGCAGGTATTTGCCCTGGAAGCCGTCGACATCCTGGTCGGCATAGTCGATGAAGGTCTCGTGCGTATCGATGCCGGTGACGATCACCTTGACGCCGAACGCATGCACGTAATCCATGTGCGCCCGGGCCGCGACGGGGTGTCGATGATCCACTGCCACCTTGGCGAACTGCACGATGCGCAGCAGTGCATCCACGCCTGCACGGCGCTCGGGATCGACCGGAAGGTTGAAGTCTTCCAGCATGAACAGGCAGCCCTGGCTTTTCAGCTCGCGCAGGCGGGTGAGCAGCTGGTCGTCGAGGCCGACGTCGGCACTGATGCTGGCACCCATGCGCGCGTTGTGACGCAGGATGTCGGCGTGCGAAAGCAGCAGATCGCGCGACATATGCAGGAACGCACGATTGTCGCGCACCAGTCGCTTGAGGCTGCCATCGGCGATGGCGCTCAGCGTAGCCTGGGTATGCGCATGCGCGGCGGCATCGATGTCACTGCCGGCGGGGCGCGGGAAAATAAGCTCGTAGGCGAACAACGCCTGCTTGCGGTCGAGGATCGGGATACGAACGATGGGAAGGATTCCGTCGTCGTTCACCGCGTTCGGCTGGGGGTTCGCTGCCATGGATCTGGGTCGTGCGCCGTTCGGTGAGTGCTTGACGGAAAGATTATCCCTGATTCGGCGACATCAAACCTGTGCAAGCGTCGCGGAACGGAGTTTTATCCGTGCGGCCCCGTCGGGACCGTAGGTGGCACCACCCTGGGCGTCGCCGGAAATCAGCGCGAGCGCCTGGCGCACCTGGCCGATACGCTGGCCGACGATGCGGCCGTTGACTTCATTCATCCGCCGACATTCGAGCAGGCGGTCGATGGTATGCGACCAGCGTGGATCGTTGAGCGAGTCGACGTTGGCGGCATCGCTCAGGTGGCGGCGCTCGACGTCGAGTTTCTCGATGCGATCCAGCGAATGGCTCTTCGCACGACCGGCGACTTCAAGCGACGGCGCGTCGCCCTGGTCCAGCGCCATGCGCTCGTCCACCAGGGTAGCGTGCAGCGTGTCCACTTCATGGGCGAGTTCGTCCATGACGGCGCGCAGGGCTGCGTCGAAGTCGGAGGCGTGCGAGTCGGTCATACCTTGCCGCCGAGCTGGCCTTCCATCGAAAGAAACTTGCTGGCGATCGCCTGGGCGTCGGGCTTGTAGGTGCCGTCGGCCAGCTTCGCGCGGATGGCGTCCACCTTGGCGGTGTCGATGCCGTCACCGCGGCTGGCGGCGTCGAGCGCCTTGGCCGAGTCGGTGATCTTCACGCTGTCGTCGCTGGGGCGGACCGCCGTGGAGCCCTGTGCCTGGCCAGCCGAGCCTGCCTGGGCATTCTGCGAACGCAGCTGCACCGGGGGCTGTTGGGGCTGGAGACCGGGTTTGATGGTGTTGGTCATGGGTATTTCCTCGGAACGGGTGTCCTTCGAATGGCTTATCGGCGATCCGGAGGCAAACTTTAACGGGGCTCAGGCGGTGAAGTGTGACGGAATTGGGATTTCGTTCATGGCAGGACGGTGACGACCCCCGGTCCACGGACCACGGCGTCGAGCACCTTGCCGGACGAAGCATTGCGCACCCGCAGGCGCGCCCCGGCGTCCCCGGCACCCATGGCCACGCCTTCGGCGCGGATGGTCACCCCATCGACATTGGCCTCCATGCTCACCGCATCGCCCACGCGCACGGCCTGGCGGCCGGCGAGCATGCCGGGGGTGAGTACGGTGCCTGCATTCAACGGGCGTGCCAGCGCGCGGCCGTCCACCTGGTCGAGGCCGGCGATATAGCCGTAGGCCAGGCTGGCGACGTCGCGCTCTTCGCTATGCACGTCGCTGGCGCCGATGCCGTCGCCCCGAGTCAGAGGGCGGCTGGTGACCAGCACGTTGGTGTACATCTTTACCTTGACCGGCACGCGCACCGTCCAGCCACCGGGCACGGGGCAATGCACGATGACGCTGACCCGTGCGCCCAGCGGACGATTGCCGGGCAGGGACGCCTGGAGTGGGGCGGCGCAATCGGCCAGCCGCAGGCGGCTGTCGAGAGAATCCGCCTCGGCCGTCATGCGCGCACCGGGCAGCGTACGGTTGTTCTGTAACCAGGACACCGCCGTCGAGCGCACCGCTTCCTGCGTCGTCGCCAGCGCGTCCTGCGCGCAGCACAGGACGACGAGGGCTGCGATGGCGCTGGCCGGGCGGCTGGACATCAGGCGGCACGCTCCGCGAGCGCCGACGACAGGCCCTGCACGATGGCATCCAGTTCGCGGGTGAGGTTGGGCAGCATGTGCGAAGCGTCGGCGTGACGGCCTTCGCCGAGGGTCAGGGCGTACTGGGAGGCCAGCGCGGAGAAGCGCTCGCCCGCCGCGCGCACCGGATCGGCCGACGCGTCACCGCGACGCGAGCGAAGCTGGTCGATGCAGCGCATCAGCGGGGTGGTGTCGAGCCAGCGACGGTCGAGACCAGCCGGATCGCGGGCCGACAGTTCCAGCGCGTAGCGCAGGCCCTGGCTGGCTTCGCGGATCATCTGGCTCAGCGTGGCGACGTCCAGCTCGCCTTCGGTTTCAAGGCGTGACAGCCCCAGTCGATGGGCCAGCACGGCGGAGCGTGCGGCGGCGTCGGCCTGGCGGCGCGCTTCGTTGGAGGTGCGGTTGAGGCCGGACTGCGCGGCCTGCACGCCACCGATCCGTTCCTGCAGGTTGCCCATGCCGTCGCGTGCCGCATCCAGGCTTTCGCGGGCAGAGCGCACGGCACCGTCCACGCGGCCCAGCGAGGCCTGCATGCCGGCGATGCCGGACTGGGTCTGTTCGAGGCGACGCAGGCTGTTCTGCACGGCCTCGTCGAGCTGGCCGGAGAATTCGCCCACGGCCCGGGTCACGTCGTCGATCTCGGCGGTGGCCTGGGTGGTCTTCTCGGCCAGCTGCTTGACCTCGTCGGCCACCACGGCGAAACCACGGCCGGCTTCACCGGCACGGGCGGCTTCGATGGCGGCATTCAGAGCCACGAGGTTGGTCTGGTGTGCGATGTCCTGCACCGAGGCCGTCAGCTTGCGGATGGCGGTGAAGTATTCGGAGAACTGGGCGTGGTTGCGGCTCATGCCCGACAGGGCGCTGCGCAGCAGGCGCAGCTGGCCATCGAGTTCGCCGGCGGTGGACTGGCCCTGGTTGCCAGCATCGGTCATGCCGCTGATGCCGGAGCGCGCCTGGTCGATCGCCGTCGAAATCCTGGCGCCGGCCTCCGTCAAACGACCGGCGGCATCGCGGGCGCCTTCCACCGCGCCACCGAGGTCTTGCAGCGTGACGCCCAGCGCCTGGGCGCTGGTGAGCACCATGCCCTGCTGCTCGATGGCCTGGATGGTGGTGGCTGGTGCGGTACGCGGTTCCGCGGGCTTCAGCAGGGCCCCCAGGGCGTTGGCGGCGGCCGGATACTGCGCGGCCAGCGCACGCACGCGCGCGGCATCGCCGCTGGCGGCGGCCTGGGCAAGAAGGCGGACGTGCTGACTCCAGAG
>Ga0116228_10004894_pt1 | contig 11914 bp, 10 predicted proteins | sample S1TSphfallax_2_FD_89694 | JGI IMG/M metagenome (GOLD analysis project Ga0116228, IMG submission 89694) | Host-associated microbial communities from peat moss isolated from Minnesota, USA - S1T2_Fc - Sphagnum fallax MG | ecosystem: Host-associated > Plants > Peat moss > Unclassified | place...
GCCGCATTCGCGAGACAACCTACGATGCGGAGCAAGTGTATCGACTGCACGGTTTCGTCGGTTATCAGATCGACCTGGAGTTCGAACCCGGCGAGGTCTTCGTCGGCTTGGGATCGGGCGATATCGAGGGTCTTGCCTACTTTGGCGAGGCAAACCATCTGTTCTTGAAGCCCAGAGCGGCGAAGGTCGCAACCAATCTCACCGTGCTCACCAATCGGCGGCATTACCAGTTCGACTACACCGCCCTTGCGCAGCGTCCGAACGCCGGGGATCCGGACGTGATCTATGCCCTTCGCTTCACCTATCCCACGCCGCCGTCAGCGGCTGCAGCTGAGGTCTCGGCACGCACTGTCGATCGAGAACTCGCGAGCGCGTCGGAGCATAGGCCGCACAACATGGACTATTGGTATTGCGGCGACTCGACGATTCGGCCGGTGCACGCATCGGATGACGGCGTTCATACCCGGCTGCGCTTCGCAGCAAATGGGGACCTGCCCGCAATCTTCGTGCGCAATGAGGACGACAGCGAGGCGCTGCTCAATTACAGCATGGATGACGGCGACGTCGTCATCCATCGCGTAGCACGACGCTTCATTTTGCGGCGCGGAAAATTGGTGGGCTGCATCCTGAACAAAGGCTTCAGCGGTGGCGGCCTGAGGTTGGATTCCGGCACGGTGACACCCGAGGTGCAGCGTCGCGTGCAAGGAGGCGTGCCATGAGTGCGGAAGAGACGGTCATTCATTCGATCGATGGCGAACGAGACGGCAAGGCGAGTTTGCGCGTGCTGTCGATGCAATCGCGGGTGAGCAATCTCCTCGCCTTCGGGCTCATGGCGTTGTTGGGTCTGGGCTCCCTGACCTGGTATTACGCCACGACCTTGTCGCGTCAGGGGCGCGCGAAAGAGACGGCGCTCGCTGCGTCGGCCAAGCGCGCCGAGGGCGATCTGCCGCTGCCGAGTCTCGGGCGAATCGCTCCTGTCGCGGCTGTGCCTTCCGAACCGCCGTCCGATGCGGCGCTGTCGGCGCGCACGTTGGCAGAGATTCCGCTTGCTCCGAGCGCGGAGCCTGCGGTCGCCGCCGCCCCGACACAGAAAAGCCCTGAACAGCTCGAATTGGAAAGGCGGTTGTCGGGTGTCGTTTTCGCGTCTCAGGGCAACCTTGAGGCCCCTGGGAACGCCGGTTCATCGGGCGCCGGTACCGTCGTCGCGGGCGGCCTGAGTACGCCTTTTCCGGTCACTCCGGCGGTGGGCGGTGGTGGTGGTGTCGAGTCTGGCCGAGGCGAGAGCGTTCATGGCGAGCATCCCCTCGCCGGCTTGCTTCGTGGGTCGACGACCCCTGCGGTGCAGGCCCAACTGTTGCCCGCGCAGCGCCTGTTGTTACCGAAGGGTGCATTCATCGACTGCACGCTGGAAACTGCGATCGACTCGACGCTGCCTGGAATGACCACCTGCGTGATGGCGACCGATGCCTTTGGCGTCGATGGCCAGGTCGTATTGCTGGAGCGTGGCACCAAACTCATCGGCGAGACGCGCGGGCAGGTGCAACAAGGTTCGGCGCGAATCTTCGTCCTCTGGACCGAGGCGCGTACCCCGACCGGCGTCATCGTGCCGTTGGACTCGCCCGGTGCCGATGAGTTGGGCCGCTCCGGATTGCCCGGGGAGGTGAACACTCACTTCTGGCAACGCTTCGGCGCGGCGATCCTGGTGTCCGTGATCGATGGCGGGATCCAGGCCGCCGCGCAGTCCTCGAATGGCGGTGCGGGAACCGTCATCGTGAATCCCTCGGCGTCGCAGGATGTTCTGACGGAAATTCTCAAGAACACCATCAGCATTCCTCCCACGGTCGTCAAACATAACGGCGATCGCATCCAGGTGCTGGTGGCGCGGGACCTCGACTTCCGGTCCGTGTACGAACTGCATGCCGTCGCCACCCAGCGCTGAAGTGGCGGCGCACGTTCGAGGCGCCGAAACCATTCGAAGCCCGGTGCCCACGCGAGGCCCGGTATCCGCATTGGAGCTGACGCTCGAACGACTGCGGCCGCTGTTGTCGAGTCCCGACGTCATGGAGCTTTGCATCAACCGACCCGGCGAGGCGTACTTGGAAACCTCGGTTGGCTGGTGCCGCAAAGAACTTCCCTATGCGGATCATGATTGGTGCCTGCGGTTCGCCAAGTTGGTGGCGAATTCCACTCAACAGCGCATTGATTCGACGTCGCCGTTGCTATCGGCGTCGCTGCCAACCGGTGAGCGCATCCAAATCGCGATGCCACCGGCGACCCCGCCGGGTTCGATTGCGATGGCCATCAGAAGACCCGCTACCCAGGTATGGAGCATCGAGGAGCTGGAATCGCGCGGTATCTTCCGCCGGGCGCGGCGGGCCGATCAGGGGCTCGATGACACCGACCAGAAACTACAGGGTCTGCTGTCATCCGGAGACTATGCGGCCTTCATGAGGTTGGCTGTGACTGCGCGCAAGAACATCTTGGTGTCCGGCCCGACGGGGTCGGGGAAGACGACGTGGACCAAGGCGCTGATCCGCGAGATTCCGGCCAATGAGCGGTTGATCTCCATCGAGGATGCGCGGGAATTGGTGCTCGACCGTCATCCCAATCATGTCCGGCTGTTCTATTCGAAGGAGGGACAGGGGCTGGCACGGGTCACCCCGAGACAGCTGCTGGAGGCCTGTTTGCGGATGAAACCGGATCGCATTCTGCTCGCCGAATTGCGTGCCGAGGAAGCGTTCGATTACCTGCGAAACGTCAACTCGGGTCACCCGGGCTCCATCACCAGTGTGCATGCGGCAAGCGCCGAGCTGGCATTCGAGCAGTTGGTGCTGCTGGTGAAACAGAATCAAGCCGGCCGCGATCTTGCGCGCAGCGATATCAAGAGCTTGCTGTATTTGCTCATCGACGTGGTGATTCAATTCGGCGTCGAGAATCACGAACGCTTCATCAAGGAAATCTGGTATGAGCCAGGCCGTAAACACGCCGTCGCGGCGGAGCCGGGTGGATCGCGTCCATGAGCTTCGCGAATTCGGCGATCTTGCACGGCTGGTCGGGCGTGGTTCTCGCTTATACGTCGGTTCAAGTTCCCATGTGGGTGGGTCTCGCCCGAGGGCGCGCGCCGGCCGCCAAATTCTTGGCATCGCCGATGCTGGCAGTCCCGCTCACCGTGGCAGCCGGCATCGGCGCCTCGTTTCTTGGGCCGGTACTCGAGGGCATGGGTGCCACGCACGGTGGCTTTTTGCAGTTTGCGGTCGCGACGGGCGTGAGCATGGCCGTGGGGTACGTCGGGGGGAGGGCCGACGCCAAGCGCCAAGAGTCGGGCAAGATCCATCAGCGGGGTTCGGTGGTGACCGACTATGAGCCCCTGCGCCGCCCGGCGACCCTTGGGCTCGGCCGTGATCGACAGATCACCCTGGCGGGCGCACCGATTGCCGCCGCCGATGAGACCAAGCACTTCAAAATGATCGGCACTACCGGGACGGGCAAGAGCACCGCCATTGCGGAGATTCTCGCGACAGCGATCGAACGCGGCGACAGAGCCGTCATCGCGGACCCGGATGGCGGTTATCTCAAGCGTTTCTATGACGAAAAGCGGCGCGATGTGGTGCTCAACCCCTTCGACGCGCGGTCGGTCAAATGGGACCTATTCGGCGAGATCGACACGCGCTATGACGTCGAGCAATTGGCACGGTCGTTGATTCCCGATCACGATGGCGCCGATCGCAGCTGGCGGGCCTATGCCCGCACCTTCTTCAGTGCGGTGACCCGCCAGGCCCATGACGCCGGTATCAGAGATGTCGGCGAGTTGTACCGGTTGTTGGTCGTCGCTGACACCAGCGAACTGCGCACCCTCGTCGCGGGCACGCCCGCGCAGCCTTTTCTGGACCAGCACAACGGCCGCATGTTCGACTCGATTCGCTCGGTGACGAGTTCGGCCGTGGGCGCGCTCGATTTCATCGCGCAGCAGGAATCGCGCGAATTCTCGGTGCGTCGTTGGGTGAGGGACGAATCGCCCGGCGTATTGTTCATTCCGTACAAGGCGGGGCAGATCGCCGCGTTGCGCTCGCCCATCTCGGCGTGGATGCGCCTGGCGATTTTCGAAACCATGAATCAGGAGGAGACGCCGGACGAGCGCGAGAGCGATCAGGCTCGCCGATTATGGTTCGTGGTCGATGAATTGGACGCGCTGGGTCAAATCGACGGCCTCAAAGATGCGCTTGCCCGACTCAGAAAATTTGGCGGCCGGTGCATCTTGGGATTTCAATCGATCGCGCAGGTCTCGAGCACTTACGGTCATGGGGACGCGCATACCATAGTGGAGAATTGCGGCAATACCTTGATCCTGCGGTGCTCGGCGAGCGAGGGTGGCGGCACTGCGCGCTTTGCCTCGCAGCTGATCGGTGAGCGGGAGATCTTGCGGGAGACCGTTTCCAGAAGCCGGCGCTCGACCGAATTCCTGGGTTCCGAGTCGCGATCGGAGCACTTCTCGGTGGAACCCGCGGTGATGCCGTCGCAGATCGAACAGCTACCCGATTTGGCCGGCTATCTGAAGCAGGCATCGGATCCCCGCTGGCAAAGCGTGCGTCTCGCCGCCGTCAGGCAATGGCGTGAGCGTCAGCCGGCAGCCCCGGCATCCGCCGCGCCATCCCGAGGGCGCGAAGAACACTACCGTGAGTGAGCGCAGGTAAACCATGGACGACGAGAGCCTGAAATTCGGGTTGCTGATGGAGAGTGCGCAAGCGCACCAGCGATTGGCGGAGGCGCATATCGAGAAATTGCAGGCTCACACGCAGGATCTGGACGGTGTCGTGCGTGAGGAGATCCGGCGGACGCTCGTGGATGAATTGAAGGGTCTGACGGCCGAGACCGACCGCGCTGCGCAGGCGCTGCGCGGTGTGAGGCACGCCGTCAATCGACGGAGTCTCGTGTCGAACATAGGCTTGGCGGTGCTCTGTACGGCGCTCCCCGCGATCATCACCCAGTATGTGCTGCCCAACCGGGACGAGATCGAGTCTTTGCGGCTGCGGCGCGACGCCCTCACGCAGAACATTCGGGAGCTGGAGCGGCGTGGCGCAAAGGTGGATCTGCGCACCTGCGGTGAGCCTCCGCGTCTTTGCGTGCGGATCGACCGGAAGGCACCGGTGTTCGGTGCAGAAGCCGATTTCTACGTGGTGAAGGGTTACTGATGTGGCGGGCATGATCGTCTGGCGTGAGCTTTCGCCCGGGGCCGCCGTGTCCGCGCTGGCGTTGCTGCTGGCCCTGGTCGCCGGCGTCAGGGCCTTGCGGCCGCGCACCACCGAGGTCCATAAGCGGGGTGTGGTACTGATCGGGGAGCGATCGGGCCGCGCCAGGCCGGCCCGCGTCAGGCCGGCCCGCGTCAGGCCGGGCCGCGACAGGCCGGGCCGAGCGGGATCGCCGTGGGTCGGTCCGTCCGTGCTGCATCCGAGCCGGCTGGTCATTGCCTCCCGTCCAGTGGAGTTCAGCGATGAAACCAAACACTTCAAGTTCGTGGGCACCACGGGCACCGGCAAGTCAACGGCGATTCGGGAACTGCTGGAAGGGGCGCTGGCACGGGGTGATCGGGCGGTATTTGCCGATCCGGACGGTGGCTACTGCCAGCGCTTTTTCAGGCGGTATCGCGGCGACCTCATTCTCAATCCTTTCGAGCGCGAATCCGTGCGCTGGGATCTATTCGCTGAAATCAACGATTCCTATGATGTAGAAGAGTTGTCCACGGGGCTGATTCCCGCCAGCGAGGATGCCTCATCGAACGAATGGCGCAGCTACGCGCGGACGTTCTTGAATGCGGTGCTGCGACATCTGCGGCGTACACCAAAACCTACGTTAAGTGAGCTATGGCGGTTGCTGGCACTCGCCTCGACCGACGAGTTGCGCAGGGTGACGGGGGACACCCCCGCGCAGGCGTTCCTGGAGCCGGATAACGCCCGGATGTTTGGATCGATACGCTCAGTGGCCGTCTCTGCCGTCTCGGCGTTGGAATATATCCAGTCGCAACGCTCGTCCTCGTTCTCCGTGCGGCGTTGGGTGCAGCAAAGCGGCGAGCCGGGCGCCGTTTTCATCACCTACAAAGCCGGTCAAATTGCCGCTCTGCGCGCGCTGATCGCGACGTGGATGCGGCTCGCGATCTTCGAGGCGATGAGCGGCGTCGAGAACCGCGATCAGCGGTTGTGGTTCGTGATCGATGAGCTGGACGCACTGGGAGCCATCGCCGGCCTCAAGGATGCGCTGGCGCGGTTGCGGAAGTTTGGTGGCCGATGCGTCCTCGGATTGCAATCGATCGCCCAGGTGTCGGGAACGTATGGGGCGGCTGACGCACAGACTATCGTCGAAAATTGCGGCAACACCCTCATTCTGCGGTGCTCCGGGAGCGAGAGCGGCGGCACATCGCAATTTGCGTCGCGGCTCATCGGTGAGCGCGAAGTGATCCGGCGCCAAACCTCTCGCGGCAGTGACCGTGGCAACGGGTGGTTTTCCCGGGAGTCGCGCCGTTCGAAAAGCATCACCGATCAGCATGTGACGGAGTTAGCCGTCATGGCGTCGCAGATCGAGCAGTTGCCCGACCTCTGCGGCTATCTCAAATTGGCTTCATCGCCGGCATGGCGAAGGGTGACTTTGAATGGACAATCGTGACATCAATCTACGGGCGCCGGGTTTTCTCCTCGGCAGGACCACGGAAGTGTGTGGACACTGTGGCTCGACGACGGCTGTGTTTGCGCTGGCGCTCGCCCGCGGGCACAGCCTGTTGACATCGGATGATCAGGAGGAGGATGGGAGCGGTGCCGATGAGCAAGGCCTCAACACGTGGCAGATTGTCACCGGCAACGCGCTGTTGTTTCATGTGGAGGGGGTCGGCGCCGGCGTCAGGTCGCAGCTCGAGCGTTTGGCGCCGTCCTTTCATTGCGAAATCAACCTCGGTGACGGCAACGAAGCGCCGGGTGGCGGCTGGCTCAATCATTGCGGGCGCTGTCACGCAGCGCTCGACGATCACGAGTTGTTCTGCGAGCCGGGCGGCGCATTCTTGCCGACCAGCGTCGAGGCGGCGCGGCGTATCGAGTTTTTGAGCGTCGAATCGAGCTTCGAGGCTTGTGCGGCCGGCTATGCGTACGAGCCGGCATTCGTCGTTTTCCCCGTGTGAATCCGCTCCCACCGATCGATCTCGAGGAGGCCATGGATGGCCATCTATTTCTTGAACATGAAATCCTTTGGCCGGACCGGCGGCAGCAGCGCAGTGAGTGCCGCCGCCTATCGCGCCGGTGAACGGATCCACGATGAACGCACGGGGCGCACGTATGATCACCGGGAGCGCCAGGGCGTGCTGCACACCGAGATCGTGCTGCCGTCCGATTTCGACCGATCGCAGCTCAACTGGGCGCAGGATCGAGCCTATTTATGGAATGCCGCCGAACGTGCCGAGACGCGCAGGAATTCGCGGGTGGCACGCGAGTACTTGGTGGCCTTGCCCGTGGAAATGGACGATGGGCAGCGGCTGCAATTGGCGCGCGGGTTTTCGCAAGAACTCGCCGACCGGTACAAGTTCGCGCTCGACCTGGCGGTGCACGCTCCCCGTGACTATCCCGGCAGCGATCCGCGAAATTTTCATGCCCACCTGCTCGCGACGACTCGCGAGGTGTCGCCCGGTGGGTTCACATCGAAGACCACGGTGGAGTTGAGCGACGCGAAGCGACACGAGTTGGGGCTGAAACCCGCGATACACGAACTTCTGCATGTGCGCGAACGCTGGGCAACCGTCGCCAACGAAGCGCTGCGGACCGCCCACCTCGAGGCGCGGATCGATCATCGGACGCTCGCCGCCCAGGGGATCGATCGGGAGCCTTACCCCCGCCTGTCTCGCGCCGCGTTTGAAATGGAACGCCATGGCTATCGAAGCGATGAAGCCGAGCGGCGGCGTGCGGATTACGAGGCCCGGGTGCAGGCGCGGCTCGAGCGCCAGGCGCAACCCGAGCGCCAGCCGCAGATTGAGCGCCAGGCGCAGCCGGTGGGTCAGTCGCGGCCTCAGTCGCTGGAGGAGATCAGGCGCCAGGCGCGTGAGGATTGGCTCAAGCTGCGGCAGGAAATGATGAAGCAGCCGGCGCAGACGCCCGTGCAACCCAATCGCGGCCGAGACGACGATCTATCACTCTAGGCCGGAGTCTCTGCGAGCCATGATTCGGAAAATCGCCTTCGCCTCGTGTTATGTGTACTCGCCGGGTGGTGCCGGCGCAGTGGCCGAGCGGTCACGCCTGTTGTGCAGTCTGCTCAAATCGGCTGACACCCATTTCATGCAAAAGTACGCGGCGCGTGTGAGTCAGCAAGTGGCGGCACACGAGCCGCTGGCCGACTATTTCGATGGTGCGCCGGTGTGGGTACCGGTCCCAGGAAGCGCGCCGGTCGTCAGCGATACCCGGACCGTCGCAGAGACGTTGTCGGAGGCGCTGGTGAATGCAGGGGTGGGGCGGGACATCTGGACGGGCCTGTGTCGGCGACGAGCGGTCCGCAAGTCCGCGACCTCCTGTCCTGGCAAACGACCGACCGTGGGTGCGCACTTCGAATCCTTCGCTATCGCGATGGATACGCCGCCGCCGCCGCGCGTGGTGCTCATCGACGACGTCATCACCAAGGGGAGAACGCTGATGGCCGCTGCCATGCGATTGCATGACGCGTTTCCCGGGACCGCCATCCGCGCTTTCGCGTTGCTGCGGACGATGGGGAGGGTGGCGGGCATCAATCAGCTCGTCGACCCCTGCATTGGTGTCATCCGCTGGCGAGCAGGGGATGCGCACCGGGAGCCGTAAGAGCGAATCGTTGGCATTCGTCTCGGTTTTTTGCATCATTGTAAATAGATGTAGGTATACACCGAGGTGGGCTTTAGCCCAGGCCATGCTGTACTTGGATGAGCAAACGGCCCGCGCGATGCGAGCGGCTGCGCAGCGCGCGGGTTCCGAGAACTGGTACGACGGTTAACCGCCAAGCCACCCCCGCATCCCGCCCGTTGCAGGCTGCCGCTACGGCCGACATCGCGCGACGGTTCGAGCGCGCCATCGAGCGTGGCGACGGTTTGGAGGGGGCGCATTGCGCGCATGAGCTGTGGATGCGAGGTGTCATGGGGCTGCGCATCGAACGTGCGCTCGAACGCCTATGGGCGGCAGCAGCGGACAGCATTCCGGACTGGTTGCCGATGCGCTATGTGGAGTGGTTGCCGAGGGTTTACGAGATCGCGGCCTCATTCCAGGCGGGCGCCAAGGGCCGCAGCAACATCTACCTCGTGCTGCTGGATTACACCGAGGATCTCGCCGACCCGTATGGCATCTACGTGGGAATGACCAAGTACAGCCCCATGCAGCGTTTCGATCAGCACAAGGCGGGCATCAGGGCCGCAGGCAGTGTGCTGAAACGCGGTTTGGAAGTGCTCACGGGGCCGACTTTGCATCTGCTCTACATTCAACGTGCAGAGGCGCAGAGGATCGAAGGGCAGTTAGCGGAGAGGTTGGCGGCCAGCGGGCTCAAGGTGAAGGGCGGGCATTAGACGCTACTGCTTTAGACGCTACTGCTTTTCCAGGTGCGCGAGCACGAGGGCAACCTGGTCGGTGGCGCCCAGGATGACGGGGGTGCGCTGATGGACGCCGGTGGGCTTGATGTCGAGGATGCGCTGCCCGGGGGCAGCGAACGCCTTGCCGCCGGCCTGTTCGATGACCATGGCCATCGGGTTGGCCTCGTACATGAGCCTCAATTTGCCATCGACCGCCTTTTTGGTGGGGGGGTAGAGAAACACGCCGCCCTTCAATAAGGTGCGGTGCACGTCGCCGACCATGGCGCCGGTGTAGCGGCTGGAGAAGTCGTTGTTCTGCGCCCACTCCAGGTAGCGCTGGTAGCCCTCCGGGAATCCTTTGCGATTGCCTTCATTCAGGGAGTAGGTCTTGTTCCCTTCCGGAATCATGAGATTGCGTTCGACCCGCATGAACGCACCGATACTGGGATCGAGCACGAACATGTCCACCCCCTTGCCGATGGTCAGCACGAACACGGTGGACGAGCCGTAGAGCACATAGCCGGCGGCCACCTGCTTCACGCCGGGCTGCAGCAGCGATTGCTGTGCGCTGCCGGCATGGGGGTTGTGCTGCAGGATGCTGAAAATCGTGCCCACTCCGCCGCAGATATCGAGATTCGAGGAGCCGTCCAGCGGATCGAACAGCACGCAGTAGCGCGGCGCGCCTTCGACGTCCTCGCGCAGGATGACGGGTTCCTCGTTCTCCTCGGACGCGACGATGGCGACTCCATCGCGGCCCGCCAGCGTGGCCAACAGCACCTCGTTGGCGAGCACGTCGAGCTTTTGCTGCACCTCGCCCTGCACATTCTCGACCCCGACACTGCCGAGGACGTTCTCCAGGCGTGCACGTCGCACCTTATCCGCGATGATTTTGGCGGAAATCGACAACGCCGACAGAATCCAGGAGAAGGTTCCGGACGCCTGCGGAAACTCCGCCTGTTGTTCGAGGATGTGGCCCTGCAGGCTGGTGATCCGGAGTTCATCGCGGGAGGTTTTCACGTCAAGCGGTGCAGGTTTATTCATAGATTCGACGATGCCTACCGACTGTTCAACTTGTGGGCAGTGTAGGGAAAACCTGCACCGTTTGCGATGCGCGAAGGGAAAGGCGCCTGATAAAAAAGGGTCTGAGCGCTCTAATACGCGGTAAAACGGCAATTTAAGGCTGGCGGCATCCGTTAATACGTCAGGTTTATGCAAAATACGGGCGTTTGCGGGTCGGTTGAGCCGCTCCTGAGGTCGATGAGGCTCATCACCGCTAATTTGCTTGAACAGGTACTAATGGAAAAATTAATTTGCATAAATAGATAGTATTAGCATCCTCGACTTATTAATATGCTATAAAAAAACAAGTTATGGACATCGATATTCATTTGAACGGATCATGGCAAGCATGCGCCGTGGTCCAACTGGAGGACCCGCTGCGAACCTCACAGGCGGATGGACTGTCGATGCGCTACGACGTCGATTACGCCTTGGAGCATCTTTACCAGCGGGGAGCCCGGGCCCTGAGTGTGCGTTGGCCGGTCGATCTCGGGGTGCGCAAGCACGCGAGCTGGCCGGCGTTGCTCGCCGATGTTCTGCCGCGGGGCGATGCACGAGCCCGGTTGGAGAGGCGGGAAGGGGGGATTGGAACCGACTGGAGCAGGCTGCAGTCGGCGGTCAATCCGGTGGGCAACTTTCGCGTGCGGCCGTCGAAGCCGCGTGCGCTCGGTACGCATGCCGGCTTTGAGCTCCGGGAGATTGCCGCGCACGGCACCCAGTTTCTCGATCATGCGGCCGAGGCCGGGGCGCAGGTCATCGGCGCCACCGATGTGGCGGGTGAGGCACCCAAGTTCTGGGCGGTGGAGATCGAAGAAGGCCGCTGGCTGCCCGATGACGGCCGTTGGGGCGGTCGGGCCCTGCGTCACGTATTGATAAAATTCCCGGACCCGGCGGCGGGTCCCCAGGCGCGGGACATTTTGCGACTGGAGGCGGCCTATCAACAGGTCGCCCAGCGCCTCGGGCTGTACGTGGCACCCGAATTGCCGCAGTACGTGGACGGAATGCTGTTGATCCATCGCTTCGACCGCCGCGGCGGCCCGCACGGCGAAGTACGGTTGGGCGTGGAAAGTTTGCGCTCCGTCATCGGAGATCACGGCGGTCTTGACGAGCGGCGTCCCACCCATCTCGATGCTTTGCTCGCGCTGCGCACTTGTGTCACTGACTTCGAGCGGGATCTGCTCGACTATCTGCGTCGGGACGTCTTGAACCTGGCACTCGGCAATCGCGACAACGAGCCCGGCAACAGCGCCGTGCTGAAAGACGTGGATGGGTCGATCCGGCTGGCGCCGCTCTATGACTTCGGAC
>Ga0116228_10004895_pt1 | contig 11914 bp, 8 predicted proteins | sample S1TSphfallax_2_FD_89694 | JGI IMG/M metagenome (GOLD analysis project Ga0116228, IMG submission 89694) | Host-associated microbial communities from peat moss isolated from Minnesota, USA - S1T2_Fc - Sphagnum fallax MG | ecosystem: Host-associated > Plants > Peat moss > Unclassified | place: USA...
AATGTCATATAAGTGTATTTAAAAAAATATATACATGCATGTTTTGCAAGTGTAAGTGTAAATTATTTACACCTACATGGTTTTACATAGCATGTAAAACAACTATTTATGACTACATGCACAACATTGATGATAATGGATCGTAAAAACATAGTATTAATGAATAACAATAGAAAAAGGATGGAGGGAGAAACCCCCTTTTCTTGTTGTTATATGGGTTTTATATTTTGCCTTGGGTGAATGAGCACTTACATCTTTATTTCTTCTTTCCACCTTTCATGCCATTGTTTCTTCTTTCAATACTTTCTCAAGCATAAAGAAGAATAAGGGAATGGGCATTCTAGGATGGCAAAGGAGAAAGGGATAAAGGGGAAAAGGAAATGGATACCTAGGTGCCATTGTGTTAGAAAAAAAAGATGGAAATTTTAAAGATGGGCAAAAGTAGAAAAAGGAAAAAAGTATAAGAGAAGTTCCCACATGTAAGCTAGATCTAACTCAGCATGAATGAACATTGAATCATGCCTATTCTTATAAGGGTTGGATGGGTTAGACCAAAAATTATGGGTCAAGAAAAATTAACCTAGCCTTTGAAAATGGGTTTTAATTTTTGAGAATATTGAAAAAACCCAAAATTGAAGGGTCTTCCATGTTTAAAAAAAACTTTAGCCCGAACAAGATGGTTCTTCTTCTGAAGAAGCCAACACTCGTCTTACCCAATGTTGTGTGGGTATTAGATTTTCTTAATGACCCACAAATCCAATTTTTTGAAATTCCAAATTTGTTTTTGACTTTTTTTTAAAGAATGGTGGTTATATGTCAGACCCAATCCTCTGATTTTCCAAGATCAATGGTTATGAAATCAAAGAACCACCCTGAAAACCAGCAGGATTTGGTGTCAATTCTGATATCTGCACAACACTTGCCTTGAATGACACCAACTTTGAACTGAAAACAAGTTGTATTGCCATTACCATTCCTTTCCTTCATCGGGATTCCATTAGAATGTGTGGTTCAATCCTTTTGGCCACAATTTTAGTTTGATGGCAGCTAGGATTGAACTTGCAGAGCATTGTAAAATACAGAATGAATGAAGAGCATCAGAAACCATAATTATCAAGTTTGAAGCAGAGGCAAGAACTTAAGGGGTTGTGCAGAGTTAGATAGGTAATGATCAATTTCCTAAGAGAATTTGTGCTTTACACGATGATATTCGTCTTGCTATTGATTTTGTTTGCTTTGGAATTGTGGTGTTGAGATCTGTGTAGAATTGACAGCAGGAACGGACAGTCATGTGCTTAGTAAAGATGGGTTCTCTTACAACTTGGTGTTGCAGAGTTTTCAGTGCTTGCATGGAAGTCCATTGTAACTTGATCCTATTTTGATACAGTATGTGCAACTAACTCAGTAATGCCTTTGTGAAGTTAGAACTTCATTTACAGAATAACAGTGTGATGCCTGATCTTTTTTTTACTGGTGAAACCTTCAAAAGTTTCAGAGTTTCAATCACCAGAAGTCAAAAAAAAGGAAAAGTTGCCAAATTTCTGTATATGGTTTCAGTAAATAGCCAAAAAGAAAGTAGATGATTAAAGATTTGTCCTTGATATCTGTTTTATAGCCAGATTTTGGCTAAATCTTTTTTAGGATGGTCGTCACTTTTTCTACATCTTCTTGTGGATGATCACCACTTAGGCTGCATAAAAAACAGCTCCTAAAAAGGTGTGTAATGCTGCAAGTAGAGGTTGCAAAATCTGCCACCTTTGAGCTAAGAAGTACATATACTGATTAAGCTACATCAACGTGTTTGATGTCAATACCTAGTGTTGAGCGGTTCTTAAAATCAGGGACAGATGCCCATTGGTTATCAACCTCGGTATACACACATTGACCTGATGGTTCTTAAAGAAATGCAAAGGACTGACTTTGGTATATAACCATGCTTTTCAAAATACGTAAAAGGTCAAATAATTGGCCAGAGAACTCTCAATTCTTTCATGAAAGCTGCAAGTTCTAGTAAGGCTTCTGAAATAACTGGAACTAGCAGTTCTTTGATTCTGAATTTTCTTTGAAAAACTGGAGTTGACGATTCTTTGATTCTGAAATTTTCAAAGAACCAGAACCAGCAATTCTGTATAAATTCAAGGAACCACCCAACACTGGTCAAAAACCATCACTTTTGCAGTGCAGGTTGATTGTACTCATTTCTTCTTGGCATATCATGGGATCTTGTTGCATTCTTTGATGGGTGCTTAGTGCTTACCCACAAACTGAATTTTAGGAGCTTGCTTGGTTTCTGGGAAAAGTTGCATATATGGACGACTAGGTATGCACAAGTCCACTTAGGCAACTCTTTTAAAACAATTCAAGGCAGCAATTTGAACAAAATCATCAGCCATAAATTGTTTTTGTGGCTGTTACAACATTTGAGCGTCAGATTGCTGCTGAATAGGACTCATTGAAACAATTTAAAGCTCCCATTCTAACAATCTCATTCATGACAAAGGCTAAAAAAAGATTAAAATTGATAAAAATTGATAAAAATTTGGTAACAATTTTAAAAATAAGATAGGTTTTTACAACTTGTCATCATTTAATGTAAGATCTCTTTTGGGTTCATTCTAATTAATGCGATGTTAAAAATTGAAAATATTAAGCATCACATTTTTTCCTTTACAACAACATGATGATGTATATTAAAATAGATTAAAAACAAATTCCCTAGCGAACCAATTTATCACACAATATCCATTTTTGATATTAAATAAATGGCAGGTCCATTGTGTATAACACACTTTGTTGTTCATGTGATAAAAACAATTCTCCTTTTTGGATCATGAGTTGGATTTAGGATTTTAACTAGTGATGGGGTAGATATCAATTTCTTTTTTATATAGGTTAGTTTTGATTTTCAAATGATTTTTAAAAATTGGGTCAGAATTTAGATTTATTTTAAAATGGTCTCTATTATGATATCCATCAAGGATATCAATTTTTTAAAAAAAACTAGAATTTGGATTTCACACTTTTGGATATCCTAGAAAATAATATCTATTAGATATTCAAAGTGATTTTCACAACCTAGATAACAATGTTTAAGAAGTTTATTACAAAACTTATATACAAAAGAATGAAATTATAAAATTACAAATTACATGTCCACAAGCTCATCTCATTCAAATTTACCCTCATATTCTTCTTTTAAAGAAACATCAACTTCAATCAATTCTATCAAGTTACAAGGTAAATAAGAACCCACCCTAGTATCATTTGGCCAATTCTTGTTTATAAATATTAACTTATCTAAATAATCTATTTATAGCCTACATCTTTTCAAAATTTTCAATATCCCAACCAAGGAAAAAATTCTTGCAATTTCAATTTGGGATCCCACAATCTTGAGGATTTAATGGGCAAGGAAAACAATAATTGAAAACAAGGACTCATGTTTTCCCCACAATTATAAAATACACTTAGTGTCTTTGCATCAACTAGATATCTCTAGAACATTTGTAATTCCCTATTCACCAATTCCTTGGTTGGTTCACTAGTCCCAATAATCATTTTTAAAATGTCAAGACATCATTTAGTGAATGTATCACAATTTCAAATTCTAACACAAGGTGAAGTACATGGTGGCATTTCAATGGAAATGGAAACAAAAACCATTTCTTTTCATTTTCCACCATAGGTACAATTTGTTTTGAACCATTAAAAGAAAAAACCAACTTAAGACTCTTAAATTTTGGGTCTAACATTAGAGATAACATGTTATGGGCTTTCTTATTTTCATATGTCATTAAGAATAAAACAAAATCATTTAAAACATCACATACTTTTTTTTTAATGTTAAAAATAAACATAGACAACTCCAAACCACAACCATTTCATCTTCCAAATTAACCATAGAAGGTGCCATTTTAGATTTTTCTTTTAATTCTAAGGCTATGGTAATTATTACATGCAAGGCATTAGAAAATAATAAATGCCCATGGGATTGGTTAAACACACAAGCACTTACAACCAAAGAAAAAAATATCAATAATAATTTGAAAGACATCCCAAGTTAGAGCTAGAAGCACATGACTAGAAATCCTCATTGATGTTTGGTGTTATGGTGACCATAACATAAAATAGGTGTTGCCCTAAGTTATAATGTTTCCTCAAACAATATGACATTCTTTGCAAATTTACAAGAATAAATCAAATGTAAACAATCTACAAATTTCACAAAGTATAAAACTTACACAAATAAAAACAAAAATCACATTGATGTTTGAAAAAAATGACTTAAATTTCATTGGAGTGTTCAATTTTTCATTGCTTCAAACTAGTTTCAATGTCAGTTTTGTTCCATTCATCTTGGCCTTAACTGAATTTCTTTGGCCAAGTGATGCATTTTTGAAAATTTGTTTGGGTGACTTTTTGAAAACATAGTTAAAGCCCTTACAAACATTTTTGTCATTGGTGGCATATTGGCAAGCTTTGAAAAAAATATGCCCAAAAGATTTTTCCTAAAAGTTTTCCTCCAAGCTTAAAGCTTCACATTTCACAACAAATTTCATTTTACATGAATTTATTTTCATTTCCATTATAATTTTCCATTTTTCACATGATGTTAAACAATGCCAAGGTTGGAAAAATTCAAGCAAACAAAATGTCTTCCAAACATATGTCTTTGGTTTAGGGTTTAAGGTGAAATATGGATGTTTAAAAAAATTGAATTTGTAAACATTTACAACATTTATAAGCAAGAATAAAACTCAATATTCAATGTAAAAGTGATGTTGTAAAAAGTTACTTTAATGCACAAAATGTTTTGTAAAAAGCTTGCACAAGCAAAGACAAGATTAAAAAAACACAAAAAAATGGGAAAAAATCTTACCTCACAAAAAAATGTTGGTACTTGTCATTTAAAAAACTCCAAGTTGTAACTTGCAAAATGTGAAAAGGGGAAGGCAATATAAGTTCTAAAATCACAAAGGGAGGGCACAACAATAACAATACAAAAGGAGGCACAAGAATAATGTGGAGGAAATATTTCAAACACACAACAAGAATAATGCGAATAAACATGTATTTGAAACACACAACAACAACAATATGAAGGGAAACAACAATAGAAGTGTAAAAGAAATCAATAATAGTAGCATGAAAGAACACAACAAAACGAAGGAACAATAACAATGTGAAGGGAAAGAGTAGTAGCAATGTGAAAGGAAGCAAGAATATCATCATAGAGGGAATCAATAGTAGTAGTGTGAGGGGATGCAACAACAATAGCATGAAGGGAAGCAACAATGGCAAAAGGAAGCGAAGTAGTAGCCACACCAAGGGAAGTAAAATAGTAGTAGCATGAAGGAAGGAATAGTAAGCACTAATGTGACACATGAAGGGAAGTGAACAACAAAGAAAAACAAACACAAGAAGACCAAAAAAAATGGGGCCTAAATGTGATTTCAAGCTCCTTAATAGATGACCAACATGACACATAGGGTTTGAGGAAATTGTGCTTTAAGTAGTAGCCATTTCAAACCCTCAAACTAGTTTTTTTTCCCAAACCTAACTCCTAATTGAATTACTTTTTTTTTACTCAAATCTAACTACCTAATGTGATATCTAGATTTGGGCAAAAAATTGATATCATGCTTGAATTTCAATAGTTGTGATATTTAGATTGAAATCTAGATATTACATGTCTATATTTCATTACTGTGAAATTTAATGGTTACGATATCTCATAGGATATCATAATTTGTGATATCCAATTTTTTTGGACATCCACCCAACATTGGTTTTAACTAGTGTTGGTTGGTTTTTTATTTAAAGGAAGAACCTCATGTTTTAGTTCTAAAATAAATAATATTATAACTGTGTCATTTTGGTTCCACATGTAAATGGAATTGGGAATGTGGTTTTAGCTTAGGTTTATAAAAAAAATTGTGTTTTGATTTTGGTTTGGTTCTTACTAACTTGGACTAGATTTGACATTCTATGTTTGGTTAACCTCCAATTAATCCCCCAATTTCACACATTAAAAAAAAAAAATTGGTTCTTAAAAAAACAAAATGCAATTTGTGTTTTAGTTTGGTTCATATTAACCAAAATTGATGATTTTTACCTACCAAAGTGGGTGCCCAACCAACATTGGATTTTAAGTAGCATGTCAAAAGTAGGGCATCCACTTGAAAGCTAAACAAATCTTTATAACATTTTCCATTTGGGGCCCCATCATCTTCATCAGAGTTTAACCTTAAGGCAAGTTAGGGAATATGTTTGTGTTGTAAAGGCCTTTGTCCCCCTAGCACTTGCTTTAGCCTCTTTAGAGAACATTATTGCTTTGCAAATTTTTCATCTTCTGGATTCATTTGTACCATGCTTAGATTCTTTAATGGAGTTTGAGCCAGAAGTAGATTTCAATTTTTCTTTAATTATATTTAGGTCACATTCATCCATTCAACTCATCTTTTAGTTGGAGGGCCTTTAGGCATGGTATTGGAGCACATTCAAGATTTATTTGACCCAAAAGATTTAGTTAATGGTTTTTCCCAATTATTCATGGTGTGTTTTCATGTTGCTATAAGGCATACCCCTGAAAGTATAGCTAGGGCCTTTGATGCTGTTAGGCTAATAACTTTCGCCAAGCCTTTTGGTGGCATTTGGCCAATAACAATAAGTGAGGTTCTTTTAGATTTGGTAGGCCTTGCAATTTAGCTTCACAAGTGTGTTGCTGGGTTTCTTGCTCATTTATCTTTAAGGCTTTTGCCTCCATCAGGTTTTTGTATTTTTATTAGGGATTATAGGGTTTTGGATGTTCTTTTGGGGTCCCTTTCCTTCACATTTTCTTTTCTCTAGGATATTTTGGACAATGATGTTCAGCACAAAGATGCCTTTCTTAAGTTGGGGGATGTGTAAATGGCATTTATGATTTTCATTCATTGTTTTGCTTGTAGGCCATATTACATTCTTTGTTTTTTTCCTTCATTCTTGGATTTTCAATGTCAGTTAGTTTCTTTTGATTTGACCTTCATTCGCATATTTGGGAAAATTTTGAGGCTAGCTTCTTTAGAGTGTCTAGAAGCTCTTTTAGTTGGTCAACAAACTTTTCTTCCCATCTTTAAAGGTGGGATAGGTCTTGTTTTTGCGAAGGTTATCACCTTAGCAACATACTTGGGGAGCTAGGGGCTTGTTGCCTTAATCATTGCACCCAAATTTTTGCAAGATGTTAGCCCATTTTTATTGGGGGCTATAGGGGCCAATAGTTCAGGTTCAATTCCATTTTAGGTTCACTTGACGTGGGCTCATGACCTTCTTTCCACTTGTTCAAATTTCCATCCCATAAATTGAACAATTATTAAAAAAGAACAAATCATTTTCAGGAAATCATCTTAGAGAGAATGTGCACGAGCATTCATTTTTTAGCATCATTTTAGAGTTGTCTTTAGATCGTCATTGTGCTTGGTTGAGATCTCGTGTAGACCTAGGTTTGGATGTTTTTGCCCGCTTAGTCACCCCATCTTTTAAAATGGCCTCAAACATTTTTCCCTTTAACATTATGCACCAAATTGGGCCTCGCCTATTTTGCAACTTGTGGGCACATGTAGACAATTTATAAATTCCAAAGGGACACATTTACTTCGTTGTGTTCATAGGGGAGAACACACAACCACACATGATGTAATTCAAAATTCTTTCGCTTCCATTGTTAAGGATGTTGGGTTTCATGTTTTGTGCAAGCAAACACATGTTCTTTCGACACCCTCTTTCTAGTAATCACGATAACGAGTGGATATTGTGCTTACATTAGATGGTATTTGCATTTTGGTAGATGTATTACTGATTTGATTAATGTAGATCTTGTTTCACAAGTTGCTTATTTATGATGAATGACTGTGATGATTGCACATCAAACAAAGGTTGTGTCATATCATAATCAACATATTGAGGATGATTTCATCTTTCTAGTACTAGAAATATTTGGATATTTACACCTGGACAACTTCCTTCATCGATGTGCCAACATAACATGATTAATGAAGGGTTCTAGAGATTTTTTTTTCGATTATACATTCATTTTATAGATAAAAGGTGTTAGTGGCTCTTTAAAAAGTTCAAGCTGCCATTATTTTGTAGATCAGGTAGTTGTGGCAATTGGAGAGGCTTCTTCTTGGCTTGGTGTCCTTCTAGGTTTTTTGCCCATCTACTTGCAGGACTTGCTTTGTGCTAATGGTGATGGGTTGAGGTATTAGGTTTTGTGTTTTCTCCTTTTAGGGCTCCCCATTGGGCATTTTGCATTTTCAGGAGTGGTTTTTTGTTTGGACTTTGGTCCTTTCCTTTTTCTTCTCTTGTTCCCTTGCCAGATGTTTTTCAAAAAAAGAAAAAAAAGAAAAAAACAACCCCAATTTACATTGCCATATCTACAAGCCCAATTGCTCCAAACTCCAAATGCAATAATAGCTACCATATAATAAGAAGTTGCTGCTGCATTGTAGTGGATATGATAGGTCCCACCACAAAACTTTTGTGAAGGTCGCAAGTAGAGGAAGCTTTTGGAGAATGCCACAGCTCATTTTATAACTAAATAGGTTCTAGTGTTTTTTCTTTGGTAATTTCCTCATTTTTTCAAGTTGTAAAATACAACTCAGACACAACCAAACAAAGGATTTTTTGTGAAAAAGATGGCCCCTAACTGCCAGATTTCCACTTATTTATTTATTTTTGCCAGATTTTCACAATAGGTTTCCCAAAAATATAAGAAGTTTCTTAAATTTTGTTTACTTTCATATCTTGTCGATAGCCAAATTTGGCTTAATCTTCTTGTGGATGTTCACCAGTTTGGCTAATCACAAAATTGGGGGATACAAAAAAAGATACCACATGTAAAATAACATCTTGGTTAATGGTAAAATAATAGTATTCAGGTCTTCATGAGGTAGTGCATGAATACACCTTTTGCACCTTTTTTTTTGTCATTTTTCTAAACACCAAAATCCACCCAAAAACTGTGCCAACATTTAGAGCCTGGGTCAGAGACACATGGATTGAGATAATTATTGGTTATACCTGAGCTTCCAAAGAACGTCACCCAAATAGTCAATTACTTTTAAGTTTGAGTAAGTTTGAGATGGGATCATGTGGGGCTGTTTGTTTTGGGCTTTGCTTCATTGCAACACACTCCTAAACTGTCTATTAGAGCATGTGAAAAATGTTACCACAAGGTGTTCAAATTCAACTGAATAGTGCATCTAACTTCGCGTGTGAGAACTATTGTTTCTGAAGACTCTTACAAGATTGATTGAACTATGGTTAGTAAAGACTCTTGGATTGGCCATAGCAAGTGGGTCATATTCTTTGACATTTGTGTTTTTCTTCCCCCACACATGGGACATCATATGATAGGAAGCAACATTTCACAGTTGGGTAAAAGAATATTATGGATCAAATCGTCACAAATCCAAACAAAAATTCTCATGTGTCTCATGATCCAAAAAAAGATTCTCACATGTCCTCAAAGCACTGCGCATTCACAGGCTCTCCCCTTCCATTGTGAGTAAACATTTGGAGTACCCAATAATTCCGGGATATAGAATACTCAAAATTTGCTTCTGGTGTGCTGAATGCATGATTTTTTTAGTGTAAAAGTTCCATGAATTTTCACAAGGCTTTCATGACTGTACAGAAGTTCCCAAGTTTTGTAGTAGCATTAATGTATTGTGGACCCAGTCTTGCAAAAGTCTTTCATTCTATGTCAAAATAGATAGATAGAGATTCTTCAATAGTCAGAGTCAGATGCGCTTCTACTGGTTTGCATTCCACTCGTTTTGTGCGGAAGGATATCCACATGCTTCTTTTCTTAAGTTACAAGAGTTGTATCAGACTTTGTTCATCACAACAGCAAGACATGGTTTTTCCTATGGTTGTGGGTCATGGTTTATGATATCTGTGATGTAAACTTCGTGGTTTCATCCATTTTAATGATATAAAAAGACGAAGTGTGATGTAAACTTTGTGATTTTGTCCATTTCCATGTGATGAAAATATGTGTGTTATGTTATGTAAACTTTGTGATTTTGTCTGTTTCCATGTGATGAAAATACATCTGTGATGTAAACTTTGTGATTTCATCTATGTCGATGTGACAAAAAGACACACGTGTGATGTAAACTTTGTGGATTCATCTATTTCAATGTGACAGAAAGGCACGTTTGTGATGTAGACTTTGTGGATTCATCCGTTGCAATGTGAAAAAAAGACAGGCATGCGATGTAAACTTTGTGGTTTCATCCATTCAATGTGACAAAAAGATACTGTGATGTAAACTTTGTGGTTTTCTCCATTATAATGTGCTTGAAATATCATATTGAAAATTATGTGATAGATAGCATAGTTTGACATTCATGTAATATGTGTCATACGATTTTATTTTGGTGTTTTTCTATGTTTACCACACAATGTAGGCTAATACACAACTGAATAAGTATACTGAGTATGCCCATTGCCCACACAACAGTTTTTGTTGCAGTTATATATGTCCTAATTTCTAAAGGAAATTTGCCACCGATTGAAGCAAATGTAGTGACATCCACTTGAAAGAAAGTCCTAGACATTACATGAATTTGAAGTGAGAGCCCATGGGAGTTAGAATTCCATTAGGCCCTTACAATTGAACATGGTAATGGCAAAGGTATTACACTAATGTCATACTACAAAAAAACATCACATGTATTTTATTTAAGAATGGATGAAACCCTAAAGTTTATCTCAATGACTCTCTCTAATATGGCTTATTCAATACAAAAAGATGTGTCACAATTGATATGAGGTAACACCTTGTTATGATATCATACATAGACTTAGAAGAAAATATATAGCAAGCACAAATGACTTGGGGCAAAAATCTGCAAAACAAATCTTCAAATTATGCTCAACTATTAAAAGTTCCTCTGGACAAAATTCATAAGCAGAAGATGTGATTTGGTAGCAGCTTGCACTCTTCAAATGCTAGACTAGTATTCATGTCTCTGGAAATCATCCAAGCTGCAACAGGAGAAACAAGCACCAGATTCAAGTTGGTAGCAAATTCTTCAAAAATCTCAAACTTGTATTAAACTCTCTCCAGGAGATCATCCTCTGCACAACAGTAGGAAAAAACAAGGCAGCTTGCAGCATCTAATCTAAGAAGGTAGAACTTACAGCAGCTGCACTCTTAAGATCCTGGACTAGAATATATGTATAATCAGCTCTGGTGTGGAGATGCTGAGAAACAAGCTGCACCATACAAGCAGAATTTTTAGGGTTACAGCTGCACTCTTCAAATGCAGCTGGATCACTAGTGTGATTTCAGGTTTGATCTGGACATCACCCATCCATCATCCTGTCAAAGAATTTTCAACATGAAGCAGAATTTGTACTAATTGTACACATTTTGGGAAATCTCATGTACAAAAACTGCACTGCCAGGATCAATCATTTAAGTTGGACCCATCTTTCTGGCTTGATGAGTCCATGATCTTCCTTGGAGATTTGGAGGAAACTGCAAAAGATTTGTCATATGTTGTTGTTGATGATGGATCTCCAATTTGGTGGAAATTTCTTTGTTACAGTTTTTGCGAAGTTGTGCAGGATCATGCTCTGAATCATGGGTCCTAGCCAGAAGAAGGAATTACAGAACCAGGGCTGATCTCAAATGGAAAGTCTAGAACTCTTGTGAGTGTCTCCTGCACCTGCTCCGGGCTGCAGCTCCTCCTCACCATATTATTCTGCAGTCCATGCTCTTCTAGTGCTGCACCTCGATCACATGCCTGCCAAGATAGAGGGATATCACATGACACATGATCATCCACTTTCCATGATTTCAATACCAATCACTACAAGAGAATGTGGTTTTTTCTCACACAAAAAAAAGCCGCTGCAGCTCATG
>Ga0116228_10004896_pt1 | contig 11913 bp, 9 predicted proteins | sample S1TSphfallax_2_FD_89694 | JGI IMG/M metagenome (GOLD analysis project Ga0116228, IMG submission 89694) | Host-associated microbial communities from peat moss isolated from Minnesota, USA - S1T2_Fc - Sphagnum fallax MG | ecosystem: Host-associated > Plants > Peat moss > Unclassified | place: USA...
TGTGCAATTTCAAAACAAAGTTGTGCCACCAAAATATATTTATCATGAGTTAATCTTTTTGTGTGCATATTATTAATCTGTTAGGTCTAAAATGGAATGATGGTTGATCCATCTTCTTTTCAAATTGCAGAATCAATACCTAACCTTGTTTAAGTTGATTTTTGGTTGGATTAGTGTGTGGAAATCCAATCCGTCTATTAAGAAGATTGAACTTGCTACGTGGGAAACCCTAAGTAGGGCATGATATGTTGATGAGAGCTTGGCTTGGGGTGAACAAGATGGAGATTTTGAAAATGAATTGTTCTACACACCTATAGGAATTCCTAAAAAAGAAGACACTAGTTTTACTACGTTGCTACATTGAAAAACCCATTTAGAAGTTAATTCACACATATATTCTACAATTGTGAAGCAACTCACACAATTAAAAGTTGCTTCAAAGTCTCAAAACTCTAGAGGTCTCAAAACAAAATCAAAATGTAGGGTTAGTGATTAGAGGATTCCTAGTTAGTTTTAGTGACATTATCTCCTTGAGCAAATTGTTAGATGTCTTGAATTTTGAGATGTTTTTCAAGTGGTCATAAACCAAATTGTTACATTTATGGGAAGCTAAACTTGTATTCTACAAAAGGTACACTTTGTTCTCTTTGAACTTTTTTTTGTGTCAATTTTCCTTGTTGCTTATCATGTAAATTGCTTTTGATCATGCAAATCTGTCTAGGTTGCTAATTTAGGCTTTTTCTTTGGATATTATGGAAGCAAGTTCAATATTGTTGAAGTTATTCAAGCCCCGTATATAGTAGGCATTCCAAGGTTCATACAATCTTGGCAAAGGTATGTTTGTTAGCTTTGTTTCATTTTAAAAACTTGCAAGTTGTAAATCATGTCTTCCTTTCCATCACTAAATGGATTCAATTTTTTTTTTCATTTTGGAACTTGGTTAACAAGCACTTAATGCATGTAGAAATGAGTGTGTACTTCTTTTGAGGCACTATCTACTATGGCTCATTTTTCTCATAAGAATGAATCTTTTATAAGTAATGGATTTCTTTCAAATGAATTATTTTGGAATCAATAGCAAGTAAGTACTATTTTACTTAACATATTTTTTTCTTTTGTAGGAGAAGTATGCTTTGTAAAGCACTTGATGTTGTAATCATCACATACCCCAAGCAGTATCTCATGAATGTTTCTTAACTTAACATTATGTGCTTTTGTAGGAAGTATGTGCTTTTTAGAATTGTTGGATGCTATAATTAGCAAATGTGTCTTTTAATTTAAACAATATGTCCTTTTAATTGGCCTTTGCATAGGAGTGTGAGTTTAACAAAGGGCATACAACAATTCTATAATTTTCAAAGCAAATAGTATTTACCAAAGACCAAGTACTTTATGTAAGTTCATTGTTTCCTTCCTTTTTAAGCACATGGTGATTAATTAATTAGATGTGTAAACTATTGAACTCTATTGTGTAACTACTAGCAACTTTAAATGGTGTTCATTAAAATATGTTATACATTTTTGTGTCACTTGTTGAAAACCAAGAATGAGCTTTGGGTGCATGCAGTTGTGAGTACATGATATGGGGAAAGAATAGAAGAACAAAAACCCCAAAATAAAACTTGATAAGGAATATCCCAAGCGGCCTTGGGTTGAATATAAACTTCAAGATGTGAAGTTTTTCAAGGAGGTTAGACAATTGCTTGTAAAAGGTTTTAATCCAAAGTTTGACCTAATTGATGAGCATGTGACAACTATAGACATTGCCAAAATATTTGGTAGTGTTCATAAATTTAAAACCACCAATCCTTTGTTGTCTATGGAAACAAGGACAAAGTTGGAAAGGTTTTATTGGAGGATTTACGAAACAACTCGTATTACAAACAATGAGCTCATGGCGTGGTTGGTTAGAGGGTGGGTAGCACAACGCCATGGGCACCAAATCAATTAGGCTAAAGCTATTGCATCTATTGTATAATAAAAGAAAAGCTCAAAGTTTAAGCACAAGCTTGTTGACACACTCAAACAAAAGGGAAAGGACAAAATTGAATGAAGGTTCAAAGCACTCACATGGAGCACTTGCCATTGGACAAACTGCTATAAAATTGGAGATGAATTGTGGTATAGCATGTAGTTACAAACATCAACAAAGGTGTGTCTCACCTAAAGACAACATCGATGTTAAAAAATTATTGGACTTCAAACAAGAGCTTTGGAAATGTAATAGAACACACATGCATCATCTCTAAGGGAGAAAAAAAGAACATATGGAATGTTTGATTAGGCTGCAATTTACTATGGAAGATCATAAGTTCTAACTCAAGAAACACATAACAATATTGATGCAATTGAAGAATCATTCCTTGATTTAAAAAATAAATTACAACGTTATAAGATCGACTTATTTCATTGGGTTTGGCACCTACATTTTAACTATGCAAAATGTAAAATGTATACTGCATGGGTCAACCACTTGAATTAACTATTTGGTATAATAATATAGTTCGATGACATTTGAATGTTATATAAATTATCATAGTTTTTAGATTTGATGGACTTTTTGTACATTGGAAATGAGGAGCATGTAAAGGATGGCTTGTTGTTACAAGACCAGGATGGAAACCATGGTCCTAAAGATCATGAACTTGCACAATAGCTTGGATTCCAAGCTTGGCATGAAATATGAATGCCTTGTTGGAGGCTAAAAGCCAAAAAGGAAAGGAGTTAGAAATTTTGATGGTGATTGCTAATGACAAAAAAAATTTGCATATACTAGTGAAGCTTTATATCAAGAGGTTGATGAGGAATGCCATTTGATAGAACATCAAGAGTTGGGAAAGGTTTTGAAGAACCAACAAGACCTCAACAAAGAAAAAGAATGCATAGAAAATCAAATTGAAAAAATGAAAATGGGAGGTGGTTTTTTTTTTTGGCCTAACCAAATTTTACACTCGAACAAGCTAGAAGAGGAAGGTGGACACAATGTCATTGTAATTAGGCCTTGTGGTTATTGCAATTAGTGGTACCTTGCCAAGGATATTGCAATCACAAGTTGTGAACACACCTTTCACCCATTTTGCCTTACTGCCATGTTGGAGCACTCCAATAAGTGTCGTGTATGCAAGCATAAATTACACCCAGACTAGTGGAGTTCTTGGGGCTTTTGACCTCGAGATGATGACATAAAACAACTAGTTAAATATATGAACCCTTGATTCCATGAGGGAAGATATGTTTTAAAAGATCAAGGAAATTGCTTAGATTGGTTTGCACCCATTACAGTTGATAGATGGTAAGTTCTTTTAATGTGTTATTGATACATTAATCTTGATCAAGCTTCTAATTCATCTATACCAATTCTCCAATCTTGCACACGACTATTTAGTGTAGTTTTTTTGTTTGATGTTAAGTTTGTAGAAGCATTCCATATTGAATATGGATTAAAAAATTTGTTTTCTAATCACTAGATGGGTATTGTAGGTTGTAGATGTGTTGGTGTTGCTTGCTAGTGGTGAATATTACATTATTTATTGCTACATGTTGTGAATTATTGTGTATTTTATTTATAGTTAAAAATATAGACCCATTCCTTACTAAGTTGTATGGATCAACAAATGTTCTAAATCACATGGCTCAAGGTGAGAATAACCAATTTTCTAACCCCATGAATGTGCTATCATGTCCACATTCACAAAGAAACATTCCCACATCTTCGCAAGCAAGGTCAACTTCTATTAGTCTTCAACAACAATTTGAATGTGTTACAACTTCACCTTTGTTAAGTTGGTATAATCCAGAAGATGGGTGAATGTCAAATGATCCACTAACAAAAAAACTAGGGACTTTAAGCTTTGTAGAGGTCAAACTAGAAAGGCAATTCCAACCACTAGAGAAGTTCCAATCATCTTAGAAACTAGTAACTTCACCTTACCTTTCTTTCACCATTTAACATTATGTTCACATTATACACCTTTTTAAATCAAGTTAAATTATATTATTTTTGCATGTTTGTTTGGTTGCACTTGCGTATGTAGTTGTGCTTGATGTTACGAATTAGGTTATTCATTGCCCCATTAGTCCAAGACTTTCACTCATGAATTACTTGTAGTAGCTGCGGAAAATTAGTCTCTCCATCATGAGCACACAAAAAAGGGACAAATAAAAAACCAGATGGTGAAAATGCCCTAATTGAATATGATTGTAAAAAAAACCAAATTACCAACCCCTCATCCCCGTCAAACTCCACATTTAGTTTGGGAACATGGGTAGCTAATACTAAGTTGGGAAAATTCCCACTTGAACAAGGTGACATTTCACAAGACCATATTGTTACAATCCTTACCAAGTTATTGACCAAACTACTTATGAATGAGATGAAGGACCTTAGAAAAGAGGAACCCAAAAGTGATCATAATGCAAAACCATGCCATAGCAAACCACCAAAGTCAAAAAAACTTGTGGAGAAAAATTCAATGTTTACACATGCTCAAACAACATAACTAACAAAGAGGAATATTATAAATAAAGACAAACCTTAGGTCCTCTTACTACACTTGGGGTTTAGGTTGAAGATTGCAGTTTTGGACATGATACAAATTCTAAAGACAAGCGTGGAGTATATGGTGCTCATATTAAATATACCTATAGATTTTTTCTATTTCAAACAACATGTGTATGTTGCATAATAGGCTTAGAAACGTAGCCACATAAAATAGTGATGTCCCGCATTCATTCCATGGAACACAACATTTTCTAAATAATTTTGTGGCAATATAATAAAAAATTCCAAGTTTTTAAAAAGAGGTTGTGTACATTTGTTTCATTTTTTTAAAGATCTTGAGCTAGTTAGATTATTTTTGGAAATTGGTTAAGTTGCAATTCTAGTTTTATATGCAACATAGTCATAGGGTAGTTTAATCCAAGAAATTTTATGCTAATTTGTTCTCATCTTGTACCTTTTTGTAAAGTTGTACGACCAAACAAATAACTTATAGATCTATAGATTTGTTCAACATCTTCTACAATCTAGTAGAAAAATATCCAACAAACAAACCCTTGAAATAAAGCAAAGTTAATTGTCATAAGTGTCATTCCACATTGCAACATATATAGGCATTGTAAATGCATGATCTACCCCATGAATAATGCATGGAACTAGTCAAAAGCATTTTAGTTTCAACCATTTCCATTGATTAAAATTAGGTTGTGACCCATCTGATAATACCCATATAAAAAACCCACTACAATTCAATAGCTTCATTTGCCTTAGCTGGCAAAATTGTTCAATACACCATAGTCTATCAATTAACATTCTTGATAGACCAAGAACACAATTTTCCATCACCATTATTGATGGCACAAGCTCTACCCCATGCATTCCAACTTTCTTTGGAACATAAAAACTTTTGTCTATCAAGAATTTCATTTAAGAAAAACTTGCCTTCATTATCAACAAAAATTCTTCCGTAATAATTTGTTTTCAACTCATCAACAAATAATATTAGAGGAACAAGCCTTGATCTATTAGGAATGTTCTTCAAGGCGAAACAACATTCATTGTTTCTACTAACTAGCTTGTTGAAAGAGCCCAAAATCTTAGCTTCAATTTCCAACCAAATGGTTTAGCCCAACAACTTCATGTATTCTTCCCATATTTGTCATCATGGATAACCTTGATTAGTGTTGTGTGGGTCCCATGAAATACTTGAAACTTTCCTTGGACTTCTACGGCAATCACATGTGGCCTTGTGATTTTTAAAGTAGATCCCATAATCAAGTTAGTAATGCAAGTGTGGAGGCCAACATATTTAATACATGGAGGGCTCCCCCAAAGGGATTCAAAACTACAAATGCTGACAACAAATTAGTAGACAATTTTTCCATAGCTGCTAAACCAAAATTTGGCACATAGACACCACCAACAGCTTTTTGCTAGCTATGGTGTCAATGGTTAGTTGTCCCCCCTTTGGAAATGCTTCATGAAGAAGCTACAACATATACCATTGGTGGTGAAGGGGTTTCAAGCTCTTCACAAAGAGTTGAAAAACAATTGTTTCAAGTACTTTGACATTCCCATTTTTGAGGAAACAAAGAAGCACCCAACACACATAGTTGTGTGATTAGTAACACAAATTAACAATGGAAAACGATTCACCTATAACTTTAAAAAAAATATTCAATTTCATTTCATGGTTCTTGACAAGGGATATCTTTCAAGTTTGTGGTTATGACAAAAGAGGTGTTTACCCTCTACTATTGACATCTTTAGAACAAGGACCCACATCCTCATTGTCCTTGCCAATTTAGTTTTTTCCTCTTTGGCAAATGAAATCAAACCAAACAAATTGTAGATTTATTTGCCTAATCAATGTGTGAATAAACACATAAGCGGGTTCCTTAGTACATCAATGCACGGGCAAAGATAACATGATTCACACCAAAGGTTTGAATGTAGGGGACTAAGGCAAAATGATGTTTCAAAGTAGGCAATATATAACAAGGCAACCATTGAAGTAAGAAAGGAATTATAAGAATGTGTGTAGAAAGTTGGGCTATTGAAGCCTTGAACTAAAATCCTTCTAATGATCCTTCAATACTTTGGTTTTGGTCTTCTATTGACGCCACAAACAAATGGTCTTGGATGAATGTGTGCCTCACTCAACAAATAAAAAATACAACAACTACTAACCACCCTTGCTAGAGGTTTGAACATTAAGGCAATACTTGAATGAGCAAAGTTGAAGTTATTGCTTGTTTAATAAGAGAGTGTCACTTTCTCCTTTGCTACTTGACCCAACAATTCATTTCAAGACAATTTCTTCACATCAGCCCCCCGTAAGGATACCTACACCACCCATTTATCAATTATCAATCCAACCTTATAAGTAAGGAAAAAGAAAGAAAACCAAACCATATTCCAAGTAGCAATAGGATTTACAGATTTATCTGCACATTATGTCATGTTTGGTCCTCCTTTAGCAACATAATACATTGAATTTCTTATTGCCTAAAGATTTTAATGACATGATTTAGATTATGACCCTATTCCATATGTGTCAATTGAAAGAAATCAATGTTTAATCTAATCAAACTAGGTTGCAAAATACAGGAGGGGTCATCATAAAAGAATGTCACTTGATTCAATCCTTTAAATTCATGCATGAACTACTGCAAGTTTCTAGGGTCAAAAATACTTCAAGGTGATCTTCATGCCTCTATGCACAAAGATCTAAAATTTCAATAAGTGAGTGGATTACAAACCAGGTGCTTCCTTAACTTATTTCGATTGTAGTCAAGATTAATTTTGGTGATTAAGGAACTTGAGCTCAAAACTTAAGATATAGGGAAAAGATAGATGTAAACCTAAAAGTAGAACTCGTTGCTAAACATATGGGTTTTGATGAGATAGTTTGTGACTCATCTAATGGTACCCATGGCAACAACCAATTGCTACATTTGCTCCACAAGAGAGCCATACTCTAGGACATTCTAAGAAAGAAGAGTCACATCAAAGGCAATGGGCAAGCCAAACTTGATCTGGTGCCTGGCATCATTCCAAGCACCATGAGCAAGTTCCATCGACACAACAATGAATCTAGAACATAACCTAACATATACAAAAGTGTTGAACAACTAATGCGAAAAACAACAATGGGATTTGTTCTAGCTTGGTAAAACAAGGATATAGATCCCAAAATCAAAACTTTATTGAACCCAAAAAATCACAAACTTTACTAAATTATAAACCCTAAAACTATTGATTAGGTGTTGGACAACACTTATTATAGCACTCAATTTTAATTCCCACACAAATAACTCTTAATATTATCAAGCAACCTAAAATCTTCAAGGCCTTTTTTAATGATCCGTAAAACATCTTTAGACAATTCATATGTTGCAAAATTTCCTTTAAGCACATGAACAATTAGTGGCATTAGAAATTTAAATGTTATAACCAAATGTGAATAAACCTAGGCTAGTGGTGAATTTTCATTAAGGTAGTTAAGTCCAATTCCTGGGTTGGAGCCATTCATACCACAACCCTCCAATGACATTGTCACCCTCATACCATGTTTGTCCTCAATCATCTGTGAATGATTCCTTCATTATGTGCACCAGCTTGTCACATAATATTAACCAGAAGTGTTCATTAGTAGAGCTTTCACATACAATAGCAACATATCTCCAATAACTAAGTCATTTGCCATTTGCTCTCTTCCAGTTCCAAATTCAACTTCATGACTATCATCATGCATTGTGCTCCTAACTATAGAAGTGTCCACAAGTTTCAGCCTAGCAAATGTCCATTATGGAACATGGTTCATTTGCTCACAATGAAACTCTAAGTTCCCATCCACACAACATGGGCAAAAACATGATAAATGCCTGATGATGTTTGGAACAAATGTTACAATAAGAGCAAACAAGAAGTTCTTGGCATAATGGCATTACCTTTTAAATGAAATCCATAAGGATGATAAACATTCAAAATACTAAATTGGAAACACATGGTGCTTAACATAACATGGTTAAAGCCCAAGTGCATCCTTTAGTCACGTTAATAATGTTTCTATAAAATGACCTTAGAATGAAGGGATACGAAATTACGCCCCATTTATAAGATCATTAGAATGTCTTTACCTCAAAGCAAAGCTAATAAAAATTGTGTAAGGTAAAATGGTGTTTAATTCGTTGTTTGTGCTCCTCACATAACAATGAACAAACAAATGACTTGTTGCATGGTGACTTTGCCCTTTAAACGACATCCATAATAAAATCTCCAGTAGTGTTCACTACTTGACCCTGCTAAAATACTTTTCACATCCAAGTTTAGTTTCTTTTTTTTACCCCACCCATAAAACAAAAATTGGGACATGAAATAGGTGGGGGACTAGTAATAGCAAACCACTTGGACCAATCATTATGATGGGCCAATCAGAAACAATGAATAACAATTAGATCATGTTTATCGCTTTTTTTTTTGCACGTGCACAACATTGCTACACATTTTACCGACATAATTATGCTGAGCCAAAATGTTTTGACTTTTTTTCATCCAATTTTACTATGCAAGATCACATACTTGGCACCCCTAAAGATACTTTAAGGATGATAAATATTCAAAATAATAAATTAAAACATGTGTTGGTTAGCATAGTGGATATGTTGGTAATGTTTTTATAGTGGACATTACAATGCACACGAAGAAAAACCATGTATATAAAAATCAAGGACATGAATCCATCCATCAAAAGTATAAGGTAAATGAAAGCACGATTAGACACATCCCAAAGAAAAAACAAAAGCAAACAATCAACAAAAAATAAGGAAAAAACCCTATGCAAATAGGATCCATGGTTATGAAATGATGATCAATAATAACAAAGACCTAAGACAAGAAAGTTGTCATTTGCCACAAATTGGCTAGTGACATAGGTCCATTAATTATGATGTGTGGAAGAGATGAGGACCCCAACCAAGTGCAATAACCCACTGAAGAATTGTCATGGTTTGCGCACATTACAAGGCTATGGACACACATTGTCAATAGTGAGAAATAAGCATTGAGGGGACTAAAGAAGATTAGTGATGATGCGCGATAGTTGTTTTTACATAAGCGATAAAAAATGAATCAAAATGAAAATGAAAACACCCATATGTTTCAATAGTAAGAGGAATGAAGTCATTGCCTAGTGTTCATTTGGTGTCCTAGATCGTGTCTATTCTTGAACAGCCATTGTCATTGCATGTGTCGTTGTCATAAATGCTTGTTGCACCATATCTATGTGAATTGGGTCAATAATGACAATGTCCATCAAAGTTCGAAAGCCATCTTTGGTGATAAGAATATCCATTTGTTGTCAAGTGTGGTGAAAGAAAAGGTGGGAGACCTCCTTTGAACATGTGCTCCACTCTCCAAAACAATAGTTGCAACAATATCTTGAAATGTGTCGTGGGTTGTTGCACGTTCACTTCTATAGGGGCATTGAACTAAATGGGTACTTAGATCATCAATGGTGTGACCACATTGACACCATGAAAGGTGGGGCAACAGTAGGATGTGGCAAACCAAGATGGATATGTAATGTTGTAAATGAATGGGCTAATGATAAATGAAATGTTAGTGTGGTAGGACAAGCTAATAACCAAACATTTGCCCCTAGATTCACACATGAATGGAGACGTGTTTACATGATATCCTAAAGAATGTTTATTAGAAGTGAGAAAATTCTTGCTCGTGTAAACAATCTACCAAATAAACTTGCAACAGGGGATAAGATTGAACCATTAGGCTTTCAAAGGGTGGGACTTGAGACCAAACAACTTGGGGTAACATGGTTTGGACATCTTGTAGTGTTATCTGGAATGGGAAAATGTTAGTCTTAACACGTGATATTGCATCTAGAAGACTAGGGCAATCATCTTGTTAGAAACAATAAACAAGTGCAGGAGTGATTAATGCCTAACACCCTAAGAATGCAAGGGCAGCAATCTGAACCATAAAAGGGAGGCCAAACCTACCCAAAGAAGCAAGAAGAGTGGCATGACGATGAGTTAAATGACCAATAGAACCACCAAAAGATCTGCACCAAATAACTTTTCCAACATAGTTATAGTACGAGTATCAAACTTAGCATAATGCTGCAAAATCCCTAGAAATGGGAACATTGTACGAAGCAAGTAGCCTGAGCGTCGGGTGCAACACAATGAAAGCATCACAAAAGCTGCTAAGGATTTGTAAAGCTAGAGAGATTAGATATCGTTCCAAGATCCTCATGGAAAGCTTCAACCATAAATGATTCAACAAATGATGTGGATCCCATCAATGCGCCCAAAATACGTAAACCCAAGTCAAGAATAAGAAAATGAAGAAGAAGTGATATAAAGTGGTCCAACCCTTGAAAAGACCAAGCTACACACTTCGTGAGCTACATTGAAAGCCCTAATGTTGATAATTCCTCCCATAATTGTAAAAACACAGGAACCACATTTGATGTGGGACCTACTTTATGCGTATCATCTGCCAAAGAAGGGAAAACACAGGGAGGGTGGGCTGTTGTTATAGGGCGAAAAACACGAAGGTGAACAAAAACAAACAACATTCCTCCCAATGGGTCCCCTTATCGTGTACTTAATTTCGACAAAATGACTATGAGATCCCCATGCTGGGAAGCCTAAGAAAAATATTGTGGGGATGGGTGTGCGTATAATTGCTAAACAAATGGGAAAAATTGATCTAAAAAATTGGGCGAAAACTATAATTCTTGAGAAATGGTTGATGGTGACACCAAATTGAAGGTGTTATGGAAATCCATTTGTAGCACCACCTAATCTGGGTGCAAATCTAACATCACTCAAACACCGTGAACCATTGTTTCACACCCACCATGAGTTGTTACAACAAATTGATGACAATTAAAATGCTCCGCAAGAATATCGCTAAACTGAATAGCCAAAATGTGGGCAACTAAACAACATGTCATTTCACCAATCATGATGGGACATACCTTTAGATTTGATTCTCCAACATTAAAAATCAAAATGCAGAAAATAAATGCGATATTGAAGGTGGAACATGACTTCGAACAATGTGCCCACATACCTTGAAAAAGAGGTCGAACCATCACAAAATTATTTGAAATAAAACAATTTCATAAAAGCTCATACACCATACCCAAAGGGTCATCGAAAAAAAAATGTAATGAATGAACCAAAGTAGAGACAAATGCCTCCCAATTTAAAATAACATTCATCTCAAAATGAAATCTTCAACAAAATAAAATAAAATAAACCTCAGCAAATGGGTGGAGAAGGTGAAGGACTACCATGTTCTCATTAGATGAAGTACATGACCTTAGAATACTTTAGTACCTTGGCCATTTCAACCCATGTTTGTTGAATTAATTTTGAAAA
>Ga0116228_10004897_pt1 | contig 11913 bp, 10 predicted proteins | sample S1TSphfallax_2_FD_89694 | JGI IMG/M metagenome (GOLD analysis project Ga0116228, IMG submission 89694) | Host-associated microbial communities from peat moss isolated from Minnesota, USA - S1T2_Fc - Sphagnum fallax MG | ecosystem: Host-associated > Plants > Peat moss > Unclassified | place...
GATTCTATTGAAGGATGATTGTTAAGAAAAAAATTATGCACCAATGGTATGAAGGGTGCACAATTGCCCAATGTCATAGAGAGCAACATCCAAATTAGTAGAACCCTTTAACGTATAATGGGATCCATTGCGAAGATGAACTAAATGAGGGAAAAAAAAGTTTGAAAAATTTTGAAGGTGAAAACTTGTACTGAAAACTGAGTTTAAGGTATGAAAACTACCCAAAAAAAAAAAAAAATCTAAAAAAAAAGTTAAAGAGATTATGAAAACTAAAAGAAAACTAAAAACATAAAGCTGAACAGTGAAAGCTTGGAGGGGGTATGAAAAATATGAAAGGAAAGTTTGGAGTCTCTGAAAACTGAGGACTCTGTTCTGTCTAAACTGTGTTCTCTGGGAAGGCTCTGGGGAATTTCTTTGGGGTGAAAAGTTATCAGCTAACCATAAGCCCAGGGCCGTTTGCTGCCATCTGTGTTTGCTGGCAGATGGTTTGCCACCTGTTTGCCTCTCCAGTGGAGGCCCACCAGCCCATATTTGCCAGCAAACAGCCGGTCATTTTTTCGCATGTGCCCAGCCTTAGTCTCAGTAATGCAACTGGACGGTAAGGGCGGAGCATGGAATTTGGGCGAAGGAGGCAAGGTGGGGGAGGCGGTTGGAGAAATGGCAACACAGGGCTTTATGCTGGATGAAGAAGAAGGAACGACAGGCCGTCCAATCCATGAAAAAAACAGGAACAATGGCCATTACAAAAATTGTAAAGCCAGCCCAGGAAATGTAATGCCCACCTTTGCTACACACACAATTTTACATATGGTAACATTGCCTCCATATACACCAAAGAAAATATGGTAGGTTTTTGCTGAAAATAAGAACGCCCCATCGGTAAATAAAATATCACTGATACAGCCATTTTAGGAATGACCCCCACCCATGGGCTCTTCTGATCATAAAGCACAATGTGAAGCTTATCATGATCCTAAACATACAGATCACAAAGTGTATACTTACCTCCTTAAGTATCTAGGAGTAGGTCCTGAAATACAGGCCTTTCAGATTTGAGATCCCTGAGGCCCCTAGGCTGAGGTAGGTTGAAAATCCAGAAGGCTTGCATAGGAGGACCTTCCCTTACGTAAAGACTCACCATTTTTTTCTTGTTTTTGAAATGACGAATCAAAAAATTGGAACTTCTGAAATTCGGAAGGCTCAGAACAGCCTTCCAAATTTCCAAAGTTCCAGTAAAAATGAGGTAAGTTAGGGGTAAGTCAGGAAAAGTCAAATAGGTAAGACTCAGGCTGAGGAGCAACCTGAAAATACAAAGGAAAAAAAATGATGGGTCTTTCCGTGTGGTGGTGATCTTACTCTTATCGTCATACTCTTAGTAGAAGTAGTTGTAATATAGTTTTCATGAGTATTGTCCATACAATTCATGGTTGGCATTAATTAATTCCTAAGAGGGCCACCAGGTTAAAAAAAAAACTTAACAATAATTTGTGGAAATTTCAAGGAATTGAACCTAAGAACTACATAGGCCCACGTTAGATGGGGTCAAGGGTCCAAATTCCTAGGAATCAATTTGGACTCATTTGAAGCAAATTGAATCCTTGAGTTGAACCTTGCCTTGGACTCTATCTTGTATCTTGGTTCTCCAAAGCTTGAGCTCTCCTTTTGCGTCCCAACTAATTGATTTTCCCTTCAAAATGGTGCCATGTAAGTTTAGCCTCAATTTGCCACTTTTTGGTCTTGGACCCTCATCTAGAGGCCCTGCCTCCAATTTATGGCTCTCAGCCAATAGGATTGCTCTATTTCATTGGACACTGGACCTTGGACCTTCATCTAAAGTGGCCATTAATATACACAACAGATCCAAACCTTGGGATAAGTACATACATTAAAAACTTGCATGTGGACTTAGCATATTTACTAACTACTGTTGAAATTCTGAGATATTGAGATTAGGTTGTGGGACCCTTTTTTTTACCATGAAATGTCTAATTATTATGACAAGATTTGTTGCACATGAGTCATAGGTACTATATAAGGTACCCTTGAGTCACACTAGAAAATTTCTCCAAGTGCTTTACCTTACCCAAAATGAACTGGATATTAAAAAAAAAGTACTCTAGAGTGCAAAGCCAGGTCTCCAGCTGGTTGAAAGACTATCATGAAAAGGACTTAAAGAAAGTGCAACTTGCTTAAGTAAACTAAGTGCAAAATGCAATTTGATGAAAAAAATTGGTAACCTAAAGTGGACAGCTAGCTCTCCTGCTGTCACTTCCAAATTGGTTGCGAGATCAAGCCAAACTTTTAACCCACATGGATGCCAAGTCCCTTCACTTTGGGCAGACCTAACAAAACTTTGGGACCCACTTAGAATGAATATATATATGTTAAGGTCAAAAATTTGGGTATAAAATGCGGGTCCCTGAAATTGAAGTCCAACACCGGGTGCTAACTAAATTTGACATTGTCAACTTTCTGTCTCCACGTTTGGGATTGTGTTAAATATACGAAATGGAGGTGTGTCAGTGTGATAGTCCCTAATTTTATAAGAAAAAACACCAAAGCGTTTTGGAGTATCTGGACTAAGAATTTTAAAAATAGGGTATTCTAGTCTACTACTTAGTCGAGGTGACAAAGTACGTGCCGGTCACACATCCGAACTAGATACCCTACCAATGTTGGGTGAGTACCTGCAGTGGCAGGTAAGAAGCGTGGGTTCCAGTTGGTAAGAATCAGATCTGGTTTGGGACTGATTTTTCAGAGCTGGAATTGAACCCAGAAGCAGATTCCCAGTTCCATTTGCAAGTACCAAAGTTGGGCGGTTATTCGAGTATGCTATAGATACCCGGGATATTATCCGGGTATATACTCACTCACCTGTTGGGGGTGAAGAACCAAAAGGTCGAAAATTGGTTTTTGTCTAAAACCTTGGTTCTCAATTTTTTTTTCAAAATCACCTTGCTAACCGCTGGTTCTTTATTGGTTCTTTCATGAAAACTGTGTATCCTTTGATGTTTGGAAGTAACCACGGTTCTCCAATTCTGATTGGCTTTTCTCCAAACAATCGAAATTGATGGTTCTTTGATTCTGAAATTTTTAAAGAAACAGAACCGCCGGTTACTGAAAATCAAATCGCCGGACAACACTGGTAGGTACCTACTAGTCGAGGTGACGGATGAGGTGGTGCAGGAAGGGCGGAAGGGAGCCCACCGTCTCCCTCCCGTTGCTGCTGCCACACTGCTGCCGCTGCTCTTCTCACATTTGCTGCGTTGAATTCCGGTCCTTCTTCGCCTTCTGTCGCTCTTGCGCTTCCCATTTCCTGAGTAACGACGACTTCCCATAACGCTGCGCTTGCAAGGTGAGCTCCGTCACTTCCTGCATGTTCCTGTTTTTTTTTCCCCCCCCCCTTTGGATTTCCGTTTAGTGGTCTTTCCGATGTGTTTCGAGTCTATTTTGCTGCGCTCCGAGTTTTCTCTGCAGCAACTGAAACTTTGGTTTTCTCGTAATTCGTGCACAAAGAAGGTTCCCACCTTCCGATCATCTTAGGGTTTTTGTTTCTCCTTTCTTTTCTGTCTTTGGTTTTGAGACGTTGTGAGCACTGGTGTATTATCTGCTGGTGTATGACTCAAAAGTTTTTCTGCACCTTTTACTCTTTGATTTCTGAGTTCTTGTTCATGTCTCTCTGCTCGGAACTCATTATACGCAACTTTCTCTTTGTTTTTCGGTTGTCATTCGCCGTATCTGATTACCTCGTCGTCGTCCACTGCCTCGTTCCTTCGAAGAGTCGGTTGCCTGTGCTTTGTTTGAGGTATTCTCATTCCACAGAGTTGGCATCGAATTTCTGTTGAGAAAGAACTTTGCTCCTGTGGAAGATATGGCTACTTCTTCTTTGTCTGCGTCTCTTGTGTGGCACACGCTCCGGCGAGGCTCCTCGAGGATCCTTCTCTGAAAACCTCCAGATTCATGTGCAAGCTCTCGTCCTTCTTTCTTCGCGGTATTCTCAGTCTTGGAACGTGATGATAAGGCCGGAATTTTGAATTCTTTCTAGCTATGTTCATGAGCATGCTCCAATATCTGTAGCCATGGGCATCAACTTTCCGCTGGTTGGCGAACCAATGACAGCTGAACCTCCTTAACTGTTTCTTCTTGTGTACTGTCTGTTTCTTTCTCTTTCTGATGATGATCTTCTACTGCAGAATTTGCTGCTCTTTGTATTTACATGCCAAAGATGCCAACAATTCGTTGTTGTAGGATAATATTCTAATCATCAAGTCCTAGACTGTTACATCATGAGATCCTTCTGTATCTTCCTCCAGGAGTTGTGAATATAGGTCACAAAATTTTCTTCCTTTTGTTTAGTGGAAGGCATATACCAGGACTCATTGCTAGTGAACTGCTTTGTTAAGTGTTGGTTGTTGCCTTATGTATGCTATTTAGCTTCGGAAGGTTGAAGGCTACATGTATCCACAAGTAGCTACTGATGTTTAGGTGAATTGAGGATTGCCCATTTCTATCCACTCTCAAAGTATGCCAGAATTTTCTCCTAAAGTTGAAGACTGACAAAATTGTGCGATATGGGATGAGAACAATCTTTCAATTTTGTTTCAAACCCTTATTATCCTTCTCAACAGTGCATCATTACTCCAGGATTTACTTTTATCTTCAAATAATACAAGTCTCTGTTCCAGTTTTCTTCTCTGCCTGGATGGACTTCCTCCCTATGTTGTGAACATTCTTTTGGTGTTGAGGAATGTTCTACTGTCTACATATTTTCTAACTGTGCCACCCATGACTACAAAATGCAGCAGCAAAAATTTGCAATGGCCATGAAATTTTTAGCTCTCTGCTATACAGTTGGTTGCCTGCAAGTGGCTGGAGAAAGCATCTCTTGCATCTAGCTGCTTCTTGAGATTGAAGCACCATGTGGATAGGTGTTTGTATCTGTTCTTATTGGGCTACCCCTATTTGTCTATCTATCATACTGTAGCTATGCTATTCTGTGTGGCACTGCTTATTTCACATTGTGGTTGGTCTGCTTGTATGTGGTGCTTCTTATGTCTGTTCCACAAGAGGCCTTGCTGTACAAGTTATTTAATTCTAGTGTTGACATTGACCATATGCAGGAAGGAGTTGCTACTTTAATCCAGGCAGTCTGGAGGAGTGTCACCTGCAACTTGTGGTCAAGTAAAGTTCAGGCAGACAGCAGGAGAATTAATTTCAAAGCTAGGGATTCACCTGAATTTGGAGTTCTTTCTCCATTTGAATTAACCAATAGACCCCTTGCGTCTACTTGTGATCCAGGAACTTCTTCTGTTGCAGATTGTGAATCAGTTTTCATGCTGGTACTCTGTTATGTTGTTCAGCAATTGATACCTGGATCCCAGTCTTGCTTTATGTCACAATTAATATCTCCCTCCAAGAGGAAATGCATATGATCAAGACAGTTTGGAAGTGGTAATAGGAGCTGCTGCAGTTGACAGGGCCAGTCCAAGTAGGCATATGCCCTTTCTCATCTCTCAGAATTTTAGTATGCTCTGCTTGACTTTGTTGCACCCAGGACCTGTCCATTTGGAGATAACAACATCACTATGCAGCTCTATCACCATCCCCTGTCTACGAACAGCCACAAGGTGCGGATTGCACTTGAAGAGAAAAAACTGGACTACACGCCTCATAGAGTGAACCCCTTGAAGGCAAGAAATTTGGATCCTGATTTTTTTCGGCAAAATCCTAGTGGGACTCTGCCTGTTTTGAAAAATGGAGGTCTTGTAATATGTGAAAGTCTTCCAATTCTGCAGTAAGTTGCTTTCCCTCTCCACAAAGTTTGGATCACTTGCTGCAATCTGTTATCTGATGAGGAAACTAATATTCAAGAGTTTAGGACAAGTGATTGAGGTTTTGAACCTTCTCTCTTCCAGATTGAAGTTCATTACCCAATGGAAGGGTTACGTGTGAATTGTTGGTGTCTGGCCATAATAAGCTGCAAGGGGTCCACCAAGAGAAGAACTGATCTTTGAAGGGGAGTTCCCCTAACATCAGCTGAATAGGGAGCTTTTCCAAGCCTATAAGTCATGTTGTATGGAGCAGTTTTACACATTAGCACTTGAGGTGATACTCAACTTCTGAATAGTTCTTTGAAGTCTGCAGTACAATCTGAAACAACAAGGTGGTTTTCTCAATGCCTATGCTGCAGATATATTGATAGCATCAATGAGCCACTAGGGGACAACAAAATTAATCGTGAACGAGTACAAGAGTGGGTCCAGAAAGTGGATGAGTGGGACAGCAAGCCCTTCACATTGAGTCATGTCCCAGAAAGGTTGCTGCGATTTTTCAGCAGGTTCAAGAGGAGAGTGGTGATAGCCAGGATGGCTAAGAATCCTGATCTTGCCAATAAGTACCATTCCAAGCTCAATAGCATGCATGCTATGGAGGAACAGTTGAAGTCTATTGAGGCTCTAGCAGCCAATGAGCAGCAGCTACTTGATCTGCTTGATGCAGCTGAAGATCAGCTTGGGACAACAGAATTCATGGCAGGTTTTGCTTTCTCCATTGCAGATGCTGCCATGATCCCAGTTCTTGCTCGTATTGAGTTGCTTAAGCTGGATGATGAGTTGATTCAGCCAAGACCACGGGTACTGGAGTATTGGGAAAGGATGAAGGAAAGACCGAGCTACAGGAAAGTAATAGGACAATACTCTTCACGGCTCAAGATGATGAAGCTTATTGTGCCATCCATTTGCAATGTTGGCATAAGAAGCCTATTCAAGAAATACTGAGGAAATCACCTCAAGTAAGCCTCTGTTTCTTTCATTTGTTCTTCCATTTGCTGGTAGTGCCAACAGACGAAGCATTCAATTGTCTGTTCCATTACTGTTGGATCTAACTTGGGAACCCAAGTTCCAGCTGAATTTTTCTGAATGTGAAACTTGCAGCATTTTGCTGAGGGGTCACATGTCAGGAAAACTGGTGATAAGTGGGTTGATTTTCCTGTTTTTAGTTGACTCTAATTTTGATTCAAGGTGACAGGATCTGAACCTGTGACCCTCTGTGACCCAAACAGAGGTTGCACGACAGTTTTAGTGGATCCAGCACCACAGAAGACAGATGCAAATCAAGAGGCAAATCAAATCCTATTGGTCTTCTCACTCGATTGAGGTCATCCCTGTTATACAGTTTATCTCACAGAGCGAGGGCACTGTTCCAATGCACAATGCCCAGGTCTATGATCCAAATGGTGGGTCCTTCCAAGGTCTCCTTTCCTGCTTTTTCTTGGATTTTATCCTTGAAAAATTGCGGCTGACATTTTATGCTGAAATATGAGCTGTTGGTGACAAAGAGAATGGAGAACCAAACTTGTGTGACATTGTATTCAGTGAGCATGGAAAAGCTTTAGTACAGTTGGTGAGGGGTGGCAGCCCTGGTGCTCCATACCTAATCATTGAGTAATTTACACTCCTGATTGAGCATCAAGGGAGTTATATTAGTCTGTAAGAAGTGTACACCATACTAGCACACACAGCAGCTGCAGAGCAAAGTTTGAACAGGGATTCTCATGCAAGTGAGCAATCTTGTCCATCTGGTTGAAGGGACAGAGCTTTCACAAAGTAAATCAATTGAATAAACAGGTTATTGATCCTATCTGACCAGTCCGTGTTTCATTGAATGTAGAGAGTTACCTTTGACTGGATAACTGTATTATTATTAAAAGGGACCTGCAGTCTCTGCCCCTTTATGGGTTCCACTGTATGACAGGAATCCCTTTAACCTGTTATTTATGCTGAGAATGTAGTAGGATGCTGAAACTAATTCATGATGAAACATTGCCTTGTTGGAATGTGGCAAAATAGTACAAATTGGAGTTTGATTTGCAAAGTAGGTAGTCAATTACCAACTGGGATACTATCACTGGATACTAATCCAGTTTATTACATAGATGCATACAAGTGTGAGACTGTAAGAATGTCTTTCTGTTGTTTCACCTGGAGGGAGATGTAAAGTGTACTCAGCCATATCCAGGATCACTTTGCTCTCTGGTCAAACCCCATCAATTCTTGATAATATCTTCATACATCCAGGAACTTTCTATACTTAACGTTTTTGGATTCCCTGGCAGATGTTGGTACTTGTTACAGTCAGGGAGGTTTAACACAAGTGGTGGGCAAGAATTGAGGGGTGCTCTCGGTATGAACACAAGATTGATATGTATCTTCAACTGACCTGACTGCTGGTTAGGATTTGACTCTATACCTACTTGGATATTTCTAGTCCAATGCAAGTCCTGTCCAAGTTCTTACCTTACATGGGTGGCAGGTCTTGGCTGTGGCCAGTAGGATACTGCATAGAACTGGTTAATGCATCTTCTGTCCAATTTGTTACCTTAGGCATGGGTGGTAGGTCTTGGATGTGGGGAGTAGGATATTCCATTAAACTGGTGTGTGCCCTGTTGTCCTGTTACCTTACATGGGTGGTCTTGAATGTGGAAGGTAAGTATACTTCATTGAACCAGGTACTGTGATTACCACCATGTGTACTCATTATGCAGTTGTCACCTTTGAATGAGCCTATGACCTTCTTTTGATTTCACCGTTATCCCTTTCATTTGTAACCTGCAACAGAGAAGTTATATAGCTGTGCTTCAAATAAGCTTTGTGGCTTTGTAGGACTTAGTTTATTTCACCATTTTTTTGCTGAAGAAGCACTAGACAGACATGTTATGTACCTCACCGGAACATCCTACAGTGCAAATGTGTTCAGAGCATCATGGAATCTGGATCTGGAATCTAACTGTTCAATGTTGGTCACTGTGATTGTGAAATCCTTACCTTAGGGCAGAATTCATGGGGGAATTTGTGGATGACGAAGGGATTTTAAGGTTGCAGTGGTCAAGGCCACTTTTGAGACTTGTTGGTGACTGAGTTGAAGTCTGCCAGGTATGTTGTCCTTCTTCAATGTTCCTTTTATACTCCTTAAGTGTCCCCACTCTGGACTGGCAAAAAGTATCCAAAAGTGTTTTGTGGATTTTATTTCAAGCCATGCCAAGCTTCTATTACAATGTGTGTGAAATTTGAACATGTCAATATCTGGGCCAACAGGCATGAAAAGACACCTGAACTGTGAAAGCACTACAGGAATTTCTCAAGTGTGTTTAAAGATACCTTATATCCCTCATAGAAAAGAGGAGGGATCTTACACCTATAAGTAGGTGTAAGATTCAGTCCGCTCTTAAGGAGCAGGCCTAAGATTCTCACCGTCCTGTGCCTTGTGATCCACTTATGTTTAGGTTAACACTAAACTTTCAGCTTGTGCCATAACATGGGTAAAGCCCATGGGTGGGACATTACCAAAATGTGTGGTTGGACATGGCTCCTGCCTCGTCAAGTTGGGAACTGCCCCAGCTTGTGAATATGCGATAGTCACCCAACAATGGTCCATATTTGACATCATCCCCATCCTTTTGGTTGTAATGAGCTGCAATATGATTGGTTGCAATATGGGTTCACATCATGCTACAACTAGTGTTTCTTGTGCCATTGGCCCAAGTGTGAACATGAATATGAAACTACTCCAAGTGTCAACATGACCCTAATGATAGAGCTCAATTGTGATTTAAAAATAAAATAAAATAAGTTTCTCTTGACAAAAATTACATAAATTACCCCCCTTCCCCCCAATAGGCCGGAGACTTATAAGATCACCTACAAAAATTCTTTTTCATCAAGGGTCTTCTAGCAGCTTGTCCCAATTTTCCTAAAAATTTCAGGTTTGGTTTTATTGAAATTTCAATAGAAAAAACATTCAATAGTCAATAATTCTTGCATTCAGGAATAACTAGTCACCATCACTGAAGCATCATCAATATGTAATGCAAGGAGTACACATGTGCTGCTAGATATCAATGTCTTCAATTCTTTTTTTTGTGAAGGTTACAAAACTTGAGTTTTATATTTTTCAAGATAGTGAGATAAATACATAAGCATTTTTGGCAAGGAAATTTTCTCAAATTCAGATTCTTTGCAAGAGAATACATTGTCCCTATCACCCTCTATGATCTTATTCTCCAAATTATTGAACTCCAAAAAATGAGTTGGTCTACCATCTTCATGGTAAAAGTCACAAAGAGTGAGAAGCGAGAAATAGAAAATAAACTCATGGGGTGTTGAAAATTGACAGTGAATTGATGAAAGAAAAGAAATGATAAAAGAACTGATTTTTACAGTGAGCTTCACTCTACCTTAGTATCACAAAGATGTTGCTACAAACCTTGTATTTATCCTTGAGTTCTGTCTTAATCTAAATAAAAAGTGAACACCTCCATGTAGATGTTACTTACTTTAAAAATTCATGCACATGCACAAGGTCATCATCTCATGTATTGACATGCAAAAGGCCATTGATTTACTTAACATATTTCATAGTCCCAAAAGTTTGTGCGTGTATTACAAGTATCTCAAATAACTATAACTTGACAAGAACTTAAGGCCCACTTTAGATGAGGGTCCAATATCCTAGGAACCAATTTGAACTGATTTGAAGCAAATTGAATCCTTGAGTTGGACTCTACCTTGGTCCCTAGCCTGATTCTTGGTTCTCCAAATCAGGAGCTCTCCTTTTAGCATTTTTGGTCGAAACCAATTGATTTTCCCTCCAAAACAGGTGCCATGTAGGTTTAGCCTCAATTTGCCACTTTTTGGTCTTGAACCCTCGTCTATAGGCCTTGGGACCAATTTAAAGGTTTTGACCAATAAGATTGCTTGGATTCATTGGTCCATGGACCTTGGAACCCTCGTCTAAAGTCGCCCTAAGTAACTTGGTAGGAAGGTGATCTCTACCACGGGGGAGGGAGTGCCAAGTGAAAAAAAAATATACAAACTGCAGTTTCATAACCCTATACTTACACTTATGGCCTGACTTTGAGCAAAAACACGCTAATACCCACCTAACCAGGTATTCTGTTGGATCCAGCTAACCCTGGGGTTTCATAGGTCGGTCGGACGGACCCAAGGCTGGATTGTTACACATCTAGACCCACTGGGGCTGGTCTTCCCCCGCCAAGACCTACCAAGTTCGTCCAGACCTACAGACCTGGGCTGAAAACCCGACCCTGTCCAACATTGCTTTCTTCCATTTCACTGCCCTTAATCTATTAAGATTATACTACTAGCAGCCCTTAATACAATCGAAGGACACAAATGGACAAAAACTTCATTGAGCACAACACTCACAGCCACTTGTAAAGAAAATGATACCATGTTGGCAAACCTAGCAAAGCTATACTGCAATAGATCACTATAACAAAGAGGATATGAGTTGGAAAATAAAAGGACACGTCCTATCAAAATCCTGCGAAGTTAGACTTTTGGATTTGAGAGCGCAACTGTATCTGGATTCTGAATCCAAAGGGTCAAATTTTCAGATAATATTTAGAACAGCAAGTAGTACTAATTCTAGTTTTTGCCCTGCCAGCTCCGTGTTTTACTGATGAAAGTTCACGTCATTTATACCTATGGCGGACAAGCAGCCCAGCCGAAGGACCTAGGAGGTGAATATCAATCTTGTGAAAGGCGCTTTCTCCTGAGGTCACCATTGATTTTGAGGTATAAAGTTTAAAATCATTAGCAATTGCATCGTGTGGTCCCGTAGTCTAGTGGTCAGGACATTGGACTCTGAATCCAGTAACGCGAGTTCAAATCTCGCCGGGACCTTACGAAGTTTCTTTTTTCGACTGGACATGTTTTGGTTCCTCCCATAAGTTCGTATATACGAAAGTTTACTGTCGGAATACTTCGTGCAGTTTCTTCAACTCAATGAAGAATACGGTTTAAAATCCTAGTAAGAAATTTTTAGTAGTATGTGTCAGAGATTAAAGTATAATTCCTAACACAGAATTTTCTTAAAAATAAATACAATGCAGAA
>Ga0116228_10004898_pt1 | contig 11912 bp, 8 predicted proteins | sample S1TSphfallax_2_FD_89694 | JGI IMG/M metagenome (GOLD analysis project Ga0116228, IMG submission 89694) | Host-associated microbial communities from peat moss isolated from Minnesota, USA - S1T2_Fc - Sphagnum fallax MG | ecosystem: Host-associated > Plants > Peat moss > Unclassified | place: USA...
AAGAGACAAATGTAAACATAATGAAATGCAATTATAAATCACAATCTAAGGCATCCTTTACAAGAAAAGTGGATTGTTCTCTTAAACAAAGAACATCACACCATATCGTGTCACTTAAAAAATAATGCTATCTATCATCATTGGTAGTAAATAGTACATTGGTAATTTCACACATGTTAATCAAATAATGAATTGAATTTGAAATTTTCACAAAGATTCCAATATTCCCCAAAGATTCAGTACCTTTCCTTGACCAAATTTTTTTTTCTTTTAGAGGGAAGTGGGATTATAGAAACTAAAAAAAAATTGAAAAAAAAAAAAACCAAGTTTTGCAAAATATTCGAACTTTTCCAAAAAATAATATAATTAATGTGGAAGGAAGTGCCAAGGATAGATAGATATGTATGGTGTATATGTATTATTGTGTTGGTATATTAAAAGCAATGGAGAGACAGTTATAGAGTTATTGCAGTCAGGCCATTTTCTGAAGCAAAAAATGAACAGATAGAGGAGGGCTTATAAATACGGCTGGGGCTGCAGGGTCCTCTCTAGACGGTGTTAGGTGCTTTTCTACTTACGCCTTCATTTTGGCGTTTGATTATTGGTGTCTGCGGCAAGCAGCTGACGATGTCTGTTGTCAGCTTGCGCCAGCGCTTGCTTCCTCGCTCGCTCGCTCGTTTGTTTGCTTGCTGCCTGCTTGCCTGCTTTCCTTTCTTCCATCCCTGCCTGCCTGTTGTTGCCGCCTCCTCCTCCTCCTCCTCCTCCTCCTCACAGCTCCAACCACATAGACAGGCTCCTCAGCCAAGCTTCGCTCTCACACTCCTCCCAGTATTAAAGCAACTGGAGCTCCACTCCTCCCATTGCTGCTCCTGTTCAACTCATGGCTTATATGTGATAGACAGACACACTAACAAAAAGAAAGAAAGAAAGAAAGGAAGAAAGCGCAAGAGAGAGAGCGAAAGAGAGGGCGAGAGAGAGCGATGGTCTATATATTGAGCTTTCAATAGTGATGTTTTCATTGTAGCTGTGGCGCCTGCAGCTGCTCATGTGAGAGAAGAAACGAAATTATAAACAGCTGGTAAGTTTCTGGAGCTCTGTTATTACATGTGTGTGTTGTGTGTGTGCATGTGTCGACTCTCTCCCTCTCTCTCTCGACTCTCGCTCATAGATTTGTACTTGTGTGGACAGCAGCTTGTGACCGAGTAAAGCACGTCGTCGTGGAGTTGCGAAATTATATAATCTTAGACTGTTGTTTTTTGTTGTTGTTGCTTGCTTGCCGGTATTGGGTGTGGCACTCATGTATAATCAGCAGCTAATTTAATAGAAGAAATCGATCCAGGCTTTCACATGACGAGCACGCGGGAGAGAGAGCGAGAGAGAGAGGTTTAGGACTCGAGCAGCGGCTTTGAAGCTCTAGTTTCCAGTTCTGCAAGAGAGCAGCTTTCAAGAGTTTTCCTGTTGATTGATCACACCAGGCGCTGCGCGGCCGGTAGACAGAATTAGTAGTGTGCTATCTAGCTAGAGCTGCCAATTGTGACGCCGGATCAGACAAGATCCCCTAATTCAGGGCTGTGTCGATGGGCATGCACCTGGCGCATTGTGGTGTATCGTATTCCAGTTGCGACTTCAGCGCGTACATTTCTAAGACTGCAGCTGCTCGTAAATGATCAAATTTACAGCTCCCTGGCTGGGTGCGCTCACAGCGACAATCTTGGATATTTGACTCCGTAAGTACTCGTGCTTAAATCTAAACTAGTAATTTCCGTCCGCAGATATATAAAATTCCTTCTAAGATTTCCAGCGTCGACTTGTGTGTTGCTGCATCTTTTTCCAACACCAGCTGCCTCTCGTAGATCTATACAAGTCTCGCTGCGGTAAATGCAGCTCATTAATCTTTAGTTTAACACTAGGAGACTCGCCACACTACCAATTGGGGTCGAACTCATGCACTGTCTCCGGCACCGCAGCGCAAAGTGCTAGTGCAGCTGTAATCCGAAGCACCTTTTGTTTGTGGCAGCTTTGATTCTTTTTCATGAATCTTGTCAGTTCTTTCTCTTCGGTTTAGATAGAATTTGGTGACGGTTTCGAGTCTCTTTGAAGCTGCTTTTGCAAAAGTATTCTTCTTGTTTCTGGTCAATGAATCCCTTTGGCTGCAGCAGGTACACGACCTCTAGTGTGGAGGATCTAGAGATCATGAGTCCTCGACAAGGCAGGCAGGCATGCAAATCCTGGAAGCTAATTCTTTAGTGTAACTTTGTCTTTTGTTGCCTGCGGCTGCTCCAGCCCACAGTCATGGGATTAAGAATACTATGTGCAGAATCTGAAGCTCTTCAAGTTGAAGAAGATTTCAGTTTCTTCCTTATCGATGAAGTGACCCATGTAGAGGACCATGGAGATTGATCAGCGAAGAAGTCGAAGGGTTACAGTAGTGCCGCGGATCATGCCTGCAGATCAGTACAGATGAAGTACATGCTGCAAGAAGCTGCACGCAGTCGAGTCGAGTGTCGAAGCTCTAGATCTCTCAGCCATCGAACTCGCTGATCTAGCTAGTCTCTGCAGGTGATCAAGATCAACTGCTGATCAACACTGCTCGAGAATTGTTGTGCGGCGACCAGCTCGTGGGTAATTGATGTCCAGGATTGATCCTCGGAAACTAGTACTGTGGTGGAGGTGGCGGGGGACTAGCTGGGGGAGCGCGCGCGATCGAGCATGGCTTTAGTTTGCCCTAATCAACCACGAGAGACATTAGGGCATGTTGTTGTGCTTCCGGGTTCTGCCATGATCTCTCGACTGGGCCTCTGCGCGGCGCATGCAGATCATCATGTAAACACAGCCTCTAGCGATCATCCTGCTGCACATGAGCTAGCCGCCAGTGGAGATCAGCAGTTGCAGCAGTTTTGCATGGCTGAAGATTCGTCCACCACTGTCTCCTCCGGCTCCACCTCCTGCCACAATTACTCCGCCGCCTCTGCAGCTGCGCCTACTAGCTGTGCAGGAGGATCAACGGGCCCAACAAGCGCAGGAGGAATATGGCCCAGTTTTTCTTCTTCCGCTCTCGCGCGGAGTTCCAGCTTCGTCCCTAGTGCATCGGCTGCAGCATCTACCAGCTCATACGGAGACTGGTCATCGATGCCGCAGTTTCCTCATCAGTCTGCTGCTGATCGTACTCCATCGGCTCCAGTGCCTGCTGCTTTCAATCTTGGCATTGCTGCTGGTCACGCATCTGCCATGACTCCATCTACCTCTTATCTCCAGTGGAGTTCTCCTTTCTCCAGTGTTCCTGCATTAGCTGCTTCTCATGATCAGACTGGAAACCGACTCTTCTACCCAAATTCGAACGCTGCTGCACAACCCCGGCCCGACGTCGTTGCTATTCGGTCGACGACAGGAAGTCTGGCAAGCTGCGATACTTCCTCATGGGGGGAGCTGCAGCTGTCGAGCGTGGCAGAAGCTGCAGGTAGCTCAGCTTCTGCTTCCCACCAGCAGCGATTCCTCGGTGTCGCTGCTCCTGCTGCTGCTAACCAGTACGAGATTCTTCCGTCGCGAGCGTCTGGAGGATTTAGCAGCTATCATGCAGCAGCTGGCCAAAGGGTCGTCGAGACTAGAACAGCTCGTCAGGGGGAGGACGACATGCAGCAGGTGCAGGATGCAGAGGTCGATACGGTTTCTGCATGGGTGGATGGGAGGATTGGAGAGTTGATGGCAGCCATGCCTGGCGTTCCTCTTCAACATCTGTTTGCGAAGCTTCTTGAGGTTTTGGAGCCTTGCAATACGCAATTAGAGAAAGTAATTGCAGCTCGATTCCACGCGCTCAGCAGCTCTGCAGCTGGGAGTCCTCATGAAGCTGCTGCAGCCGGGTCGAAAATCCAGAAGCAATCGCAAGCTCATGTTGCAGGTTCTAACAAGAGGATGCGTGAGAATACGAATGACGACTTGCATGCGCGTGAAGAACGCGACAATCAAGTGTTGCAGCTCCAAAGAGATCAGCATCGTCTCGCGGGACGAGCTGTAACAGCAACAGCAGCTTCGTCTCACCCCCTTCAGAGCTGCAATCCCCCCTCCCGACGCAGCAATCAACTCACCGCAGCAGCTCCGCACACTAGTGGTTTCAGTCCTCTTCCTCCTCAATCTCTTCCTCTTCTCCCACCCATGATGCAGCAGACGGACTCCGAAAATTTTGCAATTAGGCCACAGCTGCTTCTTGATGAAGCTCCAGCTGGTTCCAATCTAGCTGCAGCTTCTTTGCAACTGTCGCTGGATCCCCGGAACGTCGAGATGAATCTGTTGCCAGACCTACAGCAGCAACAACGACATCAGCTGCATGAGCTGCAACAACCACCGCAGCAGCAGCTGCAGACGCATCATCATCATCATCATCATCATCATCGCCAGCTGCAGCATGAGCAATTAGCTGCTAGAAACTCACAAAACTACAGCTCTCCAAGTGCATTGCAACAGCTGCCTGCAAGTACAGAACCGCGCCACAGCAGCTATGGCAGCCAGGCTTCAGCTTACGTGAACCAAGATCTGCACACTGGCGCAGAACAGTCCCGCGCTTATCAGTACAATCTGCACGAGCTACAACCTCCTCCGGCAGCTCCAGCTGCAGCTCCCCCAAGCTCCAGTACTACTAGCATGTATCTTGTGTCGGAAACAGCTTACGACGAGAAAGGACTGGAGCTTCTAGCTCTTCTCTTGCAGTGTGCGGAGGCAGTCTCGGCAAACAACGTCGAGGAAGCGAATTCCATTCTACCGCAGTTGACCGAGCTTGCAACTCCCTACGGAAGTTCGGTACAGAGAGTGGTGGCTTACTTTGCGGAAGGGATGACGTCCAGGCTCTTCGCGACATGCATAGGCAGCAACATCTGGGAGTGGGAGTCATCGCCAGCAGCATCACCAGCAGGAAATATCATGCAGAGAATCAGCAATCACAAGATAGTGTCTGCAGTACAAGTCTTCAACGACATTTGTCCTTTCGTGAAATTCTCGCACTTTACGGCCAATCAAGCAATCGTGGAAGCTTTCGAAGGAATGAGCGAGGTGCATATCATCGACATCGATATCATGCACGGCTTACAATGGCCGGCACTCTTTCACATTCTCGCGTTACGACCCGGAGGACCGCCACAATCCGTGCGTATCACGGGACTTGGAACTTCCATGGAGCTTTTGGAAGCTACGGGGAAGAGACTTTCCGATTTCGCACAGACACTCGGTCTTCCCTTCGAGTACATCGCGGTCGCGGATCGGATCGGGAATGTGGACCCCTCCGCATTGAAAGTGCGAATGGGTCGTGATGCTTTGGCTGTGCATTGGATGCAACATTCGCTTTACGATGTCACGGGTTCTGATCCTCAAACCCTAAGTCTTCTGCGACGGCTGTCTCCCACAGTGATCACTCTAGTGGAACAGGATCTGCGACACGAAGGGAGTTTTATCAACCGCTTTGTCGAAGCTCTTCATTACTACTCTGCTTTGTTCGATTCTTTGGGTGCTACGCACGCCGATCAAAGTACACAACGACATATCGTGGAACAGCAGCTTTTGTCTTGCGAGATTAAGAACATTCTGGCTCCCGGCGGACCTGCGCGTCGTCGCAGCAGCAAGAGCACGACGACAGGCGGCTTCGGCGGCGGTGGTGGACGGCAAGCAGAGCCGACGACGACGAGGTTCGGGCAATGGCAACAGGAGCTTCGTCAGGCAGGTTTCAAGGCGGTTTCGTTAAGTGGTAAGGCTGCAACGCAGGCGGCGCTCCTGTTGGGTATGTTTCCGAGTGATGGGTATACGCTCGTAGAGCAATCAGGAACTCTGAAGCTTGGCTGGAAAGACCTGTGTCTCCTTACCGCCTCCGCTTGGAGCTCCTGTAATTGACAATTATACATTTAAAAACATGCTCTTTACATAAATTCTCATTTGTCAAATCAACTTTTGTGATTCAAGGGTTTTTTATAGGGTTTAACTAGTAACTTGATCTTCTTGCCCACCTTCACCCACTCACTCTTTTTTTAATTTTTCCTTCTAAGGTTTCAGGGGTTTTCAGAGTTTAGAGTTTAAGTGACTTAATCTTGTCCACCATTTAGTCCATTTAATCTTTTTTTTTAAAAGTGTTTTAGGGTTTAAGGTTTAACTAACTCGATTTTGCCAGGCATCAACCACTCGCTCAATCTTTTTTTTAAAAGGGTTTAGGGTTTAACCAACTTGATCTCGCCCACCACCCTTGCCCACTCACCTTGTTTTTCTTTTTGTGAAAGTAATGGCCTAAGGTAAGGTACCGCCTTGCCCTAGTAGGGCCCTAATTTCAAGAATGTATCTCACCCCTTTCCTTTCTCCCTGACCCACGGGCCTTGCTTTTGGGCCCCCTTCCTGGGAATGTCCCCCACCCATGGGCCTTGCCCTTGGCCCCCCCCCCCCCAATCTTGGGAATATCCCCCACCAATGGGCCTTGGAGGGTAATCCCCAATGGGTAGCCTTGCCCTAGGTGGGGTTAGGAATGTACCCCACCCATGGACCTCGGAGGGTAATGTTCAGTGTTGGCTGGGTATGGATTTTGACTCGGGTAAAACCATATCATTTTTTGTCAGGTCTGGGGCAGGGTATGGAAAACTAGATTGTCGAGTATGAATTTTGATGAGAACTGGTCAATTATCTTACCTCTCTAATATTAACTGCCAAGACCATGTTGGTCTAGTATCACTATGGAAAAATTTAAGCAGGTCATTTGTCCCAAACCCTAAATCCTAAGCCCCTTGTGTCACTAGGGTAACCCCCTAGTAGTCAGAAACCAGAGCTTACAAAAAAATTCAACCTAAACCATAAAACTTGTATTGACATCATACTCAATGGTTTCAAGGTTGAGTATTTAGAAAAATTGACCCTTTTGTGTAATGGTAAGGTATTAGGTGATGTTTTTGAAAAAAATTGTATTTTGTGCATGAGGGCAAAAGCACATTATGGTGTAATACTCCAACATACATGTAATACCTATTATTGTGTAAATTATTAAAATAACATTATAAATACATTGTAAGCAAGATAATTACATTACACAACTCATACAACAAGGGTAAACAAAATTAGTTTTTTTAAAAAATAATTATCAATGATAAGTAATTGTATCCATGGGCCTTACCTTAGGTCCACCATTTTGGAAATGTCCCTCACCCACGGGCCTTGCCTTAGGGCCCCCATTTTGGGAATGTCCCACACCTATGCTTCCCATTTTGAAATATTCCCCACCCATGGGTTACCTATTTGTAAAGCATGAAGTAAACATTGAACATCCATTGCAAACCTGTTATGACTCAGTTATGGATGAACTACAACCCTAAACCCTCCTAATTCCCCTTCCCACTGCCTATGTAAAGTCTGGCAATATCATACCAAAGGAGGTAGGAAATGTAAGTGATTATGGTGTACTTAGGTGAGTGAGTACATAAGATACTTGATGGCTACTAGGTAGGTAGATGCATGTGAATGGGTTAGTAAATACAACACAAATGTGTTTCCTGTCCACAGACCATCCATCCATGCATCCTGCATGGTGTGCTGTTGGGTGCTGGTTCACTTTGGCCCTTTTAACTAGAATGTGTCTGCCATATCATGAACAACTTGAAGGTGATCACATGACGCCAAGATACAATTGATGATACCTTTACACATGTTGACATGATTTGAACTGAATTTTTTGCATGTGTGTCTGGACTTCAATAGATTGTAAGCGGTTAGTAATATAACAAATATATTTTGGAATGTGCCCATAAAGAGAATATCATTAAGTTGCATCCTAACAAAAGTACCATTCATTAGCCAACCTTATAAGCACAAAGTAGTACCATGATGATGATTGATCCTCTAATTTCAGAATTTGAATGCAAACCTTTTTGTTTAACTCTCACGACAAAAGATTATGCATTGTAAGTTTTGTAACCCTATCATCTCATAACCCAATGTATGATCTGATCACAATCAGCACTTATGCGTAGTTTTGGTGCTGTAAAATGTATATACATGCTTTTAATCATCAAGTAAGCAAAACGTGTAAATATTTTGCAGTCTTTGATGACATTGGGGGCAGCCATCTGGTGAACTCCCACAAATCCTTCTATCGGGTGTGCAAAGTTTCTGCCAAATTTGGATGTCATGGTTTAATGGTCTGCCAGTCCACAGCTAACTAGAAGCACCTGACACAGCTCATATTTAGGTCAGTGCATCACCTGATCGCTACTCTAATGTCTGTTTTGTTCTCTTCCAGCACCATGGAACATAAACATGTGGGTAGCTAACAAGATCATGCAGGGATGATGGAAAATCTACCAAACTTGTATCAAACCCAATTATAAACTTTTGGGCCTGCAAGTTAGAACTTTAATATTGATGCCTCCTTAACACCTTCAGTGTTTTCCAAATGTACATTTAGACAAGAATTCACTATAAAAACATCCAAAACATCCCATAGCTTTTACTAGCAAAGTTCCCAAAGTTTGCATCCCTACATAAAAAGTTTGCAAAATCCTACATATGCCATCAACTTTGGATGTCATTGGGGAGTATGGGAACTAATTGTGAGGTCAAACTTTCGCATTTTCATGTAGACATCATCCTTGGGAGTTTTGGCACGAAAAAGAGAAATAATTGTGGAACTTTTGGGTTTCCAATGATGACTTTGATAGAACTCCAAAGGAACAAAATTTGGGGGTTTTTTTTGAAAAATTAGCAAGCATCAATAATAACACCAATGAGTTCAAACTTAATAAAGTTATATATAATGGTGAACCCAGTTTGACACTAGTTTGAACCTTTGTTTCTCATCTCATGCCCAGTTGGAGTAAATTCATAAAGTCATTTAAAATGGGCAGCAATATTCACAAATTGGGGACCAACTCATGATTTGACAGAATTTCACTATTTGAGATAATAAAAGGCAGGTATAAAGGTAGGGTGCTTGGACCATTTGCCTTGGGCAACAATAAAATTGAGGTCCAAACTCCATTTTTGACTTTTTGGAACAATAGGGAGTTTCATCCCCTGTTTTTCATTATGTTAAAAGTCATATCCTTGCAATTTTCACAAAGGCCCTTGTTTTAATGAAACTGGGGATTCTCGTTGCTAGTTCTGGCCACTTTACAAATAACATTAATATTGACAACGTTTACTCTGGTGATCAAGTACTCAAGCTTTCAAATAAAATCTTTATTGAAGAGTGAGTTAATTTTCCAAGCTCTTCAATACAAAGGCCCGATCCATGTATTACTCCTTTCTTTGCTCCCCAGATAAAGGGCCTTTGCAACAAGGATAGGTAAAACAGGAATTAGACCATTAACTGTCCTTCTCATAAAAATTATAGCAAGTTTTTTGGTAAATCCATCCTTTTTCCCATTTCTAATTGTTCATTTTGAATTAAAGAAGATTCCCAATCAGGGTAAAATAATAATTTGGTTGATTGGCCCTTCAGTTGATACAAGGGGGGTCCATCAAACTGAATGCTTGGTGGGCATGTCTGCTATGATATTTGCAGGGCATGTGATGAGGTCCTCGTATGATAGCATTTGAATTTCCAAAACAATAAAAAGCTGCAATAACTTAGTCAGTAGCTGGAGCCTGGAAGGATGAAGTGCAAGTAGAACAATTCTACTTAGCATGCCCTCAATTCCAAATGAGGTCTACAAAGTACGTGGTACTTTTGTGAAGTATATGATGTACCCTCGTATGAGCTGTGATAGAGGCACTACTTGTTTAACCAAGTGGTCCCAACCACATGGTCCATTGTAGTGTGATATGTACCACAAGATGGTACTCGAAAGGTGAAGAGGCTCATATTTACAATTGATGGGTTGGCAATCACTTTGCTCTCTCTCTCTCTTCCTTTCTTGAGACAAGAGATACTTGGCTCTATACCTTTGGTTTACATGCCATCAAGAAGAGTTGAAATTGTACACTCCTATACAGGAGAGCACATCCAGATCCCCTTTTTCTGGTTGCAAGAAGCCACTTTGATTGGCCCATCACCAAAAAAAGGAAACCGTAAATTAGACATGCCCAAAACAGAAAAATCCAGTACCTGTTTCAACTCTATCATTTTGAATCTAGTTGTGATGAATAATAATGTATTGTTGCTACATCAATGCAGCACCACATGGATGAAGGACCATGCAATTATTTTGTATAAGACTTATCCCCATTTCAGAGCTTGGAGTGAAACCACTAGAGTATCAAAAAATTGTCCGTGCTTTTGATTATAAGTCATCAACACATGAGGACTCAGATAGGGGGTTCTTGCTGTGTGGAACTGTCTACTTCCATCTCTGCAACTCTCTGCACTACTCGGTGTAATGTAATGTGTAATGTAAAGCCCTGGGTTGAAATGATATCAGTTGGGTGATAATCATTTTTGAAGGGGATCTAGTGTGAGGCCTGTGAAACCAATCAATTTACTCAAATCCATCTATGGTCCTTCATCTGCAGCTACAACAGAAAATCCAGGTCTTGTACCACAAAGGGGCCCTAACTACACTCTGATCGTTCTATTATGGCAAATTCATTGTCTTCAACTGCAAATGAAAATATTATGAGACTGCAGCCAAGTTCCCAGGAAAAAAAAAATTGTCAAGAACATGATCGCACAAAGGAATTGTTGCAAGTGAGAACCTTGTAAAATTTGTGCTTTGCATAAAATTTGTGTTTGTTTGAGGCCTTGGGTTAAGCAGCCCCTACACTGGTACCATGGTAAAAATGAGTCTTGGGACTGGTACAGAGGCTTACGCCCAGTATCAACACTTTGTAGCAATACTGGTAATAAGGACCTTGCCTGGCTTGTATGACTTGAGGCAATACCAGCATTGTATGGACACCAACCTAGTAGGGACCTAAACTGATACCAACTTTGTACAAGTTTTATACAAGTTTCAATACCAGGTATATTGCCTGCCTCATATCAGCCAAATTTTGGTCTTTAGACCCAATACCAGTACCAAGCTAGTATGAAAAATTTCAAAAGCCTGTACCAGACCAACACTACGGTAGTAGAAACTAAAAACCCCCAACTTTTTTTGGGTTTCTTCTCAACATATAAATATGTTGTCCACAAATGAAATCATGGTCTCAAGTCCAAATTTAACATTTTCCAGGTTAAATATAGCCACTATGAAGCCTCACTCAAGAAGGTGAAGGTACCAGCACAGATGTTTTGAGTACCTGTAAGCAGATTTTCCATGACTATTGGAGCACTAGAAGAGATTCCCTGTTGGATTTGCAGTGTGTACATTCTTGTAGCACTCATATTCAACTCATGTTAGGCTTCAGATTATTGCATCATTGTTGCCTTTTCCCCTTTATGAGTAAATTAGATCATTCAGATGTCCTGCAAGGAAGGATTCATTTGTATAAACAGTGGTGGAGGTAAATCCTCGTATGACACACATAACTTTAGTCATCTCCTTTTTTATGTACAATATATCACCTTCCCTGTGGGAAAAAATAAGTCTTTTTGGGCCCTTTCATCACTGTGACAGTCAGCTGCTATAAATGTCTTTGACAGTTTTGTGCACACACAGAAAACCCCCCATATCATATTTACTTTGGAAACAATAAATTCATGGAGTGTGAACTTTTTATGATTAAGTGTTTTTCACAAACAAAGAAAAACCCAATCATGTTGATTTGGAAACAAGAAATTGGAAAAAAGAAATTTGAACTATTTCCCCCACACTTTTCAATATTACCACTCCATTGCAAATTTTGGAACTCTATCTTGCATAATGGCACTCCCCCTTCAAGTGTGCAATGTCAAGTAAGATCACATGTAGGTTTTGATAGCCTTTTATTTAGAAACAACCATCTCATGAATGCTTGTAGGAATCACATTTGAGTGTTTTTTTGGCTAAAATCTTAGATGGCATGATGGGCAAGCAATAAAA
>Ga0116228_10004900_pt1 | contig 11912 bp, 4 predicted proteins | sample S1TSphfallax_2_FD_89694 | JGI IMG/M metagenome (GOLD analysis project Ga0116228, IMG submission 89694) | Host-associated microbial communities from peat moss isolated from Minnesota, USA - S1T2_Fc - Sphagnum fallax MG | ecosystem: Host-associated > Plants > Peat moss > Unclassified | place: USA...
GATTAGACTAGGAAGAGGGACAATTATGTTGTTACACGGTCCTGCATCCAAAACCAACACAAGTTGGTTAGAACTCATTCTGCACCCTTTTGGTGTTGGGACAAGCCACGGGTGACCTTGGACTCACTTGACTCACCATGGCCCGGACTCAGGGGAAGCCACCACCTTCCCCCATATAGTATTCTTTGCGTTGCTCCGCGAGAGCCACATTCGAATGGCATTTTTTTCTCGGGACTCCCAAGGAAGAGTCCCGAAACTGTCCCGGGTTGGACTCCCGGGACTTTGGGAACTCATATCTCCTGGCTCCGACCTCCGATTGTAGTGAGGTCGAAACCAAAGTTGTAGCTCTCCTCAAGAGCTTTCCTATTCCATGTTGCATTCTTTTTGTAGATGTCGGAATCGGGTCTATTCCCGACTTTTAGTGGTCGGGAGTCAAACTGCCAGTTTGACTCCCGGCCCTTCTTTTACCCATAACTTGGGCTGCAGATGTCCAAATGGATCATGCGAGGCCATTTTGGACATCTACACTTCAAGAACTTTCCATTGATATAAAGAACACCCTGATGCAAGGTGTTTTGACCCCTGCAATCGAGCTCTAAGTTTTCGGGAATCCAAGAGGACTCCAAGTCCCCACTTTTGGGAGTGTGAGTCTCATCCTCACACTTAGTCCAAAGTGGGGTTGCAACACAACCAATATCATGTTGTCTTAATTATAATATATAATGTTGAATTGCATTAGACATCATTATTTATAAACATGAAATGGATTTCAAACTTTAAATACCTTTACATTCCATGTTGGAAAATACATTACAAAAAAATTGTAAAATGTTTCTAATAATTTAACTATAAATTTAAACATAGGAAAATTCTATTTTCACACCTTTTTTGGCTAGATTCACACTTTTTTTGTCGGTTTGATTTTAAACAGAATAAATTTGAGTGCGTCTGACCACCTCCATGTGGTTGGCATCACGTCGACCTATGCGATTTATTCTGTTTAAAATCGGACCGGCAAAAAAGGTGTGAATCTAACCAAAAAAGGTGTGAAAATAGAATTTTCCTAAACATAATGCCCAAGTTACATATAACAAATTTTTTTCTTTATCTAAACAAAATGTCATATCATAAAAATGATGACCCACAACAATCAAATATTGCCATTTAAAACACTATGTTTCATAAATGAATGTTTTATTCTATTTTTGTTGAAATAGAGCTTCAGCCATGCAATTTTTTCAATGCACCTTATCTGTTTGAAATTTGTCATGTTATGACATTTAATTCCACATGTGAAATGAAATTAGTAGCATATCATAACATTGTAATGTCCAAAAATGTAAATAATCCCTTCAACTTGAATCAAATTAGTTTACAACTATATTGCCACTAACATGTAACTTATTTCGTCACTAAAATGCAATGTACAAAACATTGATATAAACTAAAATATAATTTGTACACTTGCAAATAAAATAAAATATTATGTTGACAATCAAGTAAATTGAATTACAATTTTAGGTATTTTTGAAAAAATCTTACCTTGTATACATAATTTTAATGTACATCCAAAAGTAAAAACCTTTAACATTTAAGAATAAAAACAAGAACCTTCAACATCCAATAACAAAAACAAGGACATTCAATATTTAAGTGTAAGAGTAAGAACTTTCAACATCCAAGAATAAAAGCAATAACCTTTAACATAAAAAAAGTAAAAGAAAAAACCTTCAACATCCAAAAGTATGAAAAAAACCTCCAACATTCAAAAGAAACAACAAAAACCTTCAACATTCAAAAGCAAAATTAAACACCTTTCACCTCTCGAAGAGCAAATACAAGAACCTTTAACCTCTAAAAACAAAAACAAAAGCCTTTAATCTTTCTAAGAACAAAATCAAAAACCTTCAACCTCTAAGAACAAAAACAAAAGCCTTCAATCTTTTAAGAATAAGAACAAGAGCCTTCAACCTCTAAGAGAAAAAAAAAACCTTCAACCTTTTTAAGACTAAGAACAAGAACCTTCAACCTCCAAAATAAAAAACAAAAACCTTCAATATCCAAGTTATTTAAATAAATAATGTAACTTATAACAACCTTTTAGTTTTAGTTCTAAATTAAATTTTTTAAAAAAAATCTTAGTTATAACACATGATATGAAAATTGCATCACCAAAAGATTAGGAAATACACAAAATGTTCGAATAGAAAGATTTTTAAAAAACGTTCATCTTGAATTCCTTGATAATAAGCATAAGCACATGAAGGTTGTTGATGCATTAGGGCAGATTTGTTGATATATTGCCATGTGTCACTTGTTTAAATGTTTTTTGCCCAAATTTCAGATCTTTAAATTTCAAATATTAAATTGAAATACGGTTATATACTAATTGCAAACAAGTTAAAATGTCATATATATTGGGTGGTGGAAATGTATGCATGTGGCATGATCATATGTGTTACTCAAGGCCATACATTTGTTGCAAAATAGTCGTTGATTAGAAATTAAATTTATCCTAGTTGTGATGTCGTTGTTACATGTAACTAAAGTGCAATTTGTCAACAAAGTTAAACATGGTTGATTACAATTATATATATAGTGCATACATTGTATTATATAAATATCCATCTTGTAACTAATTTATAATTACAATACAACTCCTTGATTTTTTGACATGACATTTTATTTATTAATTTGTTGTATTTCCATGGGACAATTACAATGCAATTGTATATTAGTTGTTCTGGAGCTCTAGTTGTAGGGTAGTCTAGTTGTCGTGGACACAATTTCTCATAATGGTACATTAAAAGAAAAATAAACTTTTTCAATTAGTCCATGTGACTATTTTATAGTCGCAAGCAACATCTGTAGCTAAAAGTTGTGTAATCGCGTTAGACAAGTCACATGTGACAATCGGGTTGGATGGAAATTATTTAGCATACAAATACTAGTTCATGACAAAATACGAGTATACCTATGTGTTATAAGTTTTCAACAATTATTTTGGTTATTATTTTCCACTAATGCACAAATGCCACATGGAATATTGGATATTTGATTAAAAAATTCTTCGTGACATCTAATAATACTACCCGTTTGATTCAAGCACTAGATTATGACACGTGGCCTTTAATATGGTATTTACTATATTACTAAATAATTATACTATATATGGACCGTTCAATTTTACTCGTAACAATTATGACATATGGCATCCCAACATGCAATGGATGGATGCCATTTTCAATTTATGGGTCCCCCATATTTTCATCTTATGTAGCATGAAGTTCAATTAACCAAATTGTGACACGTGGCAAGATAATATACAATATTATTTATGGATTTTTTAATTATTAAAATAACATGAACCCTCCATTATGACCATTTCGATTCGGACATGTAGAATTTAAGTTGCAGGTTGCCACATGTCTATTGTAGGTATGGAATTGCCTAGTCTTGTGCAATGTGTGATCCATCGTTGGATTATGACACATGGAAACATCGCGACTTGTTTTTAGATTTTAGTTCTAAATAACGCATTTATTTACAAATAATGCATGATTTTCTCTGTCATCCAATCCCATGTTACACATAGTAGATCTTAAATGTTTATGGCTTTGCCTAACATTTATAAAAAACATGGTGGATACTTTAGTTGAGTTTTGAACCCCAATGGTAGGAGCATTTATGAATTGCCTACAATCCCAAAAAACTAAGCACCCAAGGTAAATTACATAAGAATTTGGTAGTTTAGGCTTGACATGCCAATTTGCTTGGCCTCCCACCAAAACCAAGCCAAATGCTCCTCAACTTGTTGGTTTGTTTGATGTTAAACAACAATAATGATGTTTGGAATATTGTTGATCATGGTAAGAATGGTGCCATTGTCCATTCCTATGCAGATTGCCACAAATTACATGTTTGGGCCCAACATTGAGAGAATTTGCTTAGTACAAATTTATAGGAAGTAAATAGTCAACCCACCCAGTGACTAGATTTAAATGTTAACTCTGTAGTAGGGCTACTCTTTTTGGGTGTCCCATCATAACATGTGTCACTGTGTGTAACTCCATGATGGTGTTAGCTAATAACAAATACAAATTATGCCATAGGATAAAAAATAAAACCCATTTTACATGACAGACCTACCATGCCAAATCTCGCCCATCATCAAACAAACTTCAGGCTTGGGACTACCTAGTCTTATGGATGTTATAAAGTTGTGGTACCATGTCATGATGAAAACACCTCTATTGCATGCCCACAAGCTCTGATGTGCTTATGGGTCAAGTCCTACAACACATCACACCCCAAGTTGCCCAACTATAAACAATTTTTTTGCACAAAATAGTCATGGTTATAACTTTCTAGTTCCAACACTAGGTAGTTCAATTGGAATTTGTTATAGTTCGCACAAACATGCATGAAAAGTCATCACCACATGTTATTAGTGATTCAATGAGATTACATCACCTGTTGGGGTCTAAGTCAGTTTTCCAATGATAAGGTTTTAAACAACCATTAACTATTTTAAATGATAGTCATGAATGTATTGCAACTTTGTAGTTAGTACTACCGTTCTTACTCTACACATTGGACAGATATCTCTCATAAGAATTGAAAAAAATTCATTCTCATTATTAAGAAAAAATAACAAGGTCAAACTTCTTTATCCAAGCAAAGAAACTTCTAGATTTTATTCAATTTTTAAATCTAAATAATGAGTCACCATGTTGCTAATTATGTCACAAGACTTTTCATATAACTAGCCAGTAAAGGACCAATTACAAAACTAACTCGGTTTTATAACCATTGAGTGGAGCTTGGCCATGTTGTTGTTACAACACAACACTCAATCTAATAACTAATGGGATGAATGAGAGTACGCATGCAGGGGTTAAAAAAAAATTGTTTATGAAGAGATTTTCTCAAACAAAATTGGCCAAAATTCCTTACCTTTTTCTCCTCCTCTTTAGAATTGTTTCTTCCTTAACAACAATAATTACAAGCCCAACATTCACTACATCCATTGCACCCCTCGCCTCCAACAAAACATACATTAGTTTTGCACATTGGAAAGAACCCAAAACATTGGGGGTAAGGGTATCATATAGTTGCCTTGCTAGGTGAGAAAAAAACACGATCTATGTGATCACCACAAAACACCCATTTGTGTTTCTTTCGAATCAACTTAGCAGCAAGTTGGTAGTTATACATTATGCATAGGAAAACTATAAAATAATGTTTGAAAACGATTTTTTACATATTGTAGCAATGTTATAGTATGGTACTAAAACAAAATTATGAAAAAATGATTTTTCCCCTTGTCCACAACACCTAACAGATGATGTCAAGATTGACTTCAAGAAGATCCTTGTACCCAAATTTGATTGCGGTTTTTTTTTTCGAGGCTTGTTTTATGCATATTATTGAATAACACTATCACAAGATTATTCCTACTCACCAACTATCCCAATACAAGAGTCTCAAAAAGTTGATAATTCCAAAAACATAATGGTGGGCATGTGAACAATGAAATAGGGCCAACCTTTCCTTTGAACAATTTGTTTTTTTATTTGGCAACATTAATCTTCCCTTGACAATCAATGGTGTGCTTTTCCCAAGGCTCAAGCTCAATGCACACTATCGCAAGTTACTCATGGAACTTGAAAATCTCAGTTAGAAACAATCTGTTTTGCTCATCAGACTTCACATGGTATTAGTCTAGTGTTTAAGAATCTACCATTCACAACAAAAAAAAATCAAACACAAAGGTTGAAAATTCAATGTTCAATTTCACATGAAATAAAAAGCTAGATTAAGTTAGGGAAAATAAGTTTAGCGGGTCTAGTACACCTTTGTAGTTCTCTTGTATTACTTCAAGCATTTTCTCTTCTTCCCCAAGTTTCTTTGTGGGCTTGATGATTTCTGTCCCCATCTTGGGTATCACTATTGTGGCCTCCTCAGTTTCCTTTTCCACCTCCTAAATTTTTGCAATATTTTAATCTCAACACACCATATATTTGGATTGAGATGGCACTCGAATTGATGAAGATTCATCCAAATTGGAATTGCTACATTTCACATGGATGTAGGAAGGAAATAACCTTTGCAATATTTTCTTCCACCTTCTTGAGCTTTTGCTTCAAATGCTTTACATCCTCTTGGGATTTCAAGTCTTCACACTCATAGCCTTGGAATTGATCTAAAAAACTCTTCACTTGGATTATTCTTTAGGGTACATGCATGCAAATATAACAAGTCTTGGTTAGGCATATCCAACTACAACCTACAAAAATCGTGCAGCCCATATGCATAATTCTAAAACCACCAATCATGGCATTAGGCTAACTTGAATGTGTATAGTTCACTTTTACAATTGGGTATGGGCTTATACTATAAGACAAGTTACATGTTTTTATCATGTAGGTATTTTCGGTCAAAAATGTCTCCACCTCCATTGAAATTAAAAAAATACCAACTCAATTATTGTTTAGGATACTAAGACCATACCAATTCCGGTTGTGGCATAAAAAGATGTCAACTGCAAATGAGTGTCATGGATTATTTCATAGGCAACTTTTGTACATACTTGGGCAAACACTAATCAAAGCATTAGGGTTCAATGCATGCAGTTCACCTTACCAACAGGATTGGGATTTAACCTTGGTATCAAGCAGAATGCATGGCCCTAACATGTAAGCATTTCTAGTCCAAGTTAGTTCCATCCCAATTAACTACAAAGATCTAATCTAAATTGTTCTTCACAGGACCTACACACATATATTACAAATATTCGTTAGGCATAATCAGCTCTAGTATGTTAATTGCTTAGTACTTCGTGTGCATAGTCATGAAACCACTGATCAAGGCATTAGGCTAGGTTCAATGCTTGTAATTGACCTTTACAATTGGGGCTATGCTTATACTAAATGACTAGTACACCTAATTCTAACATCCAAACATTTATAGTTAGAGTTGATTCCATCTCCATTTAAACTTTTTAAAATATTATCTTAGTTGTTGTAGAGGGTACCTATCCCATATAACAATGCATGTGCATATGTATAAATCCATTAGTTAGGGTAATAGGTTATACTGCATGTAGTCCACATTTTCAATTGTATTTGGATTTATATGAGAACAAACGAGCTTGACAATTATAGCATGCAAACATTTATAGGCAAAATTGTTTCTATCTCAATAGAATGTTAAAAACCCACAAGACTTGTTGTATAGGGTACCTATGTCATACCAAATCTAGATTAAGGTTAACTAGATGTGCTCTACAAATTAGTTGCATGAACTAAACATGATCTATGTGCATAACCAATAAAATTTTGCTCATTGATTTGCCTCTGGATCTCCATTGTGATTGTTGATTGAACCTTTCAAATACCACCTACAAGTCAAAATAAACTTTTTCCACGTTTGCCAATTATTGTTATTTTTGGATTGACTCCCATCTCTTTTTAATCCACATTTGAGGACCTGTCATGAATCTCCTTTGAATTGAATTATACATTTTGCAAATTCAGAGGGTTGCTTCCTTTCTCTTTACATCATGGCACATTTGAAAAAAATCCAATGGGTTTAAATTGCACAACAATTGGTGCAAAACATGGTGTTGAATTTTCCCCAATAACTACCCATATAGTTCATGCAAAAGCTCCCTTGGCCATAAGACTATGTTTTACATCATCCACTAAATCTCAAAGATTTCGAATAATCCCAGTAGCTCCATTAAGCCTAATAATGCTTTCATGACTTCCATGGGCCAATTCATTCATATCCCCATGGCAATCCCCTGCAACGGGTCAATGTAGGTACTAGCACCGTTGTTAATACATCTAATTACTTCACCTCCCTAATGGGCACAATAGTTCTGCCTAGGGCCATGAAATTTTTATGTAACAACTTGCAAATTATGTTGCCCCTTTTTCCATGACTCTTGCAATCTCAAATGCTAATGGACTTCATGACAATTGGGTTTGGATTAGCCACATTGGGTGTCTAACTTTAAAATGCAATTAGGGGCTCCTACCAATACACTCTCCTCCTACATGGTTTCTGCTATTAGTTGATGGTTGGTCAACCTAACCAGTGGATATACTCTGTGCCTCCACCTATGTGTACAACTCTAAATCAAATAACCTTTCATGTAAATCAATCTCCATATACCAATTGGATGCTTGTTCCTCCCTATGCTTAGTTTGCCTACATATCATGCATCATCATCCTCACTTGGCATTTACAACTTTGTAGATGCCATAATTGCTTTTGTGCCACACAACTCAATGGCACCAACCATTGCCATGTTGCGAGGCACATTTGGTATTTCTAGAGGCACTTCAATGCCTATCACATTATCTTGTATCATGGGTTATTCTTCCCTTGCTTCTGTTACCACACGCTTGTAGCAAGGTTCCTTATGTAGCACAACCTTCCACCATGGCTAGTTTAGGTGTTCAGAGTAAAACACATGATGCATTTGAGTTGGAAACATGAATGGTTCATCGTCATTTGCCTTTAGTGCATTAAAATTTGCAAGCAAGAAGCCATCTTCATCACGTTTATAAGTTGGATGACTTCACGTATCAACCTCATTCTTCACCTAGTCACATTTAAACAAAAATATTGGGATTGATAGTGACCCATAATCAAGTAATATTATATCCTATAGAATTCCCACATACTGCATGGGCCCAAGTGTGCACACTCCACAATCATAGGTTGTCAATATGTTAACATTGGTTTTTCCAATGACCCTATAGTGATTTCCATAGGCCTTCATCTATGTATATTGAGAAGCATCATAAATAATTCATGTGACCTAAAATTTTGTTCACACAATCTTTAAGGTCAACATGATAGGGATGACAAATCACAAGGAATTCAAAAATGTCATGATAGAAGTAATATGTAGATTCAATGAATAAGGATGAAAGGTGTACTTATTATTATTTGACACAATCTGCCTTTGTTGAAATCTTCTTCAAAGTATAGATTTTTCATACATATATTTTTAATGTCAATTCACAAAAAAATATGATGTTTTGAATTGGTCATCTCACATGTTTGTTGTATGTTACATAAGATTATGGAGGCCAAACATAGTGATCCATGTTAGAAACTATGAAAAGACTATAGAAGATAAAACATCAAAGATCATTCGGGAGTACCAACAAATGAAAGTTTGCCCATTTTCACAATGTACTTTTCCAAGAATTCAATGACAAAGAAAATCCTCCTTATTGTGGTAATGAATGGGATGATCAACTAAGAAGTGCAAAAGTCACAAAACTAGTCATCTTTAGGTTAGTGTTTGTGGATATGTTATATGCTTATTTATTTGATTCGCCCCTTTCCATTAGCATGTAAATTGATAACATTCATTACACTAAATGTTTTTTTTTCACTTATAGATACATCAAATTTGTTTTTATGTTGTAAGGTCGTGTGAAAGAAGATCCTTTTTTTCATGGCATGGAAATTCTTTTCTAATGTTTCCATATACATTTGTTCCATAATATTAGATCATGTTCATGACCATTTGGATGGAAAAGAATGGTACTTTGGACCTTCCCAAATGGGCTTTCAACCAACCAAAGTTCATGTGAGCATGCAAACACAATATTACCCATATGATGTTGTTCCACTTTATATCATGATATAAGTTTGTCATTTGAAATGAAGGTTCTCCCAATCCATTTCATCAAGATGCTTGATGATATTGATGGGAAGAAAGGAAAATTTTCATCATCTTTCAAGGAACTATCTTATTTCTTTATTGAATTAATTTCAACATGGTTTTTACTTTTTTTGTTGTCATTTTTTGTTGCATTAAATGTTCATGCAAATTTTTTTATGTGTAGGTTTCCATTAGCATTTTAACCTTGTCGATGGGAAGAGGCAAAACCATGTAATTGATATGATATTGATCGTTTGCCTTGATGGCAATCGAGTTATTGGTTGCCTTGATTCCTAAAATATTTTAGAATGGAATGTGATCATAGTCAAAAGAGCCAAAAACCATGTCAAATGACAAAAAAACTATTAATTTTGTCACACATATTTACGTAATGCCACTTTAATGTCATGTTGATTAAGGAAAATTGTGTTGAATGATTTATATGAGTGTTGAATTGTTTTTCTTATAAAATTAGTTTAATAAATTTATTTTTAATTTTAGTAAAAGACTTTTGAACCTCTACAACAAAAAATCAATTTAATAAAGCCCCTAGGACAAAGACTCTTTTAATAATAAAAAATTTATGGAAAAATAAATGAAATGATGATAACTTACCATCCAACATTCGAAAAGCACTAATAATTTTAAAATTGTGGTACTTGAAAATTTTAAAAAATCAAAATATAATTTCAATATGTTTAAATTTCAAGAATCATTTGCTAGATGTAAATGGGTCATAATGTGTATGACATACAATCAAAGTTGTGGCTTATGATACAAAAGATTAAAGCTTAAAGTAGTTAACATATTTTAGGATGATTTGAAATTATGATAATTTTTTTTAAAAAAATGTAAAATTTGGTAACTTTTAGACAATTCATATTTATTAAAAAAGAGTTAACACAATTCATGTGATTTATTGGGGGAATTGTAAACATTTTAAAGAACATTTTACAAAAAAAATCCTTTCTATGAAAAAATCAAGATGACCACAAAGGGCCCATTTGTGGTTGAGTTTTTTGTCACCATTGACTCATTTGATTATGATTGCAACCAATGGAATATTTTCAAGCTAGAATATTGGAATTATACATTTGGATTTGTAGATTCCCTACTTGAAGAAAATGGTTGTATAATTTTTATTCAAGGAACAAATGCAAATTTTATGGGGCAATTAAATGTTTGTGCCAAAGGAAGTTTTAGTTTTGAATTGAAGAAGAAATTCCAATGCATCAATTCCATTTCATTGCATACAAAAAAGGGAAAAGTGAGAATCTAACCTCCATGATCATACCATGTTTGATGCATGAACTTCATTTTGTTTCATTTATCCCAAGTGTTTCAATCTAACATGTTACTTTTGTAGAGCTTGGTGTTTAATCTTTTTGTCTATGCCAAATAAACATCAAAGTTCAATTTCTTTAATATGGGCAAGCAAGTTGATTTGCTTGTAGACCCATATGAAATCGATGTGATTTGGAATAGCTTCTTAAAGATGATATTCTTCCAAAGTAATCCCCATTTCAAGCATGGAGAGGGGCACAAAATAAGAGTCTTGTTTTCATGCAAATCATCCTTGAGACTTGTCCACCACCTAAATCACATGTTCTTGACCTTAATGTGGACATTGGTAATGACTTTTAATATTTTTAACCACATAGATGAAAAATATTTAAATTAAAAAAAATGTTGGTTTTAAAAAAAATAAAATTATCATAGATTTTTTAGATTTTACAATCCTCTTGTGTTATGTTTTTTATGTTCTACTATCCTTTTGGCTATGAAGTCTAGGCAACATGTTTTTGGTTTGGAAGGTGATGTGAATTTTTTGCAAAAATGTTTATCCATGCTACAAAAGCCCAAAGAACCTATGCCTACACAAATGCATGACTTTACCAATGGAGACAACAACAATGATGCAAAAATTCGCAAGTTCCAACTTCCATCAATGTCATAGTACATAAATAAAGGCCTTTACTTGTTACAATTCAATGTTGCATAATTTGTTTAACTACAAATTTCAAATTAGATTTCATATTTGGATACGTTGCCAAAAAGGGAAATTCAACATTGCATAGCTTGTAATATTACATATTAAAAATCAAAATTGAGATTTGGATAAGTTGGCAAAAGAAGGAATTCAACATTGCATACTTTGTACTATTAAATTTTACTAGTCAAATTTCAGATTTGGATAAGTTAGAAAAAGAAGAAATTCAGC
>Ga0116228_10004903_pt1 | contig 11908 bp, 5 predicted proteins | sample S1TSphfallax_2_FD_89694 | JGI IMG/M metagenome (GOLD analysis project Ga0116228, IMG submission 89694) | Host-associated microbial communities from peat moss isolated from Minnesota, USA - S1T2_Fc - Sphagnum fallax MG | ecosystem: Host-associated > Plants > Peat moss > Unclassified | place: USA...
ACTCGACCCTCTACCCCTTTCTAGAGTTGGAAGCCGGGAGCGCCTTCCGAGTCCCAACTTTCCGCAACTACATTTTGGTGAACCCTCAAGTGGGTTCACCCCGGGACTTGGGAGTGCGTCATAACTCTACCTCTCCTTTGAAACAATTGGGCCCTTTTATCTCCAACTAGAGCTCCATAATTCAACAAACCACCATCAAAGTTTTAACTGAGAAACAACCACACCACAAAAGATGCACCCAAAAAGAGCATTTCACCATTTAGCAAGCGTCATCAAGAGTGAATAATTGCCTTTCTTACAACAAGCAATAAACAAAAGTTATGAACACAAATGCCATAGAAAGATAATTTTCCTTTTCGCATCATAAGCAACTACCAAAAGTTTTGTTTTGTTCAACTTTCAACTGTTGATAACACTGTTTCATTAGTGTAGGGTTTCATCCGCCCTTCCTTTTCATCATAAGAACATATACGAAATACCCAATATGATTAAGTCATGGATAAACCTCAATTGAAATAATATATGGTCTCACCTTATTAACCCATTTTGTAAAAATAGGTTTTACGTATTACATAAATAGGTTGAAAAATAGGTGACTATTAGATAAGTAAATGGTTTATAGTTTATACATAGGTGAAGGTTGTATTTGCTCCCTACCTATTAACAATCCATTGTAATTGGGTTGTAGTAGGTAGGTAGGAAAAATGTAATTAAACTAGTCACCATGGTTACTTAAGAAATTGAAACTCAACCAAAAATTATTTCTTAACTATTTTCCATCCATCTTTAACACCAATCTATTAAGTGTGGCACTCCAACTTCCTACCCACTAAGAACAACAAACTTGATGAAAAGCTAAATAACATAAAAAGCTTTAAAGAACAACATAGGACGAAAGCAACAATGCAAAGCATGTTGAATGATAATGCATTCTTTGTCAAAAAAATTTGACCTATAATCAATTACCTATGGATTTTTTAATGAATGTTTTGGAATTTTTTTTAAGTTTTCAATTTTGTGTTTCATTATGCAGTGTGGCACACTTTGCATTAAATTTGGATTACATTGAAGGTCATCAATGATAACCAACCACAAGCATTTGGAACCCAAAGCTCATTGGAGCTTAAAGCTCGTTGTAGGACAAGTTCATGGCACAACAAGGCAAGTTCATCATCACATTACTAAGGCATGGGCAAATTGAACCAATGTATGGTGAGTATTTGTTTTGACAACAAACTCGTGAATGGTTTCAAAACAAAGTATACATGTATGTAACATATGAAATGAAAAAAATCAAACCATTCACCTCCCCACCACTAGTGTGGTTCATATTTACAAATAGATTTTAGTAGTACTTGCCCCTACATCCGAACGGAATGACAATCAAAAGTTTATGACTACATGTGATTGGTCAAACAAGTGCCCTAATTATTACCCTAAAACCTACCCTAACACTGAACCATATCCCCTCCAATTTTTAGGGTTTGTAGTATAGAGTTCAAAGTTAGACCAAGCAGTAAAAGCCATGACTTTTTTATGGTTGCTTTCTTGCATTGTTGTTCTTTGCACTTGGCACCATTGTGTCATTGTTTTGTGCGCCATATTACATATTGTTATTTGTTAGGATCTTCTTTGAATGTGAAAATGACAATGGAAGAAAATTTAATGCAACATCGGGAATGGGAATTCATCGTTACTATGTGTGTCCAAAATGCACAACATTGGTGATCAAAGAGGCTCATAAATTTGCATGTTTTAAAAGGAAGGTAACCATTAAACTTTGTTAATTCATTTGTAGCTTCGTATTCATGCATGTTGTGTTTGGCATGTGCTTGTGGGTGTACTTTTGACTTTGCTTAAGGTCGTAATGTTTGTGGTTTATGTTTCCTCTTCTCCATTGCATGCTATAGTTGCACTATTTTGTGTTAGGGTTTCTTGTTTACCTTCGTGCGTTTTGGACAATTGTTTTTATGATGTCAATTATTATTGCTTATTGTCATTAAATCTTAACAATTTTACTATAACACATTGAAGTTCAACCTCATTTTAGTATTTTGTCACTTGTTTCCTCTTTTCATCCATGCATTACAACTACATTTTATGTTTTGTTAAAAGCCCTAAACCCTCAAGGTTCTTTGAACTTTTAATGGAAAAAACCCCTCGAACCCTCACGGTTCTTTGAACTTTTTAATGTAAAAAACCCCTGAACCCTCATGGTTCTTTGAAAATTTTAATGTAAAAAACCTCTGAACCCTCATAGTTCTTTGAAATTTTAAAGTAAAATACCCTAAACCCTCATGGTTCTTTAAATTTTTGATGTAAAAAAACCCTGAACCCAATTAGAGCCTAATGGGAATCGATCCCCCAACCTACCAATGCTTCTTCTCCTCCACCTCCCTCTGGACTCACAGCTGCACCCCGCAAGGAAGAGAGAGCTGCTGGTCGCGCGCAGACAGAAGAGAGAGAGAGAGAGAGAGAGAGAGGAAGGAATTCGGGAAACGATCTCGGACATAGACAGGATTGCTGGCGTAGGAGCAAGAACGCAAGAGTAAGAGAACGCTATGTTCGTCATGGGATTGTTTTTGTTGTAGTTGTAGATCTTGGAAGTGGCAAGAATATTGGTAGTTTGAGATGGGTGGTGGCTTGGCAAGGGGGTGTTCTTTGTTATGTCTTTCTCGTTGTTCTGTCGAGATTATAGCCACCAGAAGCTCATCACATGCGCTTGTCAGCAGTCCTTTCCTTTCTTTGCTTCCTGTTAGACACTCCAGCGTCGTCGTTGGTGCGCTAGGGTTTTTTAACCTCGGCCGGATGGGAAGAGCCAGAGGACGGCGTGTGGTTTGCTCCGACTCCAATGCAGGATCGGATCCCTTCACTCCTACCGTGCAATCAGCTGCAAAAATCAAGGTAAGCGGCCTATGATCTTCATCGTCGTCGTCGTCGTCGTCGTCGCATTTTTCTTCCCCCCTTGACGTCGATGTCTTAAGTCGGAAAGGGAATTTGTTGGAGCTTAGATGTTCATCTGTGTTGCTTTGCATTTGGAAGCCGAATGCACTCCTGACATTTGCAAGAGAGAATTTTTTTGGAACTGTATCTACACGAGCTGACATTCTCTGAAGATAAGCCCTTGAGCAAAACGCGTTTGTCTGACAGAAGAAGGAAATTTGGTTCAATAATTTTGCAGTTCTTAGGACCGAAGATGAGCTTCTGCCCTTCATGTGGTGGGCCAATTGAGCAGCAGATACCAGAGGGTGAGCATGAGCTCCGGGCAGTATGCACACTTTGTCACCGCATTCACTATCAGAACCCTAAAATGGTAGGGTTTGATGCATTTCCTCATGAGCTTGCAACCACTCAATTCAGTGCACTGAAAATATTGTGAAGGATCAGTTGTTGCTCGAATCTAGAAGAATTTCTGGGGTGTCTGTTTCTTGAAAAATCTGTGATTGATACCATCGTCTTTTGCTGATAGTTTGCTTTGTGATGTTAGAAATGGATAAAAGCAGAGACACGTGTATCATTGTAATCTGTTGCTGCTTGTGGCAATAATGATAGGTGGTAGGTTGTTTGGTGGAGCATGACAACAAGGTGTTGCTGTGTAGAAGAAGTATTCAACCATCATATGGCTTATGGTATCTGATGATCTCTATCCCTGTTTCATGGCATAGCATGGCAGCAATTACAAGATCAAATCTGTCATTGGAACACTATGCTACAGCACTTCCATGGGATATACATGCTGCCAGCTACTGGCACCTGTTTTAAACTGCATAGTACTGTTCTCAAGTCAATGAAGTAATAGGAGTTCACATGCTGGTTGCAGGACACTGCCGGCTGGTTACATGGAGCTTGGGGAATCTGCTGCAGAGGGTGCAGCAAGGGAGACCTGGGAGGAAGCTCAGGCAAAGGTTGAGGTTGTTGCCCACTTTGCACACCTAGACATCCCTGTCATTGGCCAGGTGAGAAGCTCAAACCTTTGTTGGTCTCAAAAACCAATATTCCATCACATTTTCATCATCCTGTATTGTGTTGCTGTGTGAGAAGTAGACAAGATGGTGATTATAATGGCCTCCCACTGGAGGTTTCTGTTTGTGTGTTTGAGTTATAAGTGGAGGTGGATTTACTTTCTGACAGATGTTGACCATGTTCAGTGCAGAGCTACATAATATTCCGGGCTCGGCTGAAGGAACCCTCCTTTTCTCCTGGTGCAGAGTCTTTGGAGTGTGCTTTATTTGCATTGGATGAGATCCCCTTTGATTCAATTGCATTTTCTTCCATAAGCGTTGCCCTGAAGATGGTATGGGCTGCACTTTGGTTGGCCTACAGACACTTGCTTTTTCGGATGATATATTGTACATGACCTCTAAGAACTACTCCATAGTTATAATTCAACACATGTAGAAACCTAGTTGGGAGATGTCTTAGCTGTGTGAATATTCTTGAAATGGGGATGAGATCTTGCTGCCATAAAATGTAGAACATTTTATGGTTTCATTTGAATATGGAACCAAATGCAGATTTTGGTGTAAGACATAACCTCCATTAGCCTTTCTCAGAGGCAATTTTTTTGTATATACATTGGTGGAATTATTAAGTTTTTCCACTGTTCAATTCCATATGCCAACATTGGAAAGGAGAATGTGGACCTTTGGCTTTTTTCTAACTCAAGGAGCTGTGTCCCTCATCCCTATTAAACCATGTCTAAAACCCTACATGATGTACTGTTTTGCAGTATGTTGACGATATCAGAGCAGGTCACTTCAGACAGCATTATGGTGTGATTGACAGAAGGTTGTGAACTGAACTTCTTACCTAGCTATGTGTGACATGAGTCAAAGTGAAGGTGCTCTGAAATTTTGGGGGCATGGATCTTGTCTTTACAGATATGGTATGTACTCAGTCCAATTGTAGCTAAACAATATGTGAAAATGTGTCCACCAATATATTGCTTTATTCTATTTGGTTCATTGATACAAGATTTGCTTTGTCTGATGTGTTGCTATCTTTTTGTCTGACAGACCTAGCGCAAGCCCTTCAGACCCGAAAGGCTATGTTGTCCGGAATCACCTTCGTGTCTGAACACCTGCTGCACATTTGAAACAAATGTCATTGTGCCTCATGGAAGGCAGATGAGTATGAGTCAGAGACCTGTTTATTACAGATGTGTATATTTTACAGGCATCTAGGAAAGATTTTAAGGTACTCAGCCACATTCTGTGTTACAGTTTCAATTAATGATAAGCTTGAAAGCTAGTCAAAGTGGCTGATTGAGCATCAGATTTTCACCATCCAATGTAGACCTGGCTTTCTTTCTTGTTTGTGCTTATAGATTTTGAGAAGCAGAATGTAACAGACTGATCAAGCCTTTGATGCCAGACCTCACCAGATGTGAAGTCCTTCCGAAATGCTCTAATATCTCATATTTCAGGTCTTATCTTCACTTCATTGTAGCATGGAGCTGGCTGGTGTGCTCTAAGACCCTTTTCACCAGGCTATGGTTGCTACTTCCTTTGGATACTGGAATTAAGCAACCCAAGAATGTGGAAACGATACAGGTGACGAGTTGATGCCAACTCCCTGGAACCAAAAATCTGGTAAAAGATTCAATTTCTTTGAAGCCATTTTGACACAGGTTCATGGTGCTTTGATTGATGCACAGGCACAAGTTGAGAAGTGACTCTAAACTTGCAACAATTTGTCAGGAAGTTGCTAACACATGACATTACTAATGATCCACTAATTCCACCTTAATTTTGAGAGTTTAGCAATGAAATTATTTTATTGACACCGTGACCAAAATCTTCGAAAGATGAAGATTTTGGTGCTGGGTTTTTCAGTTCTAGGAGGAATCTTTAGTTTCATTTCTTAAAATTTTCAAGGGATCTATTTTGGTTTGTTTTTAGTTCAGTTTTTTTTTTCTTGCAAAAATCAGATTCAATTTTGGTTTTGGTTCTTTGATTTAACGGGTAGTTTTATCTTTGGGTTTTTTTTTTTTTCAAATTAGGCTAATTTTAATTCTCTATTTTACAACCTTTGGTTTTTGGTAACCTTCAACTCCAATTACAAGATCCAAAACATCAAAATGAATAATGGGAAAAACAAAAATAATCTGCCTTGAATTTTCCCAAATGAAGCCACCAATTCCACTTCAAGTACCCCTTTAGACTCCCCAAAAAACCCTCCAAACCTGTTGAATTCAGCCTCAAATTGTGTTGTGCTTTCAAATCCATTAATGTAATAGTTTAAGAATAGTTTAAGAATCTAACTTATAGTAACTACACATAGGTTAAAAAAATAATGTGAATAATAATATGTGATAAGAAATCAATTCACTTATTTAAATAGTGGTTCAATGGTTAAAAACTTTCTCTTAAGAATGGTGGCGAAGGGTTCAAACTTTCATACTTCCACCCTAAGTTGATGGGCTTGGTTAGATGCCAAACTTAGGCTAGATTCCTAGCCTAAATGTTTTGCCTAATTATGAATTAGGAGGCTAACCTAGTGAATTAATTATTAATTAATTTAATTAATTATTAACAAATTCACTTGTTTATAACAACTAATTCTTGTTCACTAAGGGGCTAGCCACTTTTGCCATGATAAATTTGTCCAAATTCATTAAAAATCTAATGAAATGTCAAATGAACTAATGCATAGATTGGTGTAATGCTTGCCTCAAAACAATGAGAAAAAAACGTTATTCTAAATATGAAAAAAAAATTACAAGACAATTAAGATAATGTTAAAAGGTGCAAGACAATCTAGGGTAATGTTAAGTTGAACCCATCGAGGAAAGAGGTGATAGTAGTTAACCCAAAGGTGAAAGCACTATGACAATTAAATGGTTGAATGCTTTCGCCTCTTTCTTCAATGGGTTCAAATCTTCTTAAACCCCTTCCCATTTGGAACCAAATCAATTTTTTTTCAAGATTCCAATTTGGTTTCAGTTTTCAAACTAGTTTGAAACCAAACTTCAAGTTGAATTTCAATTACCTTGAATGCCAAAAACTAAGGGTCAATTCCCACCCAATTCCAAAATCAACCTTTCCTACTAATTAACTAGTTTCGGTTCCATTCAATTTTGGTTAGGTTCCTTAAAATTAAATTGAAACCACCCCTAAATAATGTCCTAACCTCGGTACCTAGCCAACATTGGTATTATCTTCCAAACTCCTATGCTTTGCCATGACCAAACTCACACATAATGTTTTAAAAAGTTTATAACATTTTTTGCAACTTCCATCTACAATATTTTTGCAAATGTTTATAACATTTGTGGTGTTTCTACTAGCTCTTTTGTTTGTTGCATCTTTGTAATGTTTGTAGTGTTTCTATGTTCATACCACAAGTTACAACGATGGAAAATGGACGACATGATGAACAATCCAAGAAACAATCAATCAAAAAATTCAAGAGGCAAAGGCAAAGTGAATAGAAGCACCTCATGGTAACACAACACAAACTGAAATCAAGAAAAGGTTTTTGCATAATTCAACTATAACCACAAAGAGCAAATCTACTTGTCTTAGCAAACCAAGAGTTAACATGATTCTTACAACATGAAAGTGGAATAAGTTGATAGAAGACTTACAATCAATGACAAGCTCCAAAAGCACCAAGAAATGACAAGATGTTCAAAAGCAAATGGAAGTAAATCAACAACTATTACAAAAAGATTTATGGTAACCATAAAAGAACTATCCAAAACACTAGGATTTAACAGTAGATCTTGAGTGAGATAAATTCCATTTGCTAAAGCAATTCAACAAAGACATCCATGACACTATTGAGGCTTTCTAAGGGAGAGACAAATTACCTTACCTACAATTCATGTTTGACACTTTTAATTCCTAAAATGGGCTAGGTGAAAAGAAAAGAAAAAGCTATGAGCAATTTGCCAAAATTCTAAAAAATTAAAACAAGTTGAAAACACAAGATAATTTTGAAACTTACTAAATAGACTTATTATACTTTAAAACTATTGTTGAAATTTTGAAATATTCAAATTGAGGCTACTAGACCTTTTTTTTCAAAAAATTAATTATTTTGGCAAGATTTGTTGAACACGAGTAATAGGTTTAGTAATATTTTGACTCCTCTAAAGGTTTTGCAATTGTCAAGAGAAGGAGTATGCATACAACATAGAGAACATGAAGAACATTTTCATGTGTGATCAACTAACTATTTCATGCAAAATTTACCAAAAGACAACTATGTTCTTGAAGGGAGCGAAGAATCTTAACAAAATCAAGTCATCAATCATGGAATTAAACTAAAATGTGTGAGCAATTTGGATGATTTGTTTCAATCTTTTGGACTAAATAATCTTTAATGCCCTATAATCATCAAGCTCAACGATGATCCGAATTGTTCAACACTTGTAAAAAGGTAGCAAACATCCAACAACTATTGCAATAACAACTCCTAAAAGAACAAGAATGAAGAGGAAATAGGTATTAGTTGTCAAGCCAATCATTGTGGCCATAAATAAAAATAAGAAAATCATCCTGGAGGCCATGAACAAAATCAACACAATCAAATTAGACATTGACAAAAATTAGACCAAGTCTTATGATAAGTCTTTCGACAATATCTCACTTTCAATTCAATCCAAGTTTCAATTCGAAAGATATGAATTCTATCATCCTTTTTGTGTGTCTCTATTCCTTAAAAATTCATCAAACAGTTTTTTTTAAAGTTAGATCCTAAAAGTTCATTGAGTACACATCCATCACATTTTACATCTACATCTTAAATTGACACATGATGATTTCAAATTCCTCATGGCCTCATAAGCTCTTGCAAGCTACAATGCACCAATTTACGATTATGATAGGAATCTTTTTTAATAGCATTTTTATAATGTATTTTGATAGTGATAAAAATGTGACATCGTTGCATGCCCATGTTCAAGGTGTTAAAAAGTCGGTTTTTTCTCAAAAAATTAAAATATTTTTTCAGGTCAAAATTTGGCAAAACTTTTGCACCAAAAACACAAAAAAAGGAACCATGTTAAAGCATAACACGTCTAGTGAGCAAAAAGATAGGTGAAATAGTGCCCCGATAACAAGGGAAAAAAGTTATCTATCTGGAGTACACATCTGAGCCTTTTATCACAACTTTTGCTGGCAAAAGATTATTCTCAATATTTGCAAATGAAAAAAAAAAAAAAACTTCTTTTTTTTAATGATTTTTTTTGTTGTTTTTTTCCCTCCTTTTGGAGAACAAACCTAGTGGGATAACATAAAGGGCTACTGGCCTTACCAAGGGTACACTTAAAAGCCCTTTAATTACAAGTTTTCCATTATGATTTTGGACCATGTGGGCCTTCACATTTTATCCACTTCAATGCTTGTTTGGTCCCCCTTTAAACCTCCTCAACTACCATTATAAGTCATCACAGACACTTCTTCAATGTCAGCTTTTGGGGCACTCTTGTTCTTTAGTCAAAAAGGACACCATGAAAAAGAAAAAAGAATGTATGGAGTATTATTTATGGAGAAAGCAAAGCAAGAAAGAAAGAAAGAAAGAAAGAAACTTTCCAAGTTCTCAATAGGAACAAAAGCATGGCTTTATGGTACTAGAAACAAACCCTAAAAGTAAAGAAACAAACAAACAAACCCTAAAAGTATAGAAAGAAACAAACAAACCCCCCCCCCCCCAACCCCCCTTCCTTTTTGTTGAAGTCTAAAAGATGATGAAAGTTTTCCTTTGTTTAGTTATCAACAAAATCTTGTGAATCTCAAGATTTTGTTTGTTTCATTCTTTATATTTCCCTTTGTTTAGTTATCAACAAAATCTTGTAAATCTCAAGATTTTGTTTGTTTGTTACTTTATATTTCCCTTTGTTTAGTTATCAATAAAATCTTGTGAATCTCAAGATTTTGTTTGTTTAATTCTCTCAAGATTTGTTTAAGTCACTCGTGTTAAATTTTTTTAATGCAAATGCAAGGCATGACATTTACAACAATATTACCGCCACAAAATGGAGGGATTTCGGAGAATATAGTTATGATTTCTTTTCTTTTCTTTTCTTTTCTTTTTCACCACCTTTTATAAGTACGATGAATATGGCAAAAAGAACAAACCACCTGAAAGAAAAATAAAATAAAATAATAATAAATAAATAAATAAATAAATCAGCCCTTTTATATATTGTATGTGAAGTGGTCTGAAATTTTTTTAAATAAAATAAAAATATAAACCCTTCGAGACTTTCAATTGGTTTGGTTTGGAAGCCAATTGCCGACCAATTTTGAATTCGGTGCAAACAATGAGATGAATTATTTGGACAGTTTCAAAAATTGGTTGGATGAACAATGATGAACAACTGTTTGGTTCTTGCCGACCGTCAACCAGCACCCACCAATGCACCAGTTGACCGTTCTGTTCTGTCTGTAGGATGGGTTGCATTTTTTCATCCGACTCTTCACCCTTTTGTTAACCAACATTGTGACTCTGGTTATCAACTAATAAGCAACTCCATTGCTTGCCTACCCTTTATCTTTTCATGGCTAAACTTCTATCTCTTGGCTAAACTTTTATTCATTGCATAAACCTTTCCTATCAACAATTTTTTAAAATATTTTCCTTGCTATCCTTCTATTTTTTCACAATCTTTTTACTCTTTTCTCAATTAAACCATTTTTTTTGTAAAAAATTATTTGTTTCTTGGGTAAAACTCTATTTCTCAACAAAACTTTTTTATTTCATAGCTAAGCCTTTACCTCTCAACAAAACTTTTATATTTTTCTAACTAAATTTTTATCTTTTCATGAAACCTCTATATTTTTTTAACTAAACTTTTATCTTTTGTCAAAACCTCTATGTTTATTGGCTAAACCTTTATCTCTTGATGAAACTTCTAACTTTTCTTAGCTAAACCTTTATATCTCGACAAAAAAAATTAAAAAAATTGGTTAAACCTCTATTTTTCAACAAAACCTGCATATTTCCTAACTAAACATTTTCAAAAAAGCTTTTCAACTTTCTTTCTAAACTTTTATCTCTTGCCAAAACCTCTATTTTTCCGTAACTAAATCTCTACCCCTCAACAAAACCTATCTATTTCTTAACAAAATGTTTTTATTTTTTAATTATACTTTTACTTCTTGACAAAACCTCTTTAATTCTTGGTTAAACTTTTTTTTTGCTTTGATGAGCGACGAAAAAATGTTGGGTGATGAAGCAACAAATCTTGTTGGATGAACAATGTTGGATGTTTCAAGATTTCATTCTTTGCTAACTAGGTATCTCAAAAAGGAGGATACAATAGCCTTGAAGCTGAACAACCAAAGCTCCCCCCCCCCCTCCACCTCTCTCCCTTCCTCCCTCTCTCTCTCCTTGCCAATGATGTAAGTAAATTACTCTAGGGAGTCCCTCATCTTCCAAATTATTTTACTCTTTTGTGTATTTGATTCTTTTGTGTGAATGGGATGAGTTAATGTTAGGTTATTTTCCTAGTTTATTCCCTTTACCACCGAGGTGTGAATCCAACTTAAGTGGGGACTTGGGAGAAGGAGAAAGAGAGAAACTAACCCAAACTTTGTTTTGTTAGGAAGTAAAACTTTTGTATTCTAGTGAACCTGAGTGAACAATTCACGAGCAATAATGAAATGAAAGGTAGTTTGTCATGTGTTCCATGACCAAACTTTGTTTTGTTAGGAAGTGAACTTTTGTATTCTAATGAACCCAAGTGAACAATTCACGAGCACTAATGAAAGGTAGTTTGTCAGGTGTTCCATGAAAGAAATGTGTGTGCCGAGTGTATGTGTACTTGGACCACATCTTTCCAAAAGTGAGTCCAAGTAGGTATGCACCCTCTTCCTTTCCTTTAGCAAAGAAACAACAGGGCTCCCAACTCAATACCCAACCTTTTACACAAAAACTAACCCACCAACAACCGTGAGTA
>Ga0116228_10004904_pt1 | contig 11906 bp, 12 predicted proteins | sample S1TSphfallax_2_FD_89694 | JGI IMG/M metagenome (GOLD analysis project Ga0116228, IMG submission 89694) | Host-associated microbial communities from peat moss isolated from Minnesota, USA - S1T2_Fc - Sphagnum fallax MG | ecosystem: Host-associated > Plants > Peat moss > Unclassified | place...
GGGGCAGAGTCCAACAAGCCCAGAAGATGGGGCAAAGGAGACAGAGTCACCACGGTTTCAAGCTCTCCTCCGAATGACATCTCGCCCTCAGAAAGGAAAACTTCCCACTGATAAAAAGAGCTACTCTCATGAGCTTGACCCTCGGGGTTTCCGTGTCCATGGGTTTCTGCGCCCCCGTAGCATCAATCATTTGGAGGTATGAGCTGCAACTAGCTTTTTCTGAAAGATGAGTATTCTCTTACTACTTTCATTGTTTTAGTGCTCAATCTGTTGATGTATAGCTGTTGTACTGATTCGAGATTGTTGTGGAATTGGTCCTTTTGAAGTTGGGCAAATCATGCAGTATGGACAAGGGAAAGGGATGAAAGACATGCAGAAGAGTTCCAGTGCATGCACAACATAGAATCAGTTTGTGGGAAATAATGGTGCTCTGTTAATGTTCATCTTCCAGGAGGTTATACAAACTCTTCGGGCTCGGTTCAACACAGCAAAGGAGGAAGTGAATGCGGAGCTCGCAGTATTTGCTGGAGATCTTATTGAAATTCTTGAAAGGAATCCTGATGCAGAGGCAGACTGGTTAGAGAGGACCGAAGATTTGTTAATTCTGGCAAAGCAATGTGCAGTTATGGATCCTGATGAGTTTCTGCGGCAATGTGAGGGCATTGTCCATGATCTTGACGAAAAACGGCAGGAGCTTCCAATAGGGAAATTGAAAACATTGCACACCCGCATGCTTTTCATTCTCACGCGCTGTACCCGGCTTTTGCAGTACCTAAAAGAAAATGGCTTAGATGAGGATGGCTCTCTCCACCTCTTACAACAACGAATTCAAATGGATCAATCACTCGAGAAGCACTGGAATTCTGTTGTAAAGGGTAAGAAAACTCTGGCAAATGATCCTGTCAAGCTACGGAAACCAGACTCAATGCCCCATTATTGGAATGCAGAGGCTGTCCCATTGCCCCGGAGATCTAAAGATGAGCCTGGTGGTGGTAAGTCTGGCCCCATGGAAACCATCAAGGAGCTCAAGGAGGACTTCCAAAAGGATGATGTATCAAAGGAACGTTTCTCTAAAGGAAAATCAATGAGTGTAGTGACTTCCCTTATTGCTGATCGCATTGCATCATGGAAGAAAGGAAGGTCATCAACAGATAGTAGTAGTAGTACAGGGAGACCGGGGAGTGCAAAAGATACGACAGGTGGTCAAAAAATTTCACACCTCAAAGAGCAGAAACCTGATACTGTTGATGACAGAGAGTCAGTTTCTCTCAAGACCTCAAAGTCGGCTCCACCGTCAATATCATTGCGGCGGCAACAAAGGACTCCATGGAGTGACTACACAGGTGCTCTTGATGAGAATTACATGGTTATATGTCGGATATGTGAAGAAGATGTACCAACTTTACGTCTTGAGGAGCATTCTCGGATTTGTGCATTTGCAGACCGGTGTGATCATAAAGGGGTGGCTCTGGACGAGCGCCTGCAGAGGCTAGCTGAAACTCTTGAATGGATAGCTGAATCATACACACCCAAAAACTCAATGATTGCAGCAGATAGGAGCCCTGATGATGTGAAAACCTTCATTGGTGGCAATGGATCAGATAGCAGCCTATCTGAGAAGCTTGGCATTGTTTCTGAGAAGCTTGGAGCTCTTGAAATAACTGGTGGTGAATTGCTCCGCTGGCCATCACAGGACATGCTTGATGATTTGCATGTGATTGACACTGCAAGTATCATAGATGAACCCAGAGTCTTCAATGCAAAGACTCGGTTTGGTCCAAAAGTCGATCCCTTAATTTCATTTGCATCATCTGTGGGGAGCGTGGTGGCTCCTTCATCCTCTGTTGGGAGCATTACACCTCGCTCACCGCTTATTACTCCAAAGACAAGTCAAATTGATCTTTTCTTGACAGAGCAGAACAGCTTTGCAGAGGAGGAGGAGATTCCACAGGTACCAGAAATTGATGTGCTCTGTGCTGCTGCATCTTATCTGACATTGAATCTCTCCAATAACATTGCACTGGATTCATGTCAATACTATAGCTTAGTTCTTTAAGATCTTTTCATTGAATGTTCTTGTGATGCACTCCTTGTTGGTGCAAATGTGATTCAAACTCTTAGTTAGGACCTGATCTGCATAAGGGAGACACTGTGTCATTTGTCACATGTAACAACTGGTTCAAAATGTGGCCAGATCAATGAGCTATCAGACATAGCAAGGTGCATAGCAAATATGAATGCTGGGGATGAGAAGGCTCTGGAATATATGAGGTCATGCATGGAGGATTTGAAGGATGTTCTACATGACAACAAAGTCCAGGCACTGACGGTTGACACTTTTGGGAAGCGCATCGATAAGCTTTGTAGGTGTGTACTGAATCACACCTGTTTTGGTGCTGACTTAGCAGTGCTGTAGTGTCTGCCAGGTGATGCAAACTAGCACAAAAACTTTGGCTATACTCTTTGTGCCCATGAATAGTTGCCCTCTATAGAAAGCCTGCAAGGTGCTAAACCCTAAACCCCAAACCTGTTTTGTTACAAGTTTTTTTCTGGAATTTCTCTTTGTTTTTACCCATGACCACTTGGATTTACTGCACCCAACTAGTCACCAGTGTTGTGCTAATACCATATGTTCAGGGCACAGGGGGCTCCAGTGACTACCCTCAATGTTGTCCTCTGTATGTATTCAGCTTAGGTCCCTACAAGCTTTAAATGGATTAGAGGATCTATACTATGAAATTAGTTTTTCTCTGCAATCACAAACTTTGATGCTAAGCTCCCCATAGAGCAAGCATGACCAAGAGCCTCTTCCCCTAATTTCACTGTGGTTACACATCCTTTGAGAGATGGGTCTCTATGCATCCTTACAGCTTTGTTACTTTTGGGGGTCATGCATTCCAAGGCCTTTTCAGCAGAGGGTTGTTATCTTTGGAGTTCATCTTATTTGATTGGTTCTCTGCATCTTTGCAGCCCTGTCAGCTTGGAAAGTCACCCATCCAAAGACTTTTCTGTAGTGCAGCGGTTGGGGGGCAACATGCTTGGGAAGGTTTTGGTTATGATGATTGGTTTTTTTTCAGGGAGAAATATAAGCAAGTCTGTGAGCTTTTAGGGGTGAATGGAATGGAGTTTGCTGGGTTTCATGAAGAAGATAGTTATGGAGATGAGGACATGCCTCAAAGTGTGAGGTCAACCCCAGCCCATCCGACGACTCACAAGGACAGGACGAGCATTGATGATTTTCAGATCATTAAACCAATAAGCCGAGGTGCATTTGGCAGGGTCTTTTTAGCAAGAAAACGAGCAACTGGTGATCTTTTTGCTATTAAGGTGCCTTTACTCATTCTAGGGACTTCTGGTCCATTCTTTGTAGCTCTTGCTGCTTCTTTGCTGATGATTTCCTCTCTCCCAGTTTTGAAGTGCTTATATGTGCTGTTAATGGTCATATCTACCTGATGATGTTACAACTTCACACTATGCATTTTGATGTTGATTTAGATTTTAGGCCTGGACTGGGGATGTTCATGTGATAGGGTTGTGGTTGTTTGCCCTTGCCAGGAATGTACAAGTCTGTTGCAGGCTCTTGATTTTAAGTTCTATATTTACTGACTCTTGCAGCTTTCCAATTCTCAAAGTTCTGCTTTCGCACCCATCGGAGTAAACCTCTTGTGGAATTTGTGTCTGCAGGTTCTGAGAAAGGCAGACATAATCCGCAAAAACACAGTGGAGAGTGTCCAGGCAGAACGGAACATTCTAATTACTGTCCGCAATCCCTTTGTGGTATGGATACTTATCAAGGATTCAAAAACTAGACATGTAAAATTTTCAGGATCTTTTCTCAAATGGTTGTGAAGCTTGTATTTGGACAGTTCCTCTTGCTGGAGTTTCAGCTGATAGTGGGGTTCTGTTTCCAGGTTCGATTTTTTTACTCCTTTACTTGCCAGGATAATCTTTATCTTGTAATGGAGTACTTGAATGGAGGAGATGTTTTCTCATTGCTTCGAACCCTGGGGTGTTTAGAGGAGGAAATGGCAAGGGTTTACATTGCTGAGCTGGTATGGATCCTTGCACTCTCTCCGTCATAACTGCTCTTGGTCTCATAGAATGTCTGTACTGTATGCAAAACTTAAATCTCTTTGCAAGTTTTTCTCTCTAGGCTTCATGTTTCTGTGGAAGATTGTGTTTTTTTCATAGACATTTGTCCTCTGAACTCTCCGTATATGTGAAGGGCTCTTCTTCATGATATAGTCCTAACCATTTCAGGCCTGTGTTGGATGTCAGAAAGTACTTTGCTGTTCTCATGTTCTTCTGAATGTCCAGCTATGTCTTTCTTGTGCTGTTACTCTGGGTTGTCCTAATGCATCATCATGTCTCTGTTTTCTTGGTTGGATTTCCTCTGCACTTTCTCTCCTAAGTTGTTCTTTTGATATGTTCTGGATCTTCCTTAGAAAAACTGGATTGTTTTGTTTTAGAAGCAGATGTTTGTCTCTGCACAGGTTCCAGGGAGTGAAGATGGAAAATGGTTCATTGCAAAATCTGCTGTCTGTGCAGGTGCTGGCCCTGGAATATTTGCACTCGTTGAAAGTGGTGCACCGGGACTTGAAACCTGACAATCTCTTGATTGCCCATGATGGGCATATCAAGGTACAGCCCTAAAGGCAGACCCTGCCATATGTTTAGGTCAGGAACTTTAAGATCCATTTTGTATTTGTTGAGACCCCCACGTGGCTTTCCTGGTTCTCAAGGGGTTAGTTTATGGGATAGGTGAATTTCTGGAACGTAACAAGTTCAGCTTTCAAGGTGTCAAGGTTAGCAATTTTGGGTCTCCAGGTTTAGTATTTTGGGTTCAAGTTCTAGGCTTCATGTTTAATGGTTCAGATAAAATGTGACAAGCCCAAAGTCATGTTACTACTGACTGAGCTTTTGCACTGCTGGAATTGCAAAATTTGAGAATATAAATGTGTTGTGGATTCTGAAAGATGTTTCAACTGATGGTGTCTAATGGGTCAATTTTGCAGCTCACAGATTTTGGTCTTTCAAGAGTGGGGCTCATAAATAGTACAGAAGATCTATCGGGGCCTGCTGCAAGGGGGTCAATGTCAATGGAAGACTTGGGTAAATCCAGTGAAGATTCTCTGGCACAGAGTGAACAAAGGGTGAGGCGGAAACAACGGTCAGCTGTAGGCACCCCGGATTATCTTGCTCCTGAAATTCTCTTGGGAACTTCTCATGGTATGATTTATACCGTGTTGTTCTGAAGATGATGGTGAACTACACAGCCAGAGTTATTGTGCTTGGATCCTGTATTTGCAGAGAATTATTCTTATTGTTGTGTGGAGTTTACTCTGCAATCTCGTAGAGATGATGTGTTCAGATATTTAGAACCACCTCTGATTCATAAATGTTTTTTCTAACAGTAGTTCTGCTTACTATGCTCTCTGTGTTGACACTTTCTTGTACTTTTCAGGCCCTGCAGCAGATTGGTGGTCGACAGGTGTGATGCTGTTTGAGATGCTTACTGGAATCCCTCCTTTCAATGCTGAGCACCCTCAGGTAGATGTCCAAACTTTTTTTTTTAGCTTGCTGCAGTACATTGTTGAATTGAACCAGAGTTGTAAGTTGTGACTCCATGTAGGTTGAATCCATCTGATGCAGGTTCTGTGCTAGTTTCCTCTCACAGTGATTGAAATAGTATTTTTTTTCCCCTCTTATTCTTTGACATTTAGGTCAAGCTGTCAAGCATTCTTCAGCTTTCTGATTGATTAACTTCAAGGATCTTCTTTGAGGATCTGTAATATTAAGAGATGATGGAATGTTTTCCCAAGAATTGCATCTTTATAAAGGCCCTTTGTTTGTCCAAAGGTCATTTTTGACAATATCCTCAATCGCAATATCCCATGGCCACATGTTCCTGAAGACATGTCACATGAAGCTCAGGACTTGATTAACAAGTAAATATTTCTTTGCACTTGTCTCCTTTTTCCTTGATGTGTCTTAGAGCTTTCTGTAGGATTCTGGCTGCTATGGACAGGATTGCCAATGATACTTTCCCACTGTAATATTATTTGAGCTTGATGGTAGGAGTAACTCACTGATTAGTCTGATTTTGTCCAGACTCCTGACAGAGGATCCAAATGAACGTTTGGGAGCCAATGGTGCAATGGAGGTAAGTTTTTGACTTCCTCATTTAGTTTACACTGTAGTAGTTGCTCAAGCATGTAAGTTATTTTTGGATCACTACCTACAGATGGCAATCATTAGCCTTTGGCTTCAAGAAAGTGTGAATGGTTTCTGGTTGTCTGTTCTGCCAATCTCAAAAACAGAATGTGGGTATTCTTTAATCATGAGAGCTTCATATGGTGGGTATTGTGCAGGTGAAAGCCCATCCCTTTTTCAAGAACATTAATTGGGACACTTTGGCCCGACAAAAGGTGAGAGTGAACACCTCAAGTTTGGATCATATCTATTTGTATTTCCAACCTCACATCTCCCTCCACAATGTGTCCTTGTACCTCTCTGTGATCTTTTGCTTGATGAATGTCTAAGACTTTTTGTGAGAACAAAAAAATCTTGCTTCCCCCTTCTTTCTGTTACTTTTAACCCATTCTTAGCATTGCCAGTCCTGTAAGATCCGATGAAAACTCCAGTCTAGAATAGGAGTCAATTGGGTGACTTTGCATGAAGGTTTGGTGCCAGATGTATCACTTGAATGTTCTGCCCCTTCCAAAGTGGCGCAGAGTCTTTGTCAACAGCACTGTGACATGAAAGATTTGACAGGACTTTGTTTGTGCATTTATATTTTGCCTCCTTCTGTGGAGGTGTCTTCATTTCTGTTTCTCTTGGCTTCACTATTCTTCTTGTAATGCTCGTACACTGACAATTCTTATAGATGTTCATTTCCCAAAATCTCCAGATTACAGAGATTCAAAGGTCATTCCACCATTGTCCTTTTAGATTAGCTGAAATACACAAGCATGTGCCATACTGGCAAGATCAGGGCAGTACAGTAGCTTGTTGAAACTGACCTATATAGTGTCACAATGTTTACAGGCAGCTTTCGTGCCTAGTCCTGACAATGCACATGACACAAGCTACTTCAAGTCACGTCATGTGTGGAATTCAATGGACAAACAAGTATTTGCGGATCCAGGATATGAGAGCAGCGATTATGATTCAAGTGCTAGTGGAAGAAGCACAAGCTCCTCTGAAACCAGGCCTGAAGAATTGGTATGTCATCTTTGCATAATTTTCTGATCCTCTTAATTGTTATGGTTCTAAGTTTCCTGGCTATTTTCTTAGTGCTTTATGTTTGCATATTAGGGTTTTAGTTGAAGGTTGAGGGTTTTAGGGTTTAAAATGGCTAAGCAAAGCTTGTGAGGGGAGGTACAGGAGGTTGTTGATGTTGGTGACTGTTCTCAAAAGGACGAATGTCGGGACATGGCTGAATTTGAGCCTTCAACCAGGTTTTCTTTCAGTAATTTCTCCTTTAAGGTAAGTCTTTGTATCCTTTTCTGCTGTCTTTGTACATTTCTTAGTGACCTATGTAAGATCTGGTGTTTTCTGGGCTGCCAACATAATATTATTAGGACCTATGGACAGTAGACCCTACAGTTGGATGGGAAAGTTTTATTGAAGAAAAGCCAATAGGGGATGGTGAAAGCAGTGGTGTGAGTGTGAGGAGCACCTGTGGGAGGCAAACTCCTCCAACTTAAGCCTCTCTGTGGCCCATTCCATTTCTGGATCCTTGGGATAAGGCAACTTATTTCTTACTGGGGAAGAAAATACACAATACACTTGTCCAAGGTACTGTGGATGATGGGGGTTGAGAACCTGGAATAATCTGAGAGTCACTTGTAAGTGTTGAGCATCATCAGGGCTTAGAACCAGGATTTGATGACCTTGAATGCTCCTAAGACCCAGCAATCAATATGGATGTGGTAGAACTGGGTGATTGAATTACTTGAAGACCAGAGTTGGCAACTTGCATGCAAAGCTCCCCAGTCCACTAACCACAGAACCTAATTGGTGTAGTCTCTTTTGAAAGCCTGCCTCAGCTAGTGTCTGTAATGTGAAGAAACCCTGTTGATGCGGATCTGTTACATTTAGGGCAAATCCTTGTTTTAAGGTCCTGCTTGTTGTGAGAATGGAGATTTTCTCTATTCTTATGAAATATATTTAAGGTCCTGCTTGTCACAAAGACAGGAGCATCATGGGTGTGACAAACTTCCTCACTCTTCCAATTTGTGACCACGATATGGATTCAGTGAGAAACATAAGGAAGGTAAGGAGGTGTAATGATAATGCTTTTGCATGTTCTGGCTGGCACTTACATCATGTTTTGTTTTCCCTCAACAGAATTTGTCGCAATTGGCATCGATCAACTACGACCTTCTTTTACAGACTGGAAACAATGGAAACAACGGGTTGCCAAAGGGCCCAGGTTAGACCATCTTGTGCAAGGTTTCATGGGTAAACTGTGGGACATTGTGGAAGTGTACAATATTGTATGTGTATTTCGGAGGATTCATCAGCTTTAGTCGATTTAAGAAAAAAGCTCACCTCATCAAAAAACTAGTTCTTCGTGCACAGTAACATATGATTAGAGAGAAACAGAATCCTGTAAGTCCATGCAAAAAATGGGGGAAATTCCTAACCAGTGGGGGGGAAGGGGAAGAATGATGGATGCGTAAATTAATGGGGAGTTGAAACAGAAGACATAGGGGAGCGGTTGTGGTTCAAAATTGATGATGGCGCTTTTCTAGGTGCCATGTATTTCAGCACTGGCTATTTTGCAGCTTTGTGCAACCAATTTTCTCTCACAAAGTTAAAACCCACTGTTCTCCCTGACACACAGAAAAAATTGACCTGGAAAATCATGAGTGTATACATACAAAAAAAATCTTTCTTCTTTGAAAAAATGACTCAAAATTCAATATCTCTTTTGCACATGAGGTCTGAAAATTCAACAAATCATCTTCATTAAATCCTACTCACTAAGGCCTTTCCAATGACACCAAGAGTGTGCACCCTAATTCCATTATAATTTTTAGTTTGATGAAGGTGACTTTTGACTGGAAACATTATGAAACCAACTAAGTGAGAAAAACTATTGAAAAAAAACATTGAGAAAATTCTCTTGACATGTTTGAAAGCTCAGAAAAAATATACCAATCATTTTGCTTAATAATGAGAAAAATTTGAAGCTTTCAATACATATGGAATATGTACTAATCTAGAAATGCAATATAACCCTTTAAAAGGTTAGTAGACCAATATGTAGTGTAGATTATTTATTTATTTATTTATTTTTTTGGGGTTGGAGTTGTAATAAGGGATGATGAATAGGCATTGGAATTGTGTGATGTATGATTATGTTATACCTACCCAACATATTTATAATATACATAAAAGTTTCATAACATATTACTAACTTTGTAAATTGTTGAGATGGAGATCTAAACCCTAAAGGGAACAAGATTTGATCAATGTTTTTACAATTGGCTTTGCCTATGTAAATCAAGTTTGACCTTTCACATGTTGAAATCCTAAAATAGTTGAGACCTTTTGAATGTAAAAAATGTAAGAATAGTTATTCATGCCAAGTTCCAAAAAATATTTAATTATATTTTTTTTGGGTGTAGAATCAAACACCCTCCTAGGCTAGTACCCTTCATAGATAGATTCTTTACCTATTTACATGGGTAGTTAGTTATGGGTTACTTGTAAAGTGTGAGGGAAAAGTAAGAAGGTTTATGTGATAGCTTATAAATAGTGTTGGGTGGTTTTTGTTTTGTTTTTTTTTTTTTTTTGGGTTGAAAATTGTTGGTTTGAGTTCTTTCCAACACTTGAAAAATTCCCAATTTATAAAATAAAGCAAAATTTATGAAAATTGATGAGGGTATCACATTAATTTTCTCAAAAAATCAAGCCAATTTTTAGATGGGGTGATTTTCACAAATGTGATGACAATTGATTTCATATTTGATTTTCATAGTTTGAATTTGAAAATTTTATTGATTGAAAAAATATTAATTAAAAAATGATTGAAAAGTAAAAATAAACTTGTGTAAAAGAATGGTGAAAATGTTACATAAAATTTTCTAATCTTAAACTATACTTTAACCAACAATGTGACAACATAAAACCAACAATGTGATGGGGCATAATTAACAACTAAGAAATGTGATGACAAAACAACAGTAGCAATGAGATGAATCAACACTAGGCAATAACACAGCGCAAAGTAGCAGTGGAACGGAATAATGATTAAGCAATGTGAAAGAACAACAAGTAGCAACACGATGAATCAACACTAGGCAATGACACAAAGCAAAGTAGCAATGGAATGGAATAATGATTAAGCAATGTGAAGGAACAACAAGTAGCAACACGATGAATCAACACTAGGCAATGACACAAAGCAAAGTAGTAGTGGAATGGAACAATGATTAAGCAATGTGAAGGAACAACAAGATGGAGTAGTGATTAAGTAATGTGAAAGAACAACCACTAGCAATGCAAAGGAGCAACAACTAGTAGCATGATGGAAGATATGATAATCAATGTGATGGAACAACCATAAACAAAATGAAAGAACACCAACCAACAAGACAATGGAAATACTAGCAATGCAAAACACAAAAAAACAACACAATGGAACAACCACAAGCAATGTGAAAAAACATCAATTAGCAACACAACGAAACAACTATCAATATAATAGAGATGTGACCAACAACGCGATGGAACATCCACGCAAAATGTGAAGGAGCACCAACTAGCAATGCAACACAAGGCAACATAACAATGTATAATAACATCAAAGAACAACAAAAATAGACCCCCAAAAAAAGGAAGAAATCAATGCAACAAGAAAAAATGCAAATAAAAATTATGGGGGTTTCACATGTTTGGGCATTGTTTCCCACCCTTCTTCACTAAACTAACCTGATTTGATCTAAATTAATCTTAAGTTTTTCTTACTATTGCCTTGAAAACCAAAATTTGGTTATTTCATAAAACCAACTTGATTTTCAAGAAAAAACTTATTTAAATTTTAAAATTAAAAAAATAAAAATATTTTTTTTTCAGTTGGGTGAGAGTTGTTGATCTAGTTCTCAAACCAAATACCACCAAATGTAATACCAATTGATATTCATTGTGATAATTAATTTGAACACCGAAGGTCCCAACAATGAGTTATAAGGCCAACCATTGGAAACTTGGGTGCTATTTTTCTTGAGTTGCTTGTCTTGTATTTGGGCAAATGTTTTGTTTCCTCCCATTTGTTGTTGGGTGTGGTTTTGGTGTTGGACAATGGTCTTCTCTTTGTGTTCCACTCTTTCCCTTTTGTATTGGTGTTTTTATTATTATCATTAATGGTTGGATTTTTCTCTAAAAAATATATAATTTTGGTCTACTTGCTTTTTGTCCCTTTGGTTTTTTTTTTTAAAATTAAAATTTTTTTTTAATAATTTTTTTTCCCTTTTTTGTCATTTTGTTTGACATGACATGGTCGGGAAAGAATACATGTGGTTTTGATTTGGTCCCACATTTTGAGTGAATTTTTTTGCCACTTGGTGAGAGAGGAAAGTATTTAGTGCCACTCACCAAAAAAAAAAAAAACGGATGTTTTTGAAAAAAATTATGTTCCAAATTTGTTTCAAAGTTAAAAAAATAAAAATAAAAATAAAAATATTATTTCAACACATTGCCAAAATACATGAGAATGTTTAAAAAATTTTTTTTTTTCACTTTCCTTTTGGACTTGTAATCAAATTTGTCTAACTAGTGGGTGCCTGTGGCCGAAGGCCACTGTGAAGCCCCCTGTGTGAAATCCAGGTCCCAAAATTGAGATCCCACATCCTGAAAATCACATCCTAAAAGTTTTCAGGTTTCGGTCTTGGAAA
>Ga0116228_10004905_pt1 | contig 11905 bp, 14 predicted proteins | sample S1TSphfallax_2_FD_89694 | JGI IMG/M metagenome (GOLD analysis project Ga0116228, IMG submission 89694) | Host-associated microbial communities from peat moss isolated from Minnesota, USA - S1T2_Fc - Sphagnum fallax MG | ecosystem: Host-associated > Plants > Peat moss > Unclassified | place...
CCCTAATGGCACCATGGATGTTGTTTGTCTTCAGATGCTAAACCATCAACTTTTGTGCTTTGGGTTGTTGTCTCTCTTTTGTTGCTGATGATAGAGAATGGTGCATGGGTGCAGGCAGAGAGTATGGATTCGGTCAAAGGGAAAACTGTCAGATGACCAGGTTTTACATAGGTACAAACTTTCATTGATAGAGTTGTATGTGTGTGTGTGGCACACGCAGTATGCTGAAAGTCTTTTGCAGAGTTTTGAAATTTGGAAACGTGGATCTGAAACGATATAAAATTATTATCATGTGCACACTGTTCTGAACAACGTCTTAACTAGCCCCGAGTATTTTTTGTGTGTATTTTCTTTTTGCCAGTTGTGTGGGTGCATATTTATCTGATTGGACACTTCTGGAGACAGCCTTACGACCACATGGGCACTTGCCAGGCCGGGATGACATGCGTATTCTCAGTGTAGACCACTCGTATGATTTTTTCTCACCACCCAATACCCAATTTTCTGCAGTGTTTCATCTTGGGAAATCAAAAGAGTCAAACACCCAATTTGAAGTAAATTCAAGGCTTTGCTGCTTCTTGTTGTTGTTCCATGTAGTTTTGCATTCATCTATGCTTTGTGTAGACTTATATTCCTTGTGCTTTATGAGTTATTGCAAGCTTCTAGTGAAGGATGATATTTCTATTTTCTATGCATAAAAAAATTGGTTCGATTTGCTTGCCACCTGGTGGCCACACAAGAGAGTCTAAAGAAATGTTTTGTGGGGATGCAGCATGTGGTTTCACAGACCATTCAGGGCAGACGAATGGCTCCTGTATGTGGTATGTATGTTCTTCACACTCATCCATCCATGGTACCTTCCAAATCTGCTTCAATGAAGGTCTCATTGTCATGTACAAGAAGCACAAGACAGTCCTTGAAATCATTGCTTAGATGGATGGTCTATGTATGTGAGGTTCTCGCATAAGTTTGCTCCAATCATCTTTCTGGATGCAGCACCAAATATTTTGCAGAAAAAAAAATCAGACAACCCTAAACCTTAGACACTAAATCAGAAGCTGTATCTCAAATTTGTGAGCTGTGCCTTCAATATTTTTCGCAGCAATCGAGCCCGTGTGCAAGCAATGCCCGTGGATTGGTGTTTGGTCATATCTACACGCAGAGTGGACAGGTACATATATGTGCTGCTTCAACTGAGTAGTGTCATATTTGGTTTCTTGACATAGTAAAACCCTGTCCATCATAGCTGAGGATAATTGAGCACCAAAATTGTCTGGAATGCACTTTGATCTGACATGAGGAGATTTCTCAATCTTGACCCTAAAACCCTAAAGCCTAAAGCCTAAACCATGAGAGTTATTGAATCTGACATTAATGCCTACCTGTTTTTCTCCCGTTCACAGCTGGTTATGTCTTCATCACAAGAAGGCATGCTTCGCAGGGTGAATCCAGAGGCAACACAAAAATCCAAGCTATGAACAAAAAATTGCAGAGTGCAAAAGCATTCAATGGGTAGGTATGTGTTTCTGTGAACATTCGATTCTGCTGCTGTCAGCTCTTGAATGGAGTGATCCTCAGCAGCAATGACCCCATACAGAGATGTTTCTGCAAAACAAAGCTTGTGCTAACACTTCCCTCCACCTTTTGAGGGTACAAAAATGGCAGAGGATTCAGAACTGGTGAACATCATGACAGTGGATCAGCCCCATCTTACTGTTCCTGGCATCTTTGGTCCTGGGTGTTTGATTATCACTTTCAAACCAGAGAAAGGCAGTTGTAAAACATATCCATAGTTGGTTACTCCTCCATTTGGGTAGTTTGAAAATCAGTCTTTCTGAATAGTGTCATAATCACGAGAGTGAGGATGCTAATTAGAACATAAAAATGGGTGCAAAAATGTGCAATATTCAAAGTCATAAAACAAACATATTCTGGGTGCATAGAAAAACTGACACGTTGGAAATGAGAATTGCCTGAGACAAATTGAAATCAGTCCAATTCATAGCATACTCGTTCATCTGAGGATTGGTAAGAAAATTTAGCAATAGACAAGATTGTAGTCATGCAAAAAAATGGAGGAAACTTGGGAAGTGGGTCATAGAGTATTTCATAGACAATCAAATCACATTGATAGATTGTGCGGTGGAGAAAGTCAATAAAGCTTCATTGATCTTCTCTTATTTGAAAACCTAGTCTTGACTCCCCTTGTACATCCTTTAATATATTCCTTGCAGTGTTGAATTGCACATTGATCCCCATTGCCATTTGCAACTGGGCAATTTATTTTTGTTGGAAACCAATTCAACAGGCATAGGGTTTTGATTGTTTTATGCTTTTTGGAGCAATCACCCCATGAAATGTTTTGAAATTTGCATACTGAGAGTTTTCTGGTTGTGACTGCAAATGCTGATTTGGTTCTTTCTTTCCATGTGCTGAACAATGACCCACACAGAGTTACTGAGGAATGCATGATGGTGTCAAAATTCAAGGCTGCTGCAAGTATGTCATAGATTGCCACGGCCAACATCCAGTGGTGTTAGAATAAACACCCATCAAGCATTTCTCCCTTTGTCATTGCCAATATACAGTGGTCTTAGACTAAACAACCATCAAACATTTCTTCTACCTTTGTCATGGCTGGCATCTCAACTCTGTTCATTTGCTCTTGTGTCAATCCAGCAAGTTGATCGGAAGGTCATCTCTCCATCATCTTCTGTCCCTCGTTCTTTGCAGTGTGTTCTGCTGCTTTTTCCCTAAGACAAGAAAAACTGTTGCCCTACATGTGAGAGGCACTCTTTTATGTCCTGGCTAAGTGGGAGACTCTCTGGTGCACTGGAAAAACGAATTTTGCTATGCATTGAACCTGACTACTTCCACACCACAATTGCTTGCATGTGCCAGCTGCTTCTGCCATGCTCCTTCCTGCCACTCCATGAAGTGTCCTGTACTTGCAAACCGCATACTAGGTAGCTATCCAATCAACAAAGATACCCACCTACACTCATGGCTCCCGTGAATCATCATGTATAATTCTAACAGAGTTGACAATGGCAAGGGCTTGTTTACAACTGTTTATCTTCTCTGACTTGATGAAAGCGAAGAAGGCAAGGAAAGCAAAGAAATTGAGCAATCAAATTTGCAACAAAACCACTTACCAAAAATGACTTCTGGGGCACTCTTAGCACGATTGATGATTGTGAAAAACCCCCATTCCTGATAAGCATCTTGCAGCTTGCCACAGGTTGTCCAATTTGATACCATGGACTCGATGCATTCATTATACTTCTTCCTAGATGCATGGTAAGAGCAGCTCCACCTATACTCAACATTTGGCCCTTCAGCAGTATTTCTCGCATCCGAGAGTTTACTTATATACTGACTCTGAAGAAGAAGAAGAATCCGTTAGGAGAGTAGAAGAAAAATCTGGTTCCCAACTCCGAGAAATCCACAAGGTTTTTTTCTGCGAGGAACACAGAAAGCCATGGACAAGGGAGTGCAGAGGTGGGCTGTGAATGTGTCCTTGTGGACGCCATCTCCGCATCAGTTTCGCTCTTGTCTCTCTCTCTTGCCTCCTTGTGAACGATCTTCTGTTGTAAGGTACGTAAACATGCCCTTCTTCTTCTTCTTCTTTAGGATTTTCTCTGGTTCTGGGGACAGGGGACTTTGCACCTGCCATTGCAGAGGTATTGTGTCTGGGACTCTTTACACTTGCAAAGATTTTCTCTGGAACTTTACACTTGTGCATATTGTCTCTGGGATTTGGGATTTCTTCTTTCAGGCGGTGTGTTGATTTTCGTCCTTTTTTTTTAGGGTTTTTGTTTTTGATGATGAAGCAGGTTTGTGAATTTTGAAGATCAGAAAAAATTGATTCTTTGTTGAGATTTTCTTCTTTTTTCAGTGGTGTGTTGTTCTTCTGTTTAAAAAATAAATAAATTAGTGGGTTTCTGTTTTTGATGATGAAGCAGGTCTATGAGTTTTGAAAATCAGAAAATTTTGATTCTTTGGTGAGATTTCTTCTTTCAGTGGTGTGTTGTTTTTCCTTCATTTTTTTAAGGGTTTTTGTTTTTGATGATGGAGCAGGTTTGTGAATTTTGAAGATCAGAAAAGAGCTCTGCTAAGTAGACTGTTGCAGCGAAAACTGGTGCAATTTGTTCTAGGTTTGAACTACGACTTTATTGTCATTGAACGAACTCCAGAAGGCAAGCCTTACTTGGTTTGTCCTGTCTCTATCTCTCTCTCAACTACAAGAATTGTTCTCAGTGGTCTTTTCCTTTCTGTCAATTGACAAATAGAGCTAAAGGAGCAAGGATTTTATGTGCAGGTTTGATTTTGTGCTTTTTGGTTTACGGTTCAGGGTTTCTTTGTGTTTTCTCATTTAGAATCTCTCATGGCAGTCCTTTTCTTTCTGGCAGTTTTTCTCTTTCTGCCAATCCACAGATAGATAATTTATGTGCAGGTTTCATTTTATGCTTTTTGGTTTAGGGTTTAGGGTTTCTTTGCATTTTTCTCATTTGACAAGAGAAGCCAACAGATAAACAATGTGGAGAACAAGAACCTCAACCTCCTCTCAAATTTCAATTTCAATGTGAGCCACCATGGTGATTATGTTGTCATCGTCTCCGAGCCCATGTGTCTGGTGGGTGTGGATGTGATGGCACATGATACCCGCTTCAAGGATCCTCCTCACAAATTCTTTGAAGTGTTTTCTGCTTGTTTCACTCCTTGTGAATGGGAAACCATCTGGAGTGCCGGCCCTGAGGAAGATATGCTCTTTCATCAGTTCTACAGGTGATTTGATTCCTTGTGCCTTCCAAAAAAAACCCTGTGATCCTGGCACTGAGGTCTTCAACTAAGTCTACGTAGCAGGAGAAAAAAGATAAAGCTTTATTCTGCATGGGTTTCTTAATTGTGTGCCTCAAACAGGTTCTGGTGTATGAAAGAGGCCTACATTAAGGCTGTGGGCATCGGACTTGGATTTGAGTTGCAGAGGGCTGAGTTTCATTACCAGGATGGCAACATTTGGAGTAATGTTGCACATGTGTGCATTGATGGGGTGCACAAAACAAAATGGCAGTTCTTCCTTCACAGTCTGGATGACAAGCATTGGGTTAGTCTTGATTTAAAAAGTTTTGTGGCAGTGGATATACTTTTGTTTTTTAAACTTCCATATTATACATTTGTATGTTGTTAAACAGAAGTTATTCACACATAGTACTGCTTCTTGCTGCTGTTTTTCCATCTCAGGAAGGGAAAGGAAAACATGTATGGAAACAACATATTCATATTCCAAGTGGATGAAATTGAAGTTACATTTCCTTCAATGTGCAGGTTTGTGTTGCAAAGGGTCCTCCTGCAGATGCAATAGGAAGTCTCATTGAAACTCCTTCTGGGAAGCAGTTTGATGGTGTCACATGTGATACAGCACTCACTCTGCAAAACAAATCCTTCATTCTATTGACTGTGGAGCAGATACTATCCACAGAAATGCTAGCCATTTGACTGGTAACTCTGCCAGTGTCCTCATTGTCAACAGATTTCACATTCCAGTAACACTATCATGCCCTAATTTTGAAAAAGAAATATCTCAGTTCAAGATGTATCACAAGTGCATACATTTTGAGCCTGATCATTAATTGACTCATCTTCCTCATCTCAGCCAGTGGTTGTTGGTTTGCAAACTTGTCTGTGGGGCTTCCCATTCTAATAGGTTAGCTGCTATTTGTTGTCTTCAGCTTATTTGTGTTCTTCTTGCTGCTGCTCTCTGATTTCATCCTTGGTTTTTAATCTTGGTATGTGCAGTGTTGCAATAAATCTCTCAAGCAGCAATGTGATAAGATTCAAAGGTGGCTTACCCATGTGGTGATGGGCAGTGTGACAGTGGAGATGCTGATCTTGGCAGCATTGTCTACTGTGTGGGTATCCATGTCAAGGTTCAGCTTGCCACAAGGCTTGTTGTGCAACTTGCATCTTGGGGGTGTGCTTGAGTATCGGGGCCTTTCCATGTCTGTAAACCAGCAGCTTGCTGTTGCACATGATTCAGTCATGGACTGTATAACTGATCCCAATGTTCCTAGCAACCTGTTGTACCCTCAGATTTGAGTCTCCACCTTCTTGATCTCTCATGTGTCACCATGGAGTTTTTCTAGACCAAACATGAGAAGAGTAATCAAGAAGAAAAGCAAGGGAGCACTGCAGCTCTCATTTTGGAGATTGAAAACCTTGGCACAAAGAAGGTGAAAAGCATGCACTTCGTTCTAGATCCAGAAGTGCTCAATGCTACAGAAGATACAAGTGCAAATGCCAATAGGCTTACCCACCAGATCTTCTGCAGTTTCTACCTTGTTCAGTGCACTAGCGCCCTTTGATTTTTGCTGTTGTGAGCTCTATGTCTTTTGGAGCAATGTACACATCTACTTTATCAACTTCTGTCTGCTATGATGGCAAGTGTGGCAGTTGATCTGTGCACTCATCCCTGACTTTCAGTAGCCAGCAAATGCTGGACTCATTCCACACCTAGTTTGTGCTTTAGCTTACCGTACACTACCCACACATGTGAAAAAAAATTCTTCACCTGTGACATACAGGAGAAATCCCTTGTGCCATCCCCTCTGAGTCTTGAAGTGAGAAATTGTTGAGAACTTCCAAAATCTTGTTGTGCTCTGCTAAGTTTTCATAGATGTGCACAAGGCCCCATTCCCAAATCCTGGCCTCATCAGCACCCATTCTGGCCTGAACTTAGAGCACAAAATTTCTGGATTCCAGAGGCTTTGGTGGGCAAGAGAGGAAGGATCTTGAGCTCAAGATACTTGACACCTCTAGTGGAAGCAAACTTTCTTCAGCTATCACAGCCATAATGTGCTCATCCACTTGCAAGCACAAAGTGATTCTGTTTACTTGTTGTCATCTTGCTAAAATTTTGCATGAGCTCCTCTTCTTACCTTTTGGAGGTAAGATCTGCCCCCTTCCCCAGAGATGGGAGATGCAAAGATTAAAAATAAACTCTTTCTTCAACCACAACGTTAGTTAAAGTGCTATTTTTGAGAGCATGCACCCAAACATATGACAGTTACAAATTACCAAACATGGCTTTAGTCCTGAGCACCAAGAGAGTTGCCATGTTTGTCAAGCTTTTACACAACTGGCCTCAAGTGTCTGTAAGGGATGCACAATAACACAGATTTCATAAGATAGTAATTAGCAACTTTTTGCTATAGAAGTGCTGAGATGACATTTGAATGTGTTCACTGAATAAGGCATGGAATCTGCCCACATGAATTGCCTGCATGCACATCACCTAATTTACTAATTACACCACACATGACTAGTCATGGCTTCTACACAGAGATCTGAATCTGATGAAGAAATCTAGTGGTTGTTTGGCTCCAGTCAGTGGTTACTGAACCCAAGCTGTGAACAGTTTTCTGATTCTCTATCTGAATCTGAAAGTGAGCTACAGCTACTTCCAGTGTTTTGCTGGAAAGGCTGCAAAGAGAATACAGGAACCTTTCCTGCTTAACCCTATCATTCAATGGGAGCAATGACAACCTTTCCAGTTGCCCGCCCTGTCTCCAGATACTCAAAAGCTTCCACAACTTCTGAGAATGTGAAACTTCCTTTGGGATCAATGAGAGCTTTTACCTTGCCACTCTCCAGGAAAGGTGTTAGCTTGGCCAAATTCTCACCATTAGAAGTGACCACAAATCTGAAGCCTGGAGGCTCGACTGCCCCTGTCAGTGTTACAACAGCTCCACCCTCCTTCACAACCTTCACACATCTGTTACACTCCCCTGAACAGAAAAAAACAGACAGGATGAAGATGCAACATGTGCTGGACAAGATGAATTACCATTGAGTTTTGTGACAATTACATCTGTCCATTATGGGGTGAAATGATTTGTGCAGACAACTCACAAAAGACATTTTGTTAGTGGTCACAATAGGTCATTTGCACTTGACCTTTGACTCTTCGATTTGCAACAAAAACTGTGACATGGGTAGGATATTTTAAAGATGGAGTCTTTTGACAGTATTTTTGATGAATTCCTGGGATGAGAGAAGACAGGCTGCAGCTTATGGCAGCTTCAACAACACTGACTGTACATGTGCATCTGCTTTGTGGTTTTGTTTCCGTACAATTACAAACATACAAGGAAGAAATTTGTGAGAGTGAAAGGAGCTTACCAACAGTGTCAAAAACAACATCATACTTGTCAGGGAGTTCTTCATACTTCTCCTTCTTGTAATCAATAACCTTATCCACTCCAAGACTTTTAAGCAAATCCACCTTTCCAGCACTTCCAGTTGTAACCACTAGTGATGCACCATATACTTGCTTGGCTAACTGCATGAACATATTTTTGCAAGATTACCAACAGCAAGTAACAATCAATTAAACTGCATTCCCATAGGAACAACCCACATCAAAAAGGATGTCTCACATGATCTAAATCACCTGGAAAATGGAAAGAAAACTAAATATACTTATGCAAGCAGGATGCAATTAGTATTCCTCATCATCTAGACAATATGACAACCTTAGCAGCAACTGCGAAACAGGCAGTTTGGAAGTTTGGTTATCTCACCTGAATGGCAAGGGTTCCCACACCACCAGCACCTCCGTTAATGAAAACACTTTGGCCCACCTTCAGGTTAACCCTATCAAAAGCTTCTTGAGCAGTTAAAATTGCCAGTGGAAGGCTTGCAGCTTCTGCAAAGCTCAACCTTGTGGGCTTTAATGCCAGCAACTTCTCCTGTACTGCAGTATATTGTGCAAGTGATCCAAACTGCCTTGGTTTATTAAGAGCAGCTTCAGAGACATCCGCATAGACTTCATCACCTTCCTTGAACTTAGAGACCTCTTTGCCAACTTTCACCACCACACCTGCTACATCATATCCGGGCACAGTCTTCGCATACCAAAAAACAGGAGAAAACAGTCAGACGAGGAAACTGGAGAGTGAAAGTTGACATGATTGAAACATGACTACTTCATCGCAAAACATCTGCGAAATGCATAGCAGAGAAAACTATTGTTGAGAGACTTACAGGGCACAGTCTTCGCATACAAAAAACAGTCAGAGGAAACTGGAGGAGAGTGAAGGTTGACATGACGATTGCATCGGACAACGTCTGCAAGCAACATAGCAGAGACAATTGAAGACTTACAGGGAGTGGAGAGTCTGTGTTCTTGAATTTGCCTTGGCGTCGCTTGCCATCGACGGGATTGAGGGCTGCAGCATGCACCTTCACCAGCACTTCGTCGGCGGCGACATCTGGCACCGGAATCTGCTCAAGCTTCAGCACTCCTGGAGGTCCGTACTCCGCGTAAGTCCAAGCCTTATGCGTGGTTGGCACTTCCATAGCCGAGATCTTCGCAGCGCCGGCTTTCTCTGTAGCCACTTCAGCCCTTACTACTCGACACGATAATGCAGGTTTCTGGCAGCAGTAGTTCAATTTCCTCAATCCTTGCGGCAGCGGTGAAGAGGAGCGAAGTCCGATACCTGCTGCTCTAGTTGCCAAATCCAAATCTGCTCTACAACAAAGTAAAGAAGTTATTGGACAAGAACTTCGCGAATCCGAAACCGTTTCAGCTACCGTTTGTGCTGTTAGAACTGGAAGCGAGATGTGCGTGCGAAGATATAGAGATGAAGCAGCCATTGACGCAAGGAAGAAACGCAGAGCGCTGCGAAATTGCTGCCCGAAAACACCCCCACCTTGTGCGGGAGGAGCGTTTCCTCGTCACAAGAAGCTCATCCCCACCCGTCCCCACTCGTCCCCACCCCGTCCCCCCCGGCCTTCCTGTCTAGATTCAGGTCCTCGTTTCAGGTTCTTCAAATGAGAGCCTCAAATGAGGTCTCATCCTGATCGTCATGTCGCCAACCAACGATTCGGGTCATTTTCCTTCCCGGCTTTGTGTCTGGATTGAGGTCCTCTTCTCAGGTCTTCAAACGAGAGCCTCAAATGAGGTCTCATTCTGAACCCCACCCCGCATCCCCCGGCCTTCCTATCCGGAATTGAAATCCTCGTCTGAGGTCTTCAAATGAGAGCCTCAAATGAGGTCTCATCCTGATCATCACATCCGTATCCATTGATCCAGATCATTTCCGGCGTGGTTTTCTGTCTGGATTGAGGTCCTCATCTCAGGTCCTCAAATGAGAGCCTCAAATGAGGTCTCACCCCCAACCCCCCCCCCTCCTGTATAGACTGAGGTCCTCGTCTCGGGTCTTCAAATTGGAGCCTTGAATGAGGTCTCATCCTGATCGAAATGTCGGCAACCAACGATCCGGATCACCAGATCAAATATCCGGCCTGCCTTTCTGTCTGGATCGAGGTCCTAGGCTCAGGTCTTCAAATGAGAGCCTCAAATGAGGTCTTGTCCTGATTGTCACGTCGGCAACCAAAGGTAAGGATCATTTTCTGGCGCGCCTTTCTGTCTGGATTGAGGTCCTAGTCTCAGGTCTTCAAATGAAGCCTCAAATGAGGTCTCACCATCATCGTCACGTCCGAAACCAAAGGCTTTTTTTTAATCTAGAACTTTCCATGAAACACCACGTCGATTATATGGTGGAACACATGCAAAGACATTCTGTGAGAACGGGGAACACACATCTAATCGTTCCCACCCCTCGCATTAGCCTAGGCCAAAAATGGTAAAGAGCACAGGTAGGCATAGAAATTCTTGCTGGCGAATGAGGTGAGCCAGCATACACCCGAGGGGCCTAATTTTATTTTTCTCTTGGGGAGGGTGGGTGTTGGATTATTTGGATTTTTTCTAGTTCCAAATGCGTTCTCATCAAGTTCTCAACAAAGTTCTCAATGGGTTCCCAATAGTTCCCCCACCCCCCACAAAACAAGTTCCCAATAGCACGTCACTTCATTCCATATCCTTTGCCCCTAAGGTTTCACTCTTGTGCATTAGAAAGAGGTGGCACTCTTTCACATCTTCATATGCAAATGGTCGTCAAATTGCATATTTCAAGTTTGAAAATATTGAACAAGGTTCTCAAAGAGCGGTTGGGGTGAGATGATCCAAAAAAAAAAAAAGCACAATACGAGCATGTGAAGTAGTTATAAAACACTGGCCTTCAAATATTTGTTGATATGGTTGGTCACTGGATGAAAAATATTGATGAAAAATCATTTTCAATTTGTGCATCATAATGTTAGTGGGGGAAATGATGGAAGTTGGCATGTTATAGTTTGTTAAATATGGAGTTCCAAAAGTGTTAGAATTGAGTGTGTCTCACATTTCAAAATGTTTTGGAGCACACAACAATGTTTCATAAGCACAAGATGAAAAAAACTATGAATTCATTCATCTCTTGCAAGGGTGTTATGCCAAATGATTCAAATTGGTCAATTTTATTCTTGAGTTGGTTGGATGGTTTTGTTTCATAACGCTGGAATGGATTATCAACAATCAGAGTTTTTATGGAAATGCATGGTTGCACCATATTTGGTGAATCTTCATGACATAGCTCAATTTTTTTTTGAACATTCCTTACTTGGGTTGAAAATTTTTAAAACTGCAAAAAAGAAGAAGAAGAAGAGTTGTATAGTTATCTTTGCAAAAAACATGTCAAAAAAAATTTCAGTTTTCCTCCATTAGAAGTGCCTAGTGAATTTGATGGATTGCAACAAGATTTTCATTCAGACTTTGTGCCTTTGTATGCAAATAATGCTCATATTTTTTGAAGCATTGTTGCAATATGTATAGAGTTATTATGAATAAAACTTTTGTTTCATATCACTCACACTTCAAAAGGATTCTCCTCTTTTTGACCCTTGACATTTTTTGACAAAGTTTTTTTTCCTCTTGGGCCAATCAATGAATTTATTACGTTGTCACTTGAACCCCATGATCCCCACTAATCTAATACAAATATCAAAGTACCCCTATTTTATA
>Ga0116228_10004906_pt1 | contig 11904 bp, 8 predicted proteins | sample S1TSphfallax_2_FD_89694 | JGI IMG/M metagenome (GOLD analysis project Ga0116228, IMG submission 89694) | Host-associated microbial communities from peat moss isolated from Minnesota, USA - S1T2_Fc - Sphagnum fallax MG | ecosystem: Host-associated > Plants > Peat moss > Unclassified | place: USA...
CCATGCGTATCGTGGAGCGGTTCCGGCGCGAAGTGCGCCCCATAGAGGAGCTGGCGCACAATCCCGTTTCCAGAATCGGCGATATAGATGTTTCCGGATGGATCGACAGAAAGGCCGGTCGGGTTGTTCAGCGAAATGTCGACGGACGGGATACCTTCCTGCGACGAGGTGTACGGCGTTCCCTGAGCATTTGGGATGCCGGCATAAATCGTCGGGGTTGCGCCGCCGCCGGTGTACTGCAGGACGGTCGCCTGATTGGCATTGGAAATGTATAGGTAGCCCTGGCTGCCGATGACGAGGCCGGTGGGGGAGAAATTCGCGACAGGGTTGGTCCCCGAGCCGTCATCGGTGCAGACGCCGACGGGCGTGGTGACATGGTTGCCCACGGCCAGTTCGCGCACGCAGGAGTTGCCGGTATCCGCAAGATAGAAGTTGCCGGCAGCGTCGATGGCGAGGCCGGTCGGGTTATTCAAGCCGTACGTCTGGCCATTGAAGAATGGGCAGGCATTCGAGTGTCCCGCAACCGGAAAGCCGGCGACATCGCAGACCTGTGTGGTCGGATCGGGGGTGGGATACTCCTTGTGGTAAACCACCTGCGCGAGTGCGTCGGCGGTGTCGGAAATGGTGACGACTTCGTCGCCAGTCGGATCGAGAATCAGGCCGCGCGGATTGGGCACAACCGATGCCTCGGTTGCTGCCGCCGAACCGTAATTGCTGCAGGTATCCACGACGGTGACGAGATTGTCCGAGCCGCCCCCGGCGGCCAGCGTGGCAGCGGAGAGCTTGCGAATGCAATTGTGGCCATTGTCGGCGATAAAGAGGTCACCGGCGCTGTTGATGGCGAGTCCCTGAGGAGTCACCAGCCCCTGGGTAGGCGTAATTGTCGTGATGCCGCCGGTGTTGCAGGTGTCTGCCGAGCCGGCCGTTGCCTCGTAGCCGGCAATGACAGTCATATTGCCGGAGGTGTCCACCTTGCGGACGCAATTGTTGGCCGAGTCGGAGATGTAGAGATTGCCCGCGCTGTCGAAAACCGAATACGTCGGATTATCGAGTTCGGTGTTGACTGCCCTGCCCGAGTCGCCGTTGTAGCCGATGGAGGTAGTACCGGCGTAGCGATTGGACGTCGGCACCTGGATAACAGCCTGTGCCCCGGCTGCAACCGGCATGACCACGACGCAGGCCATGATCGCCATGCAGGCCCGAACGACAAGATGTTTTCCAACGGTCCACTTGCTCTTCATTATCCTGCTCCGCTCACGATCGGCCAAAACCTCCCCGTCCTGCGCCAACGGCGCGCAAACGGCGCGGTAACTTGAAACAGACTGACGCTGCATCGTGCGCAGACGTACCGTCCGGAACCATGCTCGGCAGTCGTGCTGAACGGAGGCAGAGTGCTTCAACCATGAACCACCGGGGGAATCTGCGTAACTCATTCAAGCACACGATGGCCTCTTCCGGACGACGGATGTGTCAAGAAGGTGCATGCACGTATCCTTGTTGGTAAGTATGCCTAGGAAAAGGTTTTTAAGAGATAGTTCGCACGGTGAGATGCATGACACTTTCGACGTAGGCGATACCAGGGCAACGGGTAAGAAATAGTGCGCTGAAAATGACGCCCCTGCGTGCCCCAAAGATAAGGTTACCCGGGCTTTATAGCAGCGGCGGCACGGAGCGAATCACGGTCCCTCCGTTTTGGCTGCCAAGCTGAAATGCGGGAACGCGAGCGGGTACGACCGCAGCCTGTCCCAACTTTAGTGGCAGCAATCCCGAACTTGTGGTGACCGATGCCTCCCCCTCCACCAGCACCAGGGTCTGCGGCGTCCCCGTCCCTTTCACTTCCTCCGCCACGCCGCCTGCAAGCGCAAAGCGATCGACCGCGAAATACTTCTGGTCGATGAGAACGGTGCTCTGCGGTCCCGGACGCGCGGCGGTCTTTCCTGCCGAGGTCTGGTAGCGCGTCGCCTCTATTGCCTTATCGACATGCAGCTCACGCGGCCGCCCGTAATCGTAGAGGCGATAGGTGATGTCGCTGGTCTGTTGCGTTTCCAGCAGGATTACGCCCGGACCGATGGCGTGGACTGTTCCTGCATCGACAAACACCATGTCGCCGACGGAGACCGGCAACTGCACCATCAGGTCTTCCATGGTGTGGTCGGCAACGGCTGCTCGGATGCGCTCGCCATCCGTCCCCGGCTTCAGGCCGAGCGCTACGCTTGCCCCCGGCTCTGCGGAGAGCACATACCAGCATTCTGTTTTTCCGCGGAGCTGACCGCTTGCCTGCGCGAGCAGGTCGTCCGGATGCACCTGGACGGAGAGCTTTTCATGCGGGAAGAGGATCTTCAGCAGCAGCGGATAATCCGCAAAGGAGGAGGCAAGTCCACCCAGGACCTGCTCCCTGTTTTCCGCGACCACCTCGCCAAATCGTTTACCGGCTGACGGGCCGGTTGCGACGGTGCAGGCGTCGCCGGTAAGCCAGGCTTCCCCGATGGGCTCTGCCGGCTTGTGCGCGTACCAGGGGGACAGATCGAGGGTGCCCCAGGGGCGGGGGCTGAACCATGGTTCCAGCAAAAAGGGAGCGAGCGGCGCAGATGTCATGCGCCTAGGATACGTAAAACGGTACAAAACGACCGCATATCGAACAAAACGGGCGCAAAAAGGGCCCTAGTAGTACAGGTATTTGCGCCATTTCTGGTCGGAATGGCCGATCATGCGCATGATGTGGCGGCTCGTATGTAACGAAAAAGGCCGGGGTTCGCGCATTAATTTCATATCCGGCAGCTCACTCAGCAACTGGTTCCCCTTGCGCCGGTTGCAGGAATGGCAGCAGGCGACGAGGTTTTCCCACGTTGAGAGGCCGCCGCGGGAGCGAGGATGCACGTGGTCAAGCGTCAACTCGCCGGCCGGCAGGACGACACCGCAATACTGGCAGGAATTGCGGTCGCGCAGGAGGATATTTTTGCGCGATAAAGCCCGCGTCTGGTGCGGGATGCGGCGATACTCGAGCAGCCGGATCACCGAAGGCAGGCCGACACTGATGCGCGCGGCATGCAGCGTGGCTCCCTGCTCCTCTTCAGTGCGGGCGACGCCTTTCAGCACCAGCACCAGCGCCCGGCGCGCGCCGCAGATGTTGATCGGTTCATAGGACGCATTCAGAACGAGCACCGGCTTCTGCATCGTCTTCGGCTGCGAAAGCCGAACCTCGACGGGTGCAGACGGCGGTGTGTGTTTTGGCTTGCGTGTGTGGACCATGGCCTTGGCTGGCGACATCCTTGTGTTCTCCCCCGCTGTTGTTCTACTGCGCTGCTGCAAAGCTGACCTGCGGCGCGACCGTCCTACTGGCTGCGTCCCACCGCACTGAACCTTCCCGCTGCGCACGCGCGATGGTGGCGACCCACACCCTGGCTGCGCCGGCTTTCATCAAAATATCGCTGCAGGCGCGTGCTGTCGCGCCCGTTGTGTAAATATCGTCGACCAGCAAGACTTCCCTGCTCAGGATTTTTTTCGCTTCCGTCGCAGAGACTGAAAAGGCGCCGCGAAGATTGCGGCGCCTTTGGATATTGGTAAGCACAGATTGACTCTGGGTCTCCCTGGTTCGCTGCAAACTGTTCGTCATCCTCAGGCGAAGCGCCGGTGCAAGCCTGTGCAAGGACTTGATGAGAGCGGTTGCCAGAAGCCGGGACTGGTTAAAGCCTCGTTCGCGTCGCTTGTTGCGATGCAGAGGCACGGGCACAACCAGCACTTCGCCTTTCGCTGCGGCCAGCATGGAGGCAACCATCGGTGCGAGCCGCGCGGCCAGACCCTGGGCGACGGGTTCGACGCGGTCGTATTTCAGCAGGTGAATCAGGCCGCGCAGAGGACCCTCGTACGTACCGAAAGCCACAGCCTTTTCAAAGGCAGGTGGGACCAGTTCGCAGGGGCGGCAGAGTTCCGGATGGGGTCGCGACGCGCCGGGAGAAAACTGTGCGATGCCGAGGTCTTCTCCGCAGCGGACACAGAGATCGGCGTTCTGGGGCCGGAGAAGTTCCCAGCATGAGGAACACACGGGCGCTGCGGAAAGTTGAAGCAAGGGAAGGTGGCACAGGGAACAGCAGGCTGGCAGCAAAGCGCAAGCAATTGAGTCCAGAGGACTTCGAAGGTAACGCGTCAACGCGCGCCAAGCAGAAGCCTGGTCTCGCCCGAGGAGTGGGCGATCGACAGAGTCGAGCATTTGCGACTGCTGCTGACTGCGGAAGGCGCACCTCTTTCGTGGAAGGAGTACGGGCACTTCTTGAAAAGGAGTATACGACGAGGCCTTGAAGTGCGCCACTGCTTCGTCCCAACGCGCTCAAAGCTTAGAGAAGAAATGGTCGATGTCTATTAAGGACTCAGGCAGGGACGGCAGGACCATCTTTGCAAAGCAGGATCAGGCGGTACGCTCTTTCACACTTTCCTGAGCAGCGGCCTTGCTCTGGCGTGTCGAGAGCGTCGCGAAGACGCCAAGAAGCACCAGGCCGGCGCCGATGATTTGCCGGCCGCCGAAGTGTTCGTGGCCTAAGCCGACGCCGAGGGCGATGGCGACCAGCGGGTTTACGTAGGCATAGCTCGCGACGCGACCCGCGGGTTCGTGATGGAGCAGCCAGACGTACGCGGTAAAGGCAACAATAGAGGCGACAATCAGGTAGCCGAAGCAGAGCCAGATCTTCCATGACCATGCCATCACGGAAGCGATGGCATGATGCGTTTCACCCGCGCCCAGGGCGAGGAGGCAAAGGAAGACGCCGCCGGTCGCCATCTGCAAGGCAGAGCGGGCAGATTGCTGGGCGGGTAGTTTGAGCGTGCGGCTCCAGACGCTGCCGGCGGACCATGCGATGGTGCCGGTCATCAGCACACAGACGGCGATGCCATTCACTCCATGGCTGGCAGTAGGCGTGCCAGTGCGGGTAAGCAGGACGACGCCGCTGATGCCAAGCAGGCTTCCGACGACGATGCCGGCAGAAAGTTTCTGCGTACCGGCAATGAGCCATTCGGCGAGAAAAATCCAGACGGGCATGGTGGCGACGACGACAGCGGCAAGACCGGAGTAGAGTCGCTGCTCTGCCCAGAAGAAGCAGGCGTAATTGATGCCGAACATGACGAAGCCGAGCTTGGCGGAGTGGATCCAATCAGCACGGGTGGGCCACGATGCCTTTTCCATACGACTCAGCGCGAGCAGGATGAGGCCGCTCAGGAGAAACCGCAGGCCTGCCGCGGAGAAGGGCGGCGTGGCCAGCACTACTGTCCGGACCGCCAGGTACGTTGCACCCCATAAGAAATAGATGGCAGCGTAAGCCAATAGACGGCGCACATGCATGCCTCACTATAACGGCGCTCAGAATTTACAAGAGATTGGGCGCTATAGCCTTTCGAGCACCAAAGCGAAGCGGCGCAATTGCGCTTCCTTTACCTGATGCCTAGAGCTTCAGAAAAATCTTTTTCTGATAGAAGGGCCACAGCATTCCCAGGACCAGCCCGACAGCAACCAGACCATACAGGAACGAAACGTTGTAAGGATTTATCCACGCGCACAACTTCGCATAGGCTGGCCCTGGTAGCCAATACGCAGGCGCATGCGCGCCCGGCACCCGAAACAGTGCATGGACTGCAAGCAGCAATGTGTAGATGACGAACCCCAGGATCGCATTCGAGCCGTAGACCAGTGCCGGAGTCTTCCACCACTTGGCACGGGCTGGTTCCGCCCTGACGCCCGCTCTATCCAGCCAGAAGTAGAACAGCGCGAATACTGCGAGGCTTACCCCGCCACTGAAGAGCATGAAGCTGTCTGTCCAGAGCTTGCGGTTGATGACAAGGTACGGATTCAGCAGGAGCGCCACCCCAACCAGGACCGCACCCAGAAGGACCATTCCAAAAACGGTTTTGGCGACTGACCCGCCCTTGCGGACCCATACTGCCGCCAGCACACCGAGCAGTAAATTCGGAATGGAAGTGACGCAGGAGAGCAGCCCATCTGCATCCCACATCCGCGCCGGTCCGCCCCAGTCCGAAAGATGACGATTGCTGAAGATCGCGCGGTCGATCACGGCCCCGAGATTGCCTTCGTGATCAAATCGCCACGCGCCGTAGCCAGGCGCCTGCACAAAGCGCACCGCGGCCCAGACCCCTGCGAGCACCAGCAGCATGGACGCGACAACAGCCCACACATTCACCTGGAAACCCAAATGGCGTCTGCCCGTTCCAAGCACGACCAGGCCACCTGCGAGATAACAGAGCGCAATCCTTTGCAGCACTCCGAAGACGTGCAGCGTATGCCAATTGAACGAAGGTACGGCGTTCAGGATCAGCCCCAGACCGAGCAGCATCAGGCTGCGCACCAGTACATGCCGTGCCAGACTCGCCCGTGTCTCACCGCGTCGGCTGCGTGAAGCGAAGGAGTACACCATCGAGAATCCCGAGAGGAGCAGGAACGTGGGGAAAATCATGTCCGTCGCCGTGGCCCCGTCCCAATCGGCGTGGCCGAGTTGGTGGTAGCGCAGGACCCAGTCCGCCGGAAAGTTCACCAGCACCATGCCGGCCACGCATAGTCCCCGCAACACATCCACTGAGATCACACGGTTTGAACGTGGCGCAGGGGTGGAATCGGTGTCTGAGTCAAAGCCAATCTCTGTCGCAGTCGGGCTCCTGTGTAGGACCTGTGCCATGGTGGACCTTTCTCAAACTTTCTCAAGCTCAGATAGTATCCACCACGCTTAGCATAAGAAAGATCACTTGCTTCAGGATTATGCAACGTCGCGCAGTGTCCGCAGGCGAGCCGAGACCGCGGAAACTACTATGGTGGCGACACCGGCAATGAGAAACATCCACTTCAGGCTCCACTGCGCCAGTAGACCACCTGCTGCCAGCGAGAGCGGCATCAACCCGATCGATGCCACCATCAGCACGCTCATCACGCGTCCGCGCATGGCCGCATCCACCCGCTGCTGAATCCAGGTAAGAATATGCAGATTCACGAGGCCTGCCGCAATGCCCGTCAGCACGAGTACGGCCGCAATCATCCCAAGTTTGGGCAACAGACCGATGGATGCAATGCATAGCCCGATGAAGGCAGAACCTCCCAGCATTAACCAGCCTTTGTGGCGGATCTTCCAAAGACCGGCGAGCACCGCGCCAAGCAATCCTCCCGAAGCCACAGACGAAAGCAGCGCAGCAAACGCGGTAGGCGAGTGGAAGCGCGAGGACGCGAGGTACGGCAGTCCGACGGCTATGGGGCCAGTAAGGCAGAAGTTGATGACCGTCGCCAACAGCATCAGGGCCGCCAGCGGCTGGTCGGCGCGTACCGAACGGATGCCTTCGAGAATCGAGCGCCACACTGTTTGTTTTTGCGGCGGCTTTGGCCTGGCAGGTGGATCGGGCAGCGTCCACAAGGCTCCGAGAATCGCGAGAAAGCTTGCAGCATCCAGGAAAAAGGCCCACGCAGCGCCCAGTGTCTTGAGCACGATGGCTGCCGGCGCCGGACCGGCAATGGTGATCAGCTGCCCCGTCGTCTGTGAAACAGAGTTGGCCTGCACCAGCTGCTCACGTTCTACGATCAGCGGCAGATACGCAGAACTCGCGGGCATAGCGAATGCATCCGCCACGCCGAAAGCAAAAGCGAGCAGGTAAAGCTCCCACATATGCAGCCTGTGCCAGGCCAGCAGCACGGCAATAGCAGTCACCAGCACGGTCCGCGAAAGCGCCGTGCCAAGCATGATGCGGCGTGGCGAAATCCGGTCGCTCAGTGCCCCGCCCATCAGCATCAGCACCGCACGCGGGATGGCGCCGGTCATCAGGATGGTGCTCATAGCAAGGGCGGACCCTGTGAGTTGCAGCACCAGCCAGGGCAGCGAGACGAAGTAGAACTGATCGCCGAGCAGCGAAATGGACCCGCCGATCCAGAGCCGTCGATAGAACGGCGAACGCAGCGGGTGCGGAATACGAGGAAGGACAGGATCAGCCGTAGCCATCATTCACCCCAATCTGTAAATGCTAATTTTCGTTTACATATTGTCAAGACCAAGCCTCAGACCGTTGTGCCGCCCGTCGCCCATGTATAAGGAAGTGAATGAAAAAGGCGATTCCCGCACAGCAGGCGCGCAGCCGCGAGTCTCTGCAACGGCTCCTCAAAGCCGCCGCGGAAGTGCTGCAGGAAGAGGGTCTGGAGGGTGCGACGATTCCGCGCATCAGTTCCCGCGCCGGCCTGTCGCCTGGCGCTGTCTATCGCCGCTTCCGCGATAAAGATGCACTGCTGCAGACCGTTGTCCTCACCATCATGCAAAGCAACGACGCGGCCGTGGCCAGCATGTTCACGGAAGAAAAGGCTTCCGGCTCCAGTCTCAAGAAGTCCCTTGAGGAAATGCTGCAGCAGACGGTCAAGGGCTACCGCCAGCAGAGCCGCCTGATGAGTGCGATCGTCGGCTATTTTCGTGGTCACGCAGACATTGCCTTCAAGAAAAAGGTCGACGTCATCGAGACGCGCACCTTCATGCGGCTGGTCATGTACATGCTGCATTTCCGCAAAGAAATTCGCCATCCCGACCCGGAGCGCGCGGTCGCATTCGCCTATTCGGTCGCAGGGCATTCACTGCGCGAAATCCTGATGATGGAATCCATGACCGATGTCTGGACTCCTCTGCTGCCCCGGAGCGACGAAGAACTGGTCGAGGAAATGGGCTCGATGATGATGGCCTACCTGCAGAGCCCGGGACCAAAGCACCGCCGTGTGCCGGCGCCGATACGTAGCGGCTTGTTCGGAAGCATGCCCCTCGGCACAGTCATTCCGTCAAAACGCTGACAGTACGCGCGGATACATTTGATCCGCTGGTACACTCGCTGTTCATCCACTGCACAGTTTCGGAGGCACCCTTGCCAAACACCGTCAGCCGCACGGTCACCACGTTCAAGCCCTACATTCCAGCGGAGCAGTCGCTGCCGGAGTTTACGATTCGCGCGGTCCTGCTGGGCTGCATTTTTGGCGTCATTTTTGGCGCGGTCACGGTGTATGTCGGGTTGCGGGCGGGGCTGACGGTGGCGGCGTCGATCCCGATCTCGGTGCTGTCGATCAGTGTGCTGCGGGCGCTGGGGAAGGCGTCGATTCTCGAAAATAATATCGTCCAGACGACGGGCAATGCGGGGCAGTCGATTGCGTCCGGGGTCATCTTTACGCTGCCGGCGTTGATTTTTCTGGGCTTCGACCTGGAGTATTCGCGCATCTTTGCACTGGCGCTGCTGGGCGGGTGGATCGGCGTGTTATTCATGATTCCGCTGCGCAGGCAGTTGATCGTGGAAGAGCATGGCCGCCTGACCTATCCGGAAGGAACAGCGTGTGCCGATGTGCTACTGGCAGGAGAGCGCGGCGGGTCGTTTGCGAGCCGTGTGTTTCTTGGCCTGGGACTGGGCGGCATTTATACACTCTTCCAGAATGACAACCTGTTCGCGGCGTGGCCGGCGACACCGGACTATCAGCCGAAGTGGCTGAAGGGGTCGGCGGTCCGCGCGGATGTCACGCCAGAATATCTCGGTGTCGGTTACATTATCGGGCCGCGGGTGGCTGGAGTGATTTTTGCGGGCGGGGTCTTCTCGTGGCTGGTGCTGATGCCGCTGATCTACTTCTTCGGCTCGCATATTCCGGGGGCAGTGTATCCGGGGACGAAGCCGATTTCGCAGATGACGCCCAGCGATCTGTGGGCCTCGTATATCCGGCCGATGGGCGCGGGCGCGGTGGCGGCAGCGGGACTGATCACGCTGATCAAGACGATGCCAACCATCTTCAGCGCGCTCAGTGCGGGGTTGAAGAGCATGGGCAACAAGTCAGAAGGCGCGGCCAGGGGTATGCTGCGGACGGACCGGGATTTGCCGATGTGGTTTGTCGCCGGAGGGTCGGTTGCGCTGGTGGTGCTGATTTTCCTCTTCCTGACGTTCAAGCCGGTGCCGGGAGCGCAGACTTCGGCATTATCGAATTTCGCGGCTTCCCTGCTGATCGTGGTCTTCGGGTTTCTCTTCGTCACGGTGTCGTCGCGCATTGTGGGGCTCATCGGCAGCTCGGCGAGCCCGGTATCGGGCATGACCATTGCGACGCTGATGGCAACGTCGGCGATCTTCCTGGTAAAGGGCTGGACGGCGCCGGCGTTCGGGGCCCTGGCCATCACGATCGGCGGCACGGTGTGCATCGCCATTTCAAATGCGGGTGACACTTCGCAGGACCTGAAGACTGGCTTTCTGATCGGGGCGACGCCGTGGAAGCAGCAGGTCGCGGTGATGGTGGGTGTGTGCGTGTCAACGGTGGTGATCGGGGTCACGCTGAATGCGATGAACAAGGGCCTTGAAGAATTTCGCGCGACGGACAGGGCGTGGGACATCAGTATGCCGCACCAGGGAGTGCAGGTGCAGCAGGAGCACTTTTCGCGGGCGACCTTCTCGGTGAAGAACGCCGACAAGAGCATCTCCACCGACGAGGGAAGCAGCTATATATTGTTGAACGCGCTCGGGTCGCATGACCTGGCCGACGGCAAGTATCTATTCAATCCGAAGACAGGGCGGATTGAGGTGCAGTGGATCCAGGGAATCGGCAGTGAGAATGCTGCTGCCCCACAGGCACGGTTGATGGCGACGGTGATCAATGGCATTCTGTCGCGGCAATTGCCGTGGGGGCTGGTGCTGCTGGGGGTATTCCTGGTGATCGCCGTGGAGCTGCTGGGGATCCGGTCTCTTTCGTTTGCTGTGGGCGCCTATCTGTCGATTGCGACCACGCTGGCGATCTTTACGGGCGGCGTGGTGCGCTGGCTGGTAGACCGCGCAATCGAGAAGGCAGGCGGCGGTGCGGGCGAAACAGAGAGCGAGATCAGCCCGGGATCACTCTATGCTTCAGGGCTGATTGCGGCAGGCGGGATCGTCGGATTGCTGGGTGTCGCGCTCAAGCTCTATGAAGAAGCCGTCCATAAAGACAACCTGCTCACCTTCCCGACAACACCGCTCAATCACGACTGGGTGTCCGTGCTGATGTTTGCATTGCTTGCATTTTCGCTCTATTACTTTGCGAGAAGACCGCTGAAGAGTGTGGAGAAGGATGCCGGCACTGGCGCGCAGTAAATTGAGCCGGGAGCGCGCGACCAGACGCCATCCATGTGAACCTACCGGCTTGTCACCCGAATGAGCGTCCGTCAGCGCGGAACTCGGCTGGTTCTGCCAGACGCGTTTCGTGGGATGCATTATGCTGAGGCGGCGCGAGCCGCTGCATGGCGGCTGCATCCGACAACTCTGCAAATCGCTTTGATTGTCGACTTTTCTGCGGCGCGCCCCGGGCCCACATCCAGCGAAAAAACGGTGACCCACGATTCGTGCAAGCGGACGGTTTTTCCTTTGACGATTCACATGCCTTCCACAAGCGAATATGAAGGTTTGATCAACAACGACGCATGGACTACAACTTAGCGGCTAGAGCAACGACTTTTTGGGGTGTGTTTTCGCCTGATTTTCTCTGTTGCGGCTGTTGGGAGTGCTTCGTAGTCTTGGCAAGCGATTACGGAATTGGGTGATCGCAACTTTCGCCTTTTTGACTGAAAACTTGACTTAGAGCAGGACGCATTTGCGGTGTGTGCGCATGTCCTGACGAGGGCCGCTCTGCTGCCTCCCGGCTTTTTACAATGGTCGTCTTTTGACGCCTTGTTGAGGGTCGCCGGGCATTGTGCAGACGGTTGCTCGTCGCATGTGCTGGCAATCATGCCGGGGTTGATTGTGTTCTGCTCTTCCGCAAACCGGGCCAAGGCACGGACAGCGGCACCGCGAATAGCGGGCGGCATTGCAGTGGAGGCAACGCCGTTCCGTACGCGGGACAGGGCCGCTTTGTCTTTGCCCTGGCCAGATTGCGGCAATCGCAACCGGTCTCCGGGTGCACAC
>Ga0116228_10004907_pt1 | contig 11902 bp, 5 predicted proteins | sample S1TSphfallax_2_FD_89694 | JGI IMG/M metagenome (GOLD analysis project Ga0116228, IMG submission 89694) | Host-associated microbial communities from peat moss isolated from Minnesota, USA - S1T2_Fc - Sphagnum fallax MG | ecosystem: Host-associated > Plants > Peat moss > Unclassified | place: USA...
GCTCTTGACAAGAATTACAACTTTGCTTCAACCTCACCTCAATTGGAGGTTTGCACACAAAGTTATGGGACTCCAAAATTGCGAGAGTCCTAATTTTGGGAATTTTGAGACTCCCACTTGGGAGTCTTGGGACAAAATGACATTTTGGTGTTGGCCTTGTAGTTAGGCACAGAGAATACTATAAGGGGAAGGTGGTGGCTTCCCCCAAGTTCGGGCTATAATGAATTTTGCGAGTTTATGTTTGCTCGTGGCTCGTTTATGCACCAAAAATGTTTTGACTATGCATTAATCAATGTGTTGTTTGGTTTGTGCAGGTCTGTGTGAATAATTGAATCATTGGTCACTCGTCTTAGTCCCATCCCGGAACTTCAGCACGCCCTTCTACCCCCAAAGTACTGCGAGCCAAGGAGCGCGCCCCAACTCCTTTTCCTTTCGTTGTTTTCACCTTTGGACTCATAGTTGAGTCTATCAAGGAGCTTGGGGGTGCGTCATAAATGTTCGCATTTTTGTCTTCATCACGGAGTTATGCTACAACAAACCAAAAAATAACGATGATGCGTTTTAGCATGTCATTGTCATCGTCTTTCTCTTCACATAAAGAATTGTGCTGTAACAAAAAAAAACAATGACATGTAATTATTGTCCTTTTGCTCTTCGCATTATGAGTTGTGTTGCAGCAAAAAAACGCCCATGTCATCATCCTTTTTGCAGAGCTGCGTTGTAGCAAAACAAAATAAATGTCAATGTGTTCCAACTTGTTGTAATCATCTTCCTCTTCCCAATGTGAGTTGCATTGCATCAAAAAAAAATGTTCGTGTTGTTGTCCTCTTTGTGGAGTTGCGCTAGAGCAAAATAAAAAACATAGACGACATGCTTTAGCGTGTTGTCATTGTCATCATCTTCCTCCTTTTTTATTTGTCAATTGTCTTGTAACATAACAGAAGAAACATCCATGTTGTTGTCCTTTTTGCAAAATTGTGTTTTAGCAAAACAAAAAACAATGACGATGTGCTTCAGCGCATCATTGTTGTCATCCTCCTCTTCACATTATGAATTGCATTACAATGAAAAAAAAAATGATGATGTGGGAATGTTGCCATCTTTTTGGTAGAATTGTGGTTTAACAAAAAAAAACAATGACAATGCGCTTGAATGTGTCATTGTTGTTGTCGTCTTCTTTGCGTGATGAATTGCCTGTAATAAGAGAAATGATGACATGGGAGCATTGTCATCCTCTTTGTAAAATTGCATTATAGCAAAATGAAAAACAATGATGATGCGCTTCAACATGTTGTTGTTTTCTTCACACTGTGAGTTGTATTGCATAAAAAACAACAACATGGGAACATTGTCCTCTTCTTTATAAAGTTGAGTTGTAGCAAAAAGAAAAACACCAATGATTCACTTTAGTGCATTGTTGTCGTCCTTTTCGAAGTGTGAGTTGCATTGCAGCAAAAAATAAATAAATTAGGATGCGAAAGTGTCAATGTCCTCTTCGTGAAGCTGTTGGCCTTTGAAAGCTCACACAATGAAAAAAAAACATAGAAGGGATGGGAGCTTACTTTGTAACTTTGCTTTTCTTCATGCTCGACAAAGCTCTATGTAGATGAATCTCCTCCCACTTGGGCACTTCAAGCTCCTCCGATCCTTTCTCCTCACTCCTCTCAAGCTCTGGAGACTCAAAGCCTTTGCAACTCTAAACCTTGGTCCCACTGAATCTCAAGTGTTAGTGATGCAAGTGAGCCCAAGCACAAAAGAGGGGTGACCAGAATGAGGGAGGTAAATGGGCTGATAAGAGGAAGGGCGATAGGTAGGTTGGAGGGGTAGGTAGGAGTTCCCAAAAAAACAAATGGTGTCAAGGGTGGTGGGGAAAAAAAATTAAACCAAAGGGAGCCTGGGAGAAAAAACAATGAGCTCCAAAAAAAAATGTTTGAGCGAAAAAAGAAGGCCCAGAAGTTTTAAAAAAACTATTGACCAAATAAACTGACCCCTGGGGGACAGTTTCATCCCATCTATGAAATCCCAGAAGGGGATTTTTTGGATGGTGCACTGGTGGGTGCTGGGTCACTCAAGCCCTCCAGTATGGGGAGGGGGTATTTGTTGAGATATGGGTTACTAGGTGTACCTAGTTTTGAAGCTCCTACAACCCAAACCCAAAACAGACCTCCAGATTGTGGTCTTCCCCTCACACACACAGAGACCTAAAGCATTGGCCTAAAATTTTAGTGTCTTTGCAAGTCACCTTATTCATTGGATTCTTTCCTCCACAAAAGGCAGGGCATCTTAAAAAATGATACCTATGGCCTCTCCAGGCGGCAAAATGCTTGACCTCTTTTAAAATTTTTTTTTGTGATACCTACTTAGTATCACAGGAAAAAAATGAGAAAGATTGTGTCAAAGTTGTACTGGGTTACGCCCTTGAAGCTTGGTGTTCCTGAAATAAGGGTCCCCCAGACTCCACCTCGGGTGGGGTGGGCACTTATTTGGGGAATGGCCTGTTCCAGTGGTGTTACCCAACACGAAAAGCTCCCTGTCATGACGAGTACATAGACTTCTCTTAGGTCAGTCTTGCAAACAGTTTTTGTAACTACTGACTTCCCATGGGGAAACATCACACCACGGTAGAACATAGAAAGGCATTAAAAAAGAAGGGGCGGGGGGATGTCTAATGAACTTGACCTAACAGAAATTTCAGTGGTGAATTAAGTATGGGTATTACTATTTGTACATAGTCACATTCTTCAGTGAGCTCCAGTTATTGTGTACAGTAGGTCCATTAAGTTGGTCTGGGTTATGTATTGAATCGCACTAATCATTCAGTTGAAGACGATTCTGACAAAGCATATTCTCCATGCTCCAAGATAGATATCCATCACCTAGTACCATGGCTTCAACACATGTTTGCTGAATAAATAAATAATTAATTTTGAGGATTCCATTTTGACAAATGATATATTCTCAAATGTTTCATAATATTTTTAATTTTTTTCAGATTTTTTCCTTATTTTTTTGGAAAATTAGAACACTTCTGAAAATAACATAATTAGAGTTGAAGTGGCCCACGTACTACAGTACTATGAAGAAAATTATTACCTATCTGTTTCCAAAAAAATAAAAATTGCACAACATTTACCTCTTAAGACTCATGAATTCTTAGCCTACTCATGTATTTGTATGCATTGGACTAGTTTACCTTCTTTATCTACCAAATCAACATCAGAAACAACTTGATTTCTGTGTGAAACCAAAAGCTGTGTCAGATTGGTTGTTGGTGAAAGTAGAAATGTTAAGAAGCCAACAACCAATCCCCTATGAATCTCATGTGAAATGGCCACCGTGAACCAGCACTCAACACGGCACCATGTACTGGATGCCTGTTATGACTCAGTTGTGGATGAACCTCAACCGAGTTAATATTTGGTTTCACCTTGGTAACCAATGCTGTAAGAAAATAGGTCTCATATATAGGTAGATAGGTAGAGAAAATAAGTAACTACTAGGTAAGTAGATGGTTTATACATAAGTAAGTAAGGGCTGTTTTTACTACCTACTAACAACCTGCTTGTGAGTTGTTACTAGGTAGGTAGTAGAAAAAAGCAATGGAGCTAACCGCCATGGTTAAACTTGGGAGCTTGAACCCAACAGAAAGCTGTTTCCTGATCACTTACCATCTATCCTTCATGGTGTGCTGATGGGTGCTGGTTCACTGTGGCCATGTGAAACTACAAACATAAGCCCTATTGATCATCCAAAACCCAAAGATCAACTTTTCTGAATGACTTCATTAGGTTGGTAAGCCTTGAGTGTTATTAGCTACCTGTAATTTAGTGCCATTAACCCTAAAAGATTGAGAAGTCAAAAATGATTTTTGAGGGAACTCTAATACCTGTGAATGATGGAGATTTGAATCCTCTAGTACCGTGGCAGTTTCGACATTAATTATGTCATTTGTAGAATGTTGAAAATTTCAAAAAACATTTTTTCCAAAGAACACAAATTTGTCAAGAAAGTTAATTAATTAATTGATAGAGTATTGAAGCTGCCCCTGTATTATGAATATTTACTTAACTTTTTTTTTGTTGATTAGATGGTGTAACTGTTTTTTTTAGTGTTTTCAGATGGCTTGTTGATGTGGGCACTATCAAGTGATAAATTGGCGTTGTCACATGGATTTAGGTCAGGTTTTGATCTAATGAGTGCCTGCAACAACAAGCCTCTCATTGGTGGATTCAATTGCTGGCACCCATGATAGTGGTAGGGATCATAGGTGGTTATAGGTGAGCTAACTGTAGAAACTCATTTATGAGCATGACCTAAGAGTTTCAAAACTAAAATCATCACAACTTCCATTTGAAGTTGATGCTCATTTTCAAAGTTCCTCACATTCACATTTCAAAAAATTACAAAGGTTCAATGTTATTACATCTTATCTCAGGTTGAAAATGTATCCATTATGGAAGATAGTTTGTTTGTTTTGTTTGTCATGTTGAGGTCTCCCAGACCATGGGCACCCTGTTGTGCTTTTGGTATTATTGGAAAGCCCTTGATGGGTAGGGTGCCCCTAGGTTGTTTGGTAGTGTTTAGACCTATGGCGGAAGGGTAGTTAAATATTGAACAATTTTGTCAAAGAAAATTCAACAAAATCAAAATTAAATATTAAAAAAATGGGGGCATCTTCATAGAATAGTCAAAGAGCCCTTAAAAAACCAGATTTCTTGAAGCTGATTTTGTAATTAAAAAACCTATGGTGGGGTAGATATTGAATTTTGAATCATTTTTGTCATTGAAAATCAATTTAAAACTTAAAATAGTTTTCTCACATTGAGCACTATCAATAGGGTAAAGTTCAAACTTGAATCTGTAGTCCTATTCACACTTGAGCCATTGGCACATGCCACGCTAGTTATAATGAGTACGTAACTTGGTCATTGTGAGTGTCACATGAAGATGCATGTGTGAATTGTCATGTCAGTATTCCTTTTTTGGTGAGTGAAATTTCAATTCTAACTTTAAGTAGCACCTACTTGGACCCACAAAAGCTTAATTTAGCTTTGTTATCTCATCCTCCTTTACCTGATTTTGGTAGGAAATTTTACCAAAGATTTGAGGATGTGTTAACTGTAAACTATGAATCCAACGGATGATTTTGTAATCCTAATTGTGGACGAATAATTTGGACCAGATTGTAACTGAAGCATTTGATCAAAAGTAAAACCATCTGTAGAAACTAAAATCCCCAGAATCCATTTGAATTGCTTCTAAGACTATAATTATCCCATGATTAGACTAAAAGGGTGTCTCTGAGTCCAAATCTAAAATTTCTTGCTTTAATGTGGCGACTAAGAGGCCTCACTCAAGAAGGTGAAGGTACCTGCATAGGTGCTGGTTCACCCCAGCAGAGTCTCTTATGGGTTAAGATGAGGTTGTGGGTATGACCAAGCTGCAGCCAAGAACATATATAACTGTCAACAATACCTAGTAATTTCATTTTTGCCTCAGGTTAAGTCACTTGGCTGGCTCCTAGGTTGGCCAAATGACGAAATGGTCACCTTCTTGGGTGCGAAACATTCATTACAAAAATAAAACATTTGATATAAACTTGTTGGGTATAGACTATAGACTTAGTACCCTTTTAGAGTTATATGAGTAGGTTTATAGTTTGTGCAAATCAGTGTTTTTTTTGGTCAATTTTGTAGCCAAAGTGGCAATGATCCACAGGAAGATTTAGCCAGACTTAGCTACAAGACTAATAGGAAAGCATTTTTAGAAAAATATCGTTTTATATTTTTGGCTACATACTTGAATCATGTGTAGAAATCTGATGATTTTTCTTTTTTTTTTCCCCCAAATTCTGGCCAATAAAAATCTCAAGAAGCACCTGATTTTAGCACTTTTTAATGGATAATACAGCTTTGTCCTTGTATATTAGCCAGGAGAGAAAAGGCTGATACAAATGGTCAATCCACTCATGATTTGGCAATTTTGATTTTCATCCATCCAAAAGTTTCCGTAGCGTCGACGATACATGAACTCCTAGTTTCGAAAAATGTGGATAATTATGTTAGTCATAGGTGACATAATTGAAATGGGAATTTCCAGGACACGAAAGAGACTACTAAAAGACACATAAAACAAACACATTATGTCATTTATTGGGTAGGAGAGGACTTTTGTGTGGAACGGCTCGAATGCATGCAAATACTCAATGAGGAAGGTGGCGGGGTGGGGGGGGGGGCAAGGGCCGGTGGGCGGGGATGATTGGCTCAGGATCAGAAAATAAGTAGGTAATAAAACAGTAGTGGTGGTAGGAATATGCCCAAAGACGGAAAGGAAAAGCACTCTTGTTAGGTAGTTGTGCGTGTATGCAATTTTGTGCACCAGTGAACAAATTACATGCTGTGAGCCCAATCCAAGAACCCCCGGATTCCCCCTCCCCTAGCTACTTGAGTAGAAAGCGCCCCCTTGGAATGCGTAGCTAATTACTGGGAAGGATTGAAGGAGGCGTTTATAACACCAGTTATTAGCTAAGCTAACTTAAAGGCTGCGCGAACAGCCAAGAACCAGGCAGGCTTCAATAACTCACCAGGGAAAGGAGGTTAAACAAGAGAACTAGTTTGGCAAGTGAGCAAAATTACACCCTTGTCATCAATGCCCACATCTTCCCATGATTTGCGCTTTTGAACACAAGTTTCACTACCTATTCTCAGCAGCAACTCTCATCAGCGATCTTGATCACTTGGAGACGCTAGTCTCAACTACAAAGTGGGAATTCATCTCAACTCAAGGATGCAACGTACAAGTGACGCTATGTCACAACCAAGATGCGAATGCAGGGCACGAGGACTGACAGGACTAAGAGGAGGAGGAGGAGGAGAGGGAGGAGACAGAGAGAGAGTTAGAGCAGGCTAGAAATGCACGTGGAATGAAGCTGGAGAAAGTGTCGTTGGTGTTGTTGTTTTTGTTGCTGCTAGAAGTAGTAAATGGGATGATGGTCTGTTGTATTCAAGTGTGATTAGTTTTTGTGTCGTGGGTTATTACTCGATGGCTCTCCTCGTCTCGATATTGAACGAGATTGGGTTTATTCAGATGGCGCTTTGTGCGAGACCCTGCACGACGGTAAGCGCCCTTGATCCTTCCAGCGAGGTGTGAAGTTGTCGAGTTGTCAGTTTTTGAATAGGAGACTGTTGTCTCATGCAAATTTTGCAAATGATCTCTTGCATCCTGCGATTTGGGAAATTTAGGAGCGCAAGTTGTGTGAGCGACTCCACATTGGTTTGTTGACGACAAATCAATTTATAGCCTCGGAAACTGAATGTATTTTAATTGAAGATGCCTGTAAGCAGTGGCTCTTTTCTTGTTGAGAGTCAGGAGCAGCTGCCTATTCGAGGGAAATTGACCGGGAGCTTGGAGAGTAGCTCTGACTTACTGCTTCACAGCTAAATTTGTCTGTGGCGCTTGGTTTGGATTTGAAAGAAGTTTCGTGCGTTTTACCAGCGAAAACCATGAATTTGTATATGGAGAATGGTTGTCACGGGTTTGGATTTCTGATGTTCTTACCAATATGCTGCAGACCAGAACAGCTCTCAGGTTCTAAGACTAGTCGGATAATACAGTGGTTGCATGCCTCTGTTGGACGAATGTAGGACGGGATCTTGGAATGTTCCCGCTTCCATCTCTTAAGCTTCATGAAATCTTGGTAGCAAGAATCTCCTGAAGCAACGTAGTAGGTGCCCCTGAGCAGAGCAAAGGTGAATGTGTGAAGAGAATGGAGGAAAGTAATGGGGTTTTGTTTTCTTGAACCAGAGATGCGGTTGCATTGGTGATGCTCTTGATGGGTGCCATGGCCCATGCCAACAAAAATGAATGTTTAATCTAGAAGTGTGGGTTTAGAGGACCAAAGTTGGGTTTGACTCCATTTGAGGTCCTCACATTCGGCACTATGGCATTGTTGATGTAGGCCTGGGCCAGATGTGCAGGCTTCTGCTGTAGGTGACATTGAACGACTGTTTGCAAGAGAGATGTGTGTGGGAGATGGACAGGAGGAATGCCCCATAACAAACACAAGGCCTTGTAGGTGCAAGAAACTGGAGTGGATCACTTTCCTGCCATTCAGATTTTGGGCTAAACGGTGCAATGACAGGAATTTTCCACATATTGGACCGCTTCAAGGCCCGCAAGAATGGTTCCAAGAGGGGCAACCGTGGTAGTCATTCCATTTTTCTCTGTTACCCTCACTCTCTGCCTGTTCCATGTGATGCCTCCTTTGGTTCTCTTCCAGTTCTGTACAGGTTTCCTTTGAGGACAGGGCTTTGAACTTACATCATGTTTGTTTTCAATGTTGTGTGGGTGAGCAGGCCAAGATGGCCAGGAGCCAAGCTGCATTCCTACCTCTCTGGTATTGTTGTTCTTGGTCTTGCCATCTTCCTTGCATTGTTGTGATTTTCCCTTTCCTGTATGTTTACATGCCAAAGTTTTGCTTGCATGTATCCAAGGAGAATTTGTTTGCATGGTATCGTCTAAATATACATATGAAATGGTGCAAATCAACCAAACAACTCTGCATGCTTCGAAGGTGTTTGCCAGACATTCGTATTACACTTAGAAACCGCCAATGCAGTAGATAGAACATTGTACTGTCTCACAGTGCCCTGTGGCTGGTGGCATGGGGGTTATTGCTGCAGTTTCAAGAGGAGTCTGCTCAGATTAGGGCTACTTTAGATGAGCATGGAGGACCCAAGGTGCAAGTGCAATCTTCCAGAGTTCCACAGAAGGCTGTTATTGACAATAGCCAGGTGATTTTGGCAACATCCTTACTGGTGAAGGATCCACAACACCTTGTGCAGCGGAAGCCCAACTCAGGCTGCAGCTCCCTTGACTCCAAGATGCGACCTGGTCTTTCTTTCTATTTGATGGAGGAGCCCTGGATTATTGATACCCCTGCAACTTCTAGAAGGGGAGCCCTTCCAGACTCCTGCAATGATCTTTTCCAGCAGAAAAACGCTGACCCTTCTCATGTGCCATTGAGGGCATTGGCTGATGGGAGAATTCAGTGGAGAGAAGATCCAGAGAAGATTTCGTCATCACGAGACTTCAAGGGGATGTTCAGGGCATCATTTTTTAAGAGAAAGCCAGAAATGCCAGTTGATAATTCAGAGGAATCTCGAGGAGTGTTGTTTGAGTCGAAGGGTGCTTCAGGGCCACCGAAAGATTTTGTGGAAGCACCTGCTTCTGCAGACAAAGGCATGGAATTGGCTGTAGATCTGTCCCTTTTAGCCAATGACCAGTTGAGAGAAGACAGTGATGGGGAAACATCTTTCGGCAATGAGTCTGAAGGAAGTTCAAGCAGTTTGATTTATGACAGAGATGAATTAACTTCTCGGCTGACAGTTGAATTAAAAGAGGGTCCTCAGATATACAGCAAAAATAGTTCACGACTGGCTGTCTGGAATCCAACAAGATCTTTCAGTCTCCTGGATCCTGGAGACCATATTGTTGAGAACAGCCTTCCAACTTCTCCAGTCCTTGACTGCAGGGAGTCATGTGATTTTATCTACTCAAAGGACTGGCTACAGGAGAAAAAGAAGAATAGGATGCAAGGGTTTGTTGATGGGGAAGAACATCCCATGCTTTCCATTGATGCTGAAGTGCTAGGGTCACGGTTGTTTGTGGATGGAAGACCTGGTCCACAAATATCATCTAGGAGTCTGCAGGTGGGGTTGGATGTGACAGATTCATGTCCAGTTAGTGATCTGTTCAATGATGTGAAACATAGTTCATATCTCTCTGTGGACAATTCACCAAATGTCTCACCCAGGAGAGAGAATTCTGCAGCTGTGTCTCCTTGTAGAGAGAACATGTTGTATATTGATGGGGAAGGGGGACATAAGCAGCAGGTGACCAGTGTGGTTGCCCGGCTAATGGGTCTAGATAATATCCCCAGCTCTGATATGCCCCTTTCCAAGCCATTGGGAAGGTCCCCTGCCAGAGATGGTGCCCTTTTACAGAAGGAATTTCATTCTTTCAGCCTGGAAAAACTCTACAATAGAGAATCCCATGATATTCAGCACTTGAAGCAGTCCAGCAAAGAGTTTGAGCAGCAGAAATGCTTTCCTTCCCATCTGAATTTGAGGTCATTTTCATGTACCCCGGAGATACAGCTAAGGAATCAACTGTCATCACTGGCAAAGCACCAACAGAATCATTCCTCTTTGCATCACCAGCTTGAGAATGGACTCCAAACATCCGTGTCTCCAAAGCACCTGTTCATGTCCCCCAAACACCACTACCTGGAAGGAATGCCTCATGTGCTGAAACATCTGGTCCAGGTGCATTGCTTCAGCGAAGGAATGCTGTTTGGTGACATGGACCAACAATTACAGCAGCTGCACCTGACAAACTCTGTTCCAGAACAGAAAAGACTCAAACAGATTCTGGAAGCTATCCAGATGAAAGGTCTCCTACATCCCACCCCTCAAGTCCACACAATTGATGGAAAATCAAATTACAACAAACCACAATTTGGATTTGTGAAATCACTCTTCCAGGATCCACAGGAGTTCCCCTCTTTGATTCCTGTTACATCCATTAGAGAGCAGTATATGGATTTGGAATACCATGGGCTTTCAAATATCAAATTTGTTCCGGAGACCAAGGTGCAAGATGAATGCAGTGTGGAATTAGGCGACAACACAAGTTTTTGTGAAAGTGATGTGGTGTTGTCAATATCAGGACAAGCACTTGCAGCTGAAGCTTCAGTTGTCATGATGAAGCCTTCAACCAGGAAATCAACTCCAAAACAATTGTGTACAAAACCATCTCCTCACTTTTCACGAGGTAAACATTTGGAAAGTATGTCCGCTCAGGGATCCACCATGGCCCGGAAGCTCACGGTCTCAATGGCACCTCGGGTGGGGACAGAACGGGAAGACAGTGTTCACAGCAACTATGGGTATCTGCTACCCCTGATCTTTGAATAAATTCATCAACTTCTCAAGTGATTTCTCATAAGGCCTATGGAAACATGTGGCCCTGTTTGCAAAACCTTTTTTTGTTCATTTCTGTAAACATGTTAGGAAACATTTTAGCATCGAGGTCAAGTCATCCAGTTGTGCTTGATTTGCATAGTCTTCTACTTCTTTTGGAAGAGTAGCTGAAAGGTATAGGTGGAGAAATGTTCATGTGTGGGTTTCTGGACAGCTAATTAGGGTTGGGAATAAATTGGTTATTTTTACAGAGGTATAAGAAAGAGCAAAAGTCTCATCCCTTGCAAGTCATCAAGGCCCCAGTTGCACAAACCAACAAAAGGGTGGAGCAGAGTAGAAGAATTGCAAACCAGTGTCAGAAAGGGCATTGCAGCCCCTGCAAGAATGACTAGTGATGGCCGAGAGTCTTACGCTTGTAATGTGAGTGGCAAACGCACTAGGTCAGTCTCTCCAACTGTTGCAAAGCCATGTCCCGCAGCATCAAAGGATACAAGCTCTGTTAAAACAAGCACGTTTGGATCCATTATAAGTGGAAAAGTACAGCCAAAGTTGGTGACAAACAGGGAGGAGCCTAAGGGTACTCTGCTGACACGGCAGTCACAATCTTTACGGGAATTGTCCAAGGAGCAATCCAGTGCTGATCTAGTGACACGAAGGATTCTGACCCATTGTAGATCTGATTCAAAGTTAGTCTCCAAGTCTGCAGAGAAAAATGTGGCACATGAGCCCTTGAGCAAGGCTCAAAATGGGAAGAATCTTGCAGAGATTGCACTTCGACGAACTAAGCGTGTGACTGGAAGGATGGTTCGGGGCCCCTTTCATAAATGCAACTTCTCACAATGTGCCTATGTGGAGTCAGGGGTCACTACCAAACAACTTTTGCTTAAACATCAGCTTGTGACAAGGGAATCTTTGTTAGA
>Ga0116228_10004908_pt1 | contig 11902 bp, 12 predicted proteins | sample S1TSphfallax_2_FD_89694 | JGI IMG/M metagenome (GOLD analysis project Ga0116228, IMG submission 89694) | Host-associated microbial communities from peat moss isolated from Minnesota, USA - S1T2_Fc - Sphagnum fallax MG | ecosystem: Host-associated > Plants > Peat moss > Unclassified | place...
AATTGGTTGGTATGTTTTTTTTTTGGGGGTTTTTGTATTGTAAAGTGTGTTTTTTTTTTGGTGGAAAGGGGATTTTGGGGGGGGGGGGGGTGCCTTTAAGTTTGGTACAATATGTGTTGGCATATGATTTAAAATTATAGAAGGGACTCATTTAACTTTAATCTATAACATTTATAGAATCAAATTTGAAAATAAGATGCCATTATTTCATTACAAGGTGGACTTTTAAAGTGATGTAACATCTTTTGTCATAGTCTATAGAAAACATTTATGGACTTTTATTACCTAATAAACATGTGTGAAATGTTAATTGTTTTTCCTAGTATGATTATGAGGGTATTGTAATGTTAAAATAAGGCCTTACAAATAAGTTTAATATTTTAATTTATGAAGATTCTGTAAAATCTCCAATAGTTTATAAAGTCCATGATTTGTTAAAATGGAAAATTTGAGGATTGTTGTTTTGTAAAAATATATATTAATACCCTACATAACAATGGCCAATTATAAGAATTGAAAATGCACCCGTTTTTGCTTCTAACTTTTCCCCTAGTTGATCAAATTCAGACACGTGTCACAATTTAAAAGCTTGTAAGTTTTTGTTTTAGGTATTCACTTGCCTCCTACTTTCAAATGGACAATTTTACATTGCCAAAGCACTAAACATTTGAATTAAAAATTCAAAAAAAGTAAAATTGTGGACTCCACATGTGCCACTTTTGATACCACGTTACTATGCCAAGACCATGCCTTATTAGACTTTGAAGCCAATTCCTCAAGGGATTGTGTAGATGTAGTAGTAGAAACTCCTTCCATGTGACTTTAAAACTTGCACAAATATTTGTAGTAGCACAAAGTTGTTCAAGTCGTGGTTTATAGATTAGGTCATGTAGCAATTTAGACCTCCGCACACCTAAAACAAACATAATGATTTGAGCATGTGTCTTTTGCCTTTAAACATAGGGGTCAAGATGATTTCCACACAAGAGTTTCGAGTAAAGAATTTGGACAAACCTCATGGAACTTGAAAACTTAGGAAAAATGCACAATCCCACAACAAGTCCAATGGCCCTTTGATAGTATGCAAGAAGTTGTAAGCATGGGAGGCTCAACTATTGTTCATGTTTCTAGTGTAGAAATGCATCCCAATTTTTGGAGCAAACTTGGCATGACTAGTTGACCTACTACAGATGCAATTTGAAATTCCAGCCACACGCACGAATCTAATGGTTGGTCAAAGGGGGGTGGAGCTCATGAGTAGTGGGTTTATAATCATGAGTTCAATGGAATGGTGATTGGTTAACAATGACAATGTTGTTGGCATAGAAGGGTAATTCCATTGAAACATCCTTTAAAACATTCTACCCCAACTAGGTAAGCAATGTTAAATGGAAGATTATGCCATTCCACCTATAACATATTTCATTTGTTTTACCATCATGAGGTAATTTCATGTATTCCCGATCTACCAAGTGCATGACAATGCACCTTTTGTGATGTAGTGTACATTACATATTTCCTTGTACATGTTACAATGAACTATGTTAATGATAACTATATATGCACACAACACTTATAATATTGAATGAGGGTTTATAATAAGGTGTTTAGATGTAATATAATTAATATTTCAAATTTGATACCATAAATGAAGGCACATATGGTCATTTTGATTGCAACATTAAAGGTGTCATCAATAACATTTTCCTTTATGTTCACCTAGCAATTTGTAATGCAAGAACAAATTCCAATATATTGTACCTTATAACTTAGAGATAAATTTAAACATTACACATGGTTGGAAGTTGATGAAGTTGTATAAATTTATACATTTATATGTTACGACCTCATTGCATATGAAAACATGAGTATTTTACACAAACATGGTGGTATGTATTGAATGATGTAGGCAAGCTGTAATATTCGAAACACTTATACCATTAGCTTCAATTTAAAAAGTACCACTATTTGTGTGACAATATGTGCACATGTGAGCATATATATGTAAATCACAGGTAATGACCATATCAATTGTTGTTAGTACTGCCCATGACGTATTAAAGTGAAATTACGTAGTGATCCTAAAGCATGTGGTCTTCCTTGTATTGCCTAACATGGGAGGATCCACATGATTCCAGAAGCTAGTTCACACTATTTGTTCCATCCGTAGCTATTGTTTAGTGGGTCAATTTCACCCATGTGGAATGCAATTCTGTATCAAGGAAATGTGTAACTTGTTTGTTTAGTGGCCTTTAAACCCCATATTCACCAATATAAAACTTCTAAGAATGTTGAATTTAGGAGTATAAATCTATTTATTCAAGCTCAAGGTCTAGTTTGGTACTTTCTAAGAATGTGGAATTAATTAGACAATACATAGTTGTGTAGATACAATCGTCGATGATGATTTCATGTTAATCAACAAGAGTAATTATTATCGTTCTATGTGATTTTTGTTTATGTTTAAGTAGTGACACGAAAAAATATAATCTATATTGAGTCTTGTTGTAACCTATAACAAATATAAGAAAACATTTTTGGTCACATATGAGAATTCATATTCATTGTTTTGGACTGATTTTGCAATCCCACCATGATTTTCTACATGATTTTCCACTAAGGTTGGTCTAGCATTTTGTGGTTGGCATTGAGGTATACATATGATGAACTTGGTTTTCATTATAGTTTACATGCCTTTGCATATATTTTATAGATACATAATTTGAATGTAATTAGACTTGCATAGTACACATCTAACCCACAAATGTAACAATGTTTAGAGGATCAACACCAACTCATTTGCACATGGATTATAACGATGTATGGGCATAGGTATGGGGAGCAAGCAACAACATTGGTTGGGCCAGCAATGTATGCCTTAGTTACATGCAGCAAGGAACAATACCAATGCTTGTACTACACATTATACTCCAAGTGAACACACTTTGACATTTGTTGCATTGGGTGTGTCCAACAAACACCTATACGAAGTTAACCATTAAACACCACAGAACCTCAAGATATTTCAATTTCTTGCATGGCAACATGAGTTGCTGTGGGTGTTAAATAGCCCCCAATGAAAACTATGCTTCTTGCCACTAACAAATATGATTGTGTCAAAAAATTCCTAAGTTTAGGTTTCAGGTAATTCACTAGGTCTCTGGCACGTGTGTTATGGTACAAATTTTTTGGAACCTCCATCTTGTGTTAGCCCAACTACTTCCCTTTTTATATTGCGCCACATGACTCTCTCATCAGAGGTCAGTTCTCTAGGACACATACCTAACTTGTGGACACCACAATGTAAACATTCTCCAAGAAGGCACCTTCTGTTGTGCCACTTGGAATCTTGGGACTATGTATGTAAACAACAAAATGTCCAAAGCTCAGTAAGACCACGATAGGTCTTTTGGTGTGCATCATGTACTTAGTTGAATGCACATTTGACTCAGTACATTCAAGAGGCAATGAACAAACCTCACTGCAATTACATGTGCATGTTTTGTTTAAACCTGCTCCACAAGCTCTAAAGTTGTTCAAGCCACCCAATAGTTCTTTTCATTCCTGGTGGTACTGACAACGGCATGTATTCCAAGTTGTGTGTTTCTGAACCCACCAATGTTTCAATGATTGAGATGTTGTTATTGCAATAGGTGCCTTTGGATCCATAGTAATAAAATTCAATTGGCCATTTCACAAGTCCAATTCAAACCTTATTGATTAGTAGCTTATTGAGCAGCTACATTAAATGAAAAGCATATTCAAGATCTTGGTCCTCTACCTTAACCACATGCTGTGGTTGCTGGCTCGCCTGATCAGAGCCAGCAGTAAATGAAATGCATATTATGTCAGCAAACTTTCTCAAAACCTGTACATAGGTCACATTTCTCCACAAGCAAAATGCCAACTTGAATTTCATCAATATGTACATTTCGATATGTAGGTGTAATAACCAACAACCATCTCCAACACAATATTACACACTTACTTCTTCATGACCAAAGTCTTTACAATTCTTGAAAGATGAATACTCTTCTTGCATGACTATTAACAACAGTAGCCCATGAACCCCATCCAGCTGTAGCATTTCTAATCACTGATAGATAGAGTCTCTATTTGTGCACTTCATAAGGTCACTGGTTACATCAAGAGAAGAACTTACTTAGTGCAGCTTCACAGAACAGAGTCAGAGGTGTACTGTATCATGTGTGTCATGGCAAAATTGCAAGTTCCAAGTGAAAGACAGATTAGTCCTTGTCAATTGAAAACATCACTTTGAGAAACGTGGATTACAAAATTGGCTTCTCCGATTGTAGCTACCCTCTGCAATCTAGCATGCCACCATGAGCCCCCAGAAACCTGCCAGATTTATGCTAAGTCACTAAAACAAGGTCGATAGATCTCTCTTCTTTGCAGGTCCACCACCACTCTGGAAATGTTTTGGCAATAAACACAAGAAGCTTTCTGGATCCCACAACTGTGAGTAAAGTTTCTAGCCTGTTCTGCTTCTAAAAAAGTGCATTTCATGTGGAAAAGGATGGATCACTTCCTTAGTAGTCCATTCCCCCCATGCCTCCTGCCCCCATGCCAACCATCTCCTTCTCTTCCTTTGGGAAATCAGCCACCACTGCTTCTGTTGTTGTCATCAGGGACGATACACTGCAACACTTGACACACTAATAAGTGTACTGTAGAAGTAACATATAATGAAAAGGGTCTAAAATCCCAGACATCACTGACATTTCCAAGTTTGCCTTTTCACAAATGAGGAGACAGGGTTGCTGGCTTATCACTTACCTAGCTGCATCTGTAAGTGCAGTTCTAATAACCTTCACTGGGTCAATAATCCCAGCCTTCACCATATCCACATATTCATCTGCATCACAATGAAGCAGCATCACTGTTCAGGTTCCAGATTTCTTGAGGTGTCCACAACACAAGCTTCCGTTCCTACTCCAGTTTCCAGTTACTTCTGTGAGGCTGTATCGGATAGAACCACTGGTCAAGAACATGCCAGCTGTATGGTCTTCTATCATAATGCTGAGAGGAATCAGACCTTGATCCATAGTAAGAGTGATAGTCAAATAAGACAAGAAGGCAGGAAGAATGTTGTGATGAACATGTCTACTACATGCAAAACAGATAACATACCTCTGGCAGCATCATAGCCAATATCCAAATTATTCTGCTCCAAGAGCTTGCCTACCACAACTGCACCCTCCACACCTGCATTTGCTGCTATTGTGTAGGTTGGCATCTGTTCACAGATTTGAAGGGTCAGCGATGTTCCCCATGAAACATCCACTATTGCAAAGAATGACTTTGGAGCTGAAATTACTTTCACCTAGTAGTGCATTTTCATGAGCCTTTATGTCCAAACTGTACCAAAATTCCAGCTCATAAGAAAAATGCACATTCCCCAGGTGTGTTCACAACAATCCCTTTGGTTCCAGAGTGTAAATTGCACCTTAAGAGCATTTTGGATAATTTGGACACCAACTTTTTGATCAAAATTTGCAGTTGGGATCTTATCGAGATCTCGTGAGGCATACAGAAGTGCCACACCTCCACCTACAAACACATCACAGCCAAAAGTTGATTTTGCTAACCAAAACCTACAATTGTTCAATGATGAAACTCAGAGACATTGAAGCAAGACTACAATACAATATCCACATCCTCTCTCCACCTCTTAAACTCACAATATCAAGTGAGTTCTCTGGGTGAGACTCATACCAGGAACAATGCCTTCTTCCACTGCTGCCTTGGTAGCATTCAAAGCATCAGTCACACGGTCCTTCTTCTCATTGACCTCTATTTCACTTGCTCCACCAATCTGCAATCAGTAAAACCCAGTGAGAGAACCAATAAAGTTAAGCAAAAAGGCTCCATGTTTGAAAAGCAAAGAAAATCTGCATGCACTACTGAGAATTTTTGCAGATACTCATCAGACCCATGTACCTTAAGGACAGCAACACCGCCTGAGAGCTTTGCCAAGCGTTCTTGCAGCTTCTCCTTGTCATAATCTGATGTGGCAGCACTTATTGCTTCACGTATCTGTATCAACCCATCACACAGTGAGTTGCATTGCCAGTGCAAGTTTTGTTTTCTATTTGTAACAACTGTGATTGCAGCTAAAACCTTCAGCAATACATTCTCAGCATGGAACAAACTACACATGGACCATTTTACAGCCAAGGTTTCAAGAGTCAGAAATACACCAGGTAACTGAAAGACAAATAATCCAATCTTAAACTCAACTGAGAAATCAATACCTGCTCACATTGCTCCTCAATGGCTTTCTTGTCACCCCCACCATCCAGTATGATAGTTTCATCTTTTGAAACTGTGACCCTCTTTGCCGATCCAAGCATATCTGGTTGTACTTTCTCAAGCTTAAGGCCCACATCTTCACTTATGAGCTGAAACCATACATACAACCCACCTGACCACTATCAGTATGTACAAGACAGACACCAATAATTGGTTCTAATCTTGCAATCCAGAATGCCCCATCTCTGGATAGCTGCAAATTTTTCACTGTCAGCTGATACTGGATAATCTGAGTCAGGCCATTAACTAATGTCTTTCCAACTATAACTCACATATTTTGCACCCTCGTTCTGACTTCACAAATTCTTAAAGCTCACATGTTTTTAAGTGGAGTATTTTGCATATTGGTCTAAATCACCGAAGGCACCTGAAATGTCTGATTAAAGGGATGCATATGGTAAGATGTTTGAATACCTGGCCCCCAGTCACAACTGCAAGATCCTGTAGGTTGGCCTTTCTATTCTCACCAAACCCAGGTGCCTTGATGGCACACACCTGATACCAACCCAGTTGTGCAGTTTTTTAGATGAGGAGATGTAGAGATTCTATGGAACATAATGTCAATCACAATTGTTACTACTTGATGTCATTGCTCCTGAGAAGTAAAGCAGATAAAAAAACTGCACAGCATATGGATAGTAATTAAGTTCCAATAGATCTCATCCCTTGTGATATGGATCTTGTCCTAGCAGAAGCTTATCACTGGCAAAGTTATGAAGATGCAACTTCCTGCTCTAAGACAAATAAACCTTGACACCACCACGAAGTTTGTTGACAATTAGTGTTGCTAGAGCTTCACTCTCCACATCCTCTGCCACAATCAGCAATGGCCTTTGATCCTGAAAAATACAATTTGGTCAGGATAGGCACGTTCAAGAAATAGGCATGCATGAAAGATAAAAAACACTTTAAAATAGCATGGAATAAGTGGTGATGACTTACCTGCACAACCAATTCAAGCACTGGGATGATGCTGTTTAAGCTTGAGATTTTCTTCTCATGGACTAAGATCACTGGATTCTCAAGTTCCTGGATCATATGTGGAATGAAAGAGTAAGTCACACTTAAAAACTGTGACTACCAGCTTCACATCAAATTTCTTGGTCATCAAATCAAGATGCAATATTCAAGAACTGTTTTCAAAGGCACCAATGGCCTCATCATACTCACCACTTTTTGTGTCTTGGCATTCGTGACAAAGTATGGGGAGATGTAACCTCTGTCAAGCTTCATGCCTTCCACCACCTCAAGTTCATTATACAGAGTCTTCCCATCCTGATGCAAGCACCCATACATGTCAATGCATACTTGTCACAGGTGTTGGTTTGGAAAAATTGCAGAAGAGAAATGCTGGATATAGACATGATGAAAGGAGCTCAATCTGTGTGCAGTTCAAAATGATTTCACAAGAAGGACCGATAGAAAAAAATTACAACAAAACTTACAGAGACAGTAATAACACCATCCTTGCCAACTTTCTCCATAGCCCGTGCAATCAAATCACCAATTTCACGGTCGCCATTTGCAGATATTGTTCCAACCTGCAATGCTCACAAAGGTTAAATGTAGACTGGAGGAATTGACAACCACTTCAATTTCTCATTCAAGAAGTAGGGTTAACAAACAGCTCCAATCCAACGGCTCATGCAATGCACAGTCACATTAGCATTTTTCCAACAGCAAGTACCTACTTGGGCTATCTCCTCGGATGAGCTTATCATTCTTGCTCTGCTCTTCAAGTGGTTAACCACTGAATCCACAGCAAGGTTGATCCCTCGCCGCAGATCCATGGCATTCATTCCAGCTGCCACTGACTTGCAGCCTTCTGAAAAAATGGCTCGTGTAAGCACTGTTGCTGCTGTTGTACCTGTGAACCCCAAGGTCATCAAGGTTAACACAGGCCAACAACTGAAGGTAAGATTTTACAAGGTTCTGGATTTTCAATTGAAATGAGATTTTAGCATCATCCACCCCACATGTTGGGGTTGACTTTCCATTAGGAAGGTATGATGTCCTACAGTTGTGCAATCACAATTGGAGACACAATATCTTCATAAGCATGGCAAACCTCTCCATGCTGAATAGCATCAAGAGATGACCCAATAAAAAGGTCAGAGTGATTTCAGATCCAACAATGTATCAGCAAACAAAAAAAAGAGGAAACCCAATGCTCAAAAACTGAGGAAGCAGGAGACAAGAACAAAATAAAAAACAGATGGACAGTTTGAAACAACAGCAATGGTCAGATCAACCTCTTCTCTTCACCAGATTGATTAAGCTCAGCATTTGCGCTACAGAGAAAACTTTGAAGCTACAATTTCTTAAGAATATGTAAAATCTGACTACTCCAGATTTGGCAAAATCTGAAATATTGGTATCCACATTGAAGTATGACACAAATGGGTTTACTGTACAGGTGAGGTAGAAGCTACACTCATTTCATGAGAGGAGTTACCATCTCCAGCCACGTCATTGGTGGCATTTGCAACCTGCTTCACAAGACTTGCCCCAAGGTTTTTCAGTTTGTCTTTGAACTCAATGCTCTTGGCAACTGTGACACCATCCTTTGTGACCTTTGGACCTCCATAGCTCTGCTCAATCACAACATTGCGCCCCTGGAACATTGCCAGCAAAGAAAAATAATAATTCAGCACAATAGAGAGAAAGCATCTGACACACAATTTGTCTGAAAATTTGAGCAAAAACTGAGAGAAGGCATAAGGATATACAACACACTCTGAAGCATTAACTTCTGAGTTTCTATCAACTCCATTGATGCCTTTGAAAGCTGAAAGCATGCAGTTTGCAAAGTCAGTTCTGTACCTTGGGTCCCATAGTAACCTGGACAGCATCCGCCAGTTGCTCCACACCCTGCAGCATTTGCGCACGAGCAGCTACACCAAACCTGATATCCTTGCCAGAGAATCTTCGCACCCATTGCACCTGGCTTAAGTCCTGCATTTGCAAAGAACCAAAATAAAGCCTGCAAAAATCCATGATGCTTCTCTCTATCACTAACACACCATCTACTACACATGGGTACTGCATATGCTTTAATGAATTATTGTTCTCTTCAGTTGCAAGGTGCTCTCTTTGTGCAATTTTCAATTGTAACTGGAAGAGAAAAGCATCAAAAAAGAAATTGTGCAATCATTGATTGCAACTGGAAGAGAAAAGCATCAAAAAATAAATCATGCAATTGTTGATTGCAATTTGAAGAGAAAAGCATCAAAGAGAATGACATCAAAAGAGTGATGAGCAGTGGGTGCACACATACTTGAGCCCGCACAGATTGCCTGTGCTCAGTGATCAAACAACACCAAAAAACAAAAGCCAAGCATATGTTAGAGACTAGTACAACAATGAGGCACATTTATATATACTTTAACAGCAATGTCAAAACTCCATGGTTCTTCTTCTCCTTCATGTGTGTGCATGGAAAGAAGATCTTCCAGGCTTTTCTGACATAAACCATAATGGAGAACACAAAATGCAGCAAATGACCTAAACCTCGGTATCCTGATCTGCTACAGCGGCTGGTGATCAAGACACTGCAGCATGCAGAAGAGGGAACAATCTGAAGATCCGTCAAGCGTACAAAGGCTTGGTACCTGACTCCAGATACCAATGTAGTCAATGCACGAAACATGATTGTTGGTGCTTCTGCAAGAACACGAAACTGCAAGAGAAACACTGGAAGCGTTTGCGCCTTCTTCTTTTCTTTTTCTTCTTCTTCTTCTGATGCTGCTGCTACAACAAGAAATGATCGTCAATCAATCCATGATGAACGCTATTAAGGAAAAAATGACGATGCAAAACTCGACTTTTGGTTTCGCGATGAGATAGAGAACTCGATGGTGGATTCTCAAAGGGACAAGAAGAAACAGAAATCGAAATGGAGTTTTTTTTCCCTGCATGACTTCAAGAAAAACGAAGTTGTGAGAAGAGGAACCTGGAAAGCGCGCAAAAGCACGTCCGCGCAAAAACACGATCAGTCGGAGATGCAATAATCCGGAAACGGGTCGAAGAAACAAAGGCGTCGTCGCGTGCAAAATGTCTTCAAGATGTTCAGACTTTCTTTCTCTCGAGGAACGGAGATCAGAAACGTCAATTGCAATGAAGCAAAAGATTCAAAGATTGTCGCCAAACAAAGATTGTCGCCACAAACTCTCTTGTGAGTGCGATGCGGAGGGAGAAGAAGAAGCAGCAGCAGCAGCAGTACAAGAAGATCGGCACGACAACGACTCGGCTGGTGGCTGGCTGGTTGGCTGGCTGGTTCCAGAACCTTCAAAAGAACCAAGACGACGACGATAGAGACACTGTGTCATGCATCCATTGTCATGCGCGAACACGGTTCTTTTCTTAGAAATCCACGAAGAAGCAAACGAGGATTTCCTTCAGAAAGCCGCGCCGTAACTAAACTTCTTCTTGGCGGGTTGTTGTCGAGCAGTCGTTCGTCCTGCACGCGACACGGGACGACGACGAAGAAGAAGAAGAAGAAACAAATGCGCACCAGACAAGACTTCTGGAACTGCACCCTGGTATGCAATCTCTTCCTCATTCCATCTCTAGTTTCCTCTCCCTCTAGGAGATGGAATTCCTTTTGTCTGCCATCAGCAACAGTTGCTCCAAGTTGCTCTTGGATGCAATGCTTTTTTTTTTCTTTCCTCTTCTTCTTTTTGCTTGATCTCTCTGCCTCTGGAACTGCAACCTGTATTTGCTAGTAGTAATGCTTCTTCCATGCAACCTGCAAATGCAAAGTCTGAAGATACGAATGTGAAATTGTGAATACTTCGTGAGCGCTTTCCACAAGGTTGTGAATGCACTCTTTCTTTTGTCGTGATACCTTCAAAGTGTTGTTGTGGAGATTTCTTCTGAAATCTCATGCATATTCTTGAAGGGGAATTAGGCGTTCAGACTCATTGCTTTCTCGCCACAGAGAACGCTCGGATGTAGTTTTTTGATGGCTTGAGGATTTCGAACTTTAGAAGAAGATGAAGGAAGGGAGAATAGCAGTTAGCAAGCAGGAGCCCTGGCCAATGTGACAGCAAGTGAGATTGCAGGCTCCGGCTTTGGTGCACTACTCCTAATTGCTGCTTTGGCTGCTCCCAAAGTCGACTCTTTCGCTGCGCGCTCCCAACGCAGGTTCAGTAAATCTAGCCTCCGTATCTCTTTCTTTTTTTCTCTCTGTCTCTGTCTCTCTTATCTGTCTTTCTACACCTTGCGAGATTTCCTTCCAAGCAAGAGTGCTAGTGACAATTTGAATCTGTTACGGCTTGCAAGGTGAAATTGTGGCCAGTTAGCCATTGCTTGTGCTTCATGCTTCTAAAGAGTCTTCACAAATTCTGAAAATATGTACAAGAGGAGGCTCCACAGATAGATACTGGGCTACATTGCTACCCGCTTCTTCATCTCTTGTTTTTTTGCTCAGATCACTGGAGCTCAGAGTGTTCTGATGAGGTTCGGAGAGTTTTGGTTGGTGAGCAACTGCTGCAGGTCTTTGTGTGAGGAATGTGGAGGTGTGACAAAACTGGCATGCCTCAAGTGCAAAGGACATGGTCAAGTAACT
>Ga0116228_10004909_pt1 | contig 11902 bp, 6 predicted proteins | sample S1TSphfallax_2_FD_89694 | JGI IMG/M metagenome (GOLD analysis project Ga0116228, IMG submission 89694) | Host-associated microbial communities from peat moss isolated from Minnesota, USA - S1T2_Fc - Sphagnum fallax MG | ecosystem: Host-associated > Plants > Peat moss > Unclassified | place: USA...
ATATTAAATTGTATTTTTGGGCAAGATTGTTGATAGTTAATCAAACCTATGACACATTCTCAAGACCATGTGTGTGTGTGTGTATATATATATATATATATATTCTTGCCATGTCAACTTGATTAACTTGAAATTTGAACCCTCACCTCCATGGCCATATGGTGAGTCCTTAACCACTTCACTATTAGATCTCATGGTGAAAGTTTTTGTAGTCACATTAATATAAGCACAAGTTTTTTAAAATTTTGAGCATCTAAATGTTATAATATAATTATTTACTTTCATAATGATTTTTGACGTTTTTAGAATTTCATCATTTAATTTAATTCCATAATCTATTTCTTTCAAATTTTATTTAGGCCATAAACTCAAATACAACACAATATTATTTGATCAATTAATTCTTACATTATGCCACATAAGACAACAAAAGTAGGATCTTTTAATCACAATAATCATATACATAATGACAATTCACAAATTTTATCATATTCTAGTAATTAAATTAAATCATGTTGTTATGAGCACTATGATTTCCACATAGGTCCCCCATGGTCCATGTGTCACTTATAATGTCCTTTAGGTTAAAATAAAATTGAACTTCATCAAAACAAACATTGCTATTTTTTGAGTTAGTCAAAAGAAACAAAATTAGTCACATTAATCAAATAACAATGACTTTATATTAGTCATCTTAATCATAATTTAGTAGTGAAAAGGACATGTTTTTGTTATAATGTACTAATAAATTTCTTCATTTCAATGAACTTTGAAGCATCATTACCTCAAATAGGATGAAATAAATGGCATGGGCTTTGATACTTCCATTAGTAGCTTGCATCAACTTTGATCATCAAACAATGTAATTGAATTGTGGGGCCATATTTGGGATTTTGCATTGAATCAATTAGTGACAATGAATGGAGGATATGTAACAAGGAAAGTTAATTCACAATTAAGGTTCCAAAAAGGAACAGCCAACTTTCAATGGACTCCAAAGTCCAACTTTTGATTTTTTTTCCTATATATATTATAACAATTGTAGTGAATTGTTGCATGCCAATAAACAAAATGATGTCTTGCTAAATTAATAATAATATTTGAGGTTGTGACATTATTCTATGGATTTTTTTTTGTAGTTTGTTTAATGTTGCTTCCTTATTTGTTTTTCGGCCATTTTTCACTTTCTTTTTTGATTTGGCCTTTCATTTGTTTGCTTGGAATGGTGACTTGTTGTTGGGTTGCTACCCAACAATTGATGCGCTTGACTTCTTTTAAGTGAAAGGGGGTTGCACTCCACACTTTTTTAGGTTTTCCCTTTGTATGAATTGACTAATACTAGAAGAAAAATTGTCATTTTGCAATTGTCATATGCAATTACTATACCCTAGAGTTACATAAAACAATTTGCACACAATTAATAGTTATATGCAACAATGTGTACATGAACAATATATATGGTATGAATTTACATTTTATAAATTTGTATTACTTTATGGGGTTTGCCCATGGTCACATGTGGTAGTTGATCCTTATTTCAATATTCATCATTAATAATACTTAATAATATTTTGGCCATCCAATAACATTTGAATCAAATTTTGACACATGTCCATTTGTTAAGGCCAATTATATTGTGACATATGACATTTAAGCATTATTTCAATATTCATCATTATGATTAAATTAATAATATCTAAGCCATCTAATATAATGTGAATTGAATTTTGATACATGTCCATTTGTGAACGTCAATTATATGGTGACACATGGTAATTTTAAAAGTCCATTGATAATATTTTTTAATTAATTAGGTAGGTTGGCCATAGGTAGGTAGGGAAGTAGGTCAAAAATAGGTTGTAGATAGGTAGCATTGTAGGGTTAGGCTAGCTAAATAGGTTTTAAATAATTCAACTTTGTGTTTAGGTTTAGCCTTTAGGGTCAAACCTTTTTCATTGGTTCATTCCAAATGGCATTTGGTATATGGTTTGTGAACAAGACAAATGCATTAATTTATATAGTGTGCACATTTGGAATCTAGGGCAAAAGACATGGGATAAAAAATTTAGTTGCAAGTGCAACCAATGTAGTTGCAATTTACATGTAAGTACTACATGCTACCTATATATGCCATACTAACTTAGTTTACATACTAGCTATATTAATTATATTATAAGTAATACAAATTAATAGGTAATAATTGGTTAATGAATATTAATATTAGTAATTGTAATTATAGTTACAATAAAATTTTAATAGCTATGATTACCTTTAATAGTTAATAATCAGTAATATTATAATAATATTACCTAATTTATTAAGTTAATAGCTAACTTAGGTCAATAGCTAGCCTAGCCTAGGATACTTATAGGCTAATTAATGTATTACCTTAATTAATATAGTATAATAAAATTAAAGTCATATTGAATAATAATAATAGTTTTAAATATTCACTATTAATATTAATTTAAATCAATAGTACGTGATTGAATTCAATTATCTAGACATAATGACCAATTATTATTGTGATTTTATTTTTGATGATGTGGCAATTTTAGAATTTTTTAATTGGTTTTTTAAAAATTGAATATGTAAAAACAAATGAAAATGAATTATGGATTTCATGTTTCTCAATTTTTTCATTTGTAACAATTGGTCCATAAAAACAGGTGAGAACAATTGAAATAAAACAAAATGACATGTGAAAAAATGGAAGATCAAAAGGTGAATGCACATTAAGGTGGCTCATATTTTGAAAAAACAAGAATATGCAAAAGTCCATTTTATAATGTTAAAATTTTAACTATTTTGGGTATCATGGGTTCAATGGCAATAAAATCCATGTCTTGAAAACAATAACATCCACATTAATAAGAGCCCAATTACATATTCCAAATATATATGTAACTCTAGAAAAAATTGAAATTAGAGAAAGAAACAATTATGTTAAGGACATATGAAAATATGCACCAATTTTGACCATTCAAAAAGTCCCTAATTATAATTTGGCTATGATTTTTGGGGGAATATCTTCACATAAAAGTTTATTAATTGATGTTACATCATATATTGAGTCACTATAGATAATCTGGACTGTAATTCAATGTGAACCATTTTATTTTCTATCATTCTAATTTATTGGCCAATCCATATTTTTGTGCTTCAAAAGTTCATTGTGAAAAGTGGATGTACTTTTATTAAAAAATAATTACATAGGTATTTTCATAATCAAATATTTAATGTATAATTCATTGCAAATTCTCAAATTGATAAGTTTTATTAGGTGTCCAAAAGAAAGGTCACTTTGAAGAAATGAACATTATGACTCAAAAAGTGAGCCTCCTTAATGTGCATTCACCCCAAATTGAATTTTTTAATTTCAACTTACTACAAAAACATAACATAAATAATGTACATTTGAAACTTGAACTAATGTGATGTTTTTAAATTTAAATTTACAACAATAAAATTTTAGTGAAATTTATAAATTGGAAGCTAGGTGAATTTTAATTATATAATATTTAATTAATATACTAAAAATTAATGTAATACAATGTACATTTTAGACTTAAAGCATTATAAATTTTGATGTGATTATGAAACTAAAACATGAAATGAATTGAATAATGATATATTTTTAAAGATGTACATCTATAATCGAATTCATTATGAAATTATTTAATTATGTAATAAATTTATAATGTGTGATATCCAAAAATGTGTGTGTTTATATATTTTGTGATAACATTTTTTATTACTATGCAAAATGGTGGTTGGAATGGTAAAGTTGTTGGGTTGTGGATGAGAAGGTGAAGGTTCAAATTTTGGTGAACATGGTGTGATCATAACATCATAATCGTGATTTGTCACGGGTTTAGTGAACTATGGATGATTCCACTAAAATAACAACAAAATTGGATGTTGGAGTCACAATAGTTTTGACTCATCCATAATTCAATCCAAAAATAAATTGAAAATTTAAGAGATATTATCATAATTAGTATTAAGTAATTTTACAAAAAATTATAAAATTAATATTGCCATGTCAACTAGTAGTTTTAATCATCTTAATCAAATAGACTTAATCAAAAATTTTGGCATCATTATGTAGTTGAATCTAACTCAAGACAATTTTGTCCATTTTCTATTGTGATTGAAGTTTTAATCATAAAAACTAGCTTAAAAACCATGTTATGTAGTAATGTACTAATCCTGTTTCACCATACACATGGACACAAAATGAATGATATTGACGACTTTAAATATGTGTTGGTTAAGATATTGTGTTGTAACATGTTTGACTTTTTTTTATTCATTAATATTTATGGGAATCAAAATATAAAACTCCATCAGGGACTACTTCCTTTTCATCCTAAGTGATACACTTTAAAAGATTTGCCCTAATAATGGCCTATTAAATATGCTAGGTGGTAGCTTAAAGTACTTTAGTAGCCTAGGTTAGTTTAGTATTATCGTAGTAACTTAAATATTTTAAAGTACCTAAAGTAACATTATATTAACCTAATGTAGCCTAGGTGTTTTAGAATAGCCTAGAGTAGGCTAAGTATTTTAAAACAACCTATGGTAGCTTGGAGTAGTCTAATCTTGGGGGTGTGCTTTTTTTATTATTAAAAAACAACTTGAGTAAAAATACAGGGTCCGATATATTATTATGTTGATTATGAAAATCCAAATATAATTAATATAAGGTATGTATTATTGACCCTAAAAAGTTTATAAGAAAATAATAATACATATTAAATGTAGTAGGTTCAATTAGTAGCATGAAGACAAGGTAATTTATATTGAAAGTTTAGAGTAGATAAGGTATCATTAATGAAGTGGTATTAAGGACAAGGGGTTGATGAAGGCCCATTTGTAAAAATTTGATGGTTCATTTCTTGGGTTGTAAGGCACACCTTGTTTGTTTTGATTTTAGAACCCAAAAACATCATTGTTTCTTAATCCATTTTCCCATGGAAACAAACCAAATCTTCATTGTTTCCAATGATTTTGTGGGTGCCAAACATGGTTTTCATCATTAAAAGTTAATTTGGTATTGAAATGTTTGATGATATGTTTTTAAAGTTAAATTTGTGCGTTTCATGCATGATATATTTTTAGTCATGCATAATCACCTTACTTCTTTCATCACTTTTTACACCATCAATAAATCTAAAACTTCAAAAAATATATATGGTGTGAAAATTCAATGCAAGCATAAAATTTTAATTAAGTTTAGGATGGTTTAAATATATAGATATTATATATTTAGTTTATATAAAGGGTGGGAGAAATTAAAGCTCCCTGACATAATAGCCCCCAAACAATATCCTCTTTAACGCACATAGTGAAAGAAAAAACACATAGTGACCTTTCCTAAAATCTAGTGTAACCTAGCTATTTTAAGTAGCATTATGTAGTTTAGTGGTAGCTTAATAACCTAGTTACTCTAGAGTAGCCTAGTAGTACCTTAGAGTAACTAGGCAATTCTAACTAGTCCAACCTAGGTTGGTAGGGTAAGTTACATAAGCTAGCTTAAAAGCTAGGTTGCCTAAGCTATTTTAGCATAGGAAGGTAGCTACTCTAACCTAAGTAGTAGTGTAACTAGGCTAGGCTTTTTGGTAAGTTAGAAAAGAATGTTGATCAAACTACGTGATGACATTCAAATTATCATTTGATAAAAAAAATGATGCAATGGAGGACTTGTTTTTGCAATGTGAAGGTGAGGGGTTCAAGTTCTCATACTTGCGACCTATATGCCTAAGCTAAATCCATAGTTAACTAGTTATTTAGCCTAGGCTAGCTAACCATGCTAGGCTAGGCTTCTAGCCTAGGGTAGGTTGCTTTGGCTACCTTCTATACTAGATTTTTAACCTAGGGTAGGTTGCTTCTCTTATAGCCTAGTAGGCTAGAATAGCTTAATAATATCCCAATACATAGCCTAAAATGTCCTAGTAGTAGCCTTATAACCTAGAGTGACCTTACAATATTATTAGGTAGGGTAGCTTAGAATAGCCTAGTAGTAGATCAGAGTAGCTAATAGCTAAGGTTAATGATTATGGTAAATGTGAATGCAGTCATTTTGGACTCCGCAAATATGGTCACTACACTTGGTGAGAGTTAAAAGTCGAAGTTGACTATATAATCATGGAGTCACATGTGTCTGAAATCACTACATATATAGCGGTTTCATTACTCATATATCCCATTTATTACCCAATGTTATACATATGTGAGGAAGGTATTATGTGTGTGCTTCTTCTTTGTCTGTTTACTTTTTGGAATGTGCAAGGCTGAGAGACTCGTCACTTCTTGTTTTTGAACCAAATTAGTATGTGAACAAAGTGCAGGTATATGGATCTGGAATTGGAGATTGATACAGTGGTTGTGGTGAATTGGTGATGGCGAGTGTCAGTTGTAGTCCATTTCCACTGTGTACATGATTGCCCAAGTACATTGTCATGTGATCAGTAACTCATCCAGCAAGCTTCTAGATATAAGATTGTCATGTGCTTGGATGAAATTGATGGTCTGAGCTGGATCTAACTTTCAGAGTGTGCAGAAGCATTTGTAGGCCCAGATACATTGGCATGGTATGAAGGCTACAGGTAATATTTACAGGCTAGAATATTTCTTCCATAAGTTCCAAATATCGAAATTTTTTTGTGGAGGAAAATGTAACAAACAATATCATTCTTTAGCACTTGAACTCCATGGGCATTTGCACTTGATGATGTCGTGGCTCTGTGAACATTGGAAATTGGTGCTACTGTGCCAACTTGGGACCATGCTGAAATTGCACAAGTCATGTTTTTCTTGTCTTCTTGCGCATGTTTTTTGGCACTGCATGGTTCTGCATAAAAACCATGCAGCATGGTTCTACAGGAATTTTTTATTCTGCAAATGAACTTGGTACTGTTCTTTGAAATTTTTTTTTAAAAAATTGCGCTGTAGCAGCTTAGAATATTCGGAGTCTGAACTCTTCAGGCATAGAGCGTGCCACCAACCGCTGGTATAGGTTCATGAACTTAAAGTAAAGGTGTTTTCTTTTTTATTTGAATAACTTCGACAGTCAAAAAGTCAAACCCTGAGGCCGAACCACACGGTTCTCCTCGGGGCTGCACTGTCAGGCCCAGAAAGGTCGCCAGACAGGGCTCAATAGGGGCCTGGGCGGGGGGGTATTTAGCGTCTCGCCTTAGAATTGTGTCAAGTTTCAACCTACTATTGTACACGTGATTTGGGTGGGCATTGGCATCTTCCATTTCCATTTCCCCTTACCGGCAGCATGTTTTGTCGGAGCTTGCTTTTGTCTTTGGTAAAGAGAACCTTAGAACCTGATGAAAATAATTTAAACCAAGGTTTATGAAGGTGAACAACAGTACACTACTCAGAGATGGGGCCTACCAAATGATAGTCTTCATTAGCAACTCCCTTGAATGAACCATCACTGAGTCCTTTTCCTTCAGGCATAAACTTTGGGAATAATTTATAAATTTGATGAATGTCATGTCACCAGCTAACATGGAAGCTGCCTTTCATCTGATGGGCTTTTTGAACGTGGTTGAAACTTAAAATTCATGTTAGATTCTAATAGGTAGCCATAAACATATAAGGGTCCTTGTATTCTTTTATTGTCATATTTTCTTTGTAACCAAATTCAGCCAAAACTTCTTGTGGCTAATATGTATTGGCTATATAAAAGAAGGGAAAAAAGAGAAGGAAAAAAACACTGCTGACATTTCGTCTAAAAACAAGTGTTGATCTCCTGTGATATTTGATCCCCCCAACCCCCGCTTCCCCCCCCACCAAACTCCCAGTCATCAGGCTAATGGCAGGCCTCTCCAGCTTCTTAGAAAGGCTCCTTAGTGGGTGGATCTGATTTCAGCAATCTCTCCCACCTAGCGTAGAACAGCTCATGGGTGATCCCTTAAGTTTTCAGGGCAGGCTGAATCCAAGGGGAGGGCTCCATTGTTTCTGGTCTCCAAACAAAACTTGAACCCCTTCTATTGGCACATCTGGCACACTAAAAATCATCAAAAATGGATTATAATTGAAAACGTTACAGCCCCCCAACCCAAAGTAGAGGGGTCAAACATTAAAAAAAACAAACCACCAAACATTACAAACCCTAAACCCGATCACCCAAAAAATTCCTTGTATGTTGATATGTTGCTATTAAAGTTCCAAGATGATTTGTAGAACTGGAGGTGATGTTTCTATAGCACTTTAAATTGTTTAAAATGAACAAGAAATGAAAAAGTTAGAAGCTTTGAAAGTAGGAGAGGTCCAAAGAGAAGGAAAAAAAAAAACGTGGTGTTTTATAAGTTAGAAACCTTATTTTTCTTCTTGTTGTTTTTTCATTATTGCTTTTCATTTGCACTTCAAAGGTGATTTCTAGATCTTGAGGTAGCGCTTTGATGACATGTTAAATCACTCAAAATGAAGCGTAGATGATGATGATCTAAAAAAGTGATTGGTGAAAAGGTAATGATCGGTGATGGACAGTTCTACCCTAACATTTCTGACATTCAACATTGACAAACAAATCACATCAGATGAGAGAGAGAGAGGACAAAACCCTAAATCTTTGTCATATTTTTACACATTCTTCAAGCAAGGTATCTAGGATATAAAACAATTTTTAATGAATTTTAATTTTCCATAGCCAAATTTGGCAACATCACAAAATCGAAAAGAAAAACACTAGGTGTGGGCTAGGTGGATTGGCATTAAGGTGGAGTCCAAGATTTGAATTTAGATTTATTAAGGACGTTGATTGGAGATAGTGGTTTAGGAATAGTGGATTTATAAATTCTTTATGTGGGAGGTCTGGATGTGGAATCTTGCTTGTGAAGGGGTGGATGTGTGTAGGTGCATTTTGACCAACAATGAGGACTATATTAGGTTAACTACCTCAAGAAAGAGGGGTATATTTGTTGAGTTTTTGAGGACAAGGTTCTTTCAAAAATCAGTTGTGTATTCAATGAATTGGATGCAAATTGAACGGGTGGTGTTGGTAGGGATAGGGGAATTTATTTGGAGGCCATCTACTAGGACAATGTCTTGGCATAAATGGTCATGGCAACAACATTTGGGGTGGGATCAAGAGCACCAAAGGTGCGGGTGAAGGATAGTGGGTTCTACTAGGAAATCATCTCAAAACATGAATCATTAACTAAACATTGCCATCAAGGAAAATGATGGATTTCCAAATGTGCCATTAAGCTTTGTTATGCCTATCTATCTATACACCATGCAATATATTGGGTGTTCAAAACAAGGTAAAAGGTGTAGCCATTTACCCATGTGGCTATGAATGGGACCATCTACATTAGGAATGGGTATAGGATGGGCCAGAAAATATGTTTATGATAAAAATTTGCAAAACATTCAAGCATATACAACATAAGACCAAAATGAAAAAAATTAAAATACCAATATTGTTAAATCTAGATTAGATCAATCCTTTGGAAGGTTATAAGTAAGGGCAATTGACTATTGACTTGGAGTTTCAAAATGGCACCTAGATGAAATCAAAATTTTGAATTCAAAGCAAAGTCAATTTGCACAAACCAAAAGAAAAGGTGGTTAATGCAAATTGAAGTCAAAATGATGCATGAATTAAATCACAAGGAACACACATTCACATGGCTCACCATAGCCCAAACTTGAAAGGAGTCATCATTTTCCTCCTTATTTAGTATATTCAATGATTGATAACAATGATTACATTGAAATGACAAAAATTCTTGACATTTCAAATGGAGTCATGTTTCAATTTTTATTTATTTTGTGATGTTATGAACCTTTTACACTTTTGGGTCTCATAACTCTCATATATGAACTTTGATTCAAGAAGCCTTAGAAGGAAAATTGAAGATTTCTAAAACATCTTTTCAACACCATATTGCATCTTCCAGTTGAAAGTCATTTGAACCTTATTTCCTAAGTTTTAATGCTCAAGAATCAAACTAATAGTTTGATTCCTAGTAGTTTGATTCTTAACCATTTTTTTGGTCATAACTTATGTTCAGATATTCAAACAAAGAATGAAAGCCCACTTTCAATGTTTAATCTTCAAAACATTTTGAACAATTAAGAAAAAACCTAGTTTGAAAAAAATTTGGTCTGACAAAACTTGTTTCAAAACTTTGAAACATTGTGGAACTTTAATTCTTAATGTGAAAATCCATTTGGGATGTTAAAACTCACTCTTTCAAACTTGTAAAAGTTTTTATGAATCCTAGGACATTTTTTCAGTATTTTTTTGTGTCATGTCTTAGCCCTGGTCATGAAAGTTTAAACCAAGTTGATTAGCAATATTTGCTGTGTGAATATTGTCAACAAATTTGTGTTGAATGTGTAATCATTAAATTCAAAAGGAAACATACCATTTCCAACATGGATACCACCAATTATTGTGACATCCATGCCACTACATTCAATGAAACTTGAAACTTATAGGAAATAACTTACTTACCTAGGTCCTAGCTAGATGGTAAAGATACAAGTTTTGATGCTCATGTGTGAGTATTCGAGATAGCCATCAAAGCAAATGGAGAAATGGTGGATGATGACATTGTGGATGCGTTCAATTTCATTCTTAGGGAACTATTTTGTTCATGGAATCAACCTTATTTATAAGATCATTTCAAATGCATGTTTTTGGAATTGGAAGTGGTGTTTTGCAAATGGTTTCAAATTTCCTATAATGATGAACATATATATGCAATTGAAAATGTGCACTGAACATGTGGGGGTGTGTTATTTGAAGCTAAAAACTATATATATATTATAAAGATAATTATGTATATATTTTCATTATTATACATTTTAATCAATATTTTAATCCTATTTATGCCATTGTTTGTTGTGGAAAACACATAGTTGAGGATTAGTGATGCGTCTTCGTGGTCAATTAGTTTTTTCTTTTCATAAGTGCCAATTTGTTCATGAACAGATCTTCCTATTTTGTTGAAGGAAACAATGGAAATAATATATGTGCTTTTTGCCATTGTTCAATGTGCAATTGTGATGATTATATTAGATTTGTGGATGTTGAGAATGGCTATGCCACTTTTTCCTTGGTTATCAATTTTGTTAATCAAAATTGAATGCATTGTCACATAATTGTTGGATTGTTTGAAACACTAAAAATGTTTAATGCAATTATTGTAAAACAAATGAATGTTCAATTCAAATTAAAAAATAAGGTTGCACCATATGTCAAGGATGAAAAACCAATATAATTATTCTCATAATTTTCCTTACTTTTATTGTTTCATGTGAGTTTCTTTAATTATGTCCTATCCATAATGCTGGCTTTTTGATTTTCTTGGTCCAACCACACTAATAAGAGCCACCTCGAGCATAATTGATTTCTTTTTAATATGTAAGATTCATGATCTAAGTTAACTTGTTGAAAATGTGTGTTATATTTATACAACACCCTTTCTAGTATATCGATTTAGCATCTTGATAAGTTTGGAATATTTTAATGAATATAATTAGGTTTTAGCATATTTTAAAGCTTGTCATTAGTGTATTTTAGCATAATGAAATAATGTGAAATCATTATTTAAGCACCATTGTTCAACAAAATCTTAAGACTTTTTGACCACATGATCAATCCATCAAGATTGGTCAAGTTAGGTTCAAGAAGAATTAACAATTCATATTAATATGGTTACGCATAGGACCATGCTATGTCAAAGATGTGACAATATGTTATGAATGAGAATAAGGTGCATCATTACAAAAAGTGAATTACATCACCATACACTAATTATTTCATTTCACTTTGAGTGAAACCTGAATCATTACATAGATGTCATGTCCATTTGTAATTGAAGTACTTGATTACTTTTGGTTTATTAAAATTATTATTTCAATCTTGAAT
>Ga0116228_10004910_pt1 | contig 11899 bp, 10 predicted proteins | sample S1TSphfallax_2_FD_89694 | JGI IMG/M metagenome (GOLD analysis project Ga0116228, IMG submission 89694) | Host-associated microbial communities from peat moss isolated from Minnesota, USA - S1T2_Fc - Sphagnum fallax MG | ecosystem: Host-associated > Plants > Peat moss > Unclassified | place...
AGTAAAGAGGGAAAAACGAAGTGGCAAATTTTGGTGTGAAACTAGAATTGTGTGCACTAGAAAGAACATACTCCCCAACCATGACATCGTGTGAGAGGCCATAGAATGACCTAAGAGGTCCTTCCCGTGATCCTAAACCCTATACAGGTTGGGCATGACTAGTTGGTTGGGAAGACTTGCGTTTTAGATTAATAAGTTGGGCCCTTAATGATTCGAGTTCATTTTGCAGAGTTTGAACTTGAGCGGCATGGGATTGAAACACCTCCTTCTTGTTAGCATTATGTTCCTTTTTCTTAGCATTCTTACTGGAATTACCCTTGGTGGGGAAAGCTTGAATGGAAGGCTGAGGTGCCTTAGCTTTTGGTTGAGGGGCAACGAAAGAGGTTGGTAGATTTTACCGCGATAATCATAATTACTTCTATTCCAAGAACTTGGCAAAACAAACAACTTCCTAATGTCCCTCTTTCCCAGAATAATCACAAAAGAGGTCCTCGGAAAAATGTTGCACTCATTAGTTTTGTGGCAGGATTACCATAGTAGTTGCAAGGAAGTAGGATGGATGCAACTGAGTGCACCGCTTTAGCCTTTGAAGAAGAATGTGATGATTTGGTTGGTGCAACTAATGGAGGCTAAGGCTTTGAACGTGAAGGAGGCCTCATAATATTGGCCTCATAGTGTGCATGAGCTAGTTCCAGCTTTCAGAAATGTTGTACACATCCAGCAAAATGTATGAGTTTCCAAATTTTGTAAAAAACTTGTTGCAAAACCTGCACATGGAATGTCAGAGTACCTTCCAACGAATGAAGATATTGATGGGTAGTTGCTAGGTTTGTGATGCTCTGAGTATCCTTTTTGAGTTTGAGAAACCTCTTGTAGAGCATCTTGAGAGTTTCATCCTTTTGCCAAGAAGGTGGTGAATTATAGAATTTTTTTCAAAACTCTTAACCGGAAATTCTAGCTCAAGAACACGAAAGAATTCCCCCACTAGATCAACAAAAGCTTGTGCATCGATGGTGGGAGGAATGTTTGTAGTAGCATCAATGAATTGTTGAGGAGAAATGTTTATTGAAGTAGGTACCGGATTTGGATTATTGGGCATAGTCCCATGATGTGCAATGGTAGCTTGTAGTGCAGCTTGAGAGGCGGTGGCAACGGCTGTGGCATAAGCTGGATTGGGGATCTGGGTGACGCCCAAAATCCTTAGAGAATGTTGCTTGTAGACATCTAATGCCTCGTAATGCACATAACGAGCTAGTTGTTTGAATGTGAATGCCTTAGTGTAATTAACGTCATCCTTAAGTTCCAATTCACAAACCATAGTTGAAAAAATTACCTTGAACTCCCTCAAAGAATGATACTTGGTCTTTTGCTAAACTTCTTAATTCTCCTAGAGGAATTGTTGACCTCTATGGTGTATATGGGTGTAGAGGTAACGACTTGCAATGGAATATATGGTGATGGTGTGAAAGCTATTGCGACAGCATGCGTACCCCATTGATTAAGACCTCAAAATGGATTTTGATGTATTGTTGATGTAGTGTAATTTGAACCTGAATTCCTGGTAGGAGTTGTACTGGATGACAATGGGGCTATAAACACTTGATAGTACCATCGTGAAGATTGTGAGCTCAAAGAAATTGGCTCAAATGATTATGTGTTACTTCGTAGCTGATACCTTAGCTGTAGCTGAGTGGTAATGCTCTCATCATCTGAGGACATGGTGTTGTCCCATGCCCCAACATTTTGTAGCAATACAGAACACTAGCTACAAAGTTCTAACACAACCTATGCAATTAAATGTAACCGTAATGGAAATTGAAATGTGAAGTGCTTAAAAAAACATACCTTAAACAATTTTCAGTTTTTGTAATCACTAGTGTTAAATGATGAAGTAGAAGAAGAAAGAATTATATATTTATGTATTAATAAGACTATGTAGGTGTATGTATTAATACAAAAATAACGTAGATATACATATTAATATAAAATACATAGATGTATGTATTAATACGAAAGTATGTAAATGTACATGTTAATTTTTTTAAAACCTATATACAATATTGAAGAATACATACATATAGTTTGAGGAATACGGTATTAGATAAGTATGTATGTAATACATACAATTTGGAAAATACGGCGCGTTGACGGGGATGAACGGTAACAGATGAATGTCGGTGGACGAAAGGGGCCAGATGGACGGATGTTGATGGACATTGAACAGAAATTAATGGACGTCAAACAAAATTGTGATGGATGGTGACAAACAACGACTATAACGACAATGACAATGGACGGTGACGACACTATAGAAATGATCTGCGTCCACAAGCTTTATAATGAGGGCATGTAGAAGAGAATTTTTTTTTTTTTCTTCTACTTGGTGTTTTTTTTTTCCTTTCTTTTTTTTCTTCCAGAGCTACTATAAGGGAAATTCACTACATGACTGCAAGCTCAAAAACACACAAGAGTGCATAGCCCAGATGTTAACTTCAAAACCCATGTATAAGGAAAACAAATGTATGTGGGGTTGCATCATTTGGTGCAGATCTTGTACTGCAATCAAACCTTGTGTGTGTGTGTATGTGCTCCCAAGACCTAAAGTTGGCAATACAACAAGCTTTGGAGCTGCTCACTCCTTCCTCTCTTCGAAATTTTGAAACTCAAAATTTCATAACTTGTAACTTGTTTCTAGTGTCCCTTCTCCTTCGCTTACACTGTTGCTAGTTATGGTTATTGTTGTTCTTGTTGTAACTACAATACAAGAATAAAATAAATTAAAAAGTAGCAACAACTCAAGAACACAAGAAACCACAAGCAAAAACAACCCAAGAAACTCAAAGCCAAGAAAAATTTGTCACTTTCAACTTTAAACAATAGAGAATATTTTTTCTAAAATTAAATTAAATTGAAAAGAAGGAAAGAAAACGTAGTGTATGTAATCGGTGGCCGTGTAATAGCCGCCATGAACATCTAGAAATCTAGTTTGATTATGGAAGAAACTTTCCCTGATAAAGGACTTTTAGAGAAACTAACAAAAGAAGGAAAAAACTTGGCCTTTTATACAACCGTCAACAAAGCTGAAACCCTAAACAAGCCACAACCCTAAAACACTTAATAGCGTACAATAATTGTACATTAACCCTAAAGGCATGCCCATAATTGGTGGTCATGCATACGGGCATGTCAGTGAGCAAATGGAAGTGAATTTGAAAGCTATGGTTGAAATGGCATCATATGATTCATTTGACATGAAAGTGTGTCAAATGAGGTAGATGGAGGGGGAAAACACGAATAAATTGCTTTTATATTCGAAAGAGGTGAACTTAAAGGCCAAAATTGCAAAACATGCCCTTGAGGCATTATAAGGGGAATTGGGGACAATGCAAGCCACATTATATGAGGTGGTTGTCCAACACAATTTTTGTGTGAACAATTGGGCATAATGCAAAGAAGATTGAAGTTCTAAAACATGAGGTTGCCCATAAACAAAAAAAATTAATGGAAAGAAAAATAAGGGGAATCGAAGCAAAAAAAGGAATGCTTTGATTCAATGAACAATGTGGAATGCTACCATCAAATTTTGATTGATATGAAAAAACAAAATTAAAAAGATGTTGAAACATTTACTAAAGAATCCTAATTAGCCCAAATAACATGAAATTAACATGCATTTTGGGCACATCTTGGGTTGTGCAAATGGAAGTGGATTTAATGTGCAGTAAAGTGGAATATTGTGATGACCAAAAATTTCAATCACAAAACTAAACATCATGGCCAAGGATATTTGAGATGTTTCCAAATAACTTGCCAAAAATGCAAGATACTAAAAACACAAATTGGTCAATGCACCTTGAGCTTGACTAGGAATATTTCACCTCCACTTCCCAAAAGATGGGGAAACACTTTTGGCCTTCACCTCAACCTTTCACTAAAAATGGGGACCAATGGATTATTTGCTCCAACCCATATGAGTATTGTCACACATTATCACCATGGTCAATGAAATAAAAAATCTTGTTGGGTTGAATGTGATTTTGCATGGGGTGAAAATTGGGCAACAAGGTCCATCATGGTTGAGTGTTTCAAAAATGATAAAGGTATTGCAATCTTCTGATATTTCAAAAGTACCACAACATTGTAACACATTTCCACCAACCTTCCCACCTATACATACAAATTACATAATTTATATGTGTCAAGATCTTAAAACATTCAAACCACATGACTTGTGATAATTTTCTATCCACTTTACGGTCAAATTTATAAAAAATTGTGGTATTTGGTGAAAAAAATTCATATTTTTTGAGTATTTTGAAAGTCTAGGAATCACTTGTAAAACCACATGACTACAACTTTAAAAGGAATAAATTTAAATATAAAAATAGATAGGGCATTATAATAGATCATCTTAAATACACTAATAGGTGATTTTCATCCATTCACACAAAATTCAAAATATTTTGCTATGTGAACAACAAATTGTTGATTTTTAGCACATTTTTAACATCATAAGGGTTCATCAACATATGTAATTAGGCCAATAAAGTATTCAAAAGATGCATCTCATATATACATATCAATTTGCAATAGTTTTTTCCTTATACAAATGGTTATACTATAACATGTGTAAAAGGTATTTTCTCTACAAGAAAAATATTTTGGTGTCTATACTATACAACCAAAATACAATTTATATTCATATCCATGGAAATATTTTCACATTTTTGTGATGTGTTTATTCAATATTACAAGATTGTAATTTAACATTTTTATTATCACACATTTAACATTGCCTTAGGTGGTATTTATACCAAAAACTACCAAAAAATTTGCGAAGGATGATATTTTCAAGACACTTAAGCAAACCAACACCCATCAATGCAACTACCAACAATCTCAACCAACTTTTCAAACACTATTTGGGGAAGGTAATAGTAGAAAACCAATAGATTCCTAAGTTTAAGGCAAGGAGGATTTAACATAGGTATTAGGCACATCATGTACATCACTTTTCCCACCTTGAAACAAAATTATGTACATTTCCATTGTCATATTTATGAATTGTGTAAAATGTGCAAACAAAAAAAATCCCCAATTGATGTAATGGTTGTGATAACCCACATGTAATAAATAAGAAACAAAACTTTCCACTTGCTTAGAACTTTTAGATTGCAGTGTGATCTCATAATTGCACACCAAATATGTCTTTATTACATGTTTTAATATGTTAAGCACTTATCTTTGAGTTGAATCAAAATTTAATTTTTAAGTCCAAATTCTTTAAGGTGTACCAAAATCTTGTTACAATGTCACCTTTTTATGTGTCCATGTAAAGACACATTTATGGATGATTGTGATGGAATCTATAATGGTACCAATTTAAAATATCGTCCTTTCGAAATATTTGACAACTTTTAACTCATTATTTTTTATGGGGATCAAAATATAGGGTAAAAAAATATTACAATATGGACAAGGTCCTTTTTGTTCTATGTGGTACACCTTAAAGGATTTTCACCCTTCTAAATATTAATTACATTGATAAAATGAATAGTTCAAATATTTGGCAAAATTTGATAAACACCAAGTAGGGTTCGAAATCAAATGGTAACAAATTTATTTACACAAAAGCATACAATTCAAACAAGCTATGTAGACCTTCTTGTGGATGGGAAAATTAACCAATTTTTGTGTATTCCCTAATGGTTAACCTTTTCAAACAATGTGAGATTGCAATGCCCTAGTGATTATAGATGTGGAAGCACAACCAATTATGGGATTGGTATCTTGGGGTCGAGGTTCATGATAGTCATTGTCATTTGGTGCATTGCCACCATCATTATTAATGTATGTGTCCTCATCATCATCATTGCATCACTCCTCCACTTTTAAAATGTATGTCCCACGCAAGGTTATGATGATATTTTGTCCCATTTGTTTTGTCACAATTCATTTGGTGGGATGATCATCAAATTCCATGATGCCATCCATATGTAATTAATCATAATCATGTTTTCCTACAAAAACCAATGTTGTTTCATCAACCAACCTTTTTTTTCAGGTGATATATCGTGTGGATGAATTTTGAATAGGTAGATGAAGATGATTCATGGAAACAATTGGCACAATTAAACTTGATCCCACCTAGGGTTGAAGACATGTTTGATTTCATAAGTAATCGAAGATTAATGCTTGGTCATAATTTGAATCATGTTGTGCCAATGGAATTTCAATTTCATGAATGGGCATGTGTTGATGAATGGCTTGGGGTTCAATTTTGTAAATGGTGGTATCTAGGCCCACTCATAGATCCGATGTCATTTACTACCATGGTTTTGACTATAGGATTTGTAGGATTGACCAAAGGACCCACTTGTGTGTTCAATGTGTCAATTAATGTGTTTTAGGTTACCATATGTGCAATGTTGATCCTTGGGCCCATTGTTAAATCCATTATCGCTAATCGTGTGTTCATGTTATGTGGGAGTATAAGATTGATGGAATTTATTGATTACAAGTGTGTGATTTCATCGTCAACTATCAGAGCATGTACAACCATGGTGGATGCATGGGGGGCTTCAACTTGATGTTTAATGGATGAATTTAAGGTGGGGAATTCCACTTATTACGAAGCCACATTGGGTGGCATGCCATGTTTATATTTCCATTATCAGATTGTAGTTATTTCCAAATGTTAGCATTAGACAATAATCTTCAAAATGGAAAGTCTTTTGATGGGTCATCAATTGGGAATTCAAAGGGGTAATACTAGTCTTTTTCCTCATTTGACATTAAAGGATCCTCCTCTAATGTGTCTCCTTTGTCTGAATTTTCATCAACATTGAACATAGAGTCTTTAAACAACATATTTTTCTCATACAATGTAATGGGTTTAGTAGTAGGTTGTTATTGTAGGAGCTTATTATTATTGTAAACGCACACCAAGTCCCCAACTCAATTCAATGTGAATCAACGTCACATTTTGCTATGGAAAATGAGTAGAACTTCAATTATGTTTGCAGAATGACAAAGGACACACTTGTGCCAAGATGTGGGAAACAATGGGTGTACGTGTGCATCCACCAATTCCAATTAAATCCCACCATTCATATGGGAAAATTTTGAGGCCATCAACTTGGGGGGTGTCAAAAAAAAACCTTCGACTTTGAAAATAGTCCTTTAATTCTTGGGCATAGGCTATCAAGTTACCAATGTTTTTTTGTAACACATAATTGAATGTTTCCTTGGCATCTACATCATCATGGAGGTGTATAATTTGTTTGAGACACATTAAACTCAAATAAATATGGATTAAAAAAGGCTCCTACATAATGTAAGTCGGTCATCAACATCCTCCACCAATGGTAAAAGTGATGTTTGATCACCTTTGCAAGGTTCAATGGTAATGAGAAGGTTGATCTTATAATGATAAAATATGTTGTTCCAATGTCTTCATGACAAACCACGGTTTCCCCATGCAAGGTTGTTTACCATTGAATGCTTTCAATTCCATTATAATTGGTTCCACCATGTGCACAAAGTTGGCACAAGTATTGCAAAACCCATCCTTCCTTATGTTGGTTCAAACATATTTCACTTAGTAAGGGACTTGTGTTGATGGCAATTACACAACATGTTGACAAAAGTTATCCATTTAGGATTGATGATAGGTTCTTGGCATGGTTGGGTGGACCAAAACTTGGCTCAAAATCCATTTTATAAACTTTAACCTTGTGCATAGTGTTGACATAAGATGATGACAAGATGATATTTATCCATTCTTAGTAATTAGTTTTCCATATGTGATTTGTGAATTATAAAGGCTAGTGATTTATATAGATCTAAAAAAAATTATGCTCAAAACACTTTTGTTTTTAAATGCTATGGATTTAAAAAAATTAGGGTTTGTTTTCTCAACATTCAAAATTTCATAGTGTAATACCTTCAATTCATATGATGCAAAAGAGTTTTGCATTTTTTAAATTTATACATTTCACCTTGAAACCAATTCCCTAAACAAGTTCTAGATCCATCATTGAACCAAATTAAAGTCCATTATTCTAATTGTAGTTGGTGTGGCACCCTAATTTTTCAATTTCAAAGGTCCATAGCTCTTGGGATTTTATGTTTTTTTCATTACAAAAAATTGTACCATGTAAAGCTATGAAAAATGACAAATTAGAAGGTTAGTTACATTTTGCATGGTTGAATTTTTTTTTTACAAATTTGTATAATGTTGTCCACTCCAATGGTTTCAATGTATCCAACCAAAGCATTAATATGTAGCACTTGGGCATCCTTATGTTCCCCTAGTGTGTCAATGGCACCTTAAAATACATTCCAATTAGGACAAGCAAACATCACATTCAACAATCAACATTTTGCAACATTGTCCCAACCATCAAAACAAGTGGTGGTTCCATACTTGTGAATGGAATTTTGTATCCTTTCAATAATAAGTTTGGGTGCATCAACATTGGCTTGCTTTTGTCATTTTTGCACAATCCATGGTATGATGGGGGTTTATAGTAGGTTTGGGACTTTGAGGTTGTTTTCACAACTTCTATGAACATTGAATGTCGTGTAATGTTGAAAAGGATATTCAATTCATAAAAGAAATTCGCCCACTTCTTATCCAAACTCCTATTTTTTTTAGTTTAATCCTCTTGTAATGAGACCTATTAAAAGGTTTGGGAATTATTATTTATTATGATCCTTTGCATTATTTGTAGGTGGGGTGTAAATTCAAGCCTTTTCTGTTTGAAGGTCGAAGTAGATTCTCCTTCCTTTGAAGGGTTTGCCATTTCAATGGTCACATTTTCTATTGTCCCATCATGTGTTAGTACAACCATGTCATTTAATGGTTGAAAGACAATTCCCCCACATGGCAAATAATGCTTTGATTTGTGTCCATGCCTTTGAACCCATTGCAACACCAACTTTTCCACTACCATCATGTCAATAGCCCAAATGGAAAGGCATTTAATCCTTGCGGTATGAAATGACATGGTTCCAAAACCTACATTCCATCTTACCCATGTTGTTTAGAGTTATCAAGTACCATGGTTCTGACATGTTTCGCCTATCCTCCATTAAAAAACACAAAAAATATGATTAGAAAAATTAATATATAACAATAAGGTTTGGTTTCATTTAAAAAATTATACAATGAAATTTAACACCAATTTAAAATGTAATATGATGATTTGAAATTCATACACCCATAAAGTTTCACCCCTTTCTCCCAAGGTATATAGTAATGATTGCTTGTTAAGTAACACAAATCCCACACATTTCAAAGAAGGAATTGATTTAAAATTCACACTCCACTTTTTGTTACTCAACATAAGCAAAGTGGGTTGGTTATTTTTTTGGGGAAAGTTTTTTTTTTCCCAACTATGATTTAGATTAATTTTAATCGCTAATGGATGCCTAAAATCAATTATCAATTATAAAAGAAACTTGCTTGTGCGACAACAAAAAAAGGGCCCAAATTTAGTTGTTGAATCAATGGTATAGATCAACCCATTGTTGATCAAATGATTAAGATCTATTTTGGTCACCACAAATTGAATGGGTATCAATTGTCGAACCTTTGGTAATAAAAAAAATTTAAGTTGTGAAAATTATGGAAACCAAAAAAATTTCATTGCCAAAACTATGATGATCAAATTTGTTTTCACTTGTTAAGCATGCATGACCAAGTGGGAAAAAAATTGTTCACATTCGACTTAATGGATGAAACCAACATGTCTATACAATCATTGATGCGATAACATATGAAAAATGGACATGTGACATCATTTCTAACAACCTTATAATTGATTAATAATAAACGTATACTTTAAGATGATTTTCAAGAAGGTTCTTTAGATAATAGGCATATGGAAGCCTCATGGAAGTTTTTTTTAATTAGGTCCCAAAGGGGTGTAATTAGAATTAGGACCTCTCATTACCTTTAATATGTTCAACACTAATTTAAGGTACAATATTGCAATTATAGCCTTGTTTATTCCATTTCATGTTCATGTTTTCATATGTTATGAAATATTAATTTTTTAAAAATTGTTTTGCATATTTCATGATCTTATTTTGATTTTTACATTTTGTGTTTAGAATTAGATTTGGGCTTGCTATTGTCATAGTTTGTTTTGGTTTTTTTATAACTTGGGAAATCCCTTTGCTTTTGTAATTTCCATGTTCGTAACACAATCCTTCTTAAATACAAGTGAGGTAGGTAAGCAAAATCAACCTTAAACCTAAATAATTCTTTTAGTTACTTATTGCTACAATAGTTACAATAACTTTAATCTTTATTCTTCACATCACTTTGTCATGATTTAATTTTGGTAATGATCCCAAGGCTAGGGTTGAAATAAAAAAAAAATGCAAAATAAAAAAAAAAAAAAAAAAAAAAAAAACAAAAGCAAACACAAATTTGTGTTGTTTAATATGTTTGTGATGAATTTACAATATTGAAATTTGCAAAAGTTGTGAAAGAAAATATGTGTGTTATTTTATGGAACGATGCAAAAGATCAGTGATGTGAAACAAAAGGTGCTACAAACAATGATGTTGTTTAAGAATTTTTTTTGCAAAATGAAGGTTTTGAAAGATAATGGTAATTCAAAACAAATGCATTGCAAGAAAATGTGACATTGCACAAAACAAACACATTACAAGATGCAAAATGAAGAAGACAATATTAGTTCTAAGCAAAGATGCAAACAAAAATTATTGTGAAGTGAAAATGAGTTGTAAAATGAAGGCACTAGAAAACAATGGTGCTATGAAACAAAGGCATTGTAATACAATGCAATGCACAAAACAAACACATTGCAAGAAATTGCAAAACAAATGCAAAGCATTTAGACACAAACAAAACAATGACATTGCAAAACACAAAGCAAAGACAAACATAAATTGCAAGACAAGGGTAAGAGAGATCAAATGAACCTATAAGGGAGTTGAGATGAAGATGCAAATGAGGCCCTCGCCAATATGATACAATTGAGGGGGAAGACGTGTGAAGGAGGAGACAAAACCAAAAGTTGGTGTGGAAGTTGGAGAAATTCATGCCATGGTAAAGGGGTTGTAGACATCTATAGATTATTGATGTGGATGAAAGGTGCCAATGTTAGGCTTAGGGATGTTAGGGTCAATGCTGATAGACTTCCACGCACTAGGTTAGTGGTGTTAGGTTAGTTTTTGCTGATAGGACCTAACACTAGGTCTGGCCCCCCTTAATATGGTCACAGTCCTTAATTTTTTTAAACTAAAGAAGGCACCTCGTAGGCCATGTTCTGGACCCTAGTGTAAAGTGAGGCTGGTAGGTTGAGCCTAAAAGGCACACTAGGGGGCAGAATGTGCCCTAGGGGACACTTTCCTTGACCTAAAGGCTGTTTAGGGCAGATTCTGTTGTAATTAGCACTTCAATTACTTGGACAGAATGGCACATTGCTCACAATCAGAATTTCCTTCAACAAGGCTGAATTTTGCAACCTAAGATGCCTGATAAGTGGCAGAATTTGAGGGTTTAGGGTTTAGGTGAATCCATTTTGAAGATACTTTGAGACAGCACTTAACCAGTTCAAAATGCATTTTAGTACTTAAATTTACTTTGTGAATTTTTGTGATTGAGGCTTTTGACCATTTAAGCTCAGCCTTAAGAGAGGGTTAGGTACGCCAATCATCATGCAAATATGATTCACAAACCCCAACCTGTCAAGTTCCAAATATTTCTGCATCTCTAATGTTGAAGTGTGGCTGAAGATTTAGTGGCCTGCCAATACAAGCAGGCCCTTAATGGGGTCCTAAAATTCTCTTGTTGTTTTGCATTTCTCTCTTGCAGCAATTGTGCAGCAGAATTTGGCTCGGTTTTGAGCACTACCCATTA
>Ga0116228_10004911_pt1 | contig 11897 bp, 7 predicted proteins | sample S1TSphfallax_2_FD_89694 | JGI IMG/M metagenome (GOLD analysis project Ga0116228, IMG submission 89694) | Host-associated microbial communities from peat moss isolated from Minnesota, USA - S1T2_Fc - Sphagnum fallax MG | ecosystem: Host-associated > Plants > Peat moss > Unclassified | place: USA...
TATAAAGGCTTCATAGTTAAGTTGCAGGGGTTGAGTGTCTGATTAGGCTCCACTCCTGCTGTGATGGCAGGTTCCTTCTTGTTCTTTGTTCTTTAGTTCTTCACAATGGATTCATTCATTTATGCAAGGAAAAAAAAAGTTAAAAAATGCAAACAATCCCTTGCTTTCGAACTCTCTCCTGCCACCTCCTTTCTCTAACCTCTTTCATGATACCCACCCAATAATCGTAGTAGGTGCAGGTAGTTTCACTAAGTGTTACTATGAATTGTGAGTTCATTTTTTGAGAAATTCATGGAACATATCTTATTTTGGTAAACTCCAACAATTAAGTGTTAATATCACATGACATTTTGGAATTGCCCAAAACTACTTGCAAGTCACAAGTTCCAAATACTGGGGCTATTGGCTTGATGTTAACAAATATCTCCTATAGCAGATGACTCCAAAGCTGTATCAAATAATTGAGAAATTATTATTTTGCAATAGTTTGTATTTTCATTGTTCACTCTTTTTTCTTTCTCCATGGGTCTCTTTACATGCACTTGCAATTGTTTTTTTCCATTTTCACACGTACTCATCAAGGGTGCCCCCATCTTAGTGTTACATGCTCTTGTAATTGTTCCTGATGTTCTCCAAGTGAAGTACTATGGCAATTGGCAGAGACCAACCATTGACACAGGTTGATTTCACGGTCACTGAACAATTTTACCCACCATTTTTTGAACCTTCTAATATCTATTGTCTCTGTCAATATTTTTTTGGAATAGGTCCAACACTCACAAAGTTTCAATGCTCAAAATAATTAAATTAACCAATAATTCAGTTTAAAGATAAATAGAATAACATTTTCAACTTGGTGGACACCAAACAAAATGTTGAAATGAAAAATTTGCATAAGAAATGTTTTTCACCATGAGAATAATTAACATTCATGACAATAAATAAACTTGGTGGCACTAAATATTAATAACTACAAAACCATAAAAAAAAGGTGCAGAATTAAAACATTGCATAACATCATCAAGCAAACAATTCATTGGCAAAACTAAAAAACCAAATCTGAAATATCTACTAAATTTTATGTCTTTGAATTGTGCAAAGTATCAACAAGAGAATTTACAATATCTAAAGGTATTGTATTTTATAAACCATTGGTGGACCATTCAACAAAAAAACTTGTAAGGCACTAAGCAATTGAAAAAAATTATTTATTATAAAAAAAAATCATCTAGTGGCCACTAATGGGTATAATAGTCCTAGGGTTGAAAGCACATTACATTGTCCATAAAATGTTGTCACAAGGAATTTATTATAAGATTTTGAAATTTGTAATTGGCCATGTGATTAAATATAATTGAGTAAAATGAAAAGGGAGTCAACACTACAATGTTATGTATATTACAATCACATTGTATGAATTTCATGGATAGTTTTTGGATAACCATAGCATAATGGACTTTCAAAGGAGCACCCAAAAACCTATAACAATCCATAATCGATGAATATGAACTCGATGCACCTTCCTATAATGTTTTTTAATGAGTAAAAGACTCAATGGTAATATGATGTGATACGATTGATACCAAGGAAAACTTTTTGGAAGGATTTTGATGATCAATTTTTTCTATGTACCTTTAATTGTGATTTTTTCTTATTAGGTCCTTTATTTAATGAAAATAATAGTTTAGAAGCTCATCTTTCAAAGTTAGGTTCTCCATAGTGTAAATTAAGGAATTTTTTTAATAAAAAATTTCTAATGATAAGTTTTAAAACAACTTGTGTGATTCAAAGTATCTTGCCTTCAAACTACCTTCATAATGTTAATTTAGACAATTATGGAATTTCACATGTGCCTAAAAGTGTTACACCTTGATGTGCTTTCACCTTTAACTAAAAACATACTAAGACATATACATTCAACATGTAACCTTGAGTAGGAAAACTTTGCTTATTATGAAATATGAAATATGAATTCCACCCATAGGAGTAAACAACAAAAGTAACCTGAAGTGTATCAATTTATTGATTTCATAAAAATACATTGAGTATCAAAATTATTTCACCATCCATATAAGAATTTGGAATATGAGCTATTGAAATTGAAATTTCATTCTAGAAGCAACCACAAATTGAGGAATTGTCTAACCTTTTAGACCAATAGTCAAATATGCAGTTACATCCTTTGCCGCTCTAAAAAGAAAACCTAGTCGATAGCATGATTTTCTACTGGTTAAAATAGCAAATGCTTATGCACAGTCTACAAATAAATATAAAAATCCACTACAAATAGAAATGAATAATTGAAATTTCCCTTAAACTACAAACATCAAACAAAATGTAAAACTAAAAAAATAACTAAACAAATGTGAAATGAAAGACATGGAAAACATAACTAAAACGAGGACAATTTTAGGGATTACTTTGTCACCTAAAAGAAGTTGTAAGATTGCTAGATCTTCATTCAAACTTCCTTCAAATTGTTTGAACCAAGAATAAGACGAATATCAAAAACTACATAATGATTATGAAATAAGCGTAAGCCAACTTTGCAAGGGGCAAACCTTTCAATGCTGGCCACAACCGAGATGCAAGGTCTAACCATTACACCTTTTTTTGGATAATTCACGTCCTTTGAATGGCTCAAGAAAAAGTTTGTTCCATTTTGGATTTCAAAAGGCCTTGCCAAGCTCATCATCAATAAGCACTATTTGATCCATGTCCCCATAAGGCAAACCTCTACAAGCAAGGTGAATTCAATCCAAATCCCTCAAGTAGTAATAAATTGAACATGTAAGCTAATCCATTGTTGTAATGCATTACTCACATCCTTCAACAAACACAACTTGATTGATGAAAATTTTGGGCATCAACAAAAGTAGAACTTCAAGGGTATTTTTTAACAACATACACAACCAAATAACAATGTCAAAATGTTCAAATGCTTGAGATAGGAAATCCTATATTCCAACATGAATTTGCAACGTGGATACATATAAGTTTTTCCCAATTTTTTCATTGATCCCCTTGATGAAGGGCACACTTTGGAAAGTAACAAAGGACACCATTGACAATGAAAATGAAAAACTTTTTTTTTGTGTTAAATTGAGGTCCAAAACTCCAAATCCACATCTTTGCATTCAAAAGAAAAACATTATGCACCTACCTAAATTAAAGCAAAAAGAAATTATAGAATGAGTAGAGGCCTCCATCCTTGTCATAAGATATGTTAATCCAACATAAAATATACAAGAATGAAGTTGATGTCCAAAACATGGAAGGATAATTTTATCAAAAAATTCAGTAAGAACATGGACTAAAACACACATATCACAACCTAGAAGGAAAACACCTGGTGGCCACCAAATTGATAGGGAAAACAACTAGTGGCCACTAAGATGATGTTGGAAAACACTCAGTGACCACTAGATGGTCGGACGAATGTGTCGTAACCTTAGCTTTGGGCTCATGACCAAGGCAAAGGGGTTACAAGGTTGCGGGGCAAAAGGAAGCCCGGGAGTCACATCACATACTCCCGGGAGTGTAAAAAAGTGTGAGGAGTGAACCCTCACACTCCCAAGGCAACTCTCACTTTAAGAGATGGAGTCCCGGTAGACTCCCAAAATTTCAAAGAGCAATTTTAGGGGTCAAAACTTAATGGCTTGTAGCGTTCTTTATATCATTGGAAAGCTATTAGAACGTAGATATATAAAATGGGCTCGCATTGCTCATTTGGACATTTGAAACACAAGTTATGGCCAAAAGAAGGGCTAGGAGTCAAAATGTCAATTTGACTCCCGACCATAAAAAGTTGGGAATTGACCCGATTTACTTAGCTGCAGATGACGTGCGACATATTGTTAGAAATCTCTCAATGAGAGCTACAACTTTACTTCAGACCGCACCTCGATCCAAAGTCTGTTCATAAAGGTATGGGGCTCCAAAGTTGCGGGAGTCCCAACTGGTGCGATTTTGGGACTCCCACTTGGGAGTCCCGAGAGAGAAAAGCCATTTAGATGTAGGCCCTATGGAGAGGTGCAGAGTATACTATAAGGGGAAGGTGGTGGCTTCCCCCAAGTTCGAGCCGTGGTGAGTCTTGGGTGTCTGTGTTGCCTGTGGCTTATCCTAGCACCAAAGGTGCTCCAACTATGCACTAACCACCTTGAGTGGGTTGTGTGCAGGCTCGTGTGAGTGAGTGAAGCTTGTCAACTTTTCCTAGTCCCATCTCGGGGCTCCAACACGCCCCTCTACCCCTCAAAGTGTTGTGAACTAGGGAACGTGCCCCGACTCCTCCCTCTTCCATTGTCTTCTACTTGGACTCACTTTCAAGTCCTTCAAGGAATTAAGAGTGCGTCAGAATGCGAGGTTCAACTAAGGCCCACCAAACCAAAACCAAATGTAATAAAATTGAATAGTACAAACAAGATTGAAAAATAGAGCTAAAAAATTTAATAAATTTTACCAAAGGAAAGTTTTTAGATATTTAAACAAGAAAAAATTGAAGATAAGCAATTAATAAGGTTTTTTTGTTTCAATTTCACACTATTACAAAAAGTGGGTTAGCAAGTCTGACTACATTTCAAAAATAACATTTTAAAAAGTCTTTGATTATTTCGATCAATACATTTAATCCTACCAAAAGGATTGTGTTCAACAAAGGTGGGAACACCGTATCTGGATGAATGAAGGTTTTCCAAGTAAAGGAAAACCATCCCCAACAAAATACTCATCCTCCCCACAATGATCGTCAAAGGACTCCAAAAAAAAACATTATATTGGCCATTGAACATGTTTTTGTATGGCGTATTGTCTATAAGCAAGGTGTTGTTAGTATGAATATAAGGATAAGCGAAAAAACAAATGTCAAGGTTCTTGTTGAAAATTGGTTTGTTATGTTTATTTAGTAAGAAATGCAAATTTCGCATGCAAAACTCCTAATCAAGCATTTTAGAAGCATGTATAAAGATTTGTGTTTTGTGCCATATTTGATCCATATAATTATAAATATTGTGAAACTGGGTTGCAAACCAAATATACAATTGAGTAAGGCATTTCTCCAAGATTTCCTTCAATCCAAAATAAAGAATGATAGTGTGAAAACCTCTATTGAAGTGTGTTATGATTCAAATCAAAGATCATGTGAAATAAATTCACGTCCGTCGTAAGCAAATGAAGCATTTTAGCATTAACATCCAAAGTCGAAGGAATTTCATCCAAGCCAATTGCAACAACTTCATGTGAATTTGGTGACTCCATATCTTCTGTTTGAGGCATTTGAGAATCAAAATTCAAAGTCGGGGGAATCTCATCCACCCTGGATTCACAACTGAATGTGAATTTAATGACTCCTTATTTGCATCCTTATTTTTCACCTCCTCTAAAATGGGTGCACCAATAATTTGAAAAATTTAAATAATTAGTAGTTGTAAAAGTTCAAAAATAGATTAACCATAAAAATCAATGAGATTGGGCAATCCAAAATAACATTGGAAGAAAAGAACAAAAAATAACATTTTGACTACTTATTATAAATGTTGAGTGATTTCTATAAAAACTGGAGGAAGATGCCATGGTGCAATTTTCGAATAATGTTTAGGATCTGACATCATTTTCTTTTATACATCTAATGGCACCAAAAGGATAGAACTCGACAAAGGTGGGGACACTAAGCCTAAAATAATGAAGGAATTATAAGTATGAAAAAAAAACCTTCATTAGATAATTATCCTCTTTTGGCGCACTTATAGGATTCAACAAAAATGGCATTAGAGTGTGGATTCAGGCAAGTTCTATAAGGCGTATCATCTACCAAAAACATATTCCCTAGGTGAGTATTAAGATACCTAGGGAAAAAAATAGAAAGGTTTTTATGATAAATTAATTTATCATGAAAGATAATCGACATGATAATGGCCTAGCTTGATTGGAAACTATAAAATGTGTTTGCAAATTTTGCACATATCTCAACCCATAATCCTTTGCGGGTCTTTCAATACTTGTCTTTTCTACTATTATTCTCAAATAGACATTCATCTTGGCAAACAAAGTAGATGTCCATATATAAATGGTGAACTATTCTAAACACCTAAGGAGGAATTCCTTTAGAGCTGGCCTAGGTACAACATTCTTGCCTAGTAAAATAGGACCCCAAACCAAGTTAAATGGTGGAAGCAAGAGGTGACTAATTCTAAAATACTCCTTCCCAACAAAGACCCTTTTCAAATCAAAAATCACATGCAAAGGATTCACCTTCGTGTCCTTTATGTCCATAGGAGGAAAAGATTTAAAACCTCCAAGAACGAGCTCTTTCCCTTTATCTTCCTTGGTAGTTTCATGGAGAACTCCACAAACACCATCATCCTTGGGCCCATTGAATCCTGCAAGGGGTGAATGCGGACGTGATAGAACCAATCGCTTGAAATTTGGGAGAGATGGAGGTGGGGACAAAAAACCTTGTTTGGGCAAAGGTTAGACTAGAAATGACATTAGTCTCCTTCGTCTTTCTTGCCTTTTTGCATGCCTTTTCTAATGTAATTCAGTTTCATCAAGTTGTCCAAGTAATTAAATAGCCATCCTTCAAATTCCACTAAGGTCAAAAAAAGACCTAGGCGTATCCCAATCATTTGAGCCCTCAGATGTGTACTCATTAAAGTCATTGGACAAAAAATCACCTTCACCTACAAATAGAAAGTAACAAAAGGTCAAAATTTAACAAACAAGAAAAAGGGCAAAATAAACAAATTGAAAAGTAAAAAAAATTTGATAAACGAATAGCAAAGATGGAATCAGAAGTCACATATTGGAAGGCTTGAAATAAATATATGTAGGAACAACAAAAGCATTTGGTTTTTATCATGTGAGACAATTTTTTTTAATTCTTCAACACCATGCTAATCTCGTGGCCAAAAGATAGGACAATCTAGCAACCACTAGATTGCAATTTCTAGAGGCCATTAAATAAGATGATGGGGTGGCCATAAGATCATAATATCTAGAGGCCACTAGTTAGTTGATGTGGTGGCCAACATATCAACCTATCTAACAACTATATCTTGAGGCCACCAATTGGTCGATTTAGTGGCCACTGCATTGTCCTATTTAGTGGCAACTAATTGACCTATCTAGTGGCCACCAGATCAACCTATTTAATGGTCACTAAATCAACCTATTCAATGGTTGCCAAATTTTTGTATCTGGTGGCCACCAAGTACACCTATTTATTCACCATTATGTAAACACAAATGTGGTCCACTAGATGCAAAATATTTGGCAACCGAAGTAGTAAAAGAAGGATATAAAATTACTTGGTGGCCACTTGATGCATACTATGTTTTAGAATAAAATTGTGAAATATCCTATGTAAATGTATTCATAATTTAAAATATATATACAATGCTTAATGAGGAAAGCTATTAATTGTAATTTAATCTAGCTTTAGGTGGGCTCAACTCCTCCAAAGGAACTTCTGTGTTCATCTCCGTACTAATATCATCATCATTGAAATCGTCAACATCGTCCGCCCTAGCACAATGGCCATTTGTGATGGTTTCACCGAATAGATGTCAAGTCATGCTAATATATCTTGGATGGTATCTCATTGTCTATCATTTTCTTCTTTATAGTTGCATGAGATTAAAAACTCCTTGAGACAACAAATTACTACTACTTGCTCTTGTGCTCATTTTTCTAATAGCAACCTTGCAAGCAACCTTCCTTTTCTTTTTCTTCCTTCTTGTAGGAATGGATGTATCCGCTTCCTGTAATTCTTCCTCTACACCTAACCCTTGTTACTTAGGATCTACAACCAGGTTTGAAGTAGAAATTACAAGGGGCATTGGATTTGTATTATATAGAATTGATAGACTAATCATTGCAATCTCTTCAACCTTGTTGAGTAAGTCCATTGAAACAAGCTCAAGAACCCAAACTTTTTTCTCCTACAAATTGCATCAACATTGGTTTAGAATTTTAATGGACAATAAACCTTGAAACATACACATAGATTTAAGACTTGCAAGAACATACCAAACATAAATTTGTTAACACTCCACTGTCAAAGATATTGAAACACATCATTTCAACATGCAAAGGTGGTTATAAAATTAATTGAATGGAGTTAAGGTTGAGTTTGAACTTATACAACCTCTTTTTTTTTGGAAATGGAAAGTCATAGATGGGGACCCACACTAAAAGACGCCTTGACACCAAAATTTATTCTAGAAACTTTCCTTCATGTGAAGGAAATAGGTCAGCAAGTGGCAAGTTCATCCATGAGCCTGATGACCTCGATAAAAGAACCTCCTACTTGGAAACCTAGTAAAATCCATACTCCATAGAGATGTTATTTGAGATGCCCTCTTCCTAAAGTTAAAAGACTTTTGGTCACAAATACATACAACTACTTTGAAAGTAACCTTCATGGACAATAAGCTTGAGAGTACAATCTTCCAATCTATTTGAGAATAGATGTCTAGGTCCTCTTTTAAAGAATTCATAATTGAGAAAATAACAAATATCCTCCCAAACCTATTGTTTAGGAAATCAACATTCCTTGAAAAGTTGTCCACAATGTCCTTCAAGTTGTAAATTCCAAGAGTGGATTTAACTCTATAATGTGAGTTGAGGTGCATAAGGCCAATTTGTGGGTTTTTGTCAATTGATTTTGAAATTCACTATTCGAGAACCTTGTTAAATTCATTGGAGGGAGGATCTTTGGACGGATTCATGCGGATCTTCCCCTTGAAGAAATCATCACTTAACGTCCTTACTAGTAGCGTAAACAACACCTTGTTGTATTTATATTGCAATTTCATTTTTTGTTTAATGTAAGGTTGTGGATTTTGCACAGTAAGGTTGTGGATGTCTATGGAATACCATGATCTCATTTTTAATCACCTTCTATTTCTTGACGTTGTAGTAGAATTCTATAGTTATCAAAAGGTGCGGGTGGCCTTTCGTTGTAGGCTAATCCCGCAACAAGATTTCATGCGAGTTCAAAGCATGTACAAGCTTCATATGTGAGACTCCTTCAATTCCACAAGGCAATTGAATGCCGATTTTCCCACAAGTTGTGATCTTGAAAGCAGTTTTCCATACCCATCCAAAATCTTCCCCTACTCCCATAGCAACAAAATCTCCTTCCACTTTTAAAGAGAGCAAGTCTGAAAGTAACAAGATTGTCATACATTCCTTCACCAATCAAACTACAAACAAAGTTGTCAAGGAAGCTTCAAAGCTCTACACAAAACTATTAAAGCACATTAGTTCATTTCTAGCAACAAACATTCAACATGGATTTCTTGCAAAAAATATTTTTTGAAAATCCATAGCTTGTAAGCTTGTCTCTTCTTATCTATCCAAGTTTTAGGCTCAATTGATCGAATTCAATCCATACTTTTTGCACGTGTTGGAGATTCTCCCTATTTGAAAGGATTGAATTCTTCAACGTATTTAGATTATTGTGAATAAATGAACATTTATAGAGCTTTATGGAATCAACATTTTAGACAACAACATTACCAAACGCTTAGAATCGTTCACGTATGTCATTGTTGACATCATCCATCATGAGTATCTCCTAAGGAAATAAATAAACAAATTAGCTCAAATGAATTCAATGAAATGACTAAAGTAATGGATGGGGGATTGAAAAAAACACTATAATATGGAAATTACTTTCACGGCCTGGATTGTATGTTATCCACCCACAATAAAGAACATGAAATTGGAAACAATAGACCAATTTCTTGGACAAGTTTCTAAAATATTAGTTTGATATTTCAAATTAGTATGAATAGCAAAAATTAGACACTATATTTGTTTTGTGCCTTTCCAAGTTAACTTTTTCTTGATTATTGCACTTTTCTTCAAAGGGCTCGCAAGACTCACAGTTTATTTGAGAGGTCCCATCAATGGTCATTCTATATGGTATCGTTGTCATTAATTTAGATCTTGGTTTCAGTTTTATGTAACCCATAATCTATAAAAGTTACCCAATTAGGAATTAGGCTTTGACGATGCCATTAGAACAAAAAATTATGGATTTGTTGATCTTAGTTTTTTTTTTTCCTTTTTTTTCCCCAATATTTCAAAGTGGCCATTGTTTCCATTTTTCCAAAAGACTATGGGGAGTAGTGAGTACATCCTTTTCTTTGTTTTTTGTTATTTTGCATGAATCCAAACAATGACAAGGAATGTTTTACCTACTCCTAACAATCAAACAAGTTCCGAGTTCTATCCCCAAGACAAGAATGTAAAATTTGTCCCTTTATTATTGCACCCCTCAACCAAGGATGTCTAATATTGATCATAGATCCATGACGAATCATTAGTACTCAATAAATTAATATTTTAGCATTAGGACCTAACAAATATGGTTTTGATGGGGTGAAATGACACACATCATAAAATCTTCATGGTTCTACTCGGAGTTGTTCACCCCTCGTTTCAATTATAGTGTATGTACCCATTACATAATTTTTTGTGAATGAAAAATAATTACAGATTGAAAAATGATGATTTGACCTTCATAATTGAAATAAAATCTAAGTATCCCTAATTCATTTGATTTTTGTAAAGCTCTTACATACGAACATTGAAATATTCTTGATAAAGGAAGACCCTTTTAGTTTTTAAAGTGATTGTTTTTCTTCACTTTCTTTTGACTTCAAAATCCATTTGATATAAATAGATTTGAACATAGATTCATTTTTTATTTATTCAAATTCCATTCAATAGTTTTGAATGGTCTTTGATTTGGCAACCATATCGCAAACATCCAATCAAAGGTTTTTATTTTGGTTTCATGGATTATTTTTTTTCAATAGAATTTGTTTTTCATTTTATAGGCAACAAAGTTTTACATACTTGCGCAAACTTAAACACTATAAGACTATAAACTTTTTTGCAAATTGTAAAGTTCAATATGTCCTTGAATTTGTTCACTCAAAGTCAAGCAAAATGTGTTGAATTTTTTTTGTGTAAACACAAAAGATGTATTAATGAATGTCTACCAAATTTGATAAATGTCAAAGGGAAATGAATTTTGTTGCAAAACATGTGCATTGGGAGGAAATCAAGAAGGAGAAATCAAATGATGAACATCCCACTATTGACAGTGTGATGCAACATACAATGTGAGTGGAATGAACCGAATGTCACTTCACTAAAAGAAATTTACATATTTCTAACTTCAATTTGTGATTAATTTTTAGTCACAAATGACATTAATCACAAATGATCATGATCATGTTATCACATAGACAATGGATGAAATATATATATATATATATTTGAGTTAATTGTATCTTTCATTCATTGACCATATAGCACATGTGATTATCATATGACTAATGACCAATGTCATGTTGCCATGTGGCAACAATTACGATTTTGAAATAAGTGGGTAGGTAAGGAAATCTAATTATTAGGATATGTAGGTAGGTAGGTAAGTAGGCTAAGGTATGTAGGTAGGTCATAAGATTTTTTTAAAATTTTATTTTATTTTGGATTTAACCAAGTTAGGGTTGAATTTCTTTAATCAGTTCTACCATTTGGCAAATCTTTTGTATTTTAATGTTTATAGTGCAGCTACTTATATGGTTGACAACTTGAAAGGGAAAACAAACAATATGGGATAAAAACTCTAGTTGCAACTTAATTATAAATAGTTTGCAACCAAATTGCAATTAAATAATTTATCCCATGTTGTTTGGTTTCCCTTTCAAATGTGTCAACTATATAAATAAATATTTCATTAATTAACTAGCTAATTCATTAATTAAGTAACTAATTGACTAACTTCTTAATTATCTACAACCAATTTGTTTATTACCTATTACCTACTTACAATTTACTTACCTACCTATTATTTATCTACATAATAATAATAATAATAATAA
>Ga0116228_10004912_pt1 | contig 11895 bp, 7 predicted proteins | sample S1TSphfallax_2_FD_89694 | JGI IMG/M metagenome (GOLD analysis project Ga0116228, IMG submission 89694) | Host-associated microbial communities from peat moss isolated from Minnesota, USA - S1T2_Fc - Sphagnum fallax MG | ecosystem: Host-associated > Plants > Peat moss > Unclassified | place: USA...
AAATGTTTCTTGACACCTGTTCGGCCCTTTCTCAGCCGTTCAACACTCTGACAGAAATGCCTGTTGCCAGCACCAGCCTAGATGTTTGACTGCAGCACATTGCACCCAGCAGCATTGTCAGGCCATTTCAAGAAATGATTTGGCAGGACGTTTTCCAATCTCCACATTACCATGAATTCTGCAAGCAACTGCCATATAACTACGATTGCCACATAATGTTCCAATGTTGCAGAAATCCTTTAGTCCAGGTGATCATTCGACTAGCCTTCAACGACCATACCTGCATCACGGGTACGAACTGACATAAGACAATGAAAGTGATATCATTTGGCTGTACACCGTCCTCACACACCTGTCCAAAATGTCTAAGAGCTTCTTCAGTGCCCATGCGTCAGACATCTTCCAAGTATGGTGGTCCAAGTTATATGGTGGTCGCAGAGCGGGTAGGATTATATATATATATATATATATTATAGGAGGTTTAGAGTGCTAGACCTTTGACAAGAGATCATTCTTAAGACAATGCCTCTGTTGCAGCATTAATCAGCTCAAGGTCAAATGATTACAAACGGATTTCAGATCACATTCCTAGCTAGTGTCTACCTTCTCGACTGTACCACAAGGAGCTCTTGGATGCCTCCCTTGTGGGAAAACCGTCCAACTTGACATCCAAGAATAGACTATACGCGTAAGTAACAAACAGGGAATTGTGCAACACAGGGAGTTTTGCAACATTCGCAAGGAGCGTTACAGGGAAAGTATATTTATGCCATCTAGAAGGGTACTACGCTGAGCCAATGTGCAACGGGTAGTTGGTCATATTTCCCTGGTTGTAAACCACATATTGGGGAAAGTCCAATTTTCCCTTTGACGTCGAATTCAAGACGAATTTCTAACAGGGATAACTGAGACCTTTCCCACATGTCACAGAGTGAGTGCGTTGTACGAGAACTGCTTGTCTGTTTAGAATCACCAGCTGCCGTGCGGATTCCTGGGGAATTGGCCGGGTCGATCACCACCTTTCCATGTGGTGTAATTTCGAGTTTCTCGTACGCAAGCTCGGCAGAGCCTGATGGAGATGAAAAGGTGAGCATGGCGTCGTGCTGTATAGTGATGGTGAGCCAGGTTGTTTTTGTTTGCATGTCGTCCGAGCTTTGCAGCAGGTATAAGTTCAATCCGCACCTTTCGTCCGAGAGCTGGCCGCTCGCGAGAACCCTTGAGATAAGAATGCAGCGAGCGCAGCACCTGCAGCGGCGGCTGGGAGCGCTGGACACCCGTCGAGCGCAGGGGGAAACCGCAAGAAGAACTCCAGCAATTTGGCCTTCATCAAGTGAAGCGCGTCGTCCAAATCACTATGAAGGTACCAGTGTAACCCAAGAATAGATGACAAACGTAAGTAAGTAAGTAACAGGGAATTGTGCAACATTCCAAAGGAGCCTCAAAGGGACAGTTGAAGTATGGCATCTAGAAGGGTACTGTGAACCAATATCAAAGGGGAAGTTAGCCATTTTTCCCCGGTTGGAAAGCACCTAGATTGGGGAAAGAACCAGTTTTCTCTGTGACACTGGTTCTAAGAGGGATTTCTAAGGGGGATAATTGAGAAACTTCCCACATGTCATAGAGGGAGTTGTACGAGTCTAACATTTCGTGTATAGAATTTTCACGACAAACCGGGTCTACAATTCTCCAACGCTAGCATTTTGTGGCACCTAGTACAACTCGCAAAGTGTGAGATCGACATGAAAGATTGCTCTAGGGAAAATTCTACACACTTTTCAGGCATCTTAGATTGCAGAAGCAGGTCCTCTGGGAAAAGGTGCCTATTTCGAAAGAAATATCGTCCAAATCCCTTGAATCAGACCCCTCGAAATGCCTTTATGCCAGATCAGAAGGCGCCTCTAGGGTGCATTCTGCACCTAGGTCTGGGCCGGCCTCGCTCTAAAGGGTCACTGGCATGCAGAATGCGCCCCAGGGGCCCAGGGGCGCATTATCTAGCACAGAATAGACTAGCGTATGAATCGAAGGACTGAGACGGAAGAAAGACAGTGAACGGATGGGAAATCGAAGCAATGAAGAGTACGAAAGGAATTGTCCATACGTGGCTCACCATGCACAATCGTCCTTACGAAGCTGCCGGTGTGGATGGCCAAAGGCCGTCTCACACTACGCCTCGGTAGCACAGCTGCAACCGATGGAAGGAAGTCGAGCTCAGGATGAAACCGAACTGCGGAGCTTACACACTCACATATTGCATCGCATGACATGGGTGTGCTAGAAGCATCGTTAATGGAACATTTGCGGGTGTAAAACGTGGGACTGGAGAGAAAGCTTTACCCTACATGTGTTCGAAATTCTATCCCACATTTCCAGGTAACAAAACACTTCCAAACTCGTTTTTTCTTTTTTCTTTTTTCAGACTCTTGCTATTTTCAAAGCTCATAATTTTCTCATCGCTTGTTCAATTTGAGTAATCTGAAGTGTAATGAGAATGCCATCTTAAGCTTTACAAATCACCTTTCAAACTCTAAAGACAAGGAAAGGAAGCAAGGTGGAAGGAATGTTTGGTCTTTCAGAAACCAACTTCCAAATGTTCTGTGTGCCTCCTTTTCAACTTTTTGATCCTTGGTACTTTGATGGGCTGTAACTTTTCTCATTTCTGCTGAGTTTTTGATGATTTTTAGTTCCTCAAAGGCGGCATCAAACACTTGATACACATTAATATGCAAGTTTGAAAAATGTAAACTAGATCCAAAAAAAATTAAATGATATTGAACATATATTGTTTATTTGATTTAAGAGAAAACAAGAAAACTTGAAAAAAAATTGAAAATAGAAAACGAAAGAAATAAAAAAACAAACTTCATCTTTTAGAATTTTAATGACCAAAAAAAAGAGAAAATATATGGGAAGAAAAAATTTCTTAAGGACAAACATAAGAAAAGAAACAAAAATAATAATTCTTTTAGCATTTAAAAAACAGAAAATTTTGAAAATAAGGCCAAAAAACCTCAAAAAAAAAAAATCTTTAAAAAAAGAAACAAAGAAATAAGAAGGGAAAAATATCAGAAATCTTGTTCTTGAATTTTAAAAAAGAATAAAAGAATAAAAAAAACTGAAAAAAGGAAAAGAAAACAAACTTCTTCATTTGGAATTTGAAAAATAGAAAAAATTAAAAAGACAAGAAGAAAAAAAAAACAATCTTAATATTTTTCTAATTTTTTTTCTTTTCATCTTCTTTCTTTTCAAAAAATTTATTTCCTTCTCTTTTATTCCTTTGTTTTCTTCTCCTTTGTTTTTAAATTTATTATTGCTTCTGCTCTTATTTTACAAACCAAAACAAAACAAAAAGAAAGGCAAAAACAAACCTGACGTGATGTGCATAACTAAGTGATGATGCAGCAAGCAAGCAGTGATAGTAGGTGCAATAATGTGGTGAAAAAGAAAAAAATGTTTGAAAAAGGAAAAAAACAAAACATAAAGAGAATGAGATGAAGAAAAAATTGTACAACAATAGAAAAGAAGAGAAAAACAAAAGATGAAAAAAAAAACTTAAAATAGGAGCGAAAATGAGGAAAAAAAAAGATTAAGAAGAAAAATCTATAGCAACAACAAAAGAACAAAGGAAAAAATAACAATAACAGTATCAATATAAAAAAAAGGAAAAAATTGATGAACAAGAAGTTACAACAATGACAATGTATGAAAAGAAGATGATGGTGGCAAAGAATAAGAACAAAAAAGAAAAAAAAAAGAGGAGGTAAAGAAGAAGGAAGAGGAGGGGAAGAAAATTGTGGGAATTTTTGAAATCTAAGGGAAGGATAGGCTAGTGAAAAAAGGAAAAAAAACAAACCCACCTCAATGTTTGGTTTGGTTTAGGTTAAATGGTTTCGGTTCAGGCGAAAATGGCCAAAACACCCACATCCATAATTGGTGCATTCGTGGGTGCTTGGTCACACAACAACTCATATAGAGGAGCTTGCTAACATAATGAAATGCTTTCATTCAGTCTGTCACAACTTTGGATATAGGAGCTTGTTAATTTGGATCCCTTCAATAACTACCCCCAATTCATAACAAGGCAGAGGGGTATATCATATTACTAAAGGTAAAAGAGGGTAAAAAAGAGTTTAAGAAATTAAAATTTCAGACAACCAATGAGAAGATTGAGCACGCAATCAAAAAAGCATTTTTAAAAAAAATTTGGGGTGGGGGGATTCTTGCTAGGGTGATGGTATTATTTTTTATGTCTACCGATGGTTGCATAAACCATGGGTGGCAAATCAAGAAGGGGTTATTTTTAATTTGGAGTTAACTTCAATTAAAAGCGCTTGCTCTTGTCTTCTGATTTTATTTCATATTTATTGGTTGAGGTTGAATTATCATACATATAAACTAAAAGGAGGCATCCACATAGAAACCAATGTGTTTCTATTTTTATTTTGGGGAGTGAGGGGGGCAACAACAGTGCTTCTATTGGGGTTTGCAACAAAAAAATGCTAACAACCAAGTTTAGGAATAGAATTTGCATGCAACCAGTGAAATGCATATGTTGCACATAATAAGGGGTCCTCTTATTTTCGTGGGGTGTGTGGGAATGAGTATTATTTGGGTGTGTTCCCATCATGTTCCTTTTATCTGTTCCCCATGTTCATATTGTGTTCCCCAAAGCTATTCCAAATAGCATTTGGATTTATCCCATTATGGTTTCCCTACATCTCTTCCCCTCTCATCTATATAAGTGGGCCATACCTCCATATAAGGGGAGGAACTACATCTCCAAGTAGAAGCTTCAATTTTCAGGTATCGTTGAGGTGTCATTTTTTTGAAATGGGGCAATAAAATGGCTCCCTGCAAAGAACAAAAATTAAACTTTGATGGGCCTTGTTACCAACTGAATGTTAAATATTTAAAAAGGCAAGATGAAGATGGTTGATTACTTGAACAAGGTTAAAACATTTTAAGGGAAAAGATTTAGATGTAGTTCTACAATTTTATGAGGATTGGAAGATTGTTTTGTTTTGACACATAGAGATGGACTTTGAAAGTTGTTAGAGATAGAATAGAGATACAATATGTAGTTTAGAGTTCTATTGGACTATGAACCATAGATTTTCATGTTTTTCATTTTTTATACATTAATAAAACAATATGAATTTGATGGTGAATTGAAATCTGCAGCGGTAGAGGGATCAAGAAGCTAAATTCTAAAATATGAATTCAAATCTTGAAGAAAATTGAGATGCAAACTGTGAAGTGTATCAAACATCAAACAAAGGTACAGTTTTGGAACCAAAAAGTTTGCGAATAGAAAAACAACCTATAGGACATCGGGTGTCTTCAATTAGAGTTGGAGCAAGAAGAGAAGTGTGAACATGGGGTTCTTAGAGATGCCTTAGTTATATAGAAGGCAATTTCCAATGAAGGGGATCAGATTTGACGTATACACAAAAGAAGGGGTTATCCATGTTTTCTAAACACCATTTGTTGTTTAAGAACATCAAGAATAGATAAATCCATGGGACAACTTATTAATGGTGGACCTTGGAAATTCTTCGAGTCTAGAATTTGTGAATAGTCAAAAGAATGATTACAACAGGCACACAAACTTATCATTCGTATACTAGTTAGCATTGCCGAAATATTATGAATTAGTAGAAGATTGGGACGGGGAAAATAACTACGAGCCCAACATTCCAAAGTGGGCAAACACAAATTACCTAAAAACATTTGCATATGAATGTTTTGGACCACAAAAGTAGCGGAATTGAAAGGGAAAGAAGGAATACATAATGTAGAAGTTATGATTATTTGGATTTAGCCAAGTTGGTTCAATCTCTTTCCAAAATCTATGTTTTTTGTAGATTTAAAGGACATGTGATCACATAATGTCCACAAATTGATAGTGAATTGAAGGCTGAATTTGTTAGACATGTGGGACAATAGATATTGGACAAAGATTGTATAAAACAACCATAGTTAGAATAACAAATTCAAAACAATTTAGAAGAAAGGATGCTAAAAATTGTTTTGGGTGAAAGCTAATTTGTGCAAAATAAACTACAGATCCATAATTCTCCTTATGAGAATAAAGTAAAACCATTTTGTATTAGACTAGATCCTACACCATAAAGAATACAAATGAATGTTATATAATTAGAGGTTAAGTCATTTAAAAGTTAACACCACCATCAAGAAATGCCTTATAGAATGATGAATGGGATACCTTAAAAACCAATTATTGTTTCATTATAATAACAAATTATATCTATGATGCCAAATATAACTATAGTAGATTGTAAACTTAAACAAAAGTTTGAGCCATGGAGAAAAAAGAAACAATCTAAGAATAGTGAAAATACATACTAGGTACAAGTGAGTATTCAACTTAGAGGAAAACATTAAAAGAAAATTGAAAATCAATGATTGAATTTGTGACTCATTTGTAGTTGTAATGGACACATGCAATTAAAAAGAGCCTAGTTGCATTGGACAAGTGCCATAAGATAGTTAGCTGCAAAAGACATGACATGGCCATGAAGTTGAAAGTGTAATTGTAAACCTATGTAGTCGTAAACCTAATAACTATGCAAAAATTTCTCATCCATTTCCATGGATGATCCTTAGTATGATGTGGAACCCCAATTTGTGATTACATTTGGGATAGTCACATGTTACCAAATGTGCCATTGATGGGTGGCTAGGATTTAAGCATGTGATAATTTAAAGAGCCAATGGCCAAAAAACACGTGACAATTTTCCATTTGTTAAAAAAAGATATATTATAATTACAATAATTAAATATTATAATTAATTAATTAAAATCTATCCTAAGCTAAACTATAACAGGCAACCTATTCTAGGTTAGGCTAGGGTAGGAAAAGATACCTAGCATAGGCTAAGTCAATAGGTAGGATCCTATTTATTTTGTTGGGGACAAGCCTTTTGATTGGTTCATCCCAAATGGCACATACACTATGTTTATAGAGCATTCCATGAATCTAATGGATTCTTTCACATACTTATATACTTTATAAATTTGAAATTGTAAACAAAGGATATGGGACAATTATAATGAAAGGGAAACACTACAACAATATCATGACATCCTTTGTCCCATACAAAAACATTATCATATATCCACACAATAAAATATTTATTATTTTCACTAACTATTTACTACTTATGTTACTTGTTACCTATTACTTACAAATTAATCTACCATATTAATTAATCAATTAATATAAAAACACTATGACATATACCACACAATAAAATACCTACTACTTAACTTAACTACTTACTACTTATTTTTATCCTACTTAGTGCATATTACCTAGGCTACAAGCTTACTATCTATTACCTAACCTACTTTATTATTATTATTATTATTATTATTATAAAAAATCATATATCCACATGATAAAATATTTACAATTTAACCTAGCTTAGCTACCAACTACCTACCTAGCTCACCTAGCTTAATTAGGTCTAACCTTCATAGCCTAACCTATTAGCTACACCTAATAAACTAACCTATATTCCCTATAGATAATTTAAGCCAATTAACTAAGTATGCAAGCTAGGCTAGGCTACCAATGTACATAGGCCTACTTAGTTTAATGTAACCCTAGTTTAGTTTACCAATTAGGTTATAATAGCCTTTTCTAGGAAACTATTAGCTATTAGATATTATATCATGGAAAACCCATGGATAATTGCAAAGAAGACCCATGGATGGGGTACATTGAAAGGATAGTAGTTCAATTGAAATAGCAAAGTTTGCCATGTGTGCTCTATGTTTTTTTGTTCATGTGTAGAATATACTATTATGGTTGCAAAAACTTTCATTATAGTTGCAAAAACAATTGCATTATCATCCATTAATGAATGCAATAAAATTTGGATGGCATTTTTAACTTTTCATCTACATTTTCAATGAAAATCATATTAGTCATAAGTTGTAGTTGCATTTACAACTAGAATCTAGTTCAAACCTTCTTGTAGTCACATATGCAACTACAGCAAGTTGCAACTACATGGACACATAAAACAAACCCACTGCTAGTCGTAAAATCAGTTGGTTTGGTCAGTAGTCGCATAGAAGTCGCAAAAATATGGTTAGAATGAATAACATTTCTTCTAATGAAAGTACACAAAACTCATGGAATTCCAAGCAAGCTAACAATGCCTATTTCAAACTTCAAACTTTATACACAACACTAATTATGACAACATAAACAAAGATATTTGTGGGATGGCCACCATTAATTCAATAAATTATGAAGGATAGAAACCCACATTGGTGGTGAATTTTGGAGCAAGGGTTTCAATGGTCAAGCCATATCCATCAACTTTGAAGTATCCAAATTACAAGAAAGAAGCAAATCCAGATGTTCATGTGAAGGTATTTAATGCAACAGTAAGAACAAATGGAGAAACATCTAAAAAGGAAAAAATCAATGCATTTAGTTATACATTAAAAGAGATGGCATCAAATTGTGCCATAATTACATGTTAGAATTTCCTATCTATAGTTTTTCTAAGTTGACACAAGCTTTTTATAAATGTCATCGCAAAACATAGAATGACAAATAGATCTACATGGAGTTCAAAAAATATCAAACATGGAAATTTTTAATGGGTTGAAATGTACTATGAACATAAATAGAAATTGGCTCATGGATTGTAAACACCACTATAAACAATTGTTTAACTATTATGTTTCAAGCCTAGGATTATAATCTTATCTGAGAATTGCAACTACAAGAATGAAATGGATCACATTGCAATTCCATAAGGAAGGGCTATGGTGTGTGAAAAAGGCATGACACCTACAGAAGCCCAAAGTGTACACTATCAATACCATTAGTTAACAAAATTACAACATCAAAACTATAGAGGAAAATAGGAAAGACTATCAAGCACTGCATAAACTATGGTTTTGCATAATGTAAACGCATAATGAAAAAAAGAAGAAAACCAACTGTAACAACAATAAAAGCTACTACTCAGAATTAGAAAGCTCAAAAAAATGGATCATATGCATGTCATATCTATGGTTTGAATGGGTACAAAATGACAAATTGTCCAAAATTTGCAAAGATGCAAAAAATGTTCCAAGGAAAAATGCATCAACCTCAAATGGAAAAATGGTAATTGATGTTAAAACAGTCACTATAAAAATGAATGTAGTAGATGTAAATGTTGCTATCAGAAATAAAATCATAGAAGAACATGTGTTGTAGGAAAGAAAACCACAAAAAAAAACTACTATAGATTAGGAGGAAAAGGATAAATTAAATAAGAAGATGGTAGACACCATACAATAATTCTAAGAAACATAGACTACAAATGAAGGTTCTTTTGCATCAATGACCTACGGGGCACATTTAATGTGGAGTTTGGGTTTACGTGCATCAAACAACCTTTTTTAGGGAGGTATCAGATAATTGTCCAACCTATGTTGTATCACCTTATTATTATTTAATTTTTAAATATATACATATTAAAGCAACCCTATATTAATTATAATCCATTATTTCAAATTATTACATAACCTATATTATAATTAGATTGATTATTTGAATAAAATGTACCTTATTTTCTTATTAATTAACTTAAAAATTTTACACAATAACCAATATATTGCACCCTATATTTTTACTCATGTATTTTATTTATTTATATTAATGTTTCCCTCAAGATTAATGGAGGGATGGAAGATAACATGGCTTGGTATGTTGGACACAACACCTTTTTTATAAACCTCTAAGCTTCAAGAATCTATAGTTTTACATAATAAGCTAATATCAATGGAATAAATATTTCAAGATATTAGTAAAAAAATGTTGGAAACTAGTTATATTTTGAATTTGGGGTAGTTATTGAAGATGGCTCTTGAGTTGAAAATATATCTATGGCAAAAAATGAAACTAAATAAACCATAGAATGTATCAAAAATAATCATAAAAAAAATAATACCATGTGTAATACCAAAAATAACATCAACAATTATAGTTCAACACCCATCCATCCATTGACTTACCTATCCACTCACCCACTTACCTACCTCGTCAACTTACCTACTTCCTCACCTACCTTTTATTTCCTATTTCTTAAATTTTGCCCTCTTCCTTCCTATCATCCTATCACTTGTTACCAACCTCATATAAGTCTTGTAGTGATATGAAATATACATGTGAAATAAAAAAACTTAACCAAAATTGTACACCTTTTGATGTTGTAGTCCATTTGTAAGGACTTGGTTTATCATTATGAAGGTGAAGGGTTCAATTTTTAACATTGGCAACTTATGTGCATTCCTAAAGGGCTAGGTAAGTAGGCTAGACTAAGGTAGTTACATAGGTTACATAAGTAATGTTAAGTAGGTTAAAGTACTACCTACATGCTTGTTTTTTTTGACCTACCTAGACCTATTACCTACCTACCTATTAAATTTTTTTGATAATTATAATCTAGGAAAAGAATTATAATCTAGGTATAAATTTGAATAATCAAATGGTCTAATGTTTACCAATCATATTTTAGTCACTCATTATGATACTTTAACATTATATGTGGGTTGTCCTCTATGGTTTGTCCATAATGTTTATAGGATGAAAAGTGCTATGTCAAACATTCAATGATTGTCCTTTACTATTCATCCATATAACTAAGGGCCTTTAGTCATATAATGTCTGGTATGACTATAAAATCAATCATATGTGAAATCATAAATTTAAGAATTTCTTCTAATGTATTCATCATTATTAGCTATAGGAGTTCATAGAATGTCATAGGGAAGAGTGATCAACAAATAGTTTATGCTTCTAAACTTCTTATTAGTGCAAAACATAATTATAACACCACAAAAAAAGAAGCCTTAGTTCTGATATTTGCATTGCATAAGTTCAAACGTTATCTATTGGGAAATAAATTTGTGTTTTATGTAAATAATATGGCTTTAGTTTACTTGGTAAACAAATCACATGTTTCAGTGAGAATTGTTAGGTGGTTATTGTTATTTTTAGAATATGACTTCACAATAGTATACAAGCCAAGCAAGGCTTGTGTGGTTGTAGATGTTTTGGGGTCAAAACACATAATTAGGAGCCAAAAAAGGTGTCAAATGTTAAACATAATTGGTCAAAATCAACCATTTATTTTTTAAATACCATTTAAAACCATAGTAATCATGGCAAGTTGGTTTTTTTTTCCCTCATATGAATGTGAAGGAAATTAAAGTAAAAACTCATTTGATCCAATTTTAAGTTTTGGTTTTAATTTAGGACATTTGAAAATGTACACCTACTACATTAGATGAAGTCAATTTTGCAAACGACTATCAAAAGGACTCATATAATAAATAATTTTCATTGAAAAAATTATAGATGATAAAAACATATTAGCCACATTAAAAAAACAACAACATACAAAGTAGCTACATGATATACACCATACAACTTGTTTATTGGTTACATTTTTTAATGTCTATAGAATACATCTTGCTAGTAATTAGTAGTGACCATAAAAAAAGGAATCTTGTGAGAGTTTTAACAAATAGAATTTCAGAGGTAGAAAAGTTATAGGAAAACAAATTGCAATCTAAAGTGAAATTAGGAACACAACAATGGAATAGGGCTTTATGGAATCATTAGAAAAATACAAAAAACCCAATTCAAATTTGGTGTGTGAATACAATTTACAAAAAATTAGCATGAGTGGAACCATAGATTATGTATGTTATAAATATTTTTGAAAATACTATTTGTATTGTTTGTTAGTAAGCAGAGAGCAATTTTGAATATAATCTACACCTACCATAAAAACTTGGTGAAAGTGTTGAAAACCCATTGGAAACACAACAAAACTTTGGTGGGAACACATTAGGAACAA
>Ga0116228_10004916_pt1 | contig 11887 bp, 10 predicted proteins | sample S1TSphfallax_2_FD_89694 | JGI IMG/M metagenome (GOLD analysis project Ga0116228, IMG submission 89694) | Host-associated microbial communities from peat moss isolated from Minnesota, USA - S1T2_Fc - Sphagnum fallax MG | ecosystem: Host-associated > Plants > Peat moss > Unclassified | place...
CATGAGGTTGGAAAATCCGAGGCCGCGCATTCCGCCTTCATTTTCGTCGGCCTGCTGGAATCAATCGTGGACAAGCATGCCGACGCGCTGGAAAACCTGCGTACCGAGCTTGACGCGCTATCGCACCGGATCTTTCACAACGGCCACGGCAAGGCTGGCGGCAGAGGCGGCCGCAAGCGCAATGAGGAAATGGCGTTGCGCGCCATCGTCACCACGCTCGGCAAGGCCTACGACACGCTGTCCTTCTTGCGGGACAGCCAGCTTGGCATCGGCCGCATCGCGCCTTATGTCTCCACCTCCGCGGCCTGGCTGCCCAAGCCAGTTGATAAGCGGCTGAAAACCCTGTCCGCGGATATCGCCTCGCTGAACGAATTCAGCACCCATTTGTCGGACAAGGTTCAATTCCTGCTGGATGCCACGCTCGGCCTCATCAACATCGTGCAAAGCACGCTGATGAAGGTTTTCACCATCGTATCGGTCATCGGCATCCCGCCCACCCTCATCGCCGGCATTTACGGCATGAATTTCGTCAACATCCCGGAACTGCACTGGACCTACGGCTACCCTTATGCCTGGGCGGCGATGATTCTGTCAGCCGTCCTCCCGCTAGGGTGGTTCCGCCTGAAATCCTGGATCTGATGCCGCCTTGACGCATTGCCCGTCACCCCGCACATCCGGGCGATGACTGATCCCTATCTGCAGCCCGAGGACGAAACCGCGGAAGCCGCCATTGCGGAAATCGGCGCCGAGCTGGCCATGTTCGATGACTGGATGGACCGCTACCAGTTCATCATCGAACTTGGCCGCAAGCTCCCCGCCTATCCCGCCGCGTGGCAGGACGAAGCCCACCAGGTGAAAGGTTGCCAGTCGCAGGTCTGGCTGGCCGCCAAGGCGGAGGGTGCAAAAATGTATTTCGCCGGCGCGTCGGATGCGGCCATCGTCGCCGGGCTGGTCGCCCTGGTGCTGCGCGTCTATTCCGGGCGGCCGCGCGGGGAAATTCTGGCCACCTCGCCTAAATTCCTGAAGGATCTCGGCCTTATCGCCGCCCTGTCCACCAACCGCGGCAATGGTGTTGCCGCCATGGCCGAGCGCATTCAGGCCATCGCCGCGGCATGAAAACCATGCCGTAACGGCATTGGCCCTGAAATTCAGATTTTTATAATTGAACGCTCATGGTTCCGCATTTCGCGGCATCTTTTTCAGGGAGTTCTTACTATGAAACGCGTGATCTTCGCAGCGGCAATTTGTGCCACCGCCTTCGCCGGACCTGCCTTGGCTGATCGCTGGCAGGCGCCGGTCAATGGCAATGTCAGCGCGGTCAGCATGACGGATGGCGCCGTGATGATGAAAGTCCAGATGCCGGCCCAGCAATTTACGGAACTCGATACCGCCATGAAAGCCGGCCGCAAAACCTGCATGATCGAACGGATTTACCCGGATGCATGGAACACGATGATCCTGGTCTGCGCCCGCAATTGACCACGCCTGCGGCCGCCGCGCAGCTTAGTAGCGGCGGACCTGCATGCGGGCGAAGGCATACCCCGCCACGCCTAGAATGATCAGCACGGGGATAATAAAAAGCGCCGTCCAGAACGCAACGGCCGCCACCACCAGCAAAATCCCGAACGCGATGATCCGCGCGAGGATGGTGCCGAGCGATGGCTTGGGCGGTTCAACGAAATTGCCGTCCGGCGTCATGTCAATGACCGGACCATTAAAATTTGCCATGACGTCAATATACGCGTTTGGCCGGCGGGATTCAATGAAGATCGTCAACCGCCCGGGCCAGCCGCGCCAGGTAGTCATCCGTATAGGCCGGATAGTCGAACGCAATGGCCGATTGCCGCTCGGACACTGCGCTCCACAGTGTTTCACGCAGCAGGGAGGCGCATTTCATCGCCTCAAGACCGCGCAACAACGCGGCATCCGCGGCCCCGTAATAATCGGTCAGGAGCGAGACATCATCCTCCCGCGAGAACCCGTTATTGGAAGACAGATTGGCCAGGTCGAAAAGCGGCGTATTGAAACCGCCATAATCCCAGTCGAGCAACCATAGCCGCGCGCCATCGTCGAAAATATTACCGGCCAAAAGATCATTATGCGCGAAAACCATGTTCACCGCGCCAAGACTCTGCTCCAGCCAGGTGTTGAGAGACCCAAGCTCGGGCAGGTGCTCGGCGATCCGTGATCCGGCTTCCGTCAGATCGCTTATGTAGGACCGGTTTATGTGAAACACCCAAAAAGCCAGCAGCGGCCCGCGCAGATGTTCCGCCATCGCGCCATGGCAGGTTTTTAGCAACGCAACGATTCTGGCCCGGTTTTCCGGAAGCCGGATCTCCTGGGGCGTCAGCGTTCGGCCTGGCAGGAGCCGGCTGATGAGTACACCGGGGGCGGAAAAATGGATTTTTGGCGAAATCCCGGCCTTCGCGGCAGCCTGTGCGGCCGCCTGTTCGTTGAACCGCATCACGCCATGCGCCGGAATATCCTGCCCCAGCCGCACCGCGAAGCGCTGCCCATCCGCCTGCTCCACGCCGTAATTGCGGTTGGTGATGCCGCCGGTCAGCGGCCAGATTCGTATCGGCCCGGTCCAGAACGGCAGCGCCTGAACCTCGAGCATCCCCCGGTCAGCCAGTACATCGCTCATTTTGCCGCCCCCGCACGCTCCGGTTGGAAATATCCTGGACACCGCTACATACGCTACAGAATTTCACAGGAGTCGCCATGCGTTCGCCGATCATCGCTTATTTTTCCGGCCTCATCGCCATGGGGATGCTGGATGGCGCCTGGCTGAGTTTCGCGACATCCCGCATCTACAAGCCGGGTATCGGGCCACTGATGGCGGACAAGCCCGTCGCCGCCGCCGCCATTATTTTTTATCTACTCTATGCCGCCGGCATGGCCTACCTCATCACCCTGCCCGCTCTGGCCGCCGGCTCGCTCGGTTCCGCGCTCACCCGCGGCGCTGTCCTCGGATTCATCGCCTATGGCACTTATGACCTCACCTCGCTCGCCATCCTCCGCGGCTGGCCGGTGAACGTAACGGTCATCGACATGATCTGGGGCGCCATTTTAACCGGCATATCGGCGGGTGCGGCGTATCTGATCACTCGGAAATTCGGTTAACTTGACTGACACGCCGCCTTCTCCCAAATTACGGAAATTCCGTAATTTGGGGTTCCGTGATGACTATCGAAACCATTGGCAATTTCACGGCAAGTGACCTTAAGCAAATCCTGACAGGGGATTAATTTAATCTCACACCGCCAGCGCTCACGAATCTGCGCCTTAACTTAAAGCTCCGCGAAGCTGGAGGCGCCCATGGACGATATCGACCGCACCGTCAGAACAGACCCGTATAAGGGCCCGGCCGGGGGCTGGGGCTCGGCGCGGTCGCTTGGCAATATTCTGCGGCGGGAAGGCGTTTTGCTGGCCGGCGCGGTGGATTTGATGAAGCAGAACAAGACGGATGGCTTTGCCTGCGTTTCCTGCGCCTGGCCGAAGCCGGCCAAGGCCCATCCTTTCGAATATTGCGAGAACGGCGCGAAGGCGACCGCCTGGGAAATTACCACCCACCGCACCACGCCGGATTTTTTTGCCCAGCATACATGTACCGCACTTCGTGACTGGGAAGATTATTATTTGGAACAGCAAGGCCGGCTTACGCACCCAATGCGCTGGGATGCGGCCACGGATAAATACCTTCCCGTCTCCTGGGACGCCGCTTTTGCCGAGATCGGCGCGGAACTCCGCGCGATGCGGCCGGATGAGACCGTTTGGTATGCCTCCGGCCGCGCCAGCCTGGAAACGTCTTTCATCTGGGCGCTGGCCGCGCGGCTTTTTGGCACCAACAACCTGCCGGATTCGTCGAATATGTGCCATGAAAGCACGTCGGTGGGATTGAAGGAAAGCATCGGCTCACCTGTTGGCACCACGACCATCGAGGACCTTGAAACCACTGACTGTATCTTTTTCTTCGGCCAGAATCCCGGCACCAATTCGCCCCGCGCGCTGCACCCGCTGGCGGACGCGCATAAGCGCGGCGTTCCGATCATCACCTTCAACCCGATCCGCGAACGCGCGCTGGAACGTTTTACTGACCCGCAGTCGCCGATCGAAATGCTGACAGGCAAAGCGACCCCGATCAGCTCGCAATACCACCAGCTGCGGCTCGGCGGAGACATCGCCGCCATTATGGGGATGTGCAAATATCTGATCGCCGAAGACGACGCGGCCCGCGCGCAAGGCCGCCCGCCCGTGCTGGACCACGCTTTTATTGCCGAACATACGGATGGATTCGAAGCCTTTGCAGAACAGGCGCGCGGCTATGACTGGAAAACGCTGGAATATCATTCCGGCTTGACCCGCAGTGCCATTGAATCCGCCGCCGCGGTTTATGCGCGGGCGGAGAAAGTGATGGCCATTTACGGCATGGGCCTGACGCAGCACCGCGCCGGTGTGGAAAATGTCCAGATGGTCGTGAATTTTTTGCTCCTGCGCGGCAATATCGGCAAAACCGGCGCCGGCGTGTGCCCGGTGCGTGGCCATTCCAACGTGCAAGGGCAGCGCACTGTTGGTATTTCGGAAAAGCCAGAATCGGTGCCGCTGGACAAATACGCAGAACGTTACGGATTCGAACCACCGCGCCATACCGGCCTGAACACGGTGGAAGCCTGCGGGGCAATGCTTGAGGGCAAGATAAAAGCCTTCCTCTCGCTGGGCGGCAATTTCATCCGCGCCGTGCCGGAGCGCGAGAAGATGGAAGCGGCGTGGAGTAAATTGCGGCTTTCCGTGCAGATCGCCACCAAGTTGAATCGCAGCCATATTGTGCATGGGGAAATTGCGTATATCCTGCCCTGCCTCGGCCGGATCGAGCGCGATGTGCAGGCCACCGGGCCGCAAGCCGTTTCAGTGGAAGACAGCACTGCCTGCGTGCATGGTTCCAAGGGCATCCGGCCGCCGGCAAGTTCGCATCTTCTGTCCGAGCCGAAAATCGTTGCAGAAATCGCCAAGGCGGCTCTGCCGGCGAATCCAAAGCTGCCATGGGATGAATGGGTTGGCGAGTACGCGCTCATACGTACTGAAATCGGCGCGATCTATCCGGATTTCGCCAATATGGAAACCCGCATGTGGGAACCGGGCGGATTTCGCCGCAACCTGCCCGCCACGCGCCGCGAATGGCTGACGGAAACCAGGCGCGCCAACATCATCAAACCCAAAAGCCTGGACGAAGATGCCGACATGCCGGCGGATTCCCCGCAGGTGCTGCGGATGATGACCATGCGCAGCAACGACCAGTTCAACACCACCATCTATGGCTATGACGACCGGTTTCGGGGCATACGCGGCACGCGGATGGTGGTGCTGATGTCACCCGATGATATTAGCACGCTGGGGTTGAAGGACGGGGAAATGGTGGGCTTGCGCACGGTTTCCCATGACGGCGTGAACCGCGAGATGACCGGATTTCGGGTGACGGAATACAACATTCCCGCCGGTAATATCGGTACCTATTATCCGGAAACCAATGCCCTTATCCCGCTTTGGCACCACGCCGAACGCAGCAAGGTGCCGGCTGCAAAATCGATACCAGTACGGGTTTTTAAGGTGGAGGGCGCGTCGGGCTAGGGTTCAACCTGCAACGCCCGTAGCGTGGCCGCGCTTAACTGCTGTTTTACCTTGGCGTATTCCGCCCAACCATTCTCGCCCGCTGCCAATGCGGCCTCCGCCTTGGCGATGGAAATGCCGTTTGCGGCCTCTATGCCTCCTAAAGCCGCCCATGTCACCGGCCACGCAACCGCCGCACCGTTACGCGCGCGCGGCGAATACGGCGCAATCGCCGTGGCGGTTACGTCGTTACGGAAATGGTCGATGAAAATTTTTCCCTTGCGCTTCGCCTTCGTCATTGTCGCAACGTATTTTTTTGGCGCATCCTCCGCTACCCGCGCCGCCAGATTCCCCGCAAACTGCTTGACCACCGGCCATTCATGGCGTGCCGTAATCGGCGCCACTACGTGAATGCCCTTGCCGCCGCTCAGCAGCGGGAAACTCTGCAAATCAAGGGCCGCCAGAACATCACGCAGCCGAAACGCCCCTTCCTTTACCACATCGAAGGCCAGGGCTTCATCTGGGTCCAGGTCAAAAACAATCCGGTCCGGCTTTTCGATGGCCGCAACCTTGCTGCCCCAGATGTGAAATTCTATCACGCCCATCTGCACCGCCTGGATCAGCGCCCCTGCATTCTTGCAATACACATAGCTTGCGGGGTCATGCTTGTGTGTAAATTCCTGCGTTATCCATTCATCCCCCAGCCCCGCCATAGGATGGCGCTGGAAAAAGCATTTTTCACCCACACCGCCCGGACAGCGTAGAAAACTAATGAAGCGGTCTTTCACAAAGGGCAGCATAAAAGGTGCGGCGCGCTGCAGATACGCCGCCAGATCGGCCTTGCTGACGCGATCATCAGGAAAAACGAGGCGCTCGCCATGGGTAAGTTCAACACGACGCATCGGCTTTGCCGGTTTCGGCATTTCGTGCACAATCTCCTTGGGTGACTTATCACCGCGCAACCCTTTGAATCGGCCATGCCGTATCATGCGATCGCCGGTCCAGCCGGCGAATTCCACCTGCGCGATCATTACCGGCTTTACCCAGGTAACGCCGCGCATCATCGCCTCCGGCACATCCGCGCAGGCCGGGCCGCTGACCTTGTTTTTATCGCGCAATTTGCCGAGCTGTTCGAGATCCAAATCCGAAAAGCCTGAGCCCACCCGCCCGGCATAACGCAATTTTCCATCTTCATTCATAGCCAGCAAGATTGAAGCAAATTTTCGGCTGCGTAGCGATGCGGAAAAACCGACAACGACGAATTCCTGATTATGTCCGCATTTTATTTTCAACCAGTCGCCGTGCCGGCCGCGGCGATAGGCTGAATCCGCGCGCTTGGCGATAATTCCCTCCAGCCCATGCGCACAGGCTGACTGTGCCAGCTTTACGCCCGTATCCGCGGCGCCGGAAAAATCCTCGCTGTACTGGATCGGCGCATTCTTGCCCGGCTCACCCAGCAGCCGCTTCAGCGTTGCCTTGCGCGCCGAAAGCGCCTTGCCGGAAAACTCCTTGCCCCCGCTCTGCAGCAGGTCGAACACGAAGCAGGACAAAGCACCCTTGCCCGATTCAAGCGCCGCAACCAGCGCCGAGAAATCGGTTCGCCCCTGCTTGTCGATCACCACGATCTCGCCGTCCAGCAGAGCACGGTCCAGCTGCATCGCGGCAACCGCCTTCGCGATCTGCGAGAATTTTGCGGTCCAGTCCAGCCCGGAGCGCGTAAAAATTCTCACATCTTTGCCGTTAGCTGAAATAAGCGCCCGATAGCCGTCATATTTGACCTCGAAAATCCAACCCTCGCCCCGCGGCGGCTCATCAACCAGCGTTGCCAGCATTGGTTCACGGAAGGGCGGTAAATTTTTATGCGCCGCCGCGGGGCGCCAAACGGCGTCGCCCCCGGCGATCTGCGCAAGCGACCTGCCGCTTATCGCACTCAACGTATTCGCCTCCAATAAATCCGCTTGCGTATTCGCGTATTCGTCAGATTCCTTGATCAGAAGCCAGTTTTCGCGCTTGGGCTTCGCGTCCGGCCGCATCCGCACCAGCGCCCAGCGCCCGCGCAGCCGCGCGCCGTGAAGCTCAAAGGCCAGCTTGCCGTCACGCAAACCCTGCCGTGCATCCCCCACCGGCGCCCAGCTTCCGGTATCCCACAGCATAACCGTGCCGCCGCCGTAGTTTCCCGGCGGAATCGTGCCTTCGAAACTGCCATATTCCAGCGGGTGATCTTCGGTTCGCACCGCCAGCCGCTTATCTTTCGTGTTGTAACTCGGCCCGCGCGTTACCGCCCAGCTTAGCAATACGCCATCCAGCTCCAGCCGAAAATCATAATGCAGCCGCCGCGCATCATGTTTCTGCACCAGGTAAAGCGCGCCGGCCGCCGCCGCGCTGCCGCCCGCAGGCTCCGCCGTTTCATCAAACCGCCGCTTGGCGCGGTAGGTTTTTAACGCCGTGTCAACGGACCCGGCCATTACTTAGCCCGGACCCGCTTCTTAACAGCCACTGGCTTTTCAGGCTGGTTCTGGCGTACACTTTGCCGAAGTGCCGCCACCAGGTCGATCACATTGCCGCGCTCGCCTGCTTCATCGGACACTTGTTCATCAACCTGCGTGATATTTTTGGCCTTCGCGTCAATCAACTGACGCAGGGATTCTGTATAGTGGTCATGAAACTTCCCGGCATCGAATTTCTGCGTCTTGCGGCCGATCAAATCCTGGGCAAGTTCCAGCAACTCAGGGTTCGCCTTGTCGTCGCCAATATCGGCAAAAAATGGCGCCGCGCGCCGCACCTCATCCGAGAAACGCAGCGTCTCCAGCATCAACCCGCGGCCGCAAGGCTTCAGCGCCGCGACGTATTCGCGGCCGCGCATAACGAACTGCCCCACCCCCATCTTGCGAGACGCCCGCAGTGCATCCCGCAACACGCCGTACGCTTCCTGGGCAAGCTTGCCGTCCGGAACCACAAAATACGGCTTTTCAAAATAGATCGGATCAATCTCGCCTTGGTCGACAAACTGGATCAGGTCAATTGTATGACGCGCCTCGATCTTCACTTTTTCGAGGTCATCATCAGTAATCAGAACGTAATTCCCTTTGCTGATCTCGAAGCCTTTCACGATGTTCTTCGCATCAACCGCACCAATCCCAGGTGCCACCTTCTCATACCGGATCCGCTTATGGGACTTTGCGTCTACCTGGTGGAAGGCCAGGCGGGCACCGGTTTTGACCGCGGAAAAAAGTTGCACGGGAATGGAAACCAAGGCGAGGCGCAACTGCCCGGACCACAGGCTGCGCCCCGCGGCCGCGTGCTCCACGGGCTCGGCGGCTTTGGCGATGGATTTTGGGCGCGGCTTTTTCACGACCTACCTATTGGCAATTCAACATGCTGTGCACCTATGTGCTGCATGACAATGATTCAGCAGGGTAAATGCAAATTAATTTGCCTGTAGCGTGCCTAGCCGATTGCCCCGCTCAAGCGCCGTCCCAGCGCCCGGCTGGCTTGGCGCGCGGTGAGAATAAGCAAACGGGGCTCCCTGCGTGCCCGTGCCATCAATCGCCCAAACTGGTGCGCGTGCAGTGTGACGGAAATGAAATGCGCATCATCCAACCGCCGCAGGCCCTGCGCCCGCTGGTGCAGCAACCGCACCAAAGCGGCATCCCCGGCAATGCGCGGGTCTTGCGCAAGCGAAAGGGCTGCTTCGCTCAACCGCCCATAGGCAATGCTGGTGCGCGTAAGGCCGGAGGCCTTGCCGCTCACCGCACCATGCCGCTGTGTGTAAAGGTAAAGCGGCCGCGCCAGGATTCTGAAATCCGCGCCAGCCAGCAACAGTTCAACCACAAGCTGAAAATCCTCGCCATGCGAAACATTTTCGGCATAGCGCAGATAGCCTGCGGCAAACGCCGCGCGGCGAAACAGCGGCTTCAACAGCCCCCAATCCATGCCTTTGCCGTCGGCAAGGTTGTGGGCTAGAAATTCCGTAAGCGTGACAGGCTTCCCCGGCGGCGCGAAAGCCATGCCGCTGCCGGTCACAATCCCGGCCACGGCATCATAATAGGCAAGGTCGTCGGCAACAAAATCAGCACCTGTCGATTCACCGAACGCCACAAGCTCGGCGAGCCGCTCCGGCGCGAACGCGTCATCCGCATCCAGCACCGCCAGCCAATCGCCGCGCGCCGCCGCCATTCCCGCATTGCGCGCCGCGGCCACCCCGCCATTGCGCGGCAATTCGACGATTCTTACCGCGGGCGATGCCTTTTCGTAATCACGAAGAACTGACAATGTCTCATCCGTCGAGCCGTCATTGATAACGATGATTTCGAAAGCCTGCATCGTTTGCTCCAGCACAGACTCAATTGCCCGCCCGACAAACCCGGCGGCGTTATAGGCAGGCACAATCACGGAAACCGCCGCCGTCATTCTGACAACCCGGCTGCCTGGTCGTACAGAATTTCAAGCCCCGCCGTACAACGCCCGATCTCGAATTTCTCCACCGCAAACGGCGTGGCGGCTGTGGAAAAGGCCTGCGCCAGTGCGTCATCCGACAGCAGCCGGAGCAAATGCGCGGCCATGGCTTCAACATCGCGCTCAGCGAACGCAAATCCCGTTTCGCCATCGATGATCCCTTCTGTCGCGCCGCCGCGGGCGGAGGTGACGACCGGAACACCGCTTGCCTGCGCCTCGAGAATCACAATCTGCAACCCTTCCGCATCGCCGTTGCGGGCGGTAACGCTCGGCGCGCAGAGCACGCGGGCGGCGGCGAGCCAGCCGCGCGCCTGTTCCGGGTTAAAAGCCCCGGTCATGCGCACGCCGCCAATCGCCACGGCGCGTGCCGCCAGCCCCGGCATTTCCGGCCCGTCACCCGCAATAACAAGCTCGGCCGCCGGCATGACCTGCCGTACAATTTCAAACGCATCAAGCAAATATCCGGCGCCCTTCTTTTCCACCAGCCGCCCCAGAAACAGAACCACCGGCGCACGCTGCCCCACCGGCAGGCCGGCGGGGAAAAAACGCTCCGTATCAACGCCAATATAGCGGACCAAAATTTTCTCCGCCGGCAGCCCGGCAGCCAGCGCCGCCTGGCGGATATTGTCTGATACCGCAATGAAACTCACGCGCTCCTGCTGGGCAAGCCTGGCCAGACGCGCCGGATAAGACCGCCAGCGCCGCCCGGCCCGCCCGGCGGCAAACCAACCCATATCCGTGGTGATGTCAGAACCGTGCAACGTAACCACCAGCTTCACGCCCAGCGCTTGCGCCAGCGGCCATGCCTCTACCCCGTCAAACCCGAAATGCGCGTGAATCAGGTTTGGCTTTATCCGCCTCGCAAGTTTAACCACCGCCGGCCGCGCCCGGTGCAAGCCCCGCCAGGCCACCCCTTGCAATCTTTGCAGAAAAAGCGGCGGCCCTTCGTAGACCGAGGCGGTTGCCAGCCCCGCCAGCGGTAAATCGTCGAGTCTCCGTTCGCCTAACAAAACCGGCCGCCACCGCCGTAGCGCCAATGCCTGGTCCCGCACAAAGGTCTCCGAACGCGGCAGGATTTGTGTGCGATAAATCGCCACAACGCGGTCGCCTGTCTCCACGCCTGCCATCAGCCTACGGGACTGATCGTCAGGCAATCAACGTATCCGCATAATCCCGTGGTGAAAGCACGCGCGCCGCGACTTCCGGCCAGGTTTTGAAACTGCGCGGCGTGACCTTCCCCGCCATCAGCAAAGCCTGCGCCGTCGCCCGGCGCATGGACTCAATATCGCCAACCTTGTAGCCAAATCTTGCCTCGTTGTCGCCCGCGGCAAAACTCGGGCAAACGGAAGGCAGACCGAAATACTCAAACTGCGCTAGCTTCAGGCTGGATTCCGCCAGGTATTCCGTACCGGGTGCGTTATGGTATGGCGCCACGCCGGCGGTTGCGTGTTTAAGGTAGGCAAGCGTATCGCGAAACGGCATTTCGTCATATACGCGCACATTCCCGGGCGGCTCAATACGCTGGCCGCAGCCGATCACATGAAACGTCACATCGGGAAAAGCCGGCGCTACGGCTTCAAAAAATACCGGGTCAAAAAGCATCGACCCGACGGAGATGATGTTTCGTGGCGTCTCATACGGGCTTTCCCCCGCATTGGACAGTTCGGCTTCATCGACGCCGAACTCTGCCCGGAAAAGCCGGCCGGCCGCCCATTGAAAATCCGGCGCCATGCGCGGGGAGCGCATGCTCACATGGCCAATCGCATCCGCATCCATCTCCAGCTGGCGCCGCACAAACGGGTGCGCACCCACCGTATCCAACAGGTCA
>Ga0116228_10004917_pt1 | contig 11885 bp, 10 predicted proteins | sample S1TSphfallax_2_FD_89694 | JGI IMG/M metagenome (GOLD analysis project Ga0116228, IMG submission 89694) | Host-associated microbial communities from peat moss isolated from Minnesota, USA - S1T2_Fc - Sphagnum fallax MG | ecosystem: Host-associated > Plants > Peat moss > Unclassified | place...
AAAAGCTCTCAATGATGATTTCAAACAAAATTTTGACACATGATTGGCACTTAGCCATAACAAGGCCCTTGATGGTCCATGAATCCTTGAGATTGAGCTACATCACATTTATTACCCCCATCAATTTGGCAAAGGAATGTATAAGATGATGAAAGCTCTTTAAGATAACATACCCGAAAAAACCATTTCAATTGAAGGGTCGACAAGTGTGAGTGATAAGAAATTGATACTTGTTAGGATTTGGGCAACTTCACCCAAAAGCTATTCAAACTCATTTTGTTGTGTGAAATAGTGGTGGAGCTAACTCCTTTCTCCTAGTTTTGGTTTTTTGGCCTTGCCTACCAAGGCAAGGACATTGTGTTTAGATTCATTATAGAGTATAGTAGCTTTAAGGGACTTGGGCCGCTAGATAGTAGGTCTATTTTGATATGAGGATTGTTGAAAGATAATATTTTAGCTTGTGTTGAAACTTGAGATTAGTTATAGAGTTATAATAATATCTTGAAGGATTTTGGTTTCTTTTAGAGGATTTTTTTTTTTGAAGATTATATTTTTGGATGGTGAAATTATTTGAATTTCCACAAATCTTCTTTTGCCTTAAGATACTTTGGCAAGGCCAAAGTGTGACACACCCCCTTGTTCTTGTATTTTGTAACTCTGATTTTCTAATTTGGCTGCAAGTAAATAGCAAAGGAGGGTTGAGTATGGAGACCTAGTTGGCTAGGAATTTGGATCCTCGACCCCATCTAAAGTGGGCCTTAGTTACACTTATGAAAAAATAGCATGCATTTCCTTCCTCTGGATAATAAATGACCTAAAATTTTGGGCCGTCGGATACACAACACCTCAACAACCCTCCTCCTCCTTCCTCCTCCTCATCCTCCTTGCAGGTCCCAAACCCTAATTCCCAAACCCTAATCCATCTTCCAACGTGATGTTCACAGCAGGAATCGGATTCTACCATTCAACACTCGGAGTTGCTGCGAGGGCTGCTTGGGATATTCAGAGAAGACTTCGAGGATTGCAGAAATTTGTTTCCATCGTGCTGTGACTCTGAAAGAAAAAAACTTTTGCCAAGGTTTGTTGAGCAGCCGTGTAAATGGCGAGTGTGGTGGCAGGAGTAGGGATGGTGGTTATTGTGTCTGGTTCCTCTCCAGCTCCAACTCCAGCTCCAGTTAGTAGCGTAGCCTCATTCTCTTTGCAGAGGGGTCTGCTTTCCTCTTCACCGGCTGTCTCACTTTCCATATCAAGGAGGAGGACATGTACAGTGCGCGCCGGTGGTAATTATTTTCTTTTTGCCTCTTGAATTGTGTTTTTAGGGTTTCACCCTCGGCATCCCTCACAACACAAATTTGTTGGATTAGTGAGCGAGAAGTACAGATTTGAGAGAGATAGAGTCAAATAATGTCTGTTGCAGTTCTCTATCAAATCTCTTGGTCTGCTTGAGGAAGAAAGCTGTGGCTAACATTTTAGGTCTATAAATATCTGGCTTCAGAAATCGCATCGATTTTGTTTTGCAATTGAACTGATTGGAAAAATATATTGTCTGGGGACATGATCCACATGGTTCACTTATGTAGTAGTTCAAATGTTGGAGCTCACAGTTTGAGATCTCTGCAGGGGAGCCATCAGAGAAATCCCTGGAGGTGATGCGCAAGTTTTCGGAGCAATATGCAAGGAGATCAGAAACATTCTTTTGTGTAGACAAAGGGGTTACTGCTGTTGTTGTAAAGGTGGATGATCTTTCTTTTTTTTTTTTTGTTTGAATTCTGTCTGGCTTTGAAATCTTTCAGAGTCTTGAATCTTCCAGCTTTCTGCAAATTTGTTTGTGAGCTGGACACAAAACATGACCAAAAAATCAGTAGACACAGCACAGGCTCTTTTTCCTTGTCTCATCCATGCTCCCATGGAAGCTATAAAGTGCCCTTGGATGTCTCTTGAAAGATTGATCCTCAGGTAAGTGTTCATGGAAGAAGAGAAGAGTATAGTTCTTTAAGCAAGAAATTTGTCATTTTGTGGAGAGATTTCTCTACAATCCATAGATATGAATTGGTGAGACAGGATTTGAGACCATTTGGACACTCTTGATTTTCTTGTCCCTTCTTATGCAGCACATCTAAAAGTATGTATGCTGGAGTTCAGGGATTGGCAGAGCACAAGGACACCCTTGGAGCCCCCCTCTGTCCATGCCGGTGAGTGTTCTCATTCATTCATTATGCAAATAGTGACAATTATTTCTATTTTCAATTTGGCATACTTCATCACCATGAATGAATCGGCCTTGAAAAGCATATGTTATAACATATGAATGGCTCTGACAAATATGACATGGTGCAGACATTATGATGACAAGGTTGCAGAGGTGCAGCAGGGCTTTTGGAACTGCCCCTGTGTCCCCATGCGTGAAAGGTGGGTTTGCCTCAATTTGCCCCATCTTGCAGTACCTGTTTATGGTGCATTTTGCAGTGTTAATGTCATCATCTTCTCAAAGAACATAGCAACATACATCCAATTTGATATTGTTCATACTAATAGTGCTCACATTAATGGTGGTTTGTGAGTTTTTTTGCAGGAAGGAGTGTCATTGCATGCTTTTTCTTACTCCTGAGAATGATTTTGCTGGTGAAGAGCAGGTGACATTTCTTTGCATTGCACTCAGTTTCTTTGTAGTGCGAACAAGTGAAATAGGAAATCACAACTGCCATGCAAAATTAGGTTTAGTTGATCTTTTCTATTTTGGGTCATTCTCTGCTTAGTATTGGAGTCTAAAGTTCTCACCTATTCTTGTGTTTCATGCAGCATATTTCTTTTAAGGAGATACAGGATTTGACAGCCTGAAAAGCTGGACATGCTCTTGTAGAACAATGTTTTGTTTCTGGGCTTGGAACCCCAAGCTGAAAACCCTCACTTTGGTTATGTATTTTTGACCTAGAATATGGTCTTGTGGTACTTGTGAGTTGATGGAAGAGTTGTCCAAGGGCAGGACTAGCATATGTATTTGAAGAGAGTTCATCTTCTACATTTTTTTGATGAGCGTAAGCTCCTGTATACATGTACACATTTGGGCTTCAATTTGCTAAAAGTTGTGCATTGGATTATTTTCTCTCTTCAGTTTGTCCTGTGAGGTCAGAACAGATGTTTAAACCTTTTTTGCAAGGTAATAAAGTGACCTCAATTACACCTTGTTGTCTTGTAATCTAGAAGTAGTTTGGATGCAAGGTTAAATATGTGCTGTCTTTCATTCTTGCTCCTAGACATCTGTGACTTATGTGAAATGTGAAACACAATCAGGAGTACAGTTCAGGTTACTATTAGTCAAGCATAGATGGGCAATGAGGTTCTCTGACAGTTATGTGTTTTTGGGCTACTTAAGACAGATGTATGTAATGGTGTGCAATGCCTCCAATCTGTGTCATCAAAATAGACTACACCTGAACCTTTAGCTGCCAAATTAAAGGATTCATTCAACTTATTGTTCAAAGAGGTTGGAGATGTAACCCTATCTTGTGCATTCTGTGTAATCTTTATCAATGGCATTTGACTTGTCAATTAAAATAAGGGTAGGGGTAGGGTTTGGTAGTCTTTACAAAGAAGCTTGACCTTGCCAAAAAAGCAATTACACATGCTTTACCAACATGACATGTTTGCAAATGAGACTGTAGAGAACAACAGCAAGCAATGCTCCCTTGGGTTAGCATTCTGTATTGCCAGTATGAGGGAGACTTAACATCACATTCACACAATGTTCACATAACAATCAGCAAGGGTATGGATATGGATTTGTTTGTGTTTGCAGGATTTGCTGGTAAGAGATTCAGCAACCCCAAAATTGTCACACACAACACATGCAAGGATTCGGGGAACCTTGCAATGAGTGACAGCATGAGGCAAGAGCTTGATAACAATGGGGAGGGTTTTGCAGATGTCCACAGGTAAACAAAAGTGAGAAAGCAGGTGGATTTCTGTGCTTATCTATGCATTAATCTTTACAGGAGTATACCGATGGAAGTTGTCTCAAGAGAAGTCCTACTATATTGGGTGATTGATTGGTTTTACATCAGAGGAACATAAGTAAATTGTGGAAATCATCACAACCCAAGTGTGTCTAGATTGGCTAAATTCCATACAACAGGTGAATTTATACACACTTCCAGACAATCATACATTATGCCAGGATTGACTTGTGTACTTTGTCACATATCATCTATAAACTCAACCTTAGGAGGGGGGATTGATTGGAGGACTAGAAAAAACATCTTGTTTGATTGCAAAAGTGAAAACATCTTTTGTCTTCTCAACAACAAAAGTCATTCCCTCCATAGACATGCATGACATCTAATGTGGTTTCACCTACAGGTGTCTTCTATGAGCATGTTGTGAGGTGGTTCGAGATCAAATCATTTGTTCAGCTGTAACATCTAAGCATATTAGCTAGCTACTTAAATCTACCTGACAATAGAGAGGAGTGTGCAAAGTGCCCAAAGGACAATCTCAAAGGTTAGCTGTCTAGGAATAGTTAATGGCAAATTTGTGCACAAATCCCGACTTTGTTTCCTTCACACTTCTGCTAGAAATCCAAGTGTTGCAATACCATTATAAGACCTGTGTCTTTCTTGAGGCAATATCAATTCATCCATTCATCTGAATTGGATTCACACGTCACTAGTCTTGGTTTTGCACTGACGGAAAAATTTGAAGTCTTTTGAATCTCTAATTTATTCACGGACCTTGTCTTTTGGTTCCACATTGAGCACAAAATTTTGATTCAGGCCGATCAAATTTTTTCCCACACTCATCACAAAAACCCTCAGTTCTTGAGCTTTGTCCACCCTACAAAGCAAGCAATTTTCCCACAAAAGAATTATCTCACGGAATTGAGTCTAGCTCCTGGTGGAGTAATGATGATTGTAAACTGTTGACCGAGGGGACAAAATGCACTATGAATCTCCTGAGTAAACAGAGCAAATATGGAAAATTCTATAAGGGTGTAGGTAGACATGTCGACCTTTAGAATGGATCCTCCTGGCACACGTATTTCATCCCATTGATTGGATCCTGAGCTCTCTGCTGCAACCATCTTTGCATGTGCTGCCATAATTTTCTGCCTCATAACTGGACGTGATTGTTCAAACTCGCGGTGCACTGTGGGAGGTCGTTCCTCTGTCCAAACACAGGTCATGTAAACTATAATTCCAACTTTCATACCCTTTTTATCTGTACCATCATATGATTCAGCAACCTGAGGGTCAATTCTGCTGTCCTAGTATCAATTGTGCAATATTACTGGCTTCGCAAAAACAGCACAGGAATTGGGATGGACCCCAATTGCCAACTGCAAGGAAATGCATATTAGCATAGGAATTGAGCCCTACCAAATCAGTGTAATATCCATCAGCCATGCTGAATAATAAGAACATTTACAGTTTCTATATTCACATGAGATAGATGCTCATAAATTTTCGAGTACTTTAGAATCCTTACTTGCAAAGCCATGTTTCGAGCCTGCAATTGCACCAGGAACAAGGCAATTTGACAAAGAGTTGGCAATGAGGCCCGTCCCTGCAGGTTTGGCTGGGTTCTGAGCTGTGCATGCATTTTGGTGATGCTTAAATGCTTTTGGCACAAACTTGCGCTTGCAGTGTGGACACTGCTCCAGCGATGCCATAAATGCTGCAGATGCTCTGCTCCTCCAAACCCACTATTCATCTAAAATGGTTGATCAAAATGAGACCACAACACCTCCATAAGGAAATTGATGTCCTGGCTATGTACAACACTGTCATGCAATTTGCATGAGGACAAATGTTCTTCCTGTAAAGACAAAAACTGCAAACATAACATCCATGCTTGGGTCGCAGCTACAACAATCTTATGCAACGAGGACAATAACTTCCAGTAATAGATAGGAACTGCAAACATGACATCCCATTGTAGGGTTCAGACGCACCCTTGATTGAAATCATCAATAGCTTGTATGCCACCAGTTTTGATAGGCACTTCTTTCTCAGGAGGCAAAGGCATTGGACGACGCTGGTTTGGGGGCTTCTTCTCCTCTTCTGCCATCCATTTCTTCTTGCATTGTGGTATGTGTATGGGCAAACTGCAGATCTCTTGTGAAGTTAGAATCTGTATCCCATGACTTAAAGAATACAGAAAACCTTTGCAATCATCCTAAGGAAGCTGAAACAGGGAACTAAAGCAGAGAAAATGAACTTTTAAGCTATATAAACAGCAAAATGCAACTTATGTAAGTTGCTGACTACAGTTGGGTGCTCAATGCAGTCCAGGACAAGTCTGCAATTTTTGTCTCATGCTTCTTCTTTCTACTCACATTTCCAGTTGGTTCAGGAATTCATTGCCTTGTGAGACAAATGGCATGGACATGGGTTACAATTGTTGGTTCTATTGGCTCCCAAGGCATGCAAATTACAGAAATTATGGTGTTGCAAGACCCGCTTGAATAAGGTTCATGACTAGGCAGTGACAAACACAATTCTGTGTATTTCAATTGTAGGCTGCTTGTATGCTTGGTTGAAGAGGGAAAGATAGATAGATGATGAGAGGGAAAGAGAGGGAGGAATTTGACACCTTTTGCTGCCAAATTCTTGGCCACATAGGTAGCACATAAGCATACGAGGCCGTGATCCTTTGGGTGAAGGTGTCCTGCTAGCTTCACCTTCAGGATGGATCCTAATCTTCACATTGAGACTCATCGAAGCATGCTCCAGACTTTACCTGCACCTAGGGACTCTCGTCTGCTTTGATCATGCTTCTTTTCAACACATTTGTTGCTGTCTCAATTGCCATTCTCATCATGTCTGTCTGGAATTACATACAGATTACTTACAGTTGCATCATTGTCAATGCAGCAGTCAGTCTTTTGGATTTGGTGAATTGCAGTGGCATAACAATCTGGAATAGTTGGGGGCCAATTGTAATCTTGACATGCAATTTTCATGGCTGCAACAAGAAAGCTTCATTCAAGAAACTACACCACCACCAGAATCAAACAAATCATGTGGCAAGATTGATGCTGCCCAGTATTGTTTGCTGCAAAGTCCATGCCCATTGCTTGCTGATCACCAAACACAAGATCAGAAGAAGAATCCTGCAAACAGATTCTAGATCCCCAATTCTTCTTTGGCAATGGAATCTGGATACAGGATGTTGGTCGGTGCTGTGTTAGGTTATCGCTCTCCAGTTCCTTCACAAAGTGTCAGTCAACAAGGAAGCTCTTGATAGGTATAAACCTTTCACAGACAAAAGGTCAAGTACCCAAAACTGCACCCCACTTTCTTTTCTTTTCCATCCCAGTTTCCCACTCTCTAGTTTTGTTCTCCATCCAGCAGCAGCCTCTCAATCCTGGACTGAATGGCTCACCATCACTGGACCATTTGAAATTATTTTTGTGTTTAGAGTGTGGCACACAATGTGACCCTGTTGTTGCAGCCTCATCAAAAGGCCATGAAGAAGATGAAAGAGGGAGGGGGAAGAGAAGGAAAAAGTGCAGAAATAGGAGAAAATTTGATAGGACCAAATGACCACAACCATTGTGCTTCATATATACCTTTCAATCTTCCCCAGAGAGGAAACTCTTCAGATCTTCACCCTACTAGAACAGAAGATCTCTCTATTAGTCAGATCATCTCTAGCACTCTGTATTTAAACATCATTCAGTATTTCACATCCAAGATGGAGTATTAGATTTTGCCCCAGCCCCACCCATAAACATCATATAAGAATCATGCAACAAATATTAAAAAGAAGAGACTACTGATGTTTCAACACTTGAGTCAATTGTTATAGTTGATCGATCCAAAACAGGCATTTATTTTAATGGATGTCCTTGCAGGCCACTGCTTATTTGCACACAGTTGCTAACTTACAAGAGAATTCCACTATTTTAGTGTGCCAATTCATCCAAAATTCAATGTACAAGACAACTTACTGCTACTGGAGCTGCTCTAAAGTTATAGTTATACAGTGAACTACTTCAGAATTCCAATCGTTTGTATTTGTGAAGTTATAGTTGTACATTGAACTAATTCGGCATGTACAATCTCTATTTGTCCTACTACATTGGCCATTGCAAAGACTTGTAACATCTTTGTTCAAGGGTCTCTTAAGATCTGGAATTTTGTTTGTTTGTTTCCACTGACACAATGTTCATCAATATTCCTGGCTTGATTTTGGGATGACTTCAGCTTGTGAGGAGTGTGCGCAAATAGGTATGTATCATGCACTCCAGGGTCTTGTACCCTCCCTGGGACTCTTCTTTTTGCAACGAGCTCAACATCTGCTTCGTACTCTCTTGCTGTAACTCTTGTGAAAGGGAGTCTTTTCTAAGCTACAGTTGATACTGACAAAATGAATGAGTTTGGTGGGTCTGAACTTTGAACCCTAAACCCTGATGAAACTGACACACTACTTGGTTATAGCTCTTTCTTTTACAACAAATATGTATTGTAGACCGATTCTTACATTTCCTTGAAGGTGGCTGACAAAGCAAAGCAGAAGCAATTCTGATTTTCTGGAGCTGACTACTTCTAAACTCTGGATGTGGAATCCCAGCCCTCCAATCTCAAGATTTGTCAGATAAAATTTCAAACAAATTCCAATGCCTCAAAATCTTGAAACTCATGTTGTTGTTGTTTCAGTGTGGTGGTGGAGTGCTTGTACTCTTCACTTGGCTTGTACTTTCTGCTGGATCAAGATGTTGCTGTTTGTTGTGCAATGGTTCCTTACGCTTTTTGCCCTGTGCGACGATGTAAGCTGTTTGGGCAACAACCATGCACAATCACCTGCAAGAAGTGCTCAGGCTTAGATTCTGAAAGCCCAATTTGCTTGGTTACCACAAAAATTCCAGTTTAGATGGACTACGAAGATGATTTTCCTCCTCAAAATTTTCTTGCAACATTCTTCTTTGGCACAAACCTTTTTCCACAATGCATGCCCTGCACCATTGATTGAAACCATGCCGCCGCTTTCTTCAGTTGGTAAAGCTCCACAGATTCTCTTCCCAGAAATCTTCTGAATCTGTCTTTGGAGTATTATTGTCTGCCAAGTTGGGATCCCCAGGATGAAGGTCTCCTACCTCTGGGGGAAAATCAAGCGCCTTCAAGTTTAGCAACAAACTCTGGACATCATCTTCTTGACAAGAGACTGAAGTGGTTGAGCATTCAGCAGCAGCCTCCTCCGCTTTCTTTGACTTTGCCACAATTTTATGATCATCCACAACAGCTGACACTTGATCTGGTAAATGCACATGAGGTAGAACCTCCTCCTCCTCCTCCTCCTCTGCTTTCACTGGACCTCTTTCAGAATGGTTTCCACAACTCTTGGCATCAGTTGTGTAACCTTTGCATTTCTGCATTGATGAAAACAAAGCAGAGTCCCTTTTACCACATAAAAAATCCTTGTCTTTTCCTTGCACTTCCGAGTTCACCAGCATCCCTAAGCTTGCAGATTTCACATCTGCTTCTAGCTTTTCCAAGCTTCTGATCTTTGTATTATTTGCTATAATATGTCTGTCTCTTCCTGCACCTTTGCAACTCTCAAAGAACTTCACATTGGACAAACCCATATCCACTAGCCCTTTGAAGTCTTTGTTGTGGTTTTCCTCAGAAGATTCTTCAGATGGATCATCATCATCATCATCATCTTGTTTCTTCTGTGCATCAGGAGAGTATCCCAATTTCTCGGAATTGCAACTCTCAACTAAACCTCCATGTCTATAGATGTCCTTGGGATTCCATCTTTCTGAATCTGGAAGAAGACTGCTGACATCAGAGTGCGGAGGACATTTCTCTTCAGCAGAAAGTTGAGAGTCTTCTGCAGAAAAGGAGTGGGAAGAAGGGAAGGAGAGTGGGTTGCAGCAGGGAGAGGAGGAGGCTGCATGAGCAGCAGAGAAAGCTTGAATTTCTTTTGGGGACAAACAGGGAGGGGGAGAAGAAGGAACACATTCCGGGAAGTTGAGAAAAGCTTTGGGGCCTCTTAAGCAAAAGACAGCAGCATCGTATGCGCGTGCCGCCATCTCTGGATTGGGAAACGAGCCTAACCAAATCCTGGACCTTTTGTTGGGCTCTCTGATTTCGGAGACCCATTTGCCCCAGGATCGCATCCTCACTCCTCTGTACTTCCCGTGTCTTGTGGAGGACGACGACGACGACGACGACGACGAAGACGACTTGGTTGGCTTCACAATCTTCAAAAGGTCTAGGTCTCGTCTCTCCAGTCCCGACCTCCCCCCTTGCGATCTTTGTTTCTCCACCATTTTTTGTGCTTCTTCTGGTGTCTCACACTCCGCACATCAAGAGATTCGATCTGTCGCAATGTGGATCAAGAGATTTGATGAAGAAGATAATGAGGACATGGCTTGCGTTATAACTTCTTTACTTCCTTCTGAAGAAGCTCTGCCTGAGTTGGGGACTGTAATAAATTTCCCAAACTATGAAAGCTTCATTCCTTCAGAGTGCAGTAGTCTGCTGCTGTATGAGAGAGAGAGAGAGAGGCACAAGCAACAAGCGGAGCACGAAAGTAGCAATTGCGAGGTATCGAGAGAGAGAGTTCAAGGAGACTTGTCCGTCACTCTTTTGCACTTATTCCAGGAATTCAACACTGTTCAACTTTGTCCTCTGCAAATCTATCGGCGCATGGGGATTGTCCGACCTTCATTCTGCAAAAAAGCTGTCAATGCACCAGTTGGAAAACATTCACCTGAAAACAACAACAACAACAACAACAACAACACTCAACGAGGACTTCAAGAAGAAGACAGAAAAACAAAGAGAAAACTATATATATGTACATATGCTGCTCATGGTTGAGCTTCTCTCAAAATCTCGTGATGCTCACTCATCCATTCCTTCAGCAAACTTCAATCTTTCTGCTGGCACGGTGAGAGCTACTGACTGTATCACCATATCTAGCCGAAAAAGCTCAGCAAAGTTCACAAAGCAAAAGAATTACTACTTAAAACCTCCATCCAAAAATCCAATTCAATTGTGCCTCTCTCTCTCTCTCTCACCACAGCACAGAGAGAAACCCAGATTTCCAACGTGGTTCAAGCTCTCCAGAACCAAGAAAAAAAACAGAGCCACATTATTATTGAACCGTGAACCCAAAAGGTCTAGCTCCAAAAATTCCTGGAGCTGCCAAAACTCAGAAAAGACTATATCTAAATGACGACTTAAGACAAGGACTACGCAATTGTCCCAAGCTCATCATCCTTCAAGATGAATTTTCGCCTGAAACTTTGCAAGAATCTCTCTCCCCCTCCAGAATTCTTTGAAATTCCTTCTTTTCCGAGTCTCAAAACACACCTCCACCCCAACCCACAAACATAAAAATCTATGTCTCTTAATTATCTCTCTTCTCTTCACTCACCATCATCATCATCAGCAGCAGCAGCAGCAGAAAACTCACTACATCCACCAGAGTGCTGAAGAAAGCATTGCTTTGGCATTTTATGTGACACTCTTGCTTGCGTTTGTTGTGCTCACCACCACACTTGATTGAAAATGAAAAAAACAAATTGTCATTGATTCTTCTGCAACACACCGCCAATTCAACTCAACTCAACGTAATTGTTTTGCAGAATGGATGTAGCTATGTCAAGTTTGTCTCTCTACGACCTCAATTTATGGACAAAAAGCAAAAAGTCCCCCTCCTTCTCCTTCTCCCTCTCCTCCTCGCCTAAGCTCAAAACTCGCCACTATAAAACGACCATCTTTTCGCAGAATTTAAAAAAACAAAAAAAACCAAAACACAAAAAGGGGGATTGATGATTCATAGTTTTCTTTTTGGTGATTTTTTTCCCTCTTCGAATTCAGTCTTTGCGCAATGTGGACTCATCACAGATCTTGAAAGTTAGAAGAGAAGAGAAG
>Ga0116228_10004918_pt1 | contig 11884 bp, 12 predicted proteins | sample S1TSphfallax_2_FD_89694 | JGI IMG/M metagenome (GOLD analysis project Ga0116228, IMG submission 89694) | Host-associated microbial communities from peat moss isolated from Minnesota, USA - S1T2_Fc - Sphagnum fallax MG | ecosystem: Host-associated > Plants > Peat moss > Unclassified | place...
AGAATGTGAAAAGCACAGTAACTTGGGAACAAAAAAAATACCTTAGCAGAGATGCTGTTCTCTTCCAGATATCTACTGATGTCATCGGCTTCCAGCTGCACATTTCACCAAAAACACTTGTCATTCAAAGTACTTCACTTGTAGACACAGGTGATGCAAGGTTACAACAGATGTCACTTGCATGGATGCAGTGGTAGCACAAAGCTATATACCACACCTGGTAGGTGCAGTAGACAATGATGCTCTTGACAGCAGAAATTGGCCTAGACTTCAGTAGTGAGAGTAAATCCTTCCGCCTGCAATTTGTTGATAAACCAAGCAACCCCAGTGTTAATTCAGTTCCTTGACCCACAACCGGTTGTGATGAAGACAATACATTACTCAATGACATTTATATTAGCAACTTAGTTCAATGACATAGGAAGCACATGCCTGTGTGAAGGTCGTGAGACAGCTAAGTGCAGATTCTGTCGCACATGTGTGCTTTTGATAACGCCAGAGGCAGGGATGGATAAGGCACTCAAGATAGCACACTCCGTCTCTTTTGTAGCTGTTGCTGTCAAAGCCAGTACACATTTTGCTCTCATACGGTGTTGCAAAATGCTGCCCAGCCGGTAGTACGATGGTCGGAAGTTGTGTGACCTGAAAGAAAGAAAGAAAACATCTTTAAGGATGGAAGAGGACCTTGAATGAAGCAGTGATCCTCATTTCTGAACTATTCTGCTGCTGCAGAAATTTTGTGTTAGACCTGCCTTAAAGAAGAAATGTTTGAGAGCCAGCTCCTTGCATATGAAGAGGACACAAAGGGTTTATTTCTTGATTCTTCACTTTCAACATACCATTCCGAGAGGCAATGAGCTTCATCTACAACAGCCAGTGAGATTTGAGGCAGACCATCCATGGCTGAGAAAAAGCTCTCACTGAAGAGCCGCTCTGGTGATATGAAGAGAATCTGCAGCATTAAAGCAACACCATGGACAAACTCAAGATTACAGCTTGAATTCCAAGGGTACACAAACATCAGCTCGACCCAATGTCAAGAAATTCAGAGTATCCCCCAAAATATAGTGAGGACGAGCATTGCAGTCTTCTTATAGATGATGAAGACCTTTACTGTGTAGGATCTGCTAGGAAGCATAATCAACAAACCTTGACTTGACCTGCGCGTAGTTGGCTGATCACAGCACTGCTCTCGCTCGGGGTCTGTGGAACAATTCACCCCAAATTGAGGAAGCCACTTAGTTGTGCTGGTTGTGGTTGATAGTGAATCCCTAATACTTGAGGACATGCATGACATGAATCGCCAACTAGGTAGATCCAACACATGGATGTGCATGAAGATTAGGGTGTGAATGTGATGGTCTCAGTACCTGAGTACTATTGATAAGTGCACCAGGGAGCAAAGGGGGAAGATTCTGAAGCTGATCTGCCATCAAGGCCACCAACGGACTGATCACCAGAGTGATACCAGGTAAAAGATATGCTGGCAGCTGAAATACAAAACAACCCAAGTGAGTTTAGCTTAGACCAGAAGACAATCCACATGTCTATCAGAGCTTCAACTGAAATAGTGAACTGAGATGAGGAGAGAAGGCACTGAGAGGGAGTGAGAAGACCTGATAGCAAAGAGATTTCCCAGCTCCAGTGGGTAGACTGAGCATGGTATTTTGGAAGCTGAGCACACGTTCAATAGCAGCCAACTGTCCCTTACGGAAAGAACTCAAGCCAAACACTGGCAGCAGTACACTGAGCAGGTTTTTTTCTCCAGGGTTTTGCAGGGCTTCTGATACAGCTTCTTTCAGGCTCTCATCATCATCAGTCACATTTTGCTGCAGATCTGCTAAACAAGGGCTAGTAGTAGTAGTTTTGGATTCACACCAAGGAGTTTCATCAAGCCAGCCTTCATCAACCCACAATGATGAACACCCAAACTTCAAAGGACGACTAGCACTTGTTTTGGAGTGTTTCCTTGTTTTAGGGTTTGATTGCTGATCAGCAGCAAGATCTTCACTGGGTTCAACCGCTTCATTTCCCTCCATCTCACCAATCCCACCGGCGGCAGCAGAGCCTGTGTACCTTTTGAACTTCTTCCCAAAGTTAACTCGGCGGCCATAAGCACTGGGCCTGCGAGAGCGGGTGCCATTCATGAACTTGCGCCGTCCTCCCTTTGCATTGATATTCAGCTTCACAAAATTGTCCCTTTCACCTGCCCGCAGATTCGAGACACCACCTCTTGTCTTCTGCCACCACCATCACCAAGACATAAATGTGAGAGAATGCACCAAGCGGTGGTGGTATCAAGATCTTCATAAAAATCTAATTTGCAAAACACAGGCAGTGGGACCACACACCACCAAGAACAGATCCAATAAACTCCCTAAACCCACCAAGAACAGATCTAATGCAAAAGACAGATACCTATGTCAGACAACAATCAGCACCTAAGGAAAAGACTTCTCAACATGTTTTGTACTCAAGGAAGATGCAAGCAAAGGTGTCTGTCAGGGAGGGAGAGAGAGATGCTCAACAAACCTGCACTGTTGTTGTTGTCGTTGTAGAGGCTGACCCCTTGCTGCTGGGTCTCTTGGGTCCTCCTGATTTTCGGAGAGCTTTTGGATGTGACCAGGAACTCTCTTCCCATGATTCCGGAACCTTCGTCACCTTCTTCACTGCTATTGTTGTTCTTGATGCAGATCCAATTTCCTCTGTTGCAACAAACCTTGAAGTTTCCTCTGCGGCAACAAACCTTGGCGATTCTGTTTCTTCCTCTGTATCAATCTCTTCTGTGTAATAACTCCTTGGTGATTCTGTTTCTTCCTCTGTCTGGATTTCTTCTGTATAATAACTAGGCTGCTGCAGTACAGCATTTCTCACAGATCTTCTGAGTGGAGGCACCTCAACTGTGACAATGTCCTCTTCAATTGGTGTTGCAGCTGCTCCATTGAGAACAGGCGCCACTGCTGCCGCTACCGCTCTCTTGGAGGATCTCCTCCTCCCTTCAGGAACAACAACTTTCTCTTGGCTTCGATTTGCAACCTCTTGGGTCTTCTCAGTGAAAACAGGCAATGTGGCACTTCTGGCAGATCTCCGCACTGCAGAAGAATTAGGTTTCGTAACCCTTTCTTGGATTTCTGATGCTTGAGTCTCTTGGGTGATGACAGATCCCTTCCCTGCAGGAGTAAATCCACTTTCGACAACATCCTCCTCATGGGTTTGTGCTGCTGCAGTCACTTGAGCCTCTTCCAGTGGGACAGGAAGAGCAATTCTTCTGGAAAATCTTCTTCTTACTGCAGGTGCAACAGCTTCAACAATCTCCTCTTGGATTCGTACTACTGCAGCTACTTGAGTCTGGTCATTAAGGACACGCGATACAGCATTGATTCTGAAGGGATTTCTCACTTCAGGAGGAGCAAGGACAACCTCCTCGTCTTTGGCATCAATTGTCTCCTCCAAATGAGCAAATCCCTTGGCAACCATGGGTGGTCTTTTTCTTGGAGCTTCCAAGTGAGTAACATCTTCTTCACAATAGGACTTCTTCTCCGCCGCAACTATGAAGTCTGCAACTGCTGTAATAATCGTACTACCAGATGTGATGCCGCAATCAGACTTGGAGGAGGCCAATTTGAGAAAACTTGAAGGCGCCAAACTCGCAAATCCACCAGCACACACAGGCCTTTCATCTTTGCAAGCTTCTTCCTCACTCAATCTCCCATGCCTTTGCACTTTGATAGTGAATTGCAAATCCCCAGCAAGTGGAGACACCAGCTGCTGCTGTTGCAGATGTCCAATTCTCCACCCACTTGCAGCATTACCATTCTTCTGTGGCAAAGGCAAGCTATCTACGAAACCCATGCTGTGTCCATCATCATCATTTCTTTGCTGCTCCGAGTCCTTCCTGAGCTTCTTAGTAACCGCAAACACATGACCAGATGCGAAATTCTCTCCCAATACTCTCTTACCCAATGACTTGTTGCTCCTGTGGACGACGGCATGCAGACAGTTCTCCTTCTCTGGGTCGTCCAGGTTGGTGCACAACTTCGAGCTGAGAGGTGGTACGCTCCGCATGGCCATGGTTGCTGCTGCTGCCACTATGCTGTAGCTCCAGCTACAAAACAAACACAACCGAAGGAATGAGAAGGCCTACAAACCCCCCAAAAAAAACCTTAATTCTCCTCCTCCGCCATTTGAGTGAGCCAACAAAGACAACCCACCCGCGGAACTGATGAAATTGCAACTGAGAATTTCCCCCGCAAGCAATCCATCTCCGACTCGCAGATCGTTCGTCTCAGCCTCTGTGTGTGTGTGGGGTTTTGGTTGGCGCCCTTTTCGTGGGCGCTGGCGGGAAGCGCACAAAGGCTCGTTTGAACTGCAGATCTTGAAGAATGAGTGAGGTGCCAGCCACTGGAGATCGACGTCTTGAATCAGGTGCCAATTACTCGAATACCTTGCCCCAGTTCAACACTAAATTCTATTATTTTCAGAAATGTTGAAATTTTCAGGAAGGAAAAAAAAATCACAATTTATTTTTCTGAAAGAAAATTTTAAAAATATGATGGAATATTTGAGAATATATTATTTGTTGAAAATGAAATTCTCAAAATTATTTCCAATGTTTTTTTTAAATGAAATCCAAACTATAGGGTCAAAGTAAACCATAAACCATATCTTATATTTTTTTTTCTTTCTTCATTTCATTTTTTTTCATTTTTTTTTTGGGTGCTTCTTAAGCTTCTATGCGAGTGATGGACGGGGTTTCTATTTTTTTTTAGTTGAGATGTGACCATGAAAAACACACGAATTCTTGTATCATGAAAATTTCAAGATTCTTGTGTCTATGTCCATTCCGGGTGGTCATCTAACTTTTAGGGTTTTTCTTTTGAAAAAGGAAGCAAAGATGAAAAGAAGAATGATACCTTAATTGGCTTTACACATCAACTCATTTGGCTCTCAAACAAATGACATTTTTTATTAATAACATGGGGAGCCAAACAAGAAGTGCTCAAAGTTCCCATTATTGGCCCCAACTCTCTAGTCCAAACCACTTATTAATAAGACGGGGTTTTTCTTTTATTAGTGAAAGAATCATGTTGCATAGGTAAAAACATACCTTGGCAAATGGTAGAGTACTTGTAGCAAATAATGTGATACCACAAAAAGAGTTTACCTATCTTGCAATTACAACAAAATTGTGTGCAAACAAAGATGCTCACACAAAGCACCCAACACCATCTTAACCCCCCTAAAACCAAAACATGGATAACCCATTACACTATAGTCAAAATACCCATCATTATACCACAAACTCTACCTATTGGTAGCTAGAACTAAAATAAATAAATTTACATCATTTTAATTTTTTAAACAAAAAACCAATGATATCAAGAAATTTATTTATTTGCAATGGAATTCTACCTATTCAATTTTGCAAATGCATTTTCAATACCCAGAATCTCTAGTAGAAACAACCCAAGCTACATTACCTTATTATAAAGAGTTTAGAAGAGTTTAGGGGTTATTGAAGAGGTGTTTGTGTACAACAACCCAATTTATACACTAGTGTGGGTTGGTCAAATTAACCTTTTTTTTAATTTTTTTAATTTTTTAAAAAAAATCCCTCTCTCTCTCTCTCTCTCTTTTTATTCCCATATTCTCTGGATTCCTGACTCTGCAAAAAAATATATACAACCATCACAACATCATTTTCGTTTTTGTTATATACATACATTCAAAATTTGGTAGCACTCTTGGAATCATCAGTTGGGGAGAGTGCGAAGTGGGGTGAACTATGAACACCTTGTTGTTGTCGCCACATCCCGCCTCTTTGTCAGGCACATCTAAATTGCCTTGCGCAGAGCCCCAGGGGCGGGAGGGGGAAGTGAAGGGGCAATCAAAAATCTTTGCCCAGGCTGTAGCTTTCATAAGCTGCAGCAGAAACAGGAGCGTAATATCCTTTGTCAGCGTAAGCAGACTTCAATGCCTCAAAGCTCAAGTTGGAAGCACTATGCATAGCAACCGGTGGTGGTGGTGGTGGTGATGGTGTTGTCACAACATTCAGCCGACTATTGAAGTCTTTTGTTGTTGTTGTTGTTGTTGGACTCCGTGTGGATTCAAAGGGGGGTGTGTACTCAATATTATAGCTGCCGAAGTCGCCATTGGGTGATGAGTAAAAGGACTCCTGATCGCTTTGATGGGCGTCTAGATTACTATTAGGGTTCTCAGTTTCTTCCCTTGTTGTTGTTGTTGTTGTTGTTGTTGTTGTTGTTGTGGTGGTCGTAGGACTAGTCGCCTTTTTGATTATGGGTTCAAGTCCAGTTGATCTTCTTCCCATGTATGTGTGTGGAATCCGTTCTGCAAAATAGGCAGCGACTGGCAATGCGCTGCATGTGACCTCAACTATCATCTCACCCTCCAGCATCCTTATCACCTGTCATGAAACATGTGACATCAGCTAGGGTTTTTAGGGTTTAGGGTTTAAGGTTTTGCAAAAAACAAAAATTTGTGTAAAAACCCCACAAAACTTGCCTGTGACATGTTTGGTCGTTGCTGTGGATCACGGCGAATACAACAGGCAGCTGCATGAAGCATGTAATGAACTTCCATGTCTGAATACCGATTATCAAGACGAGGGTCAATCGGGAGGGTGCCCTTTTCCTCCAGCAAGGGTCGTGCCTGCGCAAACCCAGTACGCTTTTTAAAAACTCAGTGTTCTTTTATGCACATCATCAGCAAATCTTGTGAAGAAGTTTGTACAAAATTCGCTACAAAATGCCAAAACTTTGTGTATGTATGTATTCAGTACAAGATCAAATTGGGTGGGTTTTTATATGTTTGGTCCTTTTTTACCCATTCTGTTAGGCATTGCTCCCCTTTGGGACGGGTAATGTCAATCGCCTTGCGCCCTGTAACAAGCTCTAAGAGGACAACTCCAAATGAATACACATCCAACTTGTTGGTCACTTGCCCATGTTGTGTATACTCTGGTGCTAAATACCTGCCCCCAGCCCCCGCCCAAAAAAAAAACAAAAAAGAAATGAAACAATCGCAAAAAAGTAAGTGAATAAATTCATCAATTAATTAAATTTAAAAAAATTTAGTTGAAGAATTTGAGATTGCTTAGATAGAGATTCGAGTTGAAAGACAAGGGTGATGGGTGTTTAGGGTTTTTGGGTACAAGTGCAAGGTTGCAATGCATGAAGTAGTAGACTAAGGGAAACTAAGAAAAAGAAACAGCATGACAAAAACTTCTAATGTTCAATAGGGTTAGGAATTCCATACCCAAAGGTACCAAGAACACGAGTTTCAACACTGCTCTGACCATCAGGTTGCCATCGTGCAAGTCCAAAATCCCCAACCTGTGGAAAAAAAAAATCAGCCAAAAATTTAGATATTTCAACAAATTTGGAGATTTGAATTCCGCGGGCTAGTTAGTACTACTATTTTGCTAATTGAATTCAAAAGATGATAAAAATGTAATGTGAATTGACTCTCAATCTTTTCTCAACTTGAGGTGGAACAAGGGATGCATCACACTGTGGCCCTGCCATTTACATTAAAAAGTATCTTGAAGGCAAAAGAAGAATTATGAAAACTCAAATATTTCACCATGCGAAGATATAATCTTCCAAAAATCCTCTAAAAGAAACCAATATCCTTCAAGATATTGTTATAACTCTATAACTAATCTCAAGTTGCAACACAAGCCAAAATATCATCTTTCAAAAATCCTCATATAAAAACAGACCTATAATTACCTGGGGGCCAAAATCCCTTAAGCTATTATACACTATAATGAATCTAAACACAATATCCTTGCCTTGGTAGGCAACACCAACAAACCATGGATGTTTTACCATTGGTTCAAAGTCATGAGTGACAACAATGTTGTTGGGTCGTAAATCGCGATGGACTATACAGCCCACACGGCATTCTTGATGGAGATAGCGCAAGCCCCGTGCTGTCCCCAATGCTATTTTCTGGCGTGACGCCCACTCTAGTGGTGTTCTTTCTTGATCTACCAAAAACAAAACAAAAAAAAAGCCGTCATCAAAATGTCAATCAACACAAAAATCATTCGCTACCCATTTTTTTAAATCAAAAATCAAAAAAATTCAGAAGGCAGCCAAGGCATAAATTCAAACACTTTGAGGCTTATTATAGAGAGACTTTTTAATCGCACCATATAAGTGAAGATCGAGTGACCCATTGCACACAAATTCATACACAAGTAGCCTGCGCTTTCCCTCAATACAAAACCCAACGAGCATCACCACATTGCGGTGTTGTGCACAGCTCAAAATTTCAACTTCTGAACAAAACTCTTTGTCTCCTTGCGTACTGGCTAGTTTGTATTGCTTCACAGCCACAGCTTGACCATCTGAAAGTACCCCACGATGAACCGACCCATAGCCACCCTCTGCCAAAAAATTTGCTTGAGAAAATCCACCAGTGGCACGCTCCAGTTCCATATATGTGTACCTTAGAGGCGGTTTCCCAAACATGGGTGATTTATGCTGACATATGGAACATAACGGTGGTGGACCTGGAAGATTATGCTTTGATAACATCATGGCCATCCGGTTCCGGTTGTTGTTGCCAGTTGCACCATCTGTTGTTTTCCCTTGTTTTGTTGGTCTCAGTAGTGGAGAGTCGTTTGCAGGTTCATAGTCTCCTTGATACCCAGATGGTGATCCACCATTGAAAGGCGACTGGTCCATTGCCACATTGTCTTGAAGGATCACTCGTAGGCTCTGACCTACCTCCCGTTCCTCATGGTAGCCAGTTCGAGTAATCTCCAACTGTCTTGGTGACTGATCCCGGCTGCTGCTGCTGCTGCTGCTGCCACCACCACCACCACTGCCACCTCCACTTAACAACTTTGCCGGTGACTCTCTTTGGAGCATCTTCACGGGTGAATCCCTCCTCGAGCTTGCTCGGGAAGCTGACCTGGATGCTACTCTCGAGGTGGGTCTACATGGCACTGTCGGATCCATTGAATAAACCACCGCCCTATTCCCTGTTCAGATGTGCAAAAATCAACCAAAATATCCTCAAAAAATCACGATTGACACGGGGCAACCAATATACACTGTCTTCAGATCTCTGAATTTTTGTTCTGAAGATCCAGACTAATAACCTTGGGATTGGATAGATGCCCTAAAACCCTAAGCCCTACCCAGTACTGGTAAACTTGCACAAGGAGATGAACCCTAACCCTACACTAGGTTCAATGGCTTGATGCCATACTTAGGATGCTCACCCATCATGAGATACTATATAACAAACTTAAGATCATGAGAATTGGAGAAATCTTGATGAGGTACTAGGGATGACATTACCTGATGGAGGTTTTGGTGGTGGAATCTTTGCTTCAGAGAGGATCTTAGTGGGTTTTAGCTTGCGGTTACTACTCCCTCGGAATGCAAGCTCTGGTGGGCTGCTCAATGAGAGAACAGGGCTAACAATGACAGAGTTTGCAGCCATTCGTTTTGAATGAAACGTATGATTCTGTCGTGCTGTATCAATCTCAGCAGATGTATTCTCTGAGGTTGATATGCCGTGCTCAGATGAGCCACCTCCTGCATTGGAGGCTGTGAATGGTGTTGTAACTTCTTCCTCAGGGCTGCTCAATGGGGTTGTTTGGTTTGAGCTTGAGGAGTTGTTTTGCACCCCATTTCTTGTTACAATACTCGGTTGCTCACCACAGTAGTGGTATTGTGTGAATTCTCTTGAAGGATTCTGAGTGTTTTTGGACTTCCTTTCAACTCCTTGCAATGGTGCCTCCAAGGTTGACTGAATGTTTGTTGGTTGTATCACATGTGGGGAGGATCCAGTTTGCTTTAGAATCAGCTTCAATATCTTGGACTCTGAAATGTTCACCACAACAATATTGCACTGCAAAAGCTCCACACAACACTTGCCTTCTTTCTTCAAATGCCTGCAAAACAGAATACTAACCCATTTTATGTATTTTCCGAAAAAATCCCACCCAGAAAAGAAGGGCTAACAAAACTGGAAACCCAATAGAAGAGCAGATCTGTAAACAAGAGTTTTTTCATCAGCTTATGGGATCGATTACAAAAAACTTGCCTATCAAGAACAATCCATGTTGCACCAAGATTCTTCGCTTCATTAGCAACAGTGTCCTGTCCATTTGGTTCCACCATTTTCACTTCAATGTTGATCTGTGAAGAAAAACATCATGTAAGCCCCATTGTGTGAAAAACCCTTAAACAAACTGAAAATTTTCAAGACACCCATTGTGTGCAAAACCCGTAACACCAACTGAAAAGTGTAAAGACACCCATTGTGTGAAAAACCCCTAAAACACAAACAAAACTGAAGGTTATGAAGAAACCCAAGTTTTGTATCATGGATTTGTCATAATTTTGCTTTGAAGGTTTTGGAAAATCAGATCCTAGAAAAATCAATTGCTTTCAGGTAGTGGCAATGGAGGGAGGGAGGGAGGGAGGGAGAGAGAGAGAGAGAGAGAGAAAGAGATTTTCACACAAAGAAAACCTCTTTGTGGATGATAGATAAAGCACCTTCTTTGAAGCGTAGATCACTTGAAGCTCCTCCACCATCAACATACAGGAATGATGGAGATTTTTCTCAACCTCATTCTTGGTTATCCCTTTGGAAGAAGAAGAAGAAGCAACACCAGCAGCTGGTAACCCCTGCTCAGCGGCCACAGATCCCCACCTCTTCCCCAAGATTTGAAATGGAATCGGTAAACCCCACTTTCTGTGCACTGGAAGAACCAGTCATACCCATAAACCAAAAACAACACAAAACTGCAAATCAGTTTTGAAGGGATGGAGTCAGAGGAGGAAGATGATATCAGAAGAAGAAGAAGGAGAGGCAAAAATGCCTGCAGCAGCAGACATGTATGATGATGAGCACATGAGGAGCTTCTTCTTGTTCTTCTTCTTATATGGAAAGGATTTTGGACAAACCCCCATGAGCTGCTTCTTCTTATGCAATGGAAAAGGGAAAGGGACTCTGGACAAAACTGATGAGGAGTTCTTTTTCTTTTGCTTCTTCTTCTTCTTCATTCTTCAATGGACAAGGGGATTTTGGAAGCAATGATGTGGGTATGTTTGGTTACCTGGCTTTTGGGTGGGAAGGAGAACCAGAAGAATGATGGTTTCGCCTGGGTGCACCAACACATTGGTGAGTGCCCATTCTAGAGCATTTTTGGTGATCTTTTTGTTGGAGTCAATAGCAACCACCACTTTCTCTAAGAACTTGGAGACTCCTCCTCCATTTACAGCACTAGAAGAAACACTAGAGTAGTAGTGGTTGCCTCCTGCTGCTGATGCTGCTGTTGTTGCTGCTCTAGGTGTAACACTGGTGTGTGCAGCAGCATCTGGTGGTGATGGTGTGGAGAAGTTGTTGTTGTTGTTGTTGTTGTTGCTTCTTCTTCTTCTTCCGCTATCATTGTGGTTGTTCAAGTCAGGAATACCATTGTTACCCCTCCTCAAGCGGCCAACAGGCATGGGAGAACTCATTGCAGTAGCCCTCCTCCTCCTCCTCCTCCTCCTCTTCCTCCTCCTCCTCCCATGTAATAATTTCCAAAGAATTCCACTTTGATGTTTTTCAGAGCTCCCAAAACCCAGAACTTAGTGATCTGACAACTGGGTCCAGCTCGAAAAACCGGTACAAACTACACTGACCAGAATCCTCCCCCTCGAAATTCCATCAACAAAAACAACATACAAACAAACTCTCTCTCTCTCTCTCTTCCTCTCTCTCTCTCTCTCTCTCTCTCTCTTCTCTTTCATGTTTGTGCTGGTTTCCTTTCATCAATATATGAAAGAGTAAATCAGAAACTTCCTCAAATCTGTTTCATCCATCTTTTTATTTTCCTTCTAGAAAGGGCGAAACC
>Ga0116228_10004921_pt1 | contig 11882 bp, 15 predicted proteins | sample S1TSphfallax_2_FD_89694 | JGI IMG/M metagenome (GOLD analysis project Ga0116228, IMG submission 89694) | Host-associated microbial communities from peat moss isolated from Minnesota, USA - S1T2_Fc - Sphagnum fallax MG | ecosystem: Host-associated > Plants > Peat moss > Unclassified | place...
CGTCGTTGTGGCTGCACATGGGCTCGTTCGCACCGCTGCGGGTCGCGACCAACGGCACGGGGACCATCGTGCCTCCTTCGCATATGGAGCCCAACGACGGCACGCTGCTCGGCAGCACGGACCTCGTCTTCATCGATGCGCCGGGCACCGGTTACAGCCGGCTCGTCGGCAAAGCACACAAGGACCAGTTCTACGGCGTCGACCAAGACGCGCGCGCTTTCTCCCAATTCATCGAACGTTGGCTCGGCGCAAACGACCGGTGGGGATCGCCTAAATTTTTGATCGGCGAATCCTACGGCACGACACGCGCCGCCAACGTCGTCGACCGGTTGCAGATCGACGGCGTCGGCGTCAACGGCGTCGTGTTAATCAGTTCAGCCCTTGACCTCTCGTCGCTCGATCCGGCGCTGCCAGGCAACGACACCTCGAACATCTCGTTCCTGCCGACCGAAGCCGCGGTGGCCTGGTACCACAACGCGCTGCCGGGAACCCGACCGCCCGAGCTTGCGCCGTTTCTGGATAACGTGCGCGCGTTCGCACGCGGACCGTACGCCTCGGCGCTCTTGCGCGGCGACGCGCTCGACGACGCGACCCGCCGGCAACTGGCGGAACAGTTGCACGGCTTCATCGGCCTCGACGAAGCGTACATCGAGCGGGCCGATTTGCGCATCGACCCCTCGCGCTTCGAAAAAGAGTTGCAGCGCGGAAGCGGCCGGATCACGGGCCGGCTCGACGGCCGGTTCAACGGCTACGACCTCGACCGTAACGCCGATTCGCCAAGCTACGACCCGACCCTCGACGCCTCGATTCAAGACGCATTCGTGAGCGAATTCAACCGCTACATCCGCGACGATCTGAACTTCAAGACCGACGACCGGTACCTCGCGACCAACTACGGCGAAGTCGGCGCCGCCTGGAATCTCACGCGCGACGCCGGCGACGTCGGGTTGGGAAACGTCCAGCTACCCAACGTGCTGCCCGACCTCGCGCAGGCTCTCTCGCGTAATGCGTCGCTACATGTCTTCTCCGCCAACGGTTACTACGATCTCGCGACGCCCTTCTTCGGCACCGAACTCGGCCTGCACCATTTGGGGATCGACCCCGCACTGCGCGGCAACGTGACCTTCGGTTATTATCAATCCGGGCACATGATCTACCTCGAGCCCGTGTCGCGCCGGAAATTGCGCGCCGACATCGAGGCCTTCATCGCGGGGTCCACCCGGCCGGGCGCGCGCTAAAGATTTCGAACGCCGTTAGCGTTCGTGCGAGTCGATCACGATCGGCGTGCGCCGTGGTCGCGGGATGCCGGTCACCAGGGGCGCGGGGGCCGGGGTCTGCGGCGGCGCGAACGTGACGAACGGACCGGGGCCGGGCGTCCAGGGCCCCGATGGCGAGAGCGTCGCGAGCGGCTCGGGCGGCAGCGAGACATGGAGCGTCTTGGTCGCGGCGTCAAAATCGACGGCCGCACCGAGGTCGCGCGCGACGGCCGCCAGCGGGATAAAGGCCAATCCGCCACGCAGGTACGGCGCGATGGGCAACGACTCCACGGCCGGGCCCGAGCGAGCGACCTGGGATCCGATGGAGACGGTGACGGACCGCGAGCCGCGTTGGAATACGAAGCGCAAGCCGTTTTGGTCGGGCTCGATTCGCTGCGCGATGGCGGCTACGTACGGCTCGAGCGGGGCGACGACGACGCCACCCCGTAGACGAGCCGCGACCGAACCGTCGACGGGCGCGCCGTCGATCAAGACCGTGACGATCGCCGTGGCGATCAACGAGGATCCGGCGTGCGCCGGCTAATCGCCGTCTTTCGCAAGGCGGGCGTCCGTTTCTCGCGCGACGGCTGCGCGTTTCTGGCCCAGGCGATCGCTTTCAATGCGATCTTCGCGATCTTCCCGCTGGCGATTTTGATCGTGGCGGTACTCGCCTTCGTGTATGGAGACGACGCCGGACAAAGCCGGGCCGGCGCGCTGATTTCGACTCTGGCGCCGAGCGTGCAGGGCATCCTCTCGGAAAACGTCGAGCACGTCGTCCGCTTTCGCGGTCTCTCAGGCGGGTTCGCCCTCATCGCGTTGCTCTGGAGCGGCAAGAATCTCTTTCAAGCGCTCGCGTACGCACTGAATCAAGCGTTGGACGTACCCGAGGGGCGCTCGTTGCTGGTCGACATCCTCGTGGCCCTCGTCATGTTGCCCATCCTGGGGATCATCTTCACCGTCGCTACCGCCGTCCCGCTCGCGATTTCATTCGTGGTGCAATACGGCGGACTCCGCCACGCCGAACTCTTCTCCGAGCTCGTCGGTTACGGGACGAGCATCATCCTGATTTTCGTCGTGACGATGGTTCTGTACACCTACTTGCCGAATCGTAAGCTCAGGCCCGCATTTGCCGTCCCCGGGGCCATCTTCGTGACGATCGCCTGGGAGTTCGCACAAATTGCGTTCGCGCTCTACTCGACGCACGTCAATTTCCGTCACGTCTACGGGGCGCTCGCGGCCTTCGCACTTCTTCTTGTTTGGTTTTACTACATGGCCACAATATTTCTATACGGTGCCGAATTCAGCGCCGAATGGTCGCGGCGCGACGCATGAGGCGCCTCTCGGGGAGCCTGACCGCGGCGCTGGCGCTGATCTTCGCCCTGGTCGGGGCGACGCCCGATCCTTACCCGGCCCCGTCGGTCGTCGTCTACCCGTTGACCGTCTCCGGCGGTGGCGATCCGAGCGGTGAGGTCGGCAGCAGCATCGCCGTGCTGATTTCGAACAAGCTCGCCGACCTCGGCGGGCTGACCGTCAAGCCGTATACCCCCGGCACCGCGCGGGCGCAGTACCTCGAAGCCGCCATCAAACAGGGGGCGGACTACTATGTCACGGGCTACCTCACGCCGGTCGGGCCCGACGTGTCGATGATCGTGCAAATCGTTTCGACGTACAGCGGGAGCGTCGTCTTCAGCACGACCGCGATCGCGCGAACCTTCGCCGATGCGGTCGGCCAGGCCGACGTCGTGCGGACGGCGATCCTGCGCCACGCGGGCCGCGGTTTCGCCGCTATCCAAGCCCCCGCGCCCGAGGCGTCGCCGACGGCGGCGCCGATCGCGAACGACGGCCACGTCAACCTCACCAAAGCCCTTGGCCGCCGCCACCGGCGCGATGCCGCCACCCCGGCGCCGAGCGCGTCGCCGGCGCCCTCCGCGTCATCGGCAGCCGTCGCCGCGTCGCCCGCCGCAGCTCCGGCCCGCATCAGCCTGACCACCGCTGGGCACCTTGGGAATGTGCTCGTCCTCGAAGCGGCGGGCAGCGCGGACGCGGCTACCCTCAGTTACGCCGCGGTCGCACTCGCGCGGGCGTTTCGCACTGACGGCGTCGGCGGCGGACTCCTACCGGCGACGATCGAGCAGGGGATCGCGCACGCCGCGCAGCTGTGTTCGGCCAATGCGGGTTCCAGCGCGCTGTACGCGCCGACCATAGCGCTCGGCCGCGACGCCAAGGGTCGCCAAAGCGTGCAGTTCGACGTCGCCGTCTACGATTGCAAAGCGACTCTCATCGGGAGCCGGCACGTCACAACGGCCGTCCCGGCGCGCGGCGGCATCAATGCAGCCATCGACCGCGCGGCCGGCGAAATGGCCGACAGCTTCGTCAAGGGCACGCGCTAACCGGGGCCGGGCGGCTCGATTAGGCCATCGGGCAGACTGGTCACGATCGTACCCGAGTCCAGATCGATACGGCGAACGAACGCTTTGACGAGCGGCACGAGGGATTCGGCGGCTCCGACGACCAGGCAATCCTGAGCCGGAAAGTGGCGCACGCCGGTCACAGCGCCGAGCTCGCGGCCGGCTTCGTCCACCAGACGCAAGCCGACCAGGTCCGCGTCCAGGTATTCATCCGGCCCGAGCTCCGCTTCGGGCTGCTCGGCGTAGAGCTCCGCACCCGCCAGCGCCCGCGCCGCCTCGGGGGAATCGATTCCCTCGAAGGCCAGGAGCAGCTTCTCGTGATGACGGCGCACGCCACGACAGCGCAATTCCCGCGCGCCGATTGCCGCACCCAGCGCATAGCTGCCACCCACCGCGAACGCGGCGGCGCCCGTGGGCGCCGGCCGGCATTTCAGCTCGCCACGCACGCCGAATACGCCGGTCAACCGGCCGACCACGACTCTCATCGAAGGCGACGGCGATCGACGACTGCTCTCATGGACGACGAGTGCGGGCTATGACTCCTCGCCGGGCTCGACGTGCGCCGGCGCTTCGCCGGCCTCGGCCTCGATTGTCTCGGCAGCCTGCGGCTGGCCCTCGACCTCGTCCTCTTCTTCGTCTTCTTCGGCGTCAACGATGTCGACGGTGACGCGGCCTTCCGCGCCGGCGCGAACGATCGTACGCAACGCTTGCGCCACCCGGCCGCCGCGGCCGATCACCTTGCCGAGGTCGTCGGGGTCGACTTCCAATTCGAGAACGGCGCCGCGTGCATCGGGATGCAACTCGACGAAGACGGCATCGGGTTTGCTGACGAGTTTCTTCGCCAGAAAGGTCAACAACTCGACGGCGCGCGGGTGCGCGATTTCCGCCGGCAACGGATCGCGCTTGACCGCTTCGAAGCGGCGGCGTGGACCTCGCGCTCCGGCTGCGGTGCGGTCGACGGCCGCCTCGGGATCGGGCGGACCGCTGCGCGGCCGGCGCCTCGCCGGACGTTCGTCCTCGGGCTCGATCTCATCGATGATGGTCTCGCCCGTCGCGATTTTTCGCGCGCCGAGCGTAGACTTGCGCTCTTCTTCCTCGCCCCCGTCCCCGAAGAGGCCGAACTCGTCGTCGAAGGCGCTCATCGCTTAGCCCTCGCCTTTTTCGTTCTTGGGCCGCCGCTTGGTGACCGGAATGTGGCCGCGCTCGACCAGCCCGCGCTCGGCTAATAGACGCCGCACCGGGTCGGAAGGCTGTGCGCCCTTGGCGAGCCACGCCTTGACCTTGTCTTCGTCGATGACGACGGTCTTGGGCTCGGTGCGCGGGTTGTAGTGGCCGAGAATTTCGATGAAGCGGCCGTCGCGCGGCGAGCGCGCGTCGCTTACGACGAAGCGGTATGTGGGTTGTTTTTTCGCGCCCATCCGGCGCAGTCGGATCTTGACCATGTCGTGCTCTTTCGTGTTTTCGCAGTGCCCATCGCGCGCGGCGCGTGGGAAAGTCTTCGGCGCTAGCGGCCGCCCACTCGGGGGAAGGCAGGCATGCGCCCGCGTTTCCCGCCCGCGCCCATTTGCTTCATCATCTGGCGGGATTGTTCGAATTGTTTGACGAGCCGGTTGACCTCGGCCACGTGCGTCCCGCTGCCGTTCGCGATCCGGCGGCGCCGTGAAGCGTTGAGGATATCGGGCCGCCGTCGCTCTTGACGCGTCATCGAGCAAATGATGGCCTCGATGCGGTTGATGTCTTTTTCGTCGATCTCGAACTCTTTCGGTAACGCCTTCGAGATGCCGGGAATCATCTTGAGGATGTCGGTCATCGAGCCCATCTTGCGCACGGTACGGAGTTGGGCCAAGAAGTCGTCGAGCGTGAACTCGTTCTTGCGAAACTTCTGTTCGAGCTCTTTGGCCGCTTCGATCGAGTAGACGCTTTGCGTCTTCTCGATCAACGTCAAGACGTCGCCCATGCCCAGGATGCGCGAGGCGAGCCGATCGGGATAGAACGGCTCCAGCGCCGACAATTTTTCGCCGACGCCGACGAATTTTATCGGAGCACCGGTGATCCGATAAATCGAGAGCGCCGCGCCGCCGCGGGCGTCGCCGTCCATTTTTGTCAAAACGATGCCCGTGATGGCGAGGCGCTCGTTGAAGCCTTTGGCGACCGTGGTCGCTTCCTGCCCGGTCATCGCATCGGCGACGAAGAGGATCTCGGTCGGGACGACGGCCGCTTTGATCTTCTCGAGTTCGACCATCAGTTGATCGTCGATCTGGAGGCGGCCGGCCGTGTCGATGATGACGGTCGGAATGCCGAGCCGTTTCGCTTCGGCGACGCCGCTCCGTGCGATCGCGACCGGGTCGTTCGACGTGTCGCTATAGACCGGCAAGTCGATCTGTTTGCCGAGGGTTTGCAATTGTGCGATGGCGGCCGGGCGGTAGACGTCGGCGGCCTCCAGCAGCGAGCGGCGGCCCTGTTCCTTGAGCCGCAGCGCCAGCTTTCCGGCGTGCGTCGTCTTACCCGAACCTTGCAAGCCGACCAGCATGAGGACCGTCGGCGGCGAATCGCTAAATTGCAGCCGCGCCTGCGCTCCGCCCATCAAGCTGACAAGCTCGTCGTGAACGATCTTGATGACCGACTGCGCGGGCGTCAGCGACGCCAGCACGTCCGCGCCGACCGCTTTTTCCTTGACGGCGTTGACGAACTCTTTAGCGACCGAAAGGTTGACGTCCGCCTCGAGCAGTGCGATGCGAACTTCTCGCGCCACTTCGTTGACGTCGGATTCCGTCAGCCGTCCGCGATTTCCCAGCCTTTGGAAGATCGCGCCCAGGCGTTCGCCTAAGGCTTCAAGCAAGCAACTAACGCTCCATTACGATTTGGGCGTCGTCTCGTCGATCTTCGTCACCGCGTCGCCGACGGTCTTGATCTTTTCCGCCTCTTCGTCGGGAATATCGATGTTGAACTCGGTCTCAAACGCCATGACCAGCTCGACTTGATCGAGCGAGTCCGCGCCGAGGTCGTCCGTGATCGACGCCTCGAGGGTGACTTCGGCTTCGTCGACGCCCAGTTGTTCGACGATGATTTTCTTGACCTTATCGAAGGTCGTACCTGTGGTTTCGGCCATGGATCTCCTACTACACGCGCTCAGCGCGCCGTTACATCAAAAAGCCGCCGTCGACCACGATCGTTTGACCGGTCACGTAGCGGGCGGCATCCGAGCATAAGAAGGCGACGACCCCGCTCACGTCCTCCGGGGTCCCCGCTCGTCCCAGGGGTATCGTTTCGAGATAGTGCGCGCGAGCCTGGGCTGGCATCGATTCGGTCATCGCGGTTTCGATGAGACCCGGCGCAACGGCGTTGACTCTTACGTTCCGCGAGCCCAATTCCTTTGCTACCGACTTTGCCAACCCGAGTAAGCCCGCTTTCGCGGCGCTGTACGCCGCTTGGCCGGCGTTGCCGGCGATCCCCACGATGCTCGAGACCAGGACGACCGCCCCCGAGCGCTGCTTCATCATCGGCCGGGCCACGGAGGCGAGCAAATAGAACGCCGACTTGAGGTTTACGTCGAGCATTCGGTCGATGTCGCCCGGCTTCGATCTGACGATGAGGCCGTCGACCGCTTGGCCGGCGTTGGCCACCGCGATATCCAACCGGCCGAATTCCGCCAGCGTGCGCGTCACGAACGCCTCAACGGCCGCGGGATCCGACACGTCCGCGGTCAACGCCAGGACGCGCGTGCCCGGACGAGCCGCCTCGATGGCCGCCGCGGTCGCTTCGAGCGCCGCCGTATCGCGGCCGACCAGCGCCAGGTCGGCGCCGTCGCGGGCGAGGTCGACGGCGATCGCCCGGCCGATTCCTCGGCTGGCGCCCGTGACCAGGGCCGACTTTCCCGCAAGCGTCAAGGTCACGCCTGGGCCGCCGCGGGTGCGAGGCCAGCGAGCTTGGCAAGGCCACTCTCGTCGCCCACGTGGATCGCGCGCGGCGCCCCCGGGAGGCGCTTGAAGAGAGGCGCGAGGACCGCCGAGCCGCCGAATTCCACGATGACGTCGAGCCCTTCGGCCACCAGGCGCTCCGCGGTCGCGTGCCAGAGCACTTCGTGTGTCACGGAAGCGATCAAATTCTTGCGGATCGTCGCGAGATCCCGATACGGCTGGGCATCGACGTTGGAGATGACCGCGAAACGAGGCCACGCCAGGGGTGCCCGCTCCACGTATGGCGCGAACTGCAGGGCGGCGGGTTCCATCAGCGCGCTGTGCCAGGCGCCGGAAACGTTGAGCGCCACGACCCGCTTGGCGCCGGCCGCCATGGCCAGTTCGCCGGCCCGTGCCACGGCTTCGCGGTCGCCACTGATGACGATCTGGCCGGGCGCGTTGAAGTTGGCCAATTGCACGCAGCCCAACGCCTCGGCTTCCGCGGCGGCCGCGCGGATCTCATCGGCGCCGAGTCCCAGCACGGCCGCCATGGCGCCCGGCGTCAATTCGGCGGCGGCTTGCATCGCGATGCCCCGCTCGCGAACCAGCGTCAGCGCGTCTTCAAACGTCAGGGCGCCCGCGAGCGTCAAGCTGCAAAATTCGCCGAACGAATGCCCCGCGCTCGCGACGATGCCGAGCGAGTCGCCTGCCGCTGCGGCCAGGGCGTAGTTGACGGTGTAGATCGCGGGCTGCGCGTACCGGGTCTCCCGCAGCTTCTCTTCGGGACCCTGGCGAATGAGCGCCAGCAGATCGTAGCCCAGAACGCGTTCGGCACGCGCGAACAGGTCGGCCGCGACCGGGAAGTTCTCCGCCAGGGCTCCGCCCATACCCACGGCCTGCGACCCCTGACCCGGGAAGACGACTCCGACCCGCATCAGGCGCTCCATCGCCAGGCGATCGAACCCCAGGAGAGGCCGCCGCCGAACCCCGTGAAGAGGATCAAATCGTGGTCCCGCAGGACGTCACGGTCGATCGTCTCCGAAAGCGCGATCGGAATCGAGGCCGACGACGTGTTGCCGTAGTGTTCGATGTTGACGGCGATCTTCTCGCGCGGCACGTCGAGCCGTTTCGCGGCCGCTTCGATGATCCGCAGATTGGCTTGATGCGGGATCATCCAGTCGACATCCGTCGTCTCGAGGCCGGCCCGCTTCAGCACGATCTTCGAGGTCTCGACCATCTTGTTGACGGCATACTTGAAGATCTCACGGCCGCTCATCTGAACCTTGTTCTGACGCTGATCGAGCGCTTCGTGGGTCATCGGATGCCGCGAGCCTCCGGCTTTCACGCACAGCAGCTCGGGATTGGTCCCGTCGGCGCCGAGTTCGCACTCGAGGAAGCAATCCTCGTCAAAGGCGGTACGCTCGACGATCGCGGCGCCCGCGCCGTCACCGAAGAGGATGCTCGTCGTGCGATCGGTGAAATTCATGATCTGTGAGAGCGTTTCGACGCCGATCACCATGACGCGCCGGAAGACGCCGGAGCGGACGAAGCTGGCCGCCATCGGCAAGGCATAGATGAAGCCGCTGCAGGCGATCTCGATGTCGAAGGCCGCCTTGCCGACGGCGCCCAAGTTGGAGGCGACGATGCAGGCCGTCGCCGGGAACTGGTAGTCCGGCGTCACGGTGGCGACGATGTAGCAGTCCACCTCGGAGCCCGTCAGCCCCGCGCGCTCGAGCGCGTGTTGCGCGGCGCGGGTGGCGAGGTCGCTCGACGCCTGCTCGCCGCTGGCATAGCGCCGCTCACGCATCCCGGTCCGCGAAATGATCCATTCATCGGAGGTATCGAAGAGGCGCTCGAAGTCGGCGTTGCCCATCACACGCTCGGGCACGTAGTGCCCGACGCCTGCGATCCGCGAGCCGAAGGGTCCTGAGCCCCCGTGTGCGGACACCCTATTGGTGGGTATGGCCGGCGTGCTCGTCCTTCGGTTCGATCACTTGGCGCCCGTCGTAGAACCCACAGGTCTGGCAAACGAAGTGCGGCAGCTTGGGCTGGTGGCACTGCGAGCACTCGACCGTCGTCACCGGGCTGAGTTTCCAGTTGGCCGCGCGCCGGCTGCGCGTTTTCGAACGCGGGGTCTTCCATTTGGGGTTTGCCATGTGATCCTATTTCTCCGGATGCGGGCAGGTACAGCTGCCGTCGCGTTTGAGTCCACACTCGGCGCAGAGCCCGCCGCATTTTTCGTCGCAGAGGAGCGCCATTGGGAGAGCGGAGTCAATCGACTGCCGCGTGAGGTCCTGCAGGTCGAGCGCGTCGCCGACCAGCACGTTGGTTTCGCCGAGGGGGTCATCGCGTTCGCTGCCGGGGTCGAAGCGTTCGTCGACGTCGAGGTGGAGCGGCAGCCGTACGTCGTCGAGGCAGCGAGCACATTCGCCCTCGGCCACCGCGTCGATGGTCCCCTTGAGTTCGATCCCGCGGCCGACGCGGCGGACCCGCAGGCTGACGTCGGCGGGCAACGGGAAGCGGAAAGATGTGAATTCGGGCAAGACCACGACATCGCGAACATCCAGTTCGCGACCGGTATGCAGGACGCCGCCGACGTCGATGCCCGTGCGCGTGTCCTTCATTCCGTCGTGCGGAGGGCAAGCCCCCGGTTCCCTTTCGTTTATTCGGGGGGCCAAGGTCCCCCCGATCCCCCAGGTTAGAGCCATGTCCGCGCTGGTTCCGGCCGGCACCGGGACCCTCGAGGACAACCCCCCAATCATAAGGTGCACCCTCTCTCTTGTCAACGCGGCTCGTCGGCGCGATAGGCAGAGCGAAGGGGGAATCGCTCATGACCGGCATCACGGGAATCAAATACGGCTCGGAAATCACGGCCGCGGCCAAGGCTCACGGGATCGATCCGAAGCTGCTGGCGGCGGTTGCGGCCCAAGAATCGGGCGGCCCGGGCAGCAACTCCGGCAACAACGTCGTCGGCGACGGCGGCCACGGCCACGGGGTCTTTCAGATCGACGACCGGACTTGGGCGTTCGCGTCGACCCCCGCCGCGATGGACCCGGCGGCCAACGCCGGAGCGGCCGCCTCGATTCTGGCCGGCGACCTTTCACGCTGCGGCGGCAACGTGAAAGCCGCCCTCTCGGCCTACAATTCCGGCTCGCCGACGGCAACGGGCACGCAAACGACCTGGCCCGACGGTCAGACGCTGGGCTACGCGGAGTCAGTCCTGCGCCATTACGCGCAGCTCGGCGGGGACACTCCGGCGCAACTGGTCGCCGATAACCGCGAGACGCAGGCCGACGTCGGCTCCCTCGCCGCGCTCGCCGGGCAAACGCCCGGGACGACCGCGGCCGGCGCCCTTGGCGTGCCGGCCGCCCTCGCACCGGCCGCTCCGAGCAGCTCGGCCTCGTCCGCCGGCTCGAGCGCCACCTCCGCGGAGTCGACGGCGGCGATGTCCGGGCTGCTCTCGACGCTGTCGCAAGCGGCGACGCCGCCGCCGCAGCAGCCACCGACCAACACGGACACCGCCCAGCAGGCAACCCAAATCGGCGCCCGCGCCGACGATGACATGGCCAACCTCGTCGACGGCGGCAGCCTCTTCGGCGACGATTCCTCCGACGACGATTCCCTTTAATTCGCACACGCTTCGGGAGACGAGCAAACCGACATGGGCAATATCCTCGGCAGCATTATGGGCGGCGTCACCGGCGCCGCGACGGGCCTGCTCACCAGCGGCCCCGTGGGCGCCGTCGCGGGCGGCGTCAACGGCCTGGTCAACGGCGGCAACAATCCCAGCGGGCTGCCCAACATCAGTTCCAGCACGGATCCGACGCTGGCGCTGACGCAAGGCGCCGACCAAGCCTACGAGTACGAAACGCTCCTCCTGAACATGGAAGAGATGCGTCACCAAGTCGAGATGCAGGTCCAGTCCCAGGACTTCAACGACGTCCAGGACGAGAAATCCGAGCAAATGCGCGAGATGAACACCCTGCGCGAAGTCTCGATGAAGCAGCGCGAGGCAGACGACAAGATCGTCAAAGAGTTCATCAAGACCGCGGGCGGCGAATGACCGCGGTCGGCGGCGCGACCGCGGTCGGGAACGCGGAGGCTGCCGGCGTGGCGGCTGGCGGCGGGGTGGCCGGTACCGTCGCTGCGGCCTCCGCCACGCCGGCCACAGCCGCGTCCGTCGCTCCCCGGATCGCACCGGACGGCGACCGGGAGCAACCCGTTCTCGACGACACCGCCGAGACGCCCCCGGATATGACTGTGCGGCTCGCAGAAGCCCTGTCGCGGAACGCCGTGATGCTGATGCTGGCGCAGCAAACCGA
>Ga0116228_10004924_pt1 | contig 11881 bp, 14 predicted proteins | sample S1TSphfallax_2_FD_89694 | JGI IMG/M metagenome (GOLD analysis project Ga0116228, IMG submission 89694) | Host-associated microbial communities from peat moss isolated from Minnesota, USA - S1T2_Fc - Sphagnum fallax MG | ecosystem: Host-associated > Plants > Peat moss > Unclassified | place...
GCTTTTGGTGAAGCAACCCCTGACTCCGCCCCAGTGTATTTTTGGGGATGTAAATGAAGCAACCCCTGACTCCGCCCGCCCGAACCGTCATCCATCCAGCCGGACGGACGTTTCATCCATCCCAGCCACAAGCGAACTGTCGAACCTGACTCCACCTCTAACTGTCACGAAATCCAAAGGTGCAAAACCTCCCATAGGGGAAGAAGAAGAAGAAGAGTTCCCTGTGTAACTTCCTCCTCCTGTCCCTGGCAGCAAAAGGTAAATTCGAAACAGGGCAGGGCAGGGGCAAGGGTAGGGCAGTGCAGGGGCAGGGTAGGGACAGGGCAGGGCAGGGCGTCCAGGGCAGTAAAAAATAAAGAGTAAAAATATAGGCACCCACGGGGGACTTCACAGAGGCCTTCGGCCACGGGGCACACACTAGTTGAAATAATGGAAATTGGCAAGGAGGTGATATGAAGTGTTTATGTTGTCAAAAAAAGGATATCAAAAGAATGATTGTCCACTGTGGAAACAACATTTAAAACATGGGAATAAGAATTTTCAGCCCAAGGTTGGGGTCAATGTTGTTATTGTGGAACAATGTATACCCATTATACCAGCACTTGTAGCCACTCAAAGTCAATGATTGAAGGAACACGAGGAATCAAAAATCATGAGCGAAAATAGTCCCACAAAAAGGAGAAGGATGAAATGGGATCATGCATGAGAAGGCAATACATTAAAAACTTGTCGGTGAAATACAATGAATACAAATTGAGTTGGATGTTCAAACACAACTATATCTAAATACTTCAAAGGATATCCAAAGATTAGCAATCAATACCAAAGAAGGACTAGAACAAGATTGGGAAGTTTTACCTTACCATGAGGAGAGTAAAGAAAAAGAATCTTGTAACAATACAAGAACAAAATCAACCATGGCTAATGAACAACGAATAGGTACTAAGGAAAATTTAATTATTTTTGAAGGGAAGTTGGAAGGGATGCTCGATGATCAAATTTTAAATATGAAAATTGAGGTTAAATTGGGGCACTTGATCAAGATTTGCCCCCAATTATGAAAAATATTAGCAAAAAATTTCTTAAAGATGCAAGAGGAACATGTATTGGATGTGTGTAAAATTGGTACACACCACAAAAATGACTTTGATGAAGTTATGTTTGTTGTACAAGTATCCATTAGAAACTATGAAATCATGGATGTTTTACTAGATGGTGGATTTGGAGTAAATATTATTTATGAACATTTGCAGAGGAAATAAGGCCTTGAAGAAACCTCAATTAGTGCCATTTATGGTAAAAATGGTGGATCAAAGCAAGGTACAACTAGTAGGGTTGATACGAAACCTCAAAATCGACTTAGCAAGGTGTACATTCAAAATCTTAGTTATAGTGTTACAAATGGAAGATACTCTATGAGCTTATTTGATGTTTTTAGGAAGACCATGGCATAAGCAAGCTAAAGTTCATCATGATTGGGCCAATAACACTTTAACAATCATGGCTAATACCAAAATAATGACATTGAGTACAAAGAAGCGAATAATGGTACACCCTTCCTAAAGACCTTGCAATCTTGATGATACTTATGATTGGGAGGGAGGATTGATAGATGGAGATGATGAATGCTTATACCATGCCGTACTAAAGTTGTGACCTATTGGAGAAGTAAGTCCAAAAGAATTAAAATCCCTACTCAAAATATATGTAAAAATGGTGCAACCTAAAAATAATATTAATTATCCTTTCTGGTATTATTAACATGAACTTGGAAAAATATTGATCCTTGATGAATTTGCTAATAGTATGATTAAAAAATTTTAAATTACAAGATGGACACTTACTGTCGATGAACAATTAAACAAATTAAATTTGGGCATTAGTGAAAAACCTTGCATAATGCTTGTAAGTGTTGCCTTATTCGAATAGTTCCAAGTGAAAGTTAAACAAATGTTGACAAAATTTAAAGTTATATTGGCATGAAGTTATAAAGAACTAAATGGAATTCCTAGGTCAATTTACGAACAAAAAATTGAATTGATTGTTGATGCACATTTGATTAAGCAACAACCTTACTGAATGAATTTCAATTATGCTTAAAGGGTAAAAGAAGATCTTGATAAGCTATTGAACGCACATTTTTATCTCCCCTATGGAAACTACCCAACGGTTATCACTACTGGAAATCATATTGAAAAAAAATGGCAAATTACGCATTTGTGTGGATTATTGGAAGTTGAATTCACAAACCAATAAAGATCCATTTCCATTACCTTTTTTGGATTCAATATTGGACACAATGTCTAGACATGAAATGTATTCTTTTATGGATGGGTACAATGACTACAATCAAATGAAAATGGTTGACAAAGATAAAAAGAATACATGATTTATCTTTGAATGGGGAGCATGTGCCTATAATGTTATGCCATTTGGATTGTGTAACGCTTCAACCACTTTTCAAAAAGTAGTTACATAAACTTTCAAAGAATATCTTAATGATTTCATGCAAGTTTTTATAGATGATTTTATTGTTTATGGACATAAAAAAGAGCATTTGAATCATCTTAAGAAATGTATGATCCAATGTAAAAATAATGGCATAAGTGTCAATCCAAAAAAATATGCATCTTGTGTCAACTTGGGAGTGTTACTAGGACACATAGTATGTGAAGATGGACTCTTGGTAGACCCTAGGAAAATAAATATCATCACAAATATGCCTACCCCAATGAGCGTGACAAAGTTAAAAAGATTTCTAGGGGTAGCAAGTTTTTATTGATGATATTTTAGAACTTTTGTCATTAAAGCTACCCCCAATGTGTAAACTTTTGAAGAAGGATACACACTATTGGTGGGATGAAGCATGCGAAGAATCCTTCCAATGGATGAAAACAACCTTAACTATGTTACCAGTACTCATTGTCCCTACCTGGACAAGAGAATTCCATGTTCACACAAATGTATCAAATTATGTTATTAGAGCCATGTTAGCTCAAAACCTTGACGATACCATTGATTAACCAATTTATTATGCCAGCCGATTAATGACTAGAATTGAGAGGAATTATTTAACCACAAAGAAGGAAACCCTTGCAATGATTTATTCTATTAAAAAAATTCGTCATTATCTCTTGGGAAATAACTTCACATTTTTTGTAGACCATCAAGCCTTCATATACTTAATCAATAAACCAACTATAACTAAATGAATATAATGATGGCTATTATTATTGCATGAATTTAATTTCAAAGTAATTTATAAACTAGGAAGGGTGCATGTTGTACCATACCAATTATCACATGCCATAAATGGTGAACTTATTGTTGGTATGGAAGATCAATTATTTGATGTTGTTATTTTCATATTGACTTCTGATTGGTATACACCAATTAAAAAATATTTAGGCAAAGGATATTTTGAAGATGATGTCCCTTAGGAAGAACGGAAACATCTCACTATAAAATCAAGACTATATACATTTTATGGAGAAAAGATATACAAATTAGGACCAAATGGCATTCTTTAGTATTGTTTGTTACCTATTGAAACAACAGTTATCCTTACTGAACTTCATGATGGGCCAGCATGAGGACATTATGGTATAAACACTACCATAAAAAAGATATTTACAACATGTTATTAGTGGCTAACAGTTCAACATAACATTGCAAAACTATGTCAATTTTGTGACATATGTTAACAACTAACACTTATGCATAGAAGTGGCAAGGGTGCACTACAACCAGTTCTTACTTTTGAACCATTTATGAAATGGGGCCTAGATTACATGGGTCCAATCAAACCTCCAGCATGTTATACTATAAATCGGTATATTATAGTTGCTACTGATTACACAACAAAGTGGGTGGGAGTGAAGGCGTTACAAGATAATACAACCATAAACATTGTGAAGTTTCTATATGAAACATTATTACACGATTCGGTTATCCTACCCATTTAGTTAGTGATCAAGGGAACCATTTCATAAATAGCTCCATTGAATTATTGGTGCAAGAATTTATGATTACACATCATAAGTCCACCACTTATTATCCTTAAGGAAATGGTTAGGCATAATTAACCAATAAGATGTTAAAGCAAATATTAACAAAGTTGGTAAATGTTAATCAAAATGATTGGGATGTAATGCTACCTATTGCATTATGGGTCTACTGAATTGCATATAAGGTGTTCACACAACATACACCATACAAACTAATATATGGGTTAATGCCATTACTACCTACCGAATTCATAGTCCCAACCAATTGAACACTTGCTAAGAAGGATGGAAGTTGGATGAATGCATTATTAATTCAAATGGAAGATTTCATTTTGCTTAATGATAAAAAAATAATAGTAGGAGAAAACATTGATTACATCCAAATATTAAAAAAACATCAAAGGCATTTAAAGAAATTTGAAGTTGGAGATTTGGTGTTCTGGCTTCCAAAGGATCCAAAAATTAAGTAAGGGAATTCCTTTTTCCATGGACTGGCCCATTTCAAGTAAAGAAGGCCTTCAATAACAATATTGTCCAATTAAACACATTAAATTATGAAGATATAACATTGGTGAATGTCAATAAATCAAAAGCTTACCAAAATCCAATCATTATAGTTGTTGCAATCACAATAATCATGCAAGATGAAAATAAAATCTTCCAAATGGTATACCAAGAAAAATAACTGGCAAAAGGACACAAATTTATGAATCTTTCAAGTTAAACAAATGGAAAGGTGAGGCATAACACAATAAGAATTACGGTGGCAAAACTATTATAACCTTATCTAAAAAGTGGATTAGGGATCATAAACACCAAAAAAAGTGACATGACCATTCATTACGATTCAACAATTAAGCCAACTTCCAAGACAAAAGTAATTCCACCTCATAAACCTTTATGGCTGCCACTTTTGTATTTAATTCATTAAGAAAATAACTTATAATAGAATTTGTAGCAACAGTTCCAACATCATGGGAAATTATTACCTAAGGAAAAGAATTATTTGAATGATTGAAATGAATGTGTGGTAGAAGCCAAATTGGATGATCTTGAAGTCGATTAGTTTGCAAAGCAAAAGAAATATCAAGCAAAAAATAAAATAAAATCTGCAATAGTGAAAGGGAGAGAAGGAAGGGAATGTGGTGCAAGGAGTAGAAGAAAGTAACTAGTGTACACTCTATCTTCAAAAAAACTATGGTTGTCTTTTAATATAGAACTAAAGTGGGAGACAAATCAACAAATGCCTAACAATTTAAATTTGGAATGTAACATTTCTTTCTCCCACCCTCATCTCACTGTTATAGATGTTAAGAGAAACAAAAATATATAGAGAAGACCTTGTAGCCTATTAAATTCCAAGTGTTTACTAATGCAGAGAGAGAGATATAGTACATCAACAAAAAATAAAAACATAGTTTTTTTAGGGTCATTGGCATGCAAAGTGAAGCGAAAGGCTTACAAAAATAACAACAGAAGAGGAAGTAAAAATTGAAAAGTCAATCCATCATTTATATTAGATTAGTTTTTTTTATAGGAGTGATCAAACAACTAGTATGCCCACCCGTTGTGACGACGATACTTGTGTTGTTGAATAAATTCAATTATTACAATGAGTAACACAAACTCAAAGTTGTGTCATCTTCTAAAGCAAAGAGGATGAAGTCCAAAATAAAGGAGACAGATGTGGAGATCCATCCTGTGATGCTGGATCAAATTCATTTCTTGGTGTGCATGTACATCAAAATGTGGGTAGCTAAGAAGGAGGGGCACGCTTAGATGATCGAAGCAAAGTTCCACAACTTCTACCAACTTGATTAAAACACAATTGACCTCCCTACTGTCAAAGAGATTATTTGTGGCTTTTGGGTTCACAATGCGGTGAACGTCTTGCGGGATAAACATATTTTTTAGACTCTCCTGACATTAGTCGTATTTTCAAATTACCAACATAGGGGATTATAATACCTATGCAAAAAGCATATCATGAAGAATGGTCGGAGTACTTTGAAGGAGGGAAAAAAAAAAACATTACAAGCAAGATTTAAGGTAAATCTTTGCAAAGGTGCACGCTTCTGGGATGCAGATGCAACTCATGACATTAGTAGAGGTTGCAACATTTTCGGCAAGGTAATCGTTATGAATAAAACATCACTAATAGGATACCCATACCTTTTGACTATTGTATTGATTTGAGATATCAAGTTCCAAGTTCTTTTCATGAAATGGACATTTTACATCACATCTAGGTGCCTTGAAAATGTTGCTACACACTTCCTTGTGTGATAAAAGCTTATTTTAGTTGGGGTTATATGCAAATGGAAAAATCACAAGCATGCAAATTTATAATATGTTGGTTGTCAAGTCAAGTAATTAAGAAATGCCTAAAGGTTGTCACATGGAATGTGGTTGTAAGGCTCACATTATTAGTGGCACATACAACAAATTCATTGCTAGCAATGATATTTGCTCAAAGCTTTATGACTAACATCTCATAAATGCTCATAAATGGGAATTGTGAAAAAAAAAAAAAAAACACCATGATGCCACAACTTTTTTAATGAAATAATTATTCCTACCATCTAGTTGGAAAAAGAAATACAAAATCAAAAGATACACATACAATCATGTAGTTGAAGCTTGTATGACTTTAGAACACTTGAAAATGTGGTTGTCTTTGTCCCCTTCTTGCCATACACAACCCTAGACAAAACTTGGCAAGATATTTACTTCATACTAGCATTATTTCCATAGTACTCTTGATTAAAAGCCATCATTATATGCCAAGTAGGGCCAATTTCCTAAACCAACACCAAAAGTGAGAGTGAAAAAGGCAAGGTTCCATAGCTTGAAGTATGCAATTTGTTGTTAAAATATTTCAATTGGTTTGCACAAAGGCTTTTAGCCTTCCCAAATCCTTCAATAGTTGCCTTCATTGAAAATTGAGATAGGAAACAAATGTTTAAAAAATAATTGACTATAATTATAACAAAAGAAAAAAACTAAATAGGGATATGGAAACATAAAATGGATTATTAGAAAGACTTGTAAGGTAGTTACATACTTAGGTAGAAGAATCTTCACCCATGCCACATCTACAATTGTCACAGCTGGACATTTTAACATCATTGGGGCTCACAATTCCCTCCACCTACCAACAAATCCATTAACACAATGCATGGTCCACTTTGAAGGATTGTTGAATAATAAGTCCCATAGTTAGCCATTATCCACTTCCACAACTATCATGTTCATTTCATCATTTACACAAGTAAAACATTTTTTTTGTGGTTATAAACATTTGCCTTAGGCATAATAACATATTTGCATGCACAAAAGAGTAGTATGGAAATTCTATATGCATGCAAATTCTATAGCATTAATAAGCTATAGTATAAATAACATTAACATTAAAACATAAGACTCACAAAGGATGGACAAAAATACATAAGACATAGTTGTGTGTAGTGTGAATGAAGCATTTGCTAGTTATAGCCGTTAGCAATTTAATTGATTGTTTGTGAATGTTCAAATAGAATGGCAAGTAGGCATGTATTTTTGTAATCACTTTAGCTCTCAAAAACTACTTATGTCAATGCTTCTTTTGGACCTATTGTCACAATGTTATGCATGTTCCCATGTGTTACATATGAAATTTTCCACGTTGCTCCTCTGTGGTGTTTGTCCACATTGTTCATTCATGCTCTTCATGTTGTTCCTCTGTGCTACTCATCCTCACTCTTCGCATTGCTCCTTCACATTGCTTGGCCTGCTCCTCTGAACTTTTGGACTGCTGTATTTTTCAATTGAATTTACTGAATTTTATCTGGAGTGTTGAGATATCTGGTGGATATTGTGTTGACGGATGTCTCCCATGTTGAAATCTGGCAAAATTGTGTTCACAGATATCTGGCATTAGATTCATTTTAGTAATTTGATATTCTGACAGGATATGAAAATAAAAAGGAAAACTAAAAATTGAAACCAATGGATATTGAAAAAATGTTATTTCTGCCCAACAATGGTTTAATTGTGAAGATCCTTGCTCAACCAATTGCTTGTTGAATAGGGTGTGATAATGGATAGCCTAACTTAACCAACTGCTTGTAACAAGCGGGTATGGGAAGTGGGTTTGAAAAGGGTGGGAGTCAAAAGAGGTGACTGAACCCACACAATGTAACTTTTATATGTTGAGTCTCCAGAAAGATGTCAGACAAGCGAAAGAACCCAACCTACATAAGCTTTTGAGCATTCCATGTCATGTCTCTGAAATGGGTACCACCTATGTACAGCCTGTAAGGTTAGAATAGATGGGGTCTTGTTTGCAACCCCGAGAAGAAAATAGCTTGTTTTCTTGTGCTGCCTGCACACAGAACTGCATGATTGAATTAGACAAGATCTAATTCAGATGATACTTGCACAGATCTATGCCATAAAATTACTGGTGATTATTTATTCTTGGAACTCTGCAAAATGCACTGCTTTGTGTAAGTTTTCATTCTGTGTGTAGGTACGTGCATGGTATGAAGAAACGCAGGTCTTGGTTGCTACATGACGCATATAATGTCGGGCCATGGCCCAGCTGCACACACAAAGGCACAAGGATTTGTGGTGGTGGAACCTTAACAGGAGTATTACTTCTTAGACTTATTCTCACCCAACATTGTAGTCTTCAAAACAAAACTGTCAAACATATTGTCAAACAACCTGATGAGCCCTGTTTCGTGGCTGGATTTAGGACAACTTTATATCCGTTAATACTACCTCTACTACTAGATCATGGATTTTGCCTTCATCTTTAAACAATGTTGTCTGCTTCTTCTTTTTTGTTTCTGTGGTTGTGTGCTGAAAAAGGAAGACTGCTCATTTCCATCAGAAGTACTTTCTTGGTCTGGGATTATTAGTATGGTGTTCAAAAGGGACCCCACTTTTAGGGTTTTGGGTGTTGCAGAAAAAAAGTTTATTTAGGTATCATCATATTTTGGGTCTTGGATTAGAGTGGGGATGAGGGGGAAGGAGAAGCTGCTTTTAGGGTTTTGTTGACCAGTAGTCGAAATAGACTGGATTGCAGGGCAGAATCCTTTCTAAGTATAGTAAGTCTAAGTACCTTACATAGCCAGGAGCTCAGTGATGGTCTACTGTCTATTTTTCCCTGTATTCCAATCCTTCTAACTCCAGAATCCACAATTTCGGGAAAGAAACCCTGAGTAGAAGAGAAACTAGATGCTTTTGTTTGCCTAGGTATTCCTGACATTCAATCCAAATTTAAGTAACAGATCCTTCAAGGGTTGGGAGAGATAATAAGATTACACATTACACCTCAAAAATCTTAAGGTCAGACTACATGCGAAGACCAAGCTGCCCTACTGAAAAGTAATGTGTTTGAATCCAAAATCCTTTATCATTTATGGAAGTTGTTGGGTGCCTTGTCAATATGTTGGAGACAATCTGCTCTATAGATTTATGTAGAGAGCCAAACCCCTAAACCTAGTAACATGACAAAAATTAGTTACTTGTGATGCAGGTTGTAAATCATAACAAGTTCATACAGTAATGTTGAGAGCATGTTTGGTTGAACATTTCATCTGTTTTTATTGGCAGAGGAGATATGAATGCATATAATATACCATGTCTCCTAACTCATAAGCTTGGATGTGCATCCATTCTCTGGAAAGGTGTGCCATGTAAAGGGATCATGCTTCTTTTGTACATTGGATCAAAAGGTACAGATAGGCATGAGCAAAGTTGTACAGCTCAAGCTTGCGTAGTTCAGTCACTAATGTCAAAGCCTCAACAATTATTTATTTGTTCAACTTTATTGATCTTGATGAAGAAGAGAGACTGGATATCAAGGTAGGGCTGTGGGTAAGTATCACCATTTTGTTTCACTGGCAAAATTTAGTCAAAAAAGAGAAAATTCAAAATTAAGAATGCAAATATGAAGTGATTTTGGGTGATTTCAATTGCCAGATTTCTATATTTAATTCCAGTAGATTATCCAACAATACAGAAGGATGCTTAAATGTAATTTCATGTTTAACTTCATATGTCATTTATAGCCGAATATGGCTAAATCTTCTTATGGATGTTCACCATCACAAAATATCACAAAATTGACAAGAAAATCACTGGTGGGCATCTACACCCGCATCGCCTCACCCCACCTTGAAAGGAGAATTGAAGACAGAAGTTGTCTGCTTGGAACTTAGTGTATGGGCCCAGATTTCACGTGGTATAGAGCAGTGCTGGCCCTTACAAAGTAGAGAGAAACAAGGCTCCCACAAAAGAAGGGGGCCCTTGTCCCACAATCACAAACTTACAGCTAAGTAATTTGACCGAGTCACACATGAAACTTTGGTGCGAGCAGTCTTTCTTTACTTTTACCATTGTAGCAAAAAGCCAGGGACCCCAATCTCCCACTTTATAGATTAATCAGTGATGAAAGAAAGACACATCTATCTATGTAGGAAGGAGTTTGTTTTGTTTTGTTTTGTTTTGTAGTTATGAGATCCACTGAACTGGGATGCTTCATTTCTTGTTCTTGGTGTCTTTGGAGAGCTCTCGACAAGGAGGGGTGCATGGTCTTGGTTCCATGATGCTTGGACTTGTGATGCAAAAGTTCTTGAATATTGAATGATTTTTTCATCAATAATTAAATTAAACTGTAGTTGAGAATTTCAGAGGAATTGGAATGTGCCTTTGGTGCTGTTGGAAAGATCTTGATGAGCAGGTTTTAATGGAACTTATTTGGTAAGATTTGGATTCAGAATGTGGGAGATATTGATTTTTAACGAATTCTACCAGTGAAAATTCAAATAAATTCAAAAAAACGAAGTTTTGGAAGGAAAAATCAGTTGAGGACGTGGTAACACTTGAATGTCTACCATTCAATTCAAGTAGAAGGAATTGTGATGTGCTTTTGGTGTTGTTGGATTAAAATTTAATGGAATTTATGTTGTGAGATTTGGACTTAGGATGTGAGACAATGTTGATAGGTTGAGTTCATGTTATTTTGTAATGGGTTCACACTTGCAAGTTTAATATACAATTCAAGTAAATGTTTTCCTTTCATATTTGATTCTTAAAAATTGGGATATAAGTATACCTTGCAAAATAATGTCATATGTTGTGTCCACCTTACATTATAATGAGTTCACACTTGGGCCAACAACACATGCCACACTAGTAATCCTTATGTAATAGATATGTGAACTAAAAATAAGAACACAAAGCTATGTTCAAAAAATTGATGGCTATAACTAAGCTATGGGCCTCTAAGGATTAGGTCTCTCCAATTTCACTTTCTCAAGCACAGTTGATCCTATTTTATGGCAACCTTTGTTGTAATTAGATATAAACCCCCAACTCCCATAAACTTGTCTCCACATGTGTACCACATAACACTTTGCACCATCACCAGACAAACCACAATTCCTAACAGAAGACCACAACATCTCACATATGAATAGAAACATAACTTGCACAATTGGCCTGGTAGTTAGAAAACAAAGATGAAACAATGTTGTGGTGTCACTTCGAAACTCCCAATTAATAGGGTATTTTCTTTCTCCCAACCATAGAAATAAACATTGCAACAACGAAGAATACCACAACATTGTGCCATAAAGACCGCTCTTGAAATCCTTTGAGCCCTTCATCATCTCCTTGGACTGACCTTTATTTAATACTAATCATGTTTTACTTCTATTGAAGCACGTGTAACCACTACTAAATTTTTTGGGTTTTGCAACTGTCTTTTGCAATTAAAATTCAATTGCATGCGACACATGCAACTGCAAATTTGTGTAGTTACATACGACAAGTTGCACATGACATCCAATTGCATGCGACATTACGTATGCAACATGTATATA
>Ga0116228_10004927_pt1 | contig 11873 bp, 3 predicted proteins | sample S1TSphfallax_2_FD_89694 | JGI IMG/M metagenome (GOLD analysis project Ga0116228, IMG submission 89694) | Host-associated microbial communities from peat moss isolated from Minnesota, USA - S1T2_Fc - Sphagnum fallax MG | ecosystem: Host-associated > Plants > Peat moss > Unclassified | place: USA...
GCTGCTGCTGCTTGGATTGCGAGGAAACCCAACAACAGTCAATAAGCACACGTGGGGGTGGATTGATCTGAATATCCGCACAGTTTCTTGCTTGCATCCAAATGAAGGAGTTGTTGCACTGCTGTCTCTGTGATCTGAAAGCTGCAGCAACTGTGTTTGTTGGCTTGTCGTTGCTCATGAGAGACGGAATGTAGTGATCAGAGAAGTACTTAGACTTGCACTCAGCTTTAAGCCTCTCTTCATCCTGCTGCAGCTCATCATAATTCCCAAATTCTCCATCAGTTTGCAATTTCTCCAGGAACTCCGTTGTTGTGGGCTTCAACATGACCATTCGGATGCAGGTCTCATCAGCAGTTTTTTCCCCATATAAATGCTCTAGATGAATATGATCGTTGATCGACTCTGCGATATTGATCTCTGGAATCATGCAGTTTGTAGCGTTTGTTTTACAATTCTTCAAGACTGCAGGAGTGGCATCGGATTCTTCCGGTTTCCCAAGAACAGGAGTAGTACTTGGTCGAATCGCTTCGAAACCCGGGCGTAGAATTGGTCCACCATTGAACCCAATTCCGCGATCATCATGCCTTGGTGCTGCAAATAAAACACGAATTGCTATAGAGCAGTGAGAAGAAGATCTCCATCTGTGGAAGACAGTGTCCTCTTGAATTGTTCGCACTGAGTCCTTGAGTTCCTCCAGTAGGAAGGGTAATTGCAGCATGATCCCTGCTCCTGGCAGCGGCTGGAAGCGAACATGATCCGGCTGTCGCAGCAGCAGCAGCTTGTGTACTCCGGCAGAAGTGCTGGACATCCCCAACAACAGTGCGCCTGGAGCATTACAACGGTCGATCTGTCGTCCATGGTTGCTGCAATTCATGTAGTAGTGACCGCATTGCTGCTTCCAGAATGCAATTGTTCCCGCAATCAGCGTCATGGATGAAATGGAAATGCCGTCACACACAAAATTCTTAAGCTCAATGTTGATGAAGGATCTTATGCAATCTATCACTACTACAATGTCCGGTACTCTCATACCTCAAGAAAGCTAAAACTCTACAAAATTCTTTCTGATCAAACCACCCTAAAATTCTACAAAATTCTTTCTGATCAAACTAAGTAGTGGGATTTGTTGTGGTCAATTAGCTGAAATTCTCTCTCTCTCTCTCTCTCCTTCCTTCACAATTCTTCTCAACAGCTTGATGAAACAATTTTGCTAATCACTTTGAAATGGGTCTCTTTTTGTTGGCAAGTTATGATCATCATCTTCTTCACACTCTTGATGATTTCCACCAAGAATTTGATTACCAGGATTTCCAGCATTTGCTAAGAATTTGAACTCCCAACAAATTTTTTTATTATTATTCATTGGGCAAGCTCTCAATCCACTACTACTCTTCAAATGCAAAATTCTCCTGACACTGCATTCCATCAACTATAGTGATCTGATGAGCCCAATTACTACCTTACTGGATGCTGGAACCATCATGATCATCATGATCAACAAAATCAACAACAACAACAACAACAACAACTGCAACAACATTGCTTGAAGCTTCATCATCCTCCAAAACCACATGGACTCTACCAGGGGCAGAGGGCAGGGCAATCCTCCAGACTTCTTCTTCTTCTTCTTCTTCTTCTTCTTGCTTGGGTGGGTCAAACTTGTTGGCCTCGGTTTGAAAGCGCCACTTCTGTGGGTGTGTGTGTGTGTGTGTGTGTCTGTTTTCCCAACTTTGAATTTCAAACTTTTGCATGAATTAATTACCAAATTAAATAAGTGGGTTATATAATTATCATTTGGATGTAATTAACATTAATTAAATGAATTATTTAATTTTTTAAATAGGTGGGTAATTTAATTATCATTTGGATGCAATCAACATTAATTAAATGAATTATTTAATTTTAAATAGGTGGGTAATTTAATTATCATTTGGATGATTTTCTTTTAAATTAAAAAAAAAAAATTGGGCCCCAAAACCAACAATTACCCAAATTTTCCAAGCATTTTCAACCTAATGAATGTGCATGAATTTCATACGGCTTGGCTTCTCTTCTTAAACTCATTAGTGAGCTCAAGTGATTTTTTGGGGACCAAAAAAAGAAAAATTGGGAATTTTTTGGGGAGAAACTAATGTGTTTTTTCTACTGTAAATTAAATTATTAGACTACTTTTGCTTTTTTTTTTGGGGAGGAAATTTTGCTAGATTTTTTATTCAACAAAATGGAGGATAAAAAACTGGGTGAGTTCCCCTTTCTATCTCTTGGGTATCACAGAAAACAATTTAAAAAATAAAAAAAAAGACTACTTTTGCTAATTGTTTAGAAAATTTATGCCTTAAAATTTACAATTTGTGAAAACATTACAAATGTGTAGATTTCATCTATGGATGACAGGGAAATCTAGAAAGTTGCAATGGCTAGGGTTTCATCTATGTTATTGGTCTTGTAGGAGGAATGGGTAGGCTTTGCTTAGGGTATTTTTTAGGATGGACACCCATTGTTTGCTTATCCATCCCCATTGATGTAGATCATCAAAACCATGCCATTTGGATGACTTTGATGATTGCATGTTGTTGTGTGGTTGCCCTCCTCTTCTTTCTCTGTTGGTATTAGTGAAAGACACCCAAACATGTACATACATCAAACATGGTAGAATTCAGCCATGCCACCATGCCTTTAGAGCATCTCCATTGTTGGCTTTAAACACCCTTGCATTGCAATGGTAAGTTGTAGTGTTGGCTATTCTATTATTCTAGCCTGAATTCACAATGTCAATAGACATCATGTGTGAAGGCTTTTAAGTAGGTACCATCTTTCTAGATGCTTGTAGTACCATAACTTTTTGTTATATTGTAGTACTCTCAACATTCAAATCCATTTGAATATGCTTTTATCAAGCTCTTTACTCTAAGTTAATGAATATTGTCTTGTTGATCCCATAACATTGCAATAATCTCTTGTTCACATGAATTGCCAATGTCATTCTTTCACATAGTGGCAAGTCTTTTGTTGTAGGCTTGTTCACTTTAGGGGTTTTTGAAAGCACTTGGTTTGTCATTTGCCAAGGTTAGTAGTGATCACACAAGTCTTGGAATTTGACAACTATTTGGTTGATGCAATTGCACCAATCGATGAAGATTCAAAGAAAATGTAGCCAACTACTTCAAAAGCGTGCTATTATTTGTCGTTCTGCATCACAAGGATCAACTGGTGATTGATCAAAACCATGCCAATGTAAGATTCTAACTTTCATACAAATTGCAACATATATTGTACTACTTTTTGGCTGAATATTTTAGACGAATCAAAATCTTTGACTTGTTTGCCATTTGGTATTGAATTTTTGAAAGATATACTTGACCATTTCAATTTTCCATGGATCATGTAGGTGGAATAACTTTTGGATCCTCCAAAAATCTATAAATCTAAAGTAGATGGGTGGGGATTTGTCTCTTCTTTTGTCCTTTTGTTGCAAAGGGGGAGATTTTGTAATCACTATTGAGATTTTCATTTGCAACCTTCCATGTAGCAAGATCTAACACCATGATCTTGGTACACTCTTGTTCCAAGTTTGGTGGATTGTACATGCTTCATAATTCAAACCAAGAATAGGGATGAATTTCCACTCATAAATGTTTTCACAAGTCAGTTCCTTGTGAATATGATGTTCCAAGTGAACATTAGTACTACATGAACAAAATGTGAAAAAGAAAAAAAGGTCATTGAAAGTTAAAATTCATTATGAAACCACTATACATGAGTGTATATCCACAATAGACTATTTGCTTGCACATGAGTTTCAAAAAAAAGTTCCACCATTAGCTTCAATTTTGAACTTGTTTGTCTATCTCTGCATGCAAGCTATGACATCCAAAAATGAAGGTATTGAATTATAAACAAAGGCTCCACATGAATAAAAAAACATCTTGTGATTGTTTGTCTACTATCTATCTTTGCATGCAAGCTATGAGATCCAAAAATGAAGGTATTGAATTATAAACAAAGCTCCACACGAATCAAAAAGCATCTTGTGATGGTTTGTCTACACACCATGTTATTTTTTTCGTCACAAGAAAAAGGAGATGCAACAAATCTTTTTAATGATTAAATCTTCAATTTAATAACATGGCTAGGGTTGTTTCTTAGTGTTTAGGCCTTCACTAGTGTGGCCTATGCCGTTAGCCCAAATGTGAACCCATTACCAAATAGGGAAACTCAACATGTGAACATTATTTTGCAATGTATGCATAGATTTTTTGACCAACCAAATATGAAAGGAAATCATGTTTGAATTGAATGGTATGCCTTCAAGTGTTACCACGTTCTGAACTGATTTTTCCTTACAAAACCTAGTTTTTTGGAATTTATTTGAATTTTCAGCTATAGAAATTGCTTAAAAATCAATGTCTCCCACATTTTAGATCCAAATCTTACCAAATAAATTCCATTAAATCTTCTCATCAAGATCTTTCCAACAACACCAAAGGCACATTCCAATTCTTCCAAAAATTTCAGCTACAATTTAATTTGATTTTAAGTGAAGAAATCATTCAATATTCAAGAACTTTTGCAATGCAAGTCCAAATGTCATGGAACCAAGCCCATGCACTCCTCCTCATCGAAAACTTTCCAAAGACACCAAGAACATGATCTGAAGCATCCTGGTTTAGTGGATCTCATAACTACAAAATAAAACAAAACAAAACAAAGCAAATATTGTCCTTCATAGATAGATTATCCTACACCATCAAATAAATAAGAGAAAAAAAAAAAATAAGCACAACATGTGAATTGAAAATTTTCTCCCAATAAAAAAGTAGATTTTTTTTTGAAATATGAATACTTGAATTTGATTTTTTTTGAAAACTTGGGAAATATGTGACAAAATATATACAATATGTGACCTACAACTCCAAGATGAGTATAAACAAACTTAGACTACTAGGGTTACTAAACTATTTACTTGTGTGACCACAACCTTATATCATCAATAAATTTATTAAATTCCAAAACTTAGATTAAATTATTCACATCTACAAACATATTTTGTTGTATGTATGCAAATTTGTGATTACCACTTTGTCAATTGGCTCCAACAAGAATAATGCATGCTGGAAAAACAAGAACCAATTTAGGTAACATCCAAACACATAAAGCCAATGATACAAAATTATGTTGTTTTTATTTCAAATAATTGTGAAAGTTTTTTGAAAGATATCTCCAAATAGCAAAACACATGAATGATATGAAATGTGAAGGTTTTTGCTCCTAATATAACAAATTTTGTTATAATTGAACTTTTGGAAATGCAATTTATTGGGGCAATTTTTATAAAAAAAGGAGGCAAACAAGCGTGTGATGTTAAAAACTTGCAAATTGATATCATTTGTGGTTTGGGGAAGAGTTTTGTGCATTGAAACATAGATTTGCTAAGTATGTTAAGCCAAGATTTTCATTTAAAAAGAAACATGTTGTAACATAAACTTCAGCTTGAAATTGCATTTGGTGCCAAATGATGCAAAGGAAATGATTTGAAGTAGGATATTAATCTTGAGCAATTAGAACAAGTGAATTTTGAACTTTATATATATACACACACACATACATGTTACCATATGGGCATGGGTTTAGCGAAAGGTTATATGGGTTTGTGGTATGAGACGAGATGAATTGAGGAACTTGAATGGCATAAACATCCACCAAATGGACGTGGGAGTTGATTTCCAATGTTCAATTTTCTTTGCAATTCAAAATGATGTAAGGAGCAAATGTCTAGTTGAATTACATTGTGATTGAAAAAAAATTCAAGTTGTTAATAGAAGGAATGTTACTAATAGCAAGAAAAGTTTACAACATGGAAATTATTGTGTTCCTTTAAGGAAGCAAAAAATACCACTATTTTAAAAACTCAAGGTACTATTAATTAATTTCAAAATAAATAACACCGCATATGAAGATGTGATTTTTGGTACCTTTTGCCAAGGAAGTTGACTTGTACCTAACATTTTAATTGGGACAATTTAGGCTAGGATTGTCAAAACCAATGTGATACACCAACTTTACATTAGTTGTCACATTAACATCACACTTGATGTGTCATTTTGTTGAGTCCATAATTAACATTGACTTGATGTTCCCATAATAAATTTACATATTTTATTTTCTTTTCTTTTTGCAAGTAAGTCCTTTTTATTATTTATAATTTATTTATTATGGGGATTGAATTTTGATCACCATCTTGACAAGTGGATTGGTTCCCAATCTAGACGTATGTACTAGAGTTTTGATTAGTTGGATGAAATGAATTTATGATGATTGAATTCTAGTCATACAAAGATTGAAACCTAGGTTCACATTGATCCATATCCACCTTATCCACATGCTCACAATAAGGACTAAGACATGGCTCACCTTTTTCACATTGTTTTTAAATTTTTTTTAAAATCCAAACCACCCAACCATGGAGATTGATTGAATTCCAATTACCATCTTGATTATTTAGAATTTTAAAACTAAAAAAATTAGATTTATTAATTTATAATAACTATTATTACTATTATTATTGTTATTATTATTTAGGATTGAATTTTTGCCACCATAGGATGACCAAGGTCCACCATGATCCACCCTATTTGAGAAACATTAAGTTATTTAAAATTAAAAGACCATCAAGGTGTGCCAATTAAATTCTAGTCCCCATCTTGATAGTTTGAGTTTTTTTTAGTTTTTTTTTCCAAGATATTCTTTTATTTGTTAAAGGGACCAAATTTTTTGAGTCCACCCAATCCACTTTTACTAGAAAAAAACTTCAAAATAAATTCTGACCACCAAGGTTGTGAAAAAAAATTAATCATCGCATATTAAGTTAGTTTCAATCTTTTTGGGGATTCATTAATTTTAGTCACCATATGGACTATGACTTAACATTTATGATATTCATCAATATTCTTCTTTTTTACAAAATTTCACTTCATGGCAACAAATGTTTTTGAGTTTTTTTAAAGTGTAAATTTGAAAAACAATTGCTCAAAATTTGGAAAACTTGCTAAAAATGAAAAAAAAAGAACATTAGTATCCATTTAATCCCACCCAAACAAAAAAAGGTTAGACCATCTAGATGATAACCAAAATTTAATTATTGTCAAAAAAAATCTAAATTGAATTTAAATCACCATAGGATATCAAAACCCAATCTATTGAGTCCACTCAATCATAACGAAATTTTGTAGTGACTAAATTTTGGTTGCTATTGAGGTAATTAATTTTTAACCCTCCAAAAAATATAATTTTTACTTAGGTTGACCATAAACCAATGTGAGGTAATGTTATGTCCACACCAAAACTTACATGATTGGTTTGTGATGTGCCATGGATGATGCTAATAACTTGGTTCATGCAACAAATAATGAGAAAGTGAATTGAGTAAAATGGTGTATGATGTAGTTACACAAGGAAATTGGAGGTGTTTAACAAAACACAAATTAGATGGGTAATACATTCATTGGATCTACATTTACCATTGTGATTAAACATTGTTTTGCATAATTGGATCATGATGATGAATGGTATTGAATTTGAACTAGTTCATCATCATTGTTTAATTATGTAAGGAAATATTTAAATGCATGATTAAGTGATTCACTTATGACATTTTGAAAGGTCCACAAATTACATTAGCTTTAACATTCTTACAATTATAATAATGATCAAACTATAAATATTACAATTATCCTTCATACTTTTGGTCAAAAGTATTGGTACATCACCCTAAAAATATAATTAAACATGAGATTGGTCCAAAAATCCATGTGAAAGCTTGGATATTTCAATGTGAAATGGATTATAATTGATTATAAATGATCAAAATCATGACATTCAAAAAATTTAAAAATAAAAATTCTCACATTGAGAAAATTTCAATACATTTCATTCTTAAATTTTTCATTTACTAGTGGCTTGTTTTAAATTTTTATTTTGACATTACTATGACATAATTTTTAATTCACATTTTTCATTTTATTTGTGTGACAAAGGTAATGTCATTATTTTAAAAATTCATTATGAGTCCATTCTTTTCCTATAATTCATTCATTTAAAAAAATAAAATGATGTCCATGAAAATTTCTTGCAACATGGATAACTAAAAAATTGACAATATTAATTTTGAATATGATTTTAGATTTTAATTTCATGGGTGTAAACAAGTTAAGAGGAACCACTATAAGTGTAACAAGAGGTTTGTGTTTCACATTTTGAATCAAAATTCAATTTCAATGTGGAAAGTGGTCAACGTTTTAACACAAATATGTTGTTCATATAATATATGAAAACATGCTGTATGATTTGGAATGAATCTAATGATGATAACATGTTCAAAAAATTCATTAACCACTATAACATTTATTTTTCAACATTATAAGAACTTTTTTATTTAGTGAAATTCTTTAAACATGACTTATGTTGGAGAGAAATTAGAATCATTAAATTTATTTAAATAATTGTATAATGTAACATTTTTTGAGGTTAAAAAATATTTTTAATGATTTAGAAAATATTTGGGAAATATGCCCAAATATTTTTTACTTAATGTGGTGGGTGTGGCTCCTATTAACATATTTGTACCTTCATCCTCAACCTAGAAAAAAAAGTGATTATGATAATTCAAATGGTCTTTCTATTTCTGCTTTCATCCATTAATTTACAAAAACCTTTAAGAGGAATTGATGTTTAAAGTTAACAATTGATGTACATGTTCTCACAATAGTGTAACAAAGGGGTTTGCCAACAAAAGGCATAAGTGATTTGAATGGTACATCAATTGAATTTTTAGTAATTTTGATAAAAAAAGACAATACCAATTAAGTGGAACAACATAATGAACTAAAATTTATTTAATATGACAAATTAATAGCATTTTAGTTAATGAAAGTTAATGTGGAAATTAATGTGGAAGATATATTAATGTGAAAACATAGTTAAGGGATTATTTGGATTATCAAAATCACACTTTTAAAAAATTTAATGTGAAGCCATATTCAACATTAATATTGTCAATTTTTAAATTATTCATTTTGCAAATGATTTTAGAAATTGGAAGAATTCTAAGAGAAGAATGAACTCATAATGGACTTTTGAAATCATGATGCCATGTTTGTCATGCATATAGAATGAAAATTATGGATTCAAAAACCATGTCATAAAAATGTCAAAATAAAAATTAAAAAATAAGCCACCATCAAATGAAGAATTCTAGAGTAAGATGCATTGAAACAATAAGAGATTACAATTTTTTTAACACAAACTTTGCTATCAAATGTAGTTAAAATGTGCAACACCTTCCTTCATCTCATCGTGTAATATCCACATTTACCCAATATTAACTTTCATTATCTATAATTGAAAATATTGTGCAATACTCAAATGAAACTATCAACAAATATAATCATCATAAATATTCATTGCCAAAAAAAATCAAACATTTGGGAATATTCATTCCTTCCACTATGAATGAACTTATGATGGTAGTTTTATAAATTCTTTCCCAAAGAAAAAAGATAATGGAAATTTATTTTGTTATTTTGTGATCTTTTACCCACCTTATTAAGTCCGAGGTATCTATTTCATTCTTGCCACTCTATTTGTAGTAAAAAAAGTTTTTGTGTATTAAATTTAATCATTTGAAATAAGAATTATGTGTAATTTTATGCATGTTGATAATTTTTTTTTCTTAATTTTGAAACCTTACCGCGACTGACTAATTAAATAAGCATATTAGGTAATTGAGGGTTGATATTAGCATATTTGCTTAGCCAAATTTCTTCCAATTGATTACAAAAAAATAAAATCCCGGTGCAACTCAAACAAAGGATTTTTTGTGAAAAAATATGCCAAAGTCACCAAATTTCAAGGAAGTTTTTTTTCCTTCTCAAAAAGCCTATTTAGACAAGTTGCAAGCAGGTCACTAAATTATTGCAGGATTCTTAAAAATGTTTTACTTTCATCTCTGACCTGTAGCCAAATTTGGCTATTCCTTTTGTGGACCATCACTAGTGTGGCTACATCACAAAATTGAGAGAGGGAAAAAAAAAAAAGAAACCCTAATTTATAGATTAGTAGAAAAATAATGACTTGTAATTAATAAGTAACTAATAACTCATTGTTATGTGTAGGGTAAAGCCCTAGGATGAGGGCATTACCGAAATAAGGGGCCCACCCGCCCGAGGTGGTAACTACCCAGCATTTAAAATTAAAAAAAAAAAAAAAAACCGGGGTGCCCAAATTTCTTTATAGAATTTTCATAGTGTGAAATTTTCCGGGCTCAACATAGTGGGAAAAAAATTTACATTTTGTAAAAGTCTCTTCCTTGTACATTAGGAATTTGGGTACAAGTTTTTATTTTATTATAACATCATTGTTGTTATAAGTAATAAAAAGACACTCGAAATCATTGTTGCCTTCTTCAAGCATCTCTAGAACGATGATTATGTATACGGCAAGGAAGGAAGCGACTACTACATTCTAGAACCTTCCGGGTTTGAGATCCCCAAAGGTGCAAAACTTTTGTTTGGTGATAATGAATACCTTCATCATGGACGAATTCAAAAAACATCATCACGTGTTTCATGCATATTTGTAAGGACGGTGAATTGGTAAGTAGGGGCAAGTGGTTAGCTTGGATTTTTTTAAAAGGAATTTTAATTATTATTATTTTTCCCACTATTTCATTACCTACTTTATATTAGCTAGGAAAAAGAAAAGAAAGGAAAAAAGAAAAAATAGGAATTTTAAAAAAAAAAAAACTAAGCTACACACCTTGGCCTCCAATACTAAAAATGAGACTAAATAATAAAGCATTTAAATTACTAAGTTCTTCATTGTGGTGGTGAGATGGTTTGGGAAGATGGTTGGTTCACTTTAGGCAAAGGCTTTGGAATTTTCTTGAACAACCCCACCCAATCAGTGTTTTTCTTTAAAAGGATTTTGTGATGTAGCCGCCAAGGTGGTGATCATTCAGAAAATGTATTTAGCCAAATTTGGCTACATGCTAGACATGAAAGTAGAAAAAGAATAGAATCTTTCTATATATATATATATATATATATATATGTATATATATATTCTTGGTTACCTAGTGGAACTTATCATAAAAATTTGAGGATTTGAAATTTTTTGGTTTCAAAATCTAGCAAATTTGGGTGATTTGTTTTGTGAAAAATCTTTTGTATATAGATCATCGAAACCATATTTTTCAGGTTGAAATTTGATGAATTTATCCTTGTTCTACCAAATTTTACCGTGCCATGCAACCAAAATCTTGGTGTACATGAGAGGGTTAACATCATGTAAAAACAACAACTAGTTGGCCACACATGATACACTTATGAGTTGCACTCCGGAGTTCAGCATGGGGGGATTTTCTTGCACCAAATTTTCAATACTCGAATGGGAGCTTGCCAAGTTGATGTATGAGGGACCCAAAAGATCAAAGGCTTGGGCCGTTGTCGTTATGCCACACAATTATGGAAGCTTACCAACCATCATGTGATGAGGGCAAAAATTTCAAAGATTTGATCCGTATTGCTTGCCTTCGTGCAACTATGAGCAATGTAGATGAATACTTAAAAAGCAACAAGGATTGATTCCATGGCTATGAAGGTGAAGCCAAAATTGACTTTTGTAAAGTGTGCAATAAAGTGAAGGAGTTGATGTAGCTTTTCTATTGAGTGATATCACAATGCTTGTGCACCATATTTTGATCACTCACTTTGTTCCATTTGTCATCTCGCTCATTTGTACTCTCCGTGTCCTATGTCCCCCCACCCCCACAATTCATGCCCTTGCCATTAGCCTAGGCCAAAAATGGTGACCAAAAC